>FTGK01000631.1_pt1 | contig 14035 bp, 12 predicted proteins | sample 1640691 | NCBI WGS metagenome assembly FTGK01 (sample SAMEA3914789, study PRJEB12502) | metagenome | biome: forest; material: soil | place: Canada | collected 2011-07-03 | depth 0.3 m | reverse complement strand
GTCCATGGGCGGGAAGCCGATCCACAGGCCGAAGCGGTCGGAGACCGAGACCTCCTCCTCGGCGTCCTCGGCGGCGGCGATCAGGCCGCGATCCTCGCCGTGTCCGCGCGGCATCAGGTGGCGGCGGTTGGAGGTGGCGACCATCATCACATTGGCCGGGGGGCCCGAGACGCCGCCTTCGAGCGCCGACTTCAGCGACTTGGCCGCCGCCGCCCCCTCCTCGAAGGAGAGGTCGTCGCAGAGCACCACGAAGCGCTCCGCACGCCCGCGCAGCCGGTCGAACAGCTCGGGCAGCTCGGAGACGTGGTCCCGGTCGATCTCGACCAGCCTGAGCTGCGGATGCGTCCGAGTCAGGTCCATGAAGGCGGCCTTGGAGAGCGAGCTCTTGCCGGTGCCGCGCACCCCCCAGAGCAGGGCGTGGTTGTACGGCAGGCCCTCGGCGAACCGCCTCAGGTTCTGCACGAACCTGGACTTCTGCGATTCGACTCCGACCAGCAGGTCCACGGCCAGGCCGTAGTCCGGGGCGGGAAGAAAGGACCTGGTCGGTGCGTCGTAGCGGAAGAGGCGGGCCGCTTCGAAATCGGGCTCGGCCGGAGGCGCCGGGGCGAGGCGCTCGAGCGCTTCGGCGATCCGGGTCAAGAGGGGAATGGCGCCATCCGTCATGGACCGCTTCGTATCGGTCCGGCCGTCTCATTGCAAAACGGGGCGTTCGCACATAGCTTCCGCGCCACTTGAAGCCTTCCCCCTCGGAGCTCCTATGTTTTTCGCCACGCCGGCCATGGCCCAGACGACGACCGCCGCGGCCGGAGCCTCCGGAGGGCTCGAGAGCCAGCTGCTCGGCTTCCTGCCGATTGTCGGCCTGATGGTGCTGTTCTACTTCCTGATGATCCGCCCCCAGCAGCGCCGGATGAAGCAGCACCAGGAGATGGTCCGCGGCGTGAAGCGCGGCGACACGGTCGTGCTGAACTCCGGGGTGATCGGCAAGGTCAGCCGCGTCGACGACGCCGAGGTTGCGGTCGAGATCGCCCAGGGGGTCAACGTGAAGGTGGTCAAGTCGATGATCTCCGACGTGCGCGCTCGCGGCGAGCCGGCGCCGGCCAACGACGCCAAGACTTGATCGCTCCGGCGCTCGCCCAATGATCCGTCTGCCCCGATGGAAGGTGTTCGTCGTCCTCGCCGCGCTGGTGTTCGGCGTGGTCTTCACCTTGCCCAACGTCCTGCCGGCATCGGTCCTGGCCTCGCTGCCGGCCTGGATGCCGCACAACAAGATCAACCTGGGCCTCGACCTGCAGGGCGGCTCCTACCTGCTCTATGAGGTCGACACCGTCGCCCTGAAGCGGGAGAAGTTGACCAACCTCACCGAGGATGTGCGCAACATCCTGCAGCAGAAGCAGATCGCCTCGACGCCGCCGGTGCTGCAGAACGGCGTGGTCGACGTCCGCATCACCGATCCCAGCCAGGTCGACGCGGCGCTCAAGGAATTCGAGAACCTCGGCGAGCCGCTGCAGAGCGGCGGCCGCGACGTGACCGTCCTGACCGGGCCGGACCAGCACATCCGCCTGTCGATCTCCGACCAGGCGATGCAGCAGGAAGCCTTCAAGGCGGTCGACCAGAACCGGGAGATCATCACCCGCCGGGTCGACGCCATGGGCACCAAGGAGGCGTCGATCGCCCGCCAGGGCGCCGACCGCATCGTCATCGAGGCGCCGGGCGAAAGCGATCCGGAGAAGCTCAAGAACGTCATCGGCCAGACCGCCCACCTGACCTTCCAGATGGTCGACGACACGGTGAGCCCCGAGGACCTGGCGGCCGGCCGTATCCCGCCGGGCTCGATCCATCTGCCCAGCGACGAGCCGCAGGAGAAGCAGTCGGGGGTGGTGATCAAGCGCCGCGTCCTGGTCGACGGCAAGGACCTGGTCAGCGCCAGCCCAGGCTTCGACCAGAGCGGCCGTCCCGCCATCGAATTCCGCTTCAACGGCGAGGGGACCCGCAAGTTCGCCGTGGCCTCGACCGAGAGCGTCGGCAAGCGCTTCGCCATCGTGCTCGACAACCGGGTGATCTCCGATCCGACCATCCAGGAGCCGATCACCACCGGCTCGGGCCAGATCACCGGGGTCACCCAGGAATATGCGACCAACGTGGCGCTGCTGCTGCGGTCGGGCGCCCTGCCGGCGCCGATGAAGGTGGTCGAGCAGAACACCGTGGGCGCCGAGCTCGGCGCCGACGCCATTCACGCCGGGGCCGTGTCCCTGGCCATCGGCACCCTGGCCATCTTCGTCTTCATCATCCTGGCCTATGGCCTGTTCGGCATCTTCGCCGCCTGCGCCCTGATCCTGAACGGCCTCCTGATGTGCGCGGCCCTCTCGGTGACCCAGGCGACCCTGACCCTGCCCGGCATCGCCGGCCTGGTCCTGACCCTGGCGGTGGCGATCGACGCCAATGTGCTGATCTACGAGCGGATGCGCGACGAGTCGCGGTCGGGCCGCTCGGTGGTCGCCTCGGTCGACCACGGCTATTCCCTGGCCTACCCGTCCATCGCCGACGCCAACCTGACCAGCCTGATCTCGGCCTTCATCATGATGGAGATCGGCTCCGGCCCGGTGAAGGGGTTCGCCTGGACCCTGACCATCGGGGTGATCAGCTCGGTGTTCACCGCCATCCTGGTGACCCAGGTGCTGATCGGCTGGTGGTTCCGCATGACGCGGCCCAAGAAGCTTCCGATTTGAGGCCCCGATGCGCTGGCCGTTGATCCGTTTCCTGCCGAGCCACACGCACATCGACTTCGTGCGTCTGGCGCCGTTCGCCGCGGCGCTGTCGGCGCTCGCCATCCTGGCGTCGACGGCTTCCTTCTTCACCCAGGGCCTGAACCTCGGCATCGACTTCGCCGGCGGCACCGAGCTGCGCGTCGCCACCGCGGGCCCCGCCCCGCTGGGCCAGCTGCGCAGCGCGCTCGAGAAGCTCAACGTCTCCGACCCGCAGGTGCAGGCGTTCGGCGCGGCCAACTCGGCCATGCTCCGCTTCAAGACCCCCGCCGGCCAGGACACCGACGCGGTCACCGCGCGGGTGCGCCAGTCCTTGGGCCGGCAGTTCCCCGGCCTGCAGGTGAAACAGGCTTCGACCATCTCGGCCAAGGTCTCGGGCGAGCTGTTCCGATCGGGCTTCACCGCCCTGGGCGTCGCCGTGCTCCTGATGCTCGCCTACATCTGGTTCCGCTTCCAGCTGCAGTTCGGCCTCGGCGCGGTCATCGCGCTGGCGCACGACGTCTTCCTGACCATCGGCATCCTCTCGGCGCTGCAGATCGAGTTCTCGACCAGCTCGATCGCGGCGCTTTTGACCGTCATCGGCTACTCGATGAACGAGAAGGTGATCACCTTCGACCGGCTTCGCGAGAACCTGCGCAAGTACAAGAAGACGCCGCTCAGGGAGGTCATCAACCTCTCGGAGAACGAGCGGTTGTCGCGGACCCTGATCACCGGCGCCAGCGCGCTCCTGGCGCTCTCCGGCACCCTGACCATCGGCGGCCCCGCCCTGTTCCCCCTGGTCTTCACCATGGCCTTCGGCATCGTGATCGGCACCTATTCGTCGATCTACGTGGCCCTGCCGGTGATCCTGCTCTGGGGCGTCAATCGCGGCGACGACGTCGAGATCATCAAGCCCCAGGCCGCGCGCCCGTAATCCGGCGCCCAGCCCGATCCCGGTTCTCCGGCGCGGTGCGCTTGCGACCGGGATGACAACCTGAGAAAGGCTTGCGCAAGCCGCGACCTGAGCAATTGATCTTGCAGTGATGCTTCAGCCGTCGCACCCTGCGGCATCCTGTCCGGCGCGTGAGTCAAACCCGCAGGACACCGGGGGAACAAGGGGCTCGTGAGATGGCGAATTTTCTGCTGCTGAACTTCCGAAACTGCATGATCGTCAGCTTCATCCTGGCGCTGATCATGATGATCGGCTTCGGGATGCATAATCCGAACGGCTTCGACAGCATCTACTGGCAGGCGGTGTTCCGCTGGATCCACGTGCTGTCGGGGATCCTGTGGATCGGGCTGCTCTACTACTTCAACTTCGTGGCGGCCCGGAAAACCCCGGAAATCCCGGCCGAACTCAGGCCCGCCCTCTCCAAGTACATCACCCCCGAGGCCCTGTTCTGGTTCCGCTGGGCGGCCCTGTCGACCGTGCTCGCCGGCCTGGTCCTGGCCGTGCTGCGCGGCTACATCTGGAAGGTGCTGTCGCTGGGCTTCGCCGGCACGGAGCCCGGGGAGCACGCTCAGTATGCGCTGCTGGGCCTCGGCGTCTGGCTGGCGATCATCATGTTCCTGAACGTGTGGGGCATCATCTGGCCGAACCAGAAGATCGCTCTCGGCATCAAGCCGGCCGAGGACGCCGCCAAGGCCAGGTCGGCCCGCATCGCCTCCATCGCCAGCCGCACCAACACGCTGCTGTCGCTGCCGATGCTGACCGCCATGACCATGTACCAGACGCTGTTCGGCTGATCCGAAGCGCCTGAGCTTTCGAGCGGGCCCTCCGGCGACGGGGGGCCCGTTTCGATTCGGCATTGCGGGGCTGCGGTGCAGGGGATAGCCGCGGCCGATGAACCAAGACGACGACGGCGACCTGGACGCCCTGGTCCGGCGGGTGGACCCCGACCGCTGGCTGGCCAGCCGCTTCATCGCCGACCCGGACGCCCGGGCCGACGTGATCACCCTCTACGCCCTGAACTACGAGCTCTCGCGGGCGGCCGAGGTCGCCACCCAGCCGCTGATCGGCGAGATGCGCCTCGCCTGGTGGCGGGAGGCGCTGGAGGAGATCTTCGACGGTCGGCCGGTGCGCAAGCATCCGGTGGCGGCGGGCCTCGCCCAGGCGATCGGCCGCCGCGGCCTTCCTCGCGAGGGGCTGGAGGCGCTGGTCGACGGACGGTTGCGCGAGCTGGAGCCCTGGCCTCTGGGGGAGGACGAGGTCCTCGCCTATCTGGACGCCACCGCCGGCGGCCTGATGACCCTGGCGGTCCAGGTGCTGGCGCCGGGGGTCCAGGCCGATCTCAGGCCCGCGGCCAGGGCCTGGGGCCTCGTCGGACTGCAGCGCGTCGGTGGTCGGCTGCCGGCGGAGTGGGAGGCCGGAATGGTGCGCAAGAGGGTGGAGGAGGCTCTGGAGGCCGCGCACCGCGAGCTGAAGGACCTGGCCGTGCCCGCATTCCCCGCCGCGGCCTATGCGACCCTGGCGCGGCCCTACGCCAGAGGCGCCTCGCCTTCCGATCTCGGCAAGCGCCTGCGGCTGACCTGGTCGGTCGCTCGCGGCAGGCTCTGAGGCGGCGGGCTCGCTATTCCGCCGCTTCCAGCCGCGTCCCGGCCATCCAGACCTCCAGGTCCGCCAGAGCGCGCTCGCTCATCAGCCGCTTCCTTGCCCGGCCGCGGTCCGCCGGCGGCAGCTTGCGGCCGTCCTCCCGGCGCGGCGCCTCCATTGGCGGCAAGAGGCCGTAGTTGATGTTCATCGGCTGGAAGGAGGCTTTCTCGCCAGACAGGTGGCCCCCGGTGACGTGGCCGACCAGGGCGCCGAGGGCGGTGGTCTCCGGCGGGGCCTCCAGCGGCCGCCCGAGGCGCTCGGCGGCGGCGAAGCGGCCGGCCAGCAGCCCCATGGCGGCGCTCTCCACATAGCCTTCGACGCCGGTGACCTGGCCTGCGAAGCGAAGGCGCGGCTCGGCCTTCAGGCGCAGCTGCCGGTCCAGCAGCCGCGGGGAGTTGATGAAGGTGTTCCGGTGCAGGCCGCCCAGCCTGGCGAACTCCGCCTGCTCCAGCCCCGGTATGGTGCGGAAGATATCCGCCTGGGCCCCGTGCTTCAGCTTGGTCTGGAAGCCCACCATGTTGAACAGGGTGCCCAGGGCGTTGTCCTGGCGCAGCTGCACCACGGCGTATGGGCGGCGCTCGGGATGATGCGGATCGGTCAGGCCGACCGGCTTCATCGGGCCGAATCGCAGGGTCTCGGGGCCCCGCTCGGCCATCACCTCGATCGGTAGGCAGCCCTCGAAATAAGGCGTCCCTTCCCAGTCCTTGAACTCGGACTTGGGGCCGGCCAACAGGGCCTGGATGAAGGCCTCGTACTGCTCCCGGTCCATGGCGCAGTTGATGTAGGCGGCGGCGTCGCCGGCGGGGCCCGCCTTGTCATAGCGCGACTGGCGCCAGGCCTTGGTCATGTCGATGGAGCCGGCATGCACGATCGGCGCGATGGCGTCGAAGAAGGAGAGGGCGTCCTCGCCGGTGCGCTCGAGGATCGCAGCCGCCAGGGCGGGGGAGGTGAGGGGGCCGGTGGCGATCACCACGCTGTCCCATCCGGCCGGGGGCCAGCCGTCGACCTCCTCGCGGCGGATCTCGATCAGCGGATGGGCCAGGAGCCGCGCGGTCACCGCTTGCGAGAAGCCGTCCCGGTCCACTGCCAGGGCGCCGCCTGCGGGCACCTGGTGGAGGTCGGCCGCGGCCATGATCACCGAGCCCAGCGAGCGCATCTCGGCGTGCAGCAGCCCCACGGCGTTGTACACCGCGTCGTCGGAGCGGAAGGAGTTGGAGCAGACCAGCTCCGCCAGCCCATCGGTCTGATGCGCGTCGGTGACCCGCACCGGACGCATCTCATGCAGCACCACCGGGACCCCGGCCCCGGCCGCCTGCCAGGCCGCCTCCGAACCGGCCAGTCCGCCGCCGACGATGTGGATGGGTTCCATGGGGCGGACATAGGCCGCTGGCCGGGGGCGCGAAAGCTTTGCCGTGGATTTGCCCCTGTGATCTAAAGTCCTGACGGCCGGCATCTGGGGATGGCGATGACGGATTTCTCCATCGGTGAGGCGCTCGGAGCGGGGTTCGGCCTGGTCCGCCAGCGGCCCGTCTCGATCTTCGCCTGGGGCCTGGCCTATGTCCTCCTGGGCGTCGCCGCGCCCATGGCCTCGGTGCTCTGGGCCCTGGGGCCGGACTTCATCGCCCTGATGTCGAAGGCCCAAGCCGGCCTGACGCCGGCCGCCGATCCCCGGGCTCTCGCCGGCCTGCAGGCGAAGCTTCTGGTGGTCCAGCCGATGATGATCCTGGCGCCTCTGGTGGTGCAGTCGCTGGTGGGCGGGGCCGCCTTTCGCGCCGTGCTGGAACCGAGCAACCAGGCCTTCGCCTCGATCAGGCTCGGACGGCAGGAGCTCTGGCTGGGCCTGCTGACCCTGGTCGCGGGCTTTCTGGCCATGATGGCCCTGTTCGTGGTCCAGCTTGGCGGGCTGATCGTCGGGCTCCTGCTCCATTTCGCCTTCGAAGCCGCCCATGCCGCCATGCCGCTGCGGATCGCCGCCTTTGTCGCTCTCGGCCTCGTCTTGCTGGTCGGCGTGCTGGCGGTGGCCGTGCGGTTCTCCCTCGCCGGCCCGATGACCTTCTCGGAGGCTCAGTTCCGCTTGTTCGAGTCGTGGCAGTTGACCCGCGGCCACGGCTGGAAGCTGCTGGGCCTTGGCCTCTTGGTGACGCTCGCCGGCATGGTGGTGATGATGCTGTTCGAGGCCCTGATGGCCGGCGGCGTGCTGCTGGCGGCCCTGGGCTCGCATCTTGGCGCGGCGGACGTGAAGCTGCTTCCGCAGCACCCTGAAATCCTGCTGCGCCCAGGCCTCGTGGCGGCCGCAGTGTTCGCGGCCCTCCTGCTGACGTTCTCAATGGGGGCGGTGTTCGCGATCAGCCTGGCGCCCTGGGCCGTGGCCTATCGGAGGCTGCTGCCGACGGCCAGGCCCTCTCCCCGCGAGGGCGGCCTCTATGTGCCTGCGCCTGCGGCCCCGCCCGCCGCCGGATTCCAGGCCGACGAGCATGCCCACGCCGATCCCCACGCCGGCGGGGATGGCTCGGCGCACGGGGACGGTCCGTCCGAGAGCGCCTGACATTGTGGCCGCGGCGCCTCTGTCGCGAGGGGCCCCGGGCAGCTAGATAGGGAGTCCCTTGGAATCGAGAGGGCCGGCCGTGCCGGCGAAGCGATGTCGGACAGCCAACTCTCGATCGGCGCAGCCCTCGGCTACGCCTGGTCCCTGTGGCGCACCCATTGGCGGGAGATCTGGGGCGCTCTGGCGCTGAACGCCCTGGCCTGCACGGTGTTGTGCGCCGGGGTCTTCGCCCAGAACTGGCGGCTGGTGGTGGCGGCCGACCTCGGCCTGCTCTTCACCATGTTCTCCACCTACGGCGCCGTCGTCCGCCTGGCCTTCGGAGCGGACCATCCGGACGATCCCGAGTTCCGGCTGGGCAGCCTCGGCCTGCAGTGGCGGAAGATGGAGCTCAGGATGCTGGGCGCCAATGTGCTGCTGGTGATCTTCGTGGTGATCCTGGCGCTGCTCCTGACCCTGGCGGTGTTCGCCCCGATCATGGGGGTGGTCATGTCCAAGGGCGTGGTGATCACGCCCAACTCCACGCCGGCGGACCTCGAGCGCGTCGTCGGCGCGAGCGGCATCCAGGTGCTGAACGTCGGCTATCTGATCGTGCAGCTGGTGCTGATGTTCGTCATGACGCGGCTGTCCCTCTCTCTCGCGGCGACCGGCGATCGGAAGAAGGTCTCGGTGCTGCGGACCTGGCGGCTCACCCGCGGGCATTTCTGGCAGATCTTCGCCTGCTCGCTGATCATCGGCCTGCCCACGGTGCTGATCATGAGCGTCGGCGTCGGCGCCGGCATGTCGCTGGACGGCCGGCCTGCCCCCTTGGCGCCGGGCGAGACCTTCCTCTACAGCCTGATCTGCGGCGGCTGGGCCGGCGCGGCGGCGGCGCCCCTGGCGGCAGGGGTCCAGGCCTATTTCTATCGCAACCTCAAGACCCAGGACTGACGGCGCGGCCATGGCGGGCTTTTCGGCATCTGACGCGGCGCTGTCGGGCTTCCGTTTCATCGCGCGCCATCCCAAGACCATCGCGATCTGGGCGGGGGTGTTCCTGATCTATGAGCTGGTCTGGGGAGCGGCGCTGCTGGCCTTCGCCGGCGATCAGCTGCCGGCGCTCCGCGCGCTCAGCCAGACCTCTGGCGACGACGCGCGGACGGCGTGGGCGGTGCTGCCCGGCGCCAGCCTGGTCATGCTGCTGGGGCTGATGGCCCTGCTGTTCGTCTTCTCACTGATGTTCACCGCCGCCTACCGCACCTTCCTGCATCCGCACGACGACCGTTTCGGCTATGTGCGGGTCGGCAAGGACGAGCTGAGGTTCGCCGTGCTGATCGTGCTCTGGATCGCCCTGGCGGTGGGCGGAAGCCTGGTGGTGGCCTTCATCGGCGGGCTGCTCGCGGCGCTGGGTGGGCTGATGCCCCAGCCGCTGAAGGCGCTCTGGGAGCTGATCGTCGCCGTGGGGGCCCTGGGGGTCTACATCTACGTCCTGGTGCGCCTGTGCTTCTCCATGCCCATGACCCTGGAGGACCGGCACGTGCGGCTGCTGGAGTCCTGGAAGGCCACCCGCCACAACTTCTGGAGCCTGCTCGGCGTCTTCCTGCTGACCGCCGTCCTGATCCTGGTGCTCCTGCTCCTGATCTCCACCATCCTCGGCGTCTCCCTGGTGGTGGCCATGGCCGCCGGCCTGCCGCGCTCCTCCTTCATGGAGGGGCTGTCGGCGGTGCTCCACACCGACATGTCCTCGCTGGCCGCCTATTTCAGCCCCACCAGCCTGATCGCGGCGGTGCTCAACGCCCTGATCGTCTCGGTGGGGATCGCCATCCTGACCTCCCCGGTGGCGGAGGCCTACATGGCGTGGATCTCCAAGCGCGAAGCCGAGACGTTCGAGTAGGCGCTGACGTCGTGCTCCACCCGCGCTATGGTTGCGCGGGGACAGGGGGAAGCGGTGATGGCGTTCTCGGCTTCGGAGTCGGCGTTCGAGGGGTTCCGCATCATCAGGCGCGAGCCTGCCACGGTCGCGGTGTGGGCGGTCATCGTGCTGGTCCTGAGCGTCGGCGGGGCGGCGGTGATGGCCCCGATGGTGCGTGGCATGGCCACCAGCTTCGTGCCGGGGGCGGCGCCCAACGCCAACCAGCTGGCGGCTTTGGGATCGCTTTCGAGGATCTTCCTCGTGGCCGTCCCCCTGGAGCTGATCGCCCTCTCGGTGTTCAGCGGCGCCGTCTACCGGGCGGTCCTGAGGCCGGAAGACAAGGGGTTCGCGCGGCTTCGGCTGGGCTCCGACGAGTTGCGCCTGATCGGAGTCTACCTGCTCCTCGGCCTGTTCATGTTCGCAGTGTTCATGGTGATCGGGCTCGTGGCGGGGATCGTCTCGGCTGGGGTGATCGCGGCTGCGGGCAAGACGGGCATGGGGGCGGTCGGGCTGGTCTTGGTGGTCATCTACCTGGCGATGCTGCTCGTCGCCGCCTGGATGAGCGTGAAGTTCTCCTTCGCTGCCCCCATGACCTTCGCCCAGAGGCGCATCCGGCTGTTCGGCTCCTGGACCGCGACCAAGGGCAGATTCTGGCCCCTCCTGGGCTGCTATCTGCTGGCCTTCGTGTTCATGATCCTCATCATCCTGGTGAATGTCGTGGTCAGCGCGGCGCTGGTGTTCGCGATGAGCGGCGGCTCGCTCAGCAGCCTCACGACCCTGGTGAATCCGTCCTCCGCGGCTTCTGTCATGAACGTGCTGTCGCCTGTGTACATCGCGAGGCTGGTGATCGGGGCGGCCTTCGGCGTGGTGCTCTGGACCGTGGCGCTCGCCCCGGCCGCGAGGGCCTATCGCGAGATCGTGGCCCCTCGGCCCGAGGATCAGGCCGAAACCTTTGCCTGAAGCGACCGTCACCATCCGCCGGGGGCGGTTCCTGCCAGCGGCGGCCGTGGTGGCGGCCTTCTGCGCGCCGGCGCTGGCGGCGGCGCAGGACCGGGACGCCAACTGCTCGCTGCTGTCGCGCACCGGCGACCATTACGAGCGCGCGCCCCTTGCGGGGTTCGATCCCGCCGATCCCGCCGCCCCCTTCGCGGTCAAGGTCCCGCCCGGCGCCACGGCCCTGGTGCTCTGCCGCCGCGGCAGCGTGCTCCCCCAGATCACCGACTACCGCGTACCGGCCGAGCTGCACCTGCCCCTGGACATCACCGACGAGCGCCGGGTGGTCCAGATCGACATCATCGATGGCCGTCTCCAGGCCACCTTCCGCCGCGGTCAGGCCTCGCCGGAGGAGCAGGCGGCGGTGACGGCGCGGGTTGAGGAGATGCAGGCGGCCCTGCAGCAGCGGGCGGCGGCGAAGTAGGCTGGAACGTCAGGCCGCGCCCCAGCCGGGCGGCATGAGGCGGACAGTAGCCAGGGCAGGGCCCTCCCTGCGTCCTCGGCCGGCAATGTGCGCTTCCAGCCGCTGGCCCGCCGGCAGCGCCTCGATCAGCTCCCAGGACAGCTCGCCGAGCGGGACCTTGACCCGCCCGCTCCAGGCCGAGTCCGGCTGGTCCGCCATCCGGCCGACGCAGAGGTAGACGAACCGCTCTGTGGGCGTCCCTTGCGCATAGGCGCCCAGCAGCCGAGGGCGCCCGTCGGCGAGCGCCCCGTCCACCGTGACCTCCAGATCGAACGCGAGGGGCTCGCCTGAGCCGGTCGCCGCTCCCACGAGCTCCGCGGCGGGGCCGGCTCCACGCTGCAGGGCCAGCCGAAGGCCTGGGACGGGATCGTCGACCACGATCCGCAGCGGCAGATCGAACCGCGCTGGGGGCATGCCTGCGGCTCAGGCCCGCTTCTTCGGCTTCACCCGGCGCTCGGCGTGGCGCGCCAGGACCTCGGTGAGGTAGCGGCCCGTCCAGCTCTTGGGCTCCTGGGCGATCTGCTCCGGCGAGCCGGTCGCCACGATCTCGCCGCCGCCGTCGCCGCCCTCGGGTCCGAAGTCGAGGATCCAGTCGGCCGTCTTGATGACGTCGAGGTTGTGCTCGATCACCACCACCGTGTTGCCCTGGTCGACCAGCTCGTGCAGCACCTCGAGCAGTTTCTTGGTGTCCTCGAAGTGCAGGCCCGTGGTCGGCTCGTCGAGGATGTAGAGGGTGCGCCCCGTCGCCCGCCGCGACAGCTCCTTGGACAGCTTCACCCGCTGGGCCTCGCCCCCGGAGAGGGTGGTCGCCGGCTGGCCGACCTGGACATAGCCCAGGCCCACCCGCTGCAGCGTCTGCATCTTGTCGCGGATCGACGGCACCGCCTTGAAGAAATCGGCGGCCTCCTCGACGGTCATGTCGAGCACGTCGGAGATCGACTTGCCCTTGAACAGCACATCGAGGGTCTCGCGGTTGTAGCGCTTGCCCTTGCAGACGTCGCAGGTGACGTAGACGTCGGGCAGGAAGTGCATTTCGATCTTGATCAGGCCGTCGCCCTGACAGGCCTCGCAGCGCCCGCCCTTGACGTTGAACGAGAAGCGGCCGGGCCCGTAGCCGCGGGCCTTGGCCTCGGGCAGGGCGGAGAACCAGTCGCGGATGGTGGTGAAGGCGCCGATGTAGGTGGCCGGGTTGGAGCGCGGCGTGCGGCCGATCGGCGACTGGTCGATGTCGATGACCTTGTCGAAGTTCTCCAGGCCGGTGATCGAGTCGTGCGGAGCGGGGGCGTCGGAGGCGTTGTTCAGCCGCCGGGCCGCGGCCTTGTACAGCGTCTCGATGGTGAAGGTCGACTTGCCGCCGCCCGAGACGCCGGTGATGCAGGTGAAGACGCCCACAGGGATCTCGCCGGAGATGCCCTTGAGGTTGTTGCCGCGGGCGCCCTCGACGCGGATCATCTTCTTCTTGGAGAACGGCCGGCGCTGCTCCGGCACGGCGATCTCGCGCGCGCCCGTCAGGTACTGGCCGGTCAGGCTCTCCTTGGAGGCCATGATGTCGGCTGGCGTACCTTCGGCGATGATGTGGCCGCCGTGGATGCCCGCCGCGGGGCCCAGGTCGATGACGTAGTCGGCGGTGAGGATGGCCTCCTCGTCGTGCTCGACCACCAGCACCGAATTGCCGAGGTCCCGCAGTCCCTTGAGGCTGGAGAGCAGGCGGGCGTTGTCGCGCTGGTGCAGCCCGATCGACGGCTCGTCCAGCACATAGAGCACGCCGGTCAGGCCGGAGCCGATCTGGCTGGCCAGGCGGATGCGCTGGCTCTCGCCGCCCGAGAGCGAGCCTGAGCCCCGCGACAGGGTCAGGTAGTCGAGGCCGACGTCGACCAGGAAGCGCAGGCGGTCCTTGATCTCCTTGAGGATCCGGCGGGCGATCTCGAGCTGCTTCTCGCTGAGCTCGCCCTCCAGAGACTCGAACCAGTCGCGTGCGGCGCGGATGGCGTAGGTCGAGACTTCGCCGATGTTCTTCGTCCCCACGCGAACGGCCAGGGCTTCCGGCTTCAGGCGCAGGCCGCCGCAGGCGAGGCACGGCGTCTCGGACTGGTAGCGGCCGAGCTCCTCGCGGACCCAGGAGGAATCCGTCTCGCGCCAGCGGCGGTCCATGTTGGGGATCACGCCCTCGAAGGGCTTGGTGACGCCGTAGCGACGCGCGCCGTCGTCGTACTCGAAGCGGATCTTCTCCTCACCGGTGCCGTGGAGGATCACCTCCTGGGCCTTCTCCGGCAGGGTCCGCCAGGGCTTGTCCATCGAGAAGCCATAGTGACGCGAGAGCGCCTGCAGGGTCTGGGTGTAGAAGGGTGACGGGCTCTTGGCCCAGGGCGCGACGGCCCCCTTGTGCAGCGCCTTGTCCTTGTCGGGGACCACCAGGTCGGCGTCGAAGGCCAGCTTCATGCCGAGGCCGTCGCAGACCGGGCAGGCGCCGGCCGGGTTGTTGAACGAGAAGAGCCGCGGCTCGATCTCGGCGATGGTGAAGCCGGAGACAGGGCAGGCGAACTTCTCCGAGAACAGCATGCGCCGAGGCTCGGTCTCGCCCTCTGCCACGTCCGCCCACTCGGCCACCGCGATGCCGTCGGCGAGGCGCAGCGCCGTCTCCAGCGAGTCCGCCAGCCGCTGCTCCATGTCCGGCCGGGTGACGATGCGGTCCACCACCACGTCGATGTCGTGCTTCATCTGCTTGTCGAGGGCCGGGGCGTCCTCGATCGGATAGAACTCCCCGTCGATCTTCAGCCGCTGGTAGCCGGCGCGCTGCCAGTCGGCGATCTCCTTG
>FTGK01000831.1_pt1 | contig 14236 bp, 17 predicted proteins | sample 1640691 | NCBI WGS metagenome assembly FTGK01 (sample SAMEA3914789, study PRJEB12502) | metagenome | biome: forest; material: soil | place: Canada | collected 2011-07-03 | depth 0.3 m | reverse complement strand
TCCTGCACGCCCTTGCCGCCGTAGCGGTTCTTGTCGCCGTCGCGCTTCTCGACCGCCTCGTGCGCGCCGGTGGAGGCGCCGGAGGGCACGGCCGCGCGGCCGAAGGCGCCGTCTTCCAGGGTGACGTCCACCTCGACCGTCGGATTGCCGCGGCTGTCCAGGATCTCGCGGCCGGTGATATCGACGATCTCGGTCATGTTTTCCTCGATTGGATGATGCGGGGGCATAGCGCACTGCCCGCCCCCCCTCCACCCCCTGCAACTTTCGGCCGGAAGGCGCATATACTTGGCCATGAGCGCCGATCTCGCATCGGGTCCGCCGGAGGGCGCGCGGGCGGACTGGACCATCGACCAGGACTGGGCGCGCTATACGCCCGAGGAGCACCAAGTGTGGGTGACCCTCTACGAGCGCCAGGCGGCGCTGCTGCCCGGGCGCGCCTGCGACGAGTTCCTGAACGGCCTGAGGGCGCTCGACCTGCACGGCCATGGCATCCCGGATTTCCGGGAGATGAACCGCAAGCTCGAAGCCCTCACCGGGTGGAACGTCGTGGCCGTGCCGGGCCTCGTCCCCGACGAGGTCTTCTTCGACCACCTGGCCAACCGCCGGTTTCCCGCCGGCCGCTTCATCCGGCGGCCGGACCAGCTCGACTACCTGGAAGAACCCGACGTCTTCCATGACGTCTTCGGCCATGTGCCGATGCTCACCGATCCGACCTTCGCCGACTACATGAAGGCCTATGGCGAGGGCGGGCTTCGGGCCATGCGGCTCGGACGGCTGCACAACCTGGCGCGGCTCTACTGGTACACCGTCGAGTTCGGCCTGATGCAGACGCCGGCGGGATTGCGCATCTACGGCGCCGGCATCGTCTCCTCGCACGGAGAGTCCGAATTCAGCCTCGACGATCCGTCTCCCAACCGGCTCGGCTTCGACCTGCTGCGGGTTATGCGCACGCCCTACCGGATCGACGACTTCCAGCAGGTGTATTTCGTCCTGCCCTCGCTGCAGCGGCTGCTTGGCGACACCCTTCAGGACTTTGCGCCGGTCTACGCCGAGCTGGCTCGCCTCCCGGACGTCGCGATCGACTCCATCCTCCCCGAGGATCAGGTCTTCACCCGCGGCACCCAGGCTTACGCCAAGGCGCACGCCGCCTAGAGCACGATGCGATCAGACGGAATCGTCTGATCGTTGAATCGTGCTCTAGAATCAAGAGTTTGAGCGCGTTCTGATCGAAAAACCGGGTTCCACTTTTGCGGAACGCGCTCTAGGCCATCAGAACCGCCGCCCCCGTCCAGGCAGCCGGCGCGCAGGTCATCCAGCGCCCAGTTGGCGTGTTCGAGCGGGGCTCAGGGCTCGGGGGTGTTGGCGGCGAGCTCGTCCAGCCAGACCTTGGCCGATGCATCCGACGGCGCCCGCCAGTCGCCTCGGGGCGACAGCGAACCGCCCGAGGACATCTTCGGGCCGTTGGGCATGGCCGAGCGCTTGAACTGGCTCATGGCGAAGAACCGCTTCAGGAACACCTCCAGCCACTTCCTGACCTCGGCGTAGCTGTAGGCGCGGCGGTCCGCGGCCGGCAGGTCCTTCGGCCATGCCCCCTTGGCGGCGTCGCCCCAGGCGTTGAGGGCCAGGAACGCGACCTTGGAAGGCCGGAACCCGAAGCGGGTGACGTAGAAGAGGTTGAAGTCCTGCAGCGCGTAGGGCCCGACAATGGACTGGGTCGACTGGATTTCGCCGCCCGCCCCGGCAGGCACCAGCTCTGGCGAGATCTCCTGCGCCAGGATGGCCATCAGCAGCCGCGAGGTCTCCGCATCGACGTCCCCGGACTCGGCCACGAAGCGGATGAGGTGCTGGATCAGGGTCTTCGAGACCGAGGCATTGACGTTGTAGTGGGACATCTGGTCCCCGACGCCATAGGTGCACCAGCCGAGCGCCAGCTCGGAGAGGTCGCCGGTGCCGACCACCAGCCCGTTCTTCTGGTTGGCGATGCGGAAGAGGTAGTCGGTCCTAAGGCCCGCCTGCACATTCTCGAAGGTCACGTCGTAGACGGCCTCGCCCCTGGCGAAGGGGTGGCCGAGATCGGCGAGCATCTGCTTTGCCGCCGGCCGGATATCGACCTCTCCCGCGGTGACCCCGAGGGAGGTCATCAGCGCCATGGCGTTCGACCGGGTCCCCCCCGAAGTGGCGAACCCCGGCAGGCTGTAGGCCAGGATGTTGGACCGTGGCAGGCCAAGCCGGTCCATGGCGCGGCAGGCGACGATCACCGCCTGGGTGGAGTCCAGGCCGCCGGAGACACCGATCACGGCGTGCTGGACCCCCGTGGCCTGCAGCCGCTTGGCGAGGCCCTGGATCTGGATGTTGTAGGCCTCGTAGCAATCCTCGCGCAGGCGCTGCGGGTCGGAGGGCACGAAGGGGAACCGCTCGATGGGCCGGTTCAGGGGGACAGGCTCATCGGGCCAAGTCAGGGGCAGGTCGACAAAGCGGAAGGCCTCGGTGCGTGAGAGCTCCTCACGCGCGCACTCGCCGAAGGTGTTGAGCCGCATCCGCTCCTGGCGGATCCGCCCCAGGTCGACGTCGGCGAAGGCGACCTGATCCCCGACGAACCGCTCGGTCTCGGCCAGCATCTGGCCACACTCGAACACGCCGGCCTGGCCGTCCCAGGCGAGGTCCGTCGTCGATTCCCCTGGGCCTGCGGCCGTGTACACATAGGCGGCGCAGGCCGCCCGCGACTGCCCGGCGCAGAGCAGCCTCCGGGTCTCCGCCTTTCCGATAGTGATGTTGGAAGCGGAAAGGTTGATCAGCCCCTCCGCCCCCGCCAGCGCAGCCGTGCTCGAGGGGGGGATCGGCGTCCAGAGATCCTCGCAGATCTCCACGTGGAACGTCACCGGCAGCTCGCCCTGAGACCGGAAAAGGAGGTCGACCCCGAAGGGCGCGGTCTGGCCCGCCACCGCGATCTCGCAGCCGCGCACGCCTGCGCCGGAGGTGAAGTAGCGATGCTCGTAGAACTCCCGGTAGTTGGGCAGGTAGGTCTTGGGCACGGCGCCGAGGATCCGGCCGCGGTGGATCACGACCGCCGCGTTGTAGAGCCGACCGGCCCGGCGCAGCGGCGCGCCGACGATCAGGACGGGGAACAGCTCCCGACTCGCCCCGGCTATCCTGGCGAGGGCGGCCTCGACGGCATCGAGCACCGCATCCTGCATGAGCAGCTCGTCGATCGCATAGGCCGAGATGCCGAGCTCCGGGAAAACCATCACGGCCGCGCTGGCCGCGTGGCCCTGGGCCGCGAGCTTCAGGGTGGCCTCTGCATTGAACTGCGGGTCGGCCGGCTCGACGCGCGGCACAGCCGCCGCGATGCGGGCGAAGTCGTGGCTATAGAGGCAGTCGAAGGGTCGCTGGCTCATCCCGGCCTTTCCGGCAGCGCGAAGATCGGAGTGCAACCCCGCGGCGGTGAACGGTCTTTTGCCTAAATCTAGGCGTCCGGGCCAGCCCTTGCGAGGGACGCCTCAGCGCCAGGACGCCGTCTGGACCCGAGCGGCGTCGCTTCCGACCACCTGCGCCAGCGGGGCTCCGGCGACGTTGCAGCGTGCGACCACTCCCTGCGCGTCGGCGCCTTCCACCCGGCAGTCCACGTCCTTGGCGAAGGTGGCGGCCATCAAGGCGCTGCGTGCTTCGCGGTCGTAGACGTCGGCCAGCCGCACCTTGATCCACTGATCGGGCGTGGGACCCTTGGCGATGCAGAGGGTGCGGCCGTCGATCACCTGCAGCACCGGCCCGGAAAGCATCTGGCCGTCCGCGGGCGCGGACGCCGTGCAGGGCGCCACAATGCTCACACGCGCGGGCCCGGCCTGGGCAGGCAGCGCCGGCGCAGAACTCAGCAAGGCGGAGGCGAGGGCGAGTGCGGTGGCCGGCATTAATTGCCTAGCGAACGAACCGGCAAACGGTTCCGCTTGACCTTGGCCTTAGGGGAACAGGCGCGCCCGCGGGGGCTTCTTCCCTCGGAGGTGTGTCCCATGAACCAGCCGACTGCTCCCCGCCAGGCCGATGCGGGCCCGGATCAAGGCCGCGAGATCCCGCGAAGCGAAACGCCGCCGGTCGTCGCGGCGATGCCGGCCGCGTTCCCCACCACCCATCTGGAAGAAGACCGCTACATCGGCGTTCGCGCCGATCACCAGGTCAAGCCCTCCGGCCCCTTGCCGCCTGAACAGGCCAGCCACGCGGGCGAGGAGATGTCGGGAGAGCTGGCCGACGGCCCTAAGCCCGAGCAGGCCCAGCCTCCGCTCCAGGACGTCCGTGTTTCGCCTGAAGAGCCTTCGGTCTGGGTGGCTCCAGGCAAACCCAGGGACTGAGCCGGCGACGGCGGGCGAGAGGCGAATGGAACCGGCGGGCGCGGACTCCGACAAACTGGACGGCGGCGAACAGGAACAGGCGCAGGACCATGCGCCCCTGCGCGCGCTCGTCATCCATGAGATCATTCGTCACGAAGGCGAGGCAGAGCTCGAGCGCAAGCCCTGGGCGACGATCTGGTCGGGCCTGGCCGCCGGCCTCTCGATGGGCTTCTCCTTCGCTGCCCAGGCGCTCCTTAAATCGGAGCTGAAAGACGCCATCGGGGCCGAGGCGATCGCCAGCCTCGGCTACAGCCTCGGCTTCATCATCGTCGTGCTGGGCCGCCAGCAGCTGTTCACCGAGAGCACCCTGACCGCGGTCCTCCCCTTCCTGGCGAAGCGGGACCTGCACACTCTCGGCAAGACCGTCAGGCTGTGGAACATCGTCTTCGCCGCCAACATCGTCGGGACCTGGATCTTCGCCTTGGCGCTGGTCTACGGCCACCCGCTTCCCGCCGACACCACCCCAGCGCTACGGCAGCTCGCCACCGCGGCCCTGGGGGACAGCTTCTGGCACACCTTGCTCCGGGCGGTGTTCGCCGGCTGGCTGATCGCCCTAATGGTCTGGCTGCTGCCGAGCTCGCGCAGCGCCAGGCTGTTCGTGATCCTGGTGCTCACCTGGGCGGTGGCCATGGGCAAGTTCAGCCACATCATCGCCGGTTCGAGCGAGGGCGCCTATGCGGTGCTGACCGGCTCCGGGACCTTCGCACAGTATCTCTTCGCCTTCCTGATCCCGACCTTGATCGGCAACACCATCGGCGGCGTCTCGCTGGTCGCCCTGCTCAACCACGCGCCCCTGGCCGAGGAAGTCACCGGCTAGCGCGGGGCGTGCCTGGGCGGATAGGCTCCCCCCTCCCCGCCTCGGAGCCCTTCCCATTGCCCCAACCTCGAATGCTCAGGCTCGGCGCCTTCATGCGTCCGGCGACCATCCACACCGGCGCCTGGCGCTATCCCGGCGCCTATGCCGACGCCAACTTCAACTTCGCCCACATGCAGCGCTTCATCGCGACCCTGGAGCGCGGCAGGTTCGACGCCTTCTTCATGGCCGACCACCTGGCGGTGCTGAACATGCCGATGGAGGCGCTGCGGCGCAGCCACACGGTGACTTCCTTCGAGCCCATGACCCTGCTCTCCGCCCTGGCGGTCACCACCAGGCACATCGGGCTGATCGCCACCGGCTCCACGACCTTCGACGAGCCCTATCACGTGGCCAGGCGCTTCGCCTCGCTGGACCACATCTCCGGCGGCAGGGCAGGCTGGAACGTGGTGACCACGTCCAACCCCGACGCCGCCCTCAATTTCGGCCTCGACGAGCACATGGAGCACGACGAGCGCTACCGCCGCGCGCGGGAGTTCTACGACGTGGTCACCGGCCTCTTGGACTCCTTCGCCGAGGACGCATTCGTCCGGGACCAGCAGGGCGGAATGTTCTTCGATCCGGCGCGGATGCACGTGCTCGACCACAAGGGGAAATACTTCTCCGTCCGGGGCCCGCTGAACATCGCCCGGCCGATCCAGGGCTGGCCGGTGATCGTCCAGGCCGGCGCCTCGGAAGCCGGGCGCCAGCTCGCCGCCGAGACCGCCGAGGCGGTGTTCGCGCCCTCCGACAGCCTGGAGGACGGCCAGCGCCTCTATGCCGACATCAAGGGGCGCATGGACCGGCTCGGCCGCGACCGGGACTCCCTGAAGACGCTGCCCGGCGCCTTCGTGGTGGTGGGCGACAGCCTCGACGAGGCGAAGGAGAAGCGGGCCCGCCTGGACGCCCTGGTCTACGAGGAGAGCGCCATCCACTCGCTTTCTGTCTGGCTCGGGCATGACGTCACCCGGTTCGACCTCGACGGCCCGCTTCCGGACGTGCCCCAGACCAACGCCAGCCATTCCGGCCGCGACCGGGTGCTCGCCATGGCGCGGCGCGAGGGCCTCGCCGTGCGCCAGCTCGCCCAGCGCCTCGGGGGCTGGGGCGGCCTGGCCTTTGTCGGCACGCCCTCCAGCATCGCCGACGAGATGCAGCAGTGGCTGGAGGGCGAGGGCAGCGACGGCTTCAACATCCTGTTCTCGCACCTGCCGGAGGGCCTCGACGATTTCGTCGACAAGGTGGTCCCGGAGCTGCAGCGACGCGGCATCTTCCGACGCGAGTACGAGGGGACGACCCTGCGCGAGAACCTGGGGCTCCAGCGCCCTCCGAACCGCTTCTTCGAGCCCGGCTGACGGGCGAGAGACCTAGGGAGCGATATGAACTTCGCCTCTGCGAGCGCCTTCGCCGGACAGCAGGTGATGAGGGAGGAGGCCGGCCGGGTCGAGCTCGGCCCCGAGCCGACCGTCTCCTTCGTCCGAGGTCAGTGTGGCGCGGCGGGCTTGACGGTGAACCCGAAGTCCCCCTGGGTGTGGTGGCCGTCCGGGGAGAGGGCGCGCCACTCGACCTTGTAGCGGCCGGCCTGGAGGTTGGGCGGCGCCGGGGCGGTGACGGCGGCGGGATCGCCGGGATCCCTGGTCAGGGGCGTCAGCACCATCCCCTTGCCGTCGGGGCCGGTGAGCTTCACGCCCGAGGCTGCCGGGCGGACGGGCTCGTTGAACTTCAGCCACAGCCGTGCAGGCGGCGCGGCCACGGTGGAGCCGACCGCAGGATCCGCCTTGATCAGCCGCGCGTGGGCCAGGGCTGCCCCGGCTGGCAGGACCAGCAGGGTGGCCGTGAGGAGGGTTGGGATGCGCATAGGTCTCACCAGATCGGCTTTCCAAGGGAACGCGGGAAGAGGTCGTCCAGGAACATGTGCAGCTGCACCACGACCCCGACGTGGCGCCCGCTCGCGGCGTTGACGGGGACCATGGCCTCCGCGCCAAGCTGGAAATGCCGGCCGGCCCAGATCACTCCCGGATTGATCGTGCCGGTGGTGGTCCGATCCGGGCCGGTCACCGGCGTCTCGAGGCTCGCCTCGACCAGGGGCGTCATGCCCGCGAAGGGCTGCGGCAGCCCCAGATCCCTCACCTGAGCCTGCAGGTAGGGCAGACTGTATTGGAGCGTCAGCCCCCATTCGACCACGCGAGGATTGGGCTCCGGCTCCCCCGGGTCCTGTCCGCGGCTTGGGATGGCGTATCCGACCTGGCCGGTGACGGCGAAGGGCCGCGCCCAGCCCATGGAGGCAGGCAGGTCGCCTGCTCCCTTGCCGAAGAAGAATGTCGGCGAAAAGGTCGTGTGCGCCTCGGCGCCGACGCCCGCCGCGCCGGTCCGGCTCCATTCCGCCGCCAGCCCGAAGGACACGATCGCCTCGTGCTCGGCGCTGGTCAGCGCCTGCCACTTGATCGAGGTCTCGAGGTTCTGGAAGCCGCTGGCGGCCGGGGAATCGTCTTCCTTGATGCGGCTCCAGGTCTCACCGAGGGATATACCCAGGGTGGAGGTGATGCGCTTGGAGTATTCGCCGGAAATCCCCGTCTCGCCGTCCATGTGCGAGATCGTCGGGAGCGACAGCTCGTCGGCGACGGCGGGATCGTCGACGGCCAGGGTGGCGGGGAAAAAGCGGGGTCCGGCGACGCCGTGGGCGTGGGCAAGGGCCGGAGAAAGCGCCGCGGCGAGGGCGACGGCGGCCATGCGGCCGCGGGGGTTCAGGATCATGGAGTCGGTCTCTCAGCCGAACGGTTCGGAGCGCGCCCGGTCGGGCGCGCAGCGGCAGGCGTTCAGGCGGAGATCGGCGGGCCTATGGAGGGCGGTCGCGGCGGCGCGCGCGGCTGGAGCGAAGGCCGCTCGGCGGCGGGTCGGTAGATGAAGCTGACGGCTTGGATCTGGACTCGCACCGGCGGCGGCGCGGCGGACACCATGGCGAGACTGGCCATGACGCACTGCTCGCAGGCCAGGCCGGCAAAGCCGTGGCTCCCCTGATGCGGGGAATGGATGTGCTTCAGGCCCTCGCCGGTGCAGATCTCGAGCACCGCGGGGCCCCTCGCCCCGTCGTGCGCCAGGGCGGCGGCCGGAACCAGCCCCTGCAGCACCAGGGTGAGCGCGAGCAGGATCGCCCGCACCTTCGCCGCCGCTGCCGTCCGGACCAGCCCCATGGCATGCGCTTAGCCGCTGAAGCGCAGCCGCGCCACAGCTTTTGCGTCCTGCGCAGTGACGCGAGGTGACGCGTCGGTCCGCCCCAATTTTCTGCTCAGGGACCCTTGCGATCCTTGGCTGGGCGGGATCAGCTGACACAGGGCCGCCGAGATGCGGGGGAAACGATCATGAAGAGCACTCTACTGGCGGGCCCGCTGGCCGCCCGCGCCCTTGCCGCGTCGACGGCACCCGCTATGGCCGAAACCTGGGCCCGTAGCTGGGCCGCTTCGCCCCAGGCTCCGACAGCTGGTGGCGGGCCGTTCCCGGGCAGCCCGACCTTCCATGATCAGACCGTGCGCCAGATCGTCCGCCTCTCGGGCGGCGGCGACCGGGTGCGGATCCGCTTCACCAATGAATACGGAAACGCCCCCGTGCAGGTGGGGGCGGCCCATGTCGCCCTCGCAGGAGACGGCTCGGCGATCCGGCCGGGGAGCGACCGAGTCCTGACCTTCGGCGGCCGGCCTACGGCCGTCATCCCGGTCGGCGCCCCGCTGCTCAGCGATCCCGTCGACCTGAAGGCCGCACCGCTCTCCCGCCTGGCGATCAGCCTCTACCTCCCCGGTCAGGTCGATAGCTGCCCCTGCCACGCCACTGCTCAGCAGGCCGGCTTTGTCGCCTCCGGGGACGCCACCGACGCCGCGAGCCTGGCCGACGCAAAGCCGCTGCAGCAGCGGGCGATGATCGCCGGCGTGGACGTCGCCTCCCCCGGCCCGGCGCGGACCATCGTGGCCCTCGGCGATTCGATCACGGACGGGGTCGGCTCCACGCCGGGAGCCAACCGCCGCTGGCCCGATCTCCTGGCCGAGCGCCTGGTCAAGCGCGGCGGGCCCGCGGTCTACGTGGCCAACGAGGGGATCAGCGGCAACCGCATCCTGGGGGACGGCGCGGGCGTCAGCGCCCTTGCCCGTTATGATCGGGACGTGCTCTCAACGCCTGGCTTGGCCTATGTGATCGTCTTCGAAGGGATCAACGACATCGGCATCGGCTATGCGCCCAAGGATGGGCCCGCGGCCCGCTTCCGGCCGGCCAACCCCGGACCGCCGCCCGCCGCCGAGGATCTGATCGCCGCAGACCGGCAGATGATCGCCCGCGCCCACGAGCACGGCGTGAAGGTCTTCGGCGCCACCATCGCTCCCTACGAGGGCGCCGCCTACGCCTCGCCCGAGGGTGACCGGGTCCGGCAGACCGTGAACCAGTGGATCCGCACCAGCCACGCCTTCGACGGAGTGATCGACTTCGACGCGGCGGTGCGGGATCCCGAGCATCCCACGCGGTTCCGAGACGGCTTCCACATGGGCGACCACCTGCACGGCAGCGACAAGGGCTATGACGCCATGGCGGGGGCGATCGACCTCGGTCTCTTCAGGTAGGCGCCTGGCGTGCGGCGGCGGAGGCCCCATCGGCGCTCCGGCGGAACATCCTGGGAAGCGCCGCGATCTTGCGGTCCAGCGGCGCATAGGTGGCGCGGATCAGCTCGACCTCCTCCGGCGGAACCCCCGCGTAGGAGGACTTCGCCCGCTTGGGGACCGCAACGCGGAAACCGACGAAGTCCTCGATCTGCGGCCCCTCGCTCCAGATGCTGTCGTAGTGCAGGCCCAGAAGATCCAGGCCCTCGGCGGCGAACCAGCTGTCGACCTGACGCTCCAGGCCCAGGGTGTCGCCCCGGAGGAAGGCCGCATAGCCGGCGCTCGCCCCCATGTTCGCCTCGTGCCGGCTGAACCACTTGGGGCCGTCGCGCACCCGTCGCTGGGCGATGGACAGGGCCACGTCGCTCGCCTTGCGATAGGTGAACAGCACCTTCAGGCGAGCGTCCCGCGGCGCGGCCTCGGCCAGGTCGTGGGTCTTGTAGACCACCCCGGGCTCGAACCGCGCCTGATCAAGGCGCCAGGCGTAGTCGCTGATCAGGGACACCAGCCCCTCGGCCTTGTCGCCGAAGCGCGCCTCGGCCCAGCTGTAGCGGATCGATCTGTAGAGGATGGACGACCCGGCCCGGGACATGCTGGCGACCAGGATGGGCCGCCGTCCCGCCCCCAGAAGCCGCTGGGCCAGCCGTCGGCGCAGCGACCCTTTCGGAGCGAGTTGCTCCAGCCTCCCGGCAAATCCTGAATCCGACATGGCCGCCCTGCCCTGAAGCCCCAATTGGCCGGGCGGCGCGTGCATCGCAAGGGAATTCCGAGGCGGCCTCCGGCTGCCCCTCCAGCCGAGAACGGCCCGCGCGCCGCGCTAGTTGTAGCCGGGAAGCGAGTTGGTCGAGCCGTTGCGCTCGACGAGCTTGTTCAGCTGGCCCCCGTGGGAGCCGTCCTTGAGCGGGAAGATCATAAGCTTGACCTTGTCGCCAGGCTTGAGGCTGTCCTTGTCCCAGCCCTCCCGTCGCAGGAAATTGACGCTGGTGCACTCCACGCCCCACTCCTGGGCGGCGCCCTTGGCGTCGGGGACCATCACCTGGATCCAGACGTGCGGGTTGGTCCACTGGAAGTCCTTCACCACCCCGGAGACCTCAACGGCCTTGGAGCGGTCGAACATGGCGAAGGAGTGGTGCGCCAGGGCCGGCGCAGGGAGCACGGCAAGGGCCAGGGCGAGGCCGGTCAGGCGGCGGCGGAACAGCAGCACGGGTCGCCTCCTCAGGGTTTGGGTTTCGAGGCGGGCGCCACGCCGAAACCGGTGACGCCGTTCGCCTGGATCTGGTTGCGGTTGTTCTCCTCGCAGACGTACTCGCCGATCGTCCACGTGGGATGCAGCTTGTAGGTCCGAACCGAGGTGAAGGGTTCTGCGTAGGCCTTTGGATCGTCGAGGGTAATGGCGTCCTCGAGGCTGTCGGGCGCGGTGCGCCTGAACCGCTCTGTGATGGTCAGGGCGTCGGAGTGCGGCAGGCCGGTGAAGTCGACCTGAGTGTCCTCACGGATGTTGGTGGTCTTCACCACCAGGCTGTCGCCGTCCCAATGGCCCACGGAGGTCCCGTAGAAGGTCGGATCGGCGTCCCTGGGCTCGCCGCCGTTGAGGTAGATGCGACGGACCTGTCCCGCATATTCGTACAGCATGGTCACCTGGCCGGGCGTCTGGATGATCTCGAAGGGATAGGGCACCACCTGGATGTGCGGCATCCCCGGGGGCAGGCAGTCGGCGGTGACGTCGTCGATCGGCGCGCCGGCGTCGAAGGCCTTCATCCGCTTGGCGTAGAGGGCCCCGTACCGCCCCTTCAGCTTGGGCAGGGACTTGTCGGCGCGGAAGGTGAACCAGCCCGTCACCTGCCACACGCCCGAGATGTCGGGCTGGGACGGATCGGCGTAGCGGGCGTTCAGAGCCGGGGCCGCGGAGGCTCCGGAGGCCGCCAGGACCGCGGCGAGGAGGAGGGTGAGCGGCCGCATCAGAACATGCCGTTGGAATTGGCGCTGGAGGCCGGGATGTCCTGCACCGCGTCCCAGTGCTCGACCACCTTGCCCCTCTCCAGCTTGAAGAGGTCGAAGATGGCGCGGCCCGCCGTTCCCGGGGTTCGGGTCGAGCGGACGTGCAGGATCACGTAGTCGCCGTCGGCGAAGGACTGCACGATCTCGGAGTGGCTCTGGGGAAACTTGTCGCGCAGGAACTGGATGAAGGCCTTCAGCCCCTCCGGCCCGTCCTGAGCCGTCGGGTTATGCTGAGTGTAGCGGTTGCCGAGGTACTTCGAGGCGGCGGCAAAGTCTTTTTCATTCAACGCCTTATTGTAGAATTCTATCACCGTCTGCTTGTTGGCGCGCTCCTGGGCCGTCTCCGCCGAAGCGGCGCCGGCGGTGAGCAGCCCGGCCGCCAGGCCCGCAGCCGCGAGCGCGATCCGCCAATTTCCCATTCCCGTTTCCCCGACTTGGCCTTGCCGGCGCTCTGTCTTGAGGTTTTGATCGTAGCCTGTGGAGCGAGGAGAGCCAGCCCCCTTCGGCTCCATAATGTTGATCCCATCAACGGTATCAACAGATAACAGTCTGGCGCACCGGTTTCGGCCGTCGGAAGGAAGCGACAGGGTTGGGCCATGAGCACCACTGAGCTCGACGACGTGGTGGCGTTCGACGCCGGCGTCCCCGTCCTTTCCGCAGCTCCGGCCACGGCGTCCGTAGCGGCGTGGCCGGCCCCGCCGATCGCCTGGTACGCGGTGGTGATGATCTCGCTGGTGACCCTGTGCGGCCAGCTCGACTACGGGCTGATCTCGCTGCTGGTCCAGCCGATCAAGAAGTCGACCCATATGAGCGACAGCCAGGTCGGGCTTCTCATGGGAGCGGCCTACTCCCTGCCTTACCTGCTCTGTGGCTTCCCCTTGGGCCGGCTGTCGGACCGGTCCCGGCGAACCTATGTCCTTTCGGGAGCCCTGACGATCTGGAGCATCGGCACGGCCCTGTGCGGCTTCGCCCGCGGCTTCTGGCCCTTCGCGGCCTGCCGCGGGATCATGGGCGGCGCCATCTCGGTGAAGGGGCCGACGACGGTCTCGGTGATCCCCGACCTCGTCCCGCGCGAGAAGCTCGGCCGCGCCTTCGGCATCTACAACATCTGCCTGACCGGCGGGCAGTACCTGTCCTCCATCCTCGGCGGCCTGATCCTCGGGCTGCTGCTCGTCCCCCACCGCATGCCGATCCATCTGCTTGGCTTCGAGATCAAGGAAGCGTGGCAGATGGTTTTCATCCTGATGGGCATTCCGGGCCTGCTCCTGGCTCCGTTCGTCGCCCTGACCGTGCCCGAGCCCGCGCGCCAGGGCGTCCGCAAGGGGAAGGTGCGGATCCTCGAGGTGCTGCACTTCATGTTCCGAGGGCCGGCCAGCCGCGTCTACCTGCCGACCGTGATCGGCACGGCGCTCTCGGGCATACTGCTGGCCGGCTATGGCGGCTGGCGTGCGGCCTTCTTCGCCCGCACCTACCACATGGGCGCCCATGTCTATGGTCCGCTGGCGGGGATGCTGGGGCTGATCGGGGCCCCGATCGGGGTGATCATCGGCGCCGTGGTCGTCGAGCGCATGCACCGCAAATGGCTAGACTCTCACCTGCGCGTCGCCGTCTGGTCGCATGCCCTGATCATGCCGATCTACATCTTCACGCCGCTGATGCCGAACGCGACCCTGGCGCTGGGCCTGCAGTTCGTCATGGGCGTACTGATGCTGGCCGCAGCGCCCTCGCAGCTGGCGGCGATGCAGATCATCACGCCCAATCCGATGCGGGCGCAGGTCAACGCCATCTACATGATCACCATCAGCGTCATCGGGAACGGGCTCGGCCCTTCGGTGGTGGCGCTGATGACCGACCACATCTTTCACTCGGAATCGCAGCTCGGAACCGCCATGATGACCCTGGCGGCGATCTGCACCCCGATCAGCCTGCTGTGCCTGATCCTGACGGTGAAGCCCTACGGGCGGCTCTATCAGCAGATCAGGGACACAGAGGCGGCCCAGGCGTAGCCGACAGAGCGTAGGAGCCCGAAGATGGCCGAGAAGATCACAGTCCACGACCCGCGCGGCTATCCGCCCAAGGTGGTCGGCAAGCGCCTCGCCAACCGGCCGGAGAGCCTCGACGGCAAGGTGCTCTACCTGATCGACTGCCTGTTCGATAACGCCGACGTCTTCATGGAGCAGCTCAGGCTCTGGTTCGCCGAGCACATGCCGTCCGTCGAGACGCGGATGATCAAGCCCCGCGAAAGCTGGGTCGACGACCCGGAGATGCGGCAAAGGGTGGTGGACGGCGGAGACGTCGCCATCATCGGCGTCGGTCTTTGAAGCACCTGCTGCCCCACGGTCGTGGGGTTCGCACTGGCGCTCGAGCAGGAC
>FTGK01000855.1_pt1 | contig 14240 bp, 16 predicted proteins | sample 1640691 | NCBI WGS metagenome assembly FTGK01 (sample SAMEA3914789, study PRJEB12502) | metagenome | biome: forest; material: soil | place: Canada | collected 2011-07-03 | depth 0.3 m | reverse complement strand
GGTGAGTAAAGCGAGCGGATGAGCGACGCGAACGACAATGACGGCAGGGGCGGTCGCGCTCCTTTGACCTTGAAGCCCCGTCCCGGCGGCTCGATCTCCTCAGGGACGGTGAAGCAGAGCTTCAGCCACGGCCGCTCCAAGACCGTGGTGGTGGAGACCAAGCGCCGCCGAATCGACGCACCGCCGCCCCAGGCGGAAAAGCGGCCCGCCTTCGAGATGAAGCGCCAGGCGCCGACCGAGCCGCGTCCGGTGACCCCCGCTCCGGCCTCGAGCGACGCTTCCAAACTGAACCTGTCGGCCGAGGAGGCCGCCCGGCGTCAGCGCGCGGTGGAAGCCGCACGGGAGCAGCAGGAGGTTCAGGCCGCCCAACGTAGAGCCGACGACGCTCGTCGCGCCGAAGAGGTGAGCCAACGCCAGGCCGAAGCCGCGGCTGCAGCCGAGGCGACCCGTCCGGCCCCCGCGCCCGCGCCCGAGCCAGAAGCGCCGGTCGCAAGGGCGGCCGAGCCGACTCCGGCTCCTGCTCCCGCTCCGCCGCCGCAGGCCGAGCCGGTCGAGGCGCGCGCCGAAGCGCCGGCGCCGCCGCGTGCGGACACGGGCTATCGCTCGGAGCGTCCGCGAGACGACCGCGCCGGCGCGACCGGCGGCTATCGTTCGGACCGTCCGCAGGGCGGAGCCGGCGGTTATCGTTCTGATCGTCCCCAGGGTGAGCGCAGCGGCTACAGCGCCGGCGCAGGCGCTGGAGGCGGCTATCGCTCCGACCGTCCGCAAGGGGATCGCCCGTCCGCCGGAGCGGGCTACCGCTCCGATCGTCCGCAGGGTGATCGCGGGCCGCCGCGTGAAGGCGGCGGCTACCGCCAGGGCGGCGAGCGTACCGGCCAAGGCTATGGCGGCCGCAGCGACACCGTCTATCGCCAAGGGCCCCGTCCCGACGGTCCGCGCCGCGAAGGCGATCGGCCGCCGCCGCGCGCCGGCGAGACCGTCCGCTATTCCGCTCTCACACCGCGGCCGCAAGCCCCACGTCCCGGCGGCCCGCGCCCCGGCGGCCCCAGAGGTCCCGGCGCCGCCGCCGCCCCCGCGGGCCCCGAGATCCAGCGCGCAACCCGCCAGGCCCCGCGGCCGGGCTCGGCCAATCTCGACCGGCGTCCGGACGAGGACGAGGAAAGCGCCGCCAAGCGTGGCGCAGGACCCGGAAAGGCCATCTCCCGCGTCAAGGGCGCGCCACAGCGGCGCGAAGGCCGCCTGACCATCCAGGCGGTGGCCGGCAGCGACGAGGACGCCGTCGAGCGCATGCGCTCCCTGGCCTCGGTGCGCCGGGCCCGCGAGCGTGAGCGCGAGAAGCGCAAGGGCGGCGCCCAGGAGCAGGCCCGCACCTCCCGCGAGGTCGTGATCCCCGACGTGATCACCGTCCAGGAACTGGCCCAGCGGATGGCGATCCGCAGCGTCGACGTCATCAAGTTCCTGATGCGCCAGGGACTGATGCTGAAGATCAACGACGTGATCGATTCCGACACCGCCGAACTGGTGGCGTCGGAGTTCGGCCACACCGTCCGCCGCGTGTCGGAAGCAGACGTCGAGGAAGGCTTCCTCGCCGCCGAGGATCTCGACGAGCACATGGTCACCCGTCCGCCGGTGGTGACCGTGATGGGCCACGTCGACCACGGCAAGACCAGCCTGCTCGACGCCCTCCGCTCGACCGATGTGGCGTCCGGCGAGCATGGCGGCATCACCCAGCACATCGGCGCCTATCAGGTGCGACTGGAAAACGGCCAGCGCGTCACCTTCCTCGACACGCCTGGCCACGCGGCCTTCTCGGCCATGCGGGCCAGAGGCGCCAACATCACCGATATCGTGGTTCTCGTGGTGGCTGCCGATGACGGCGTGATGCCTCAGACCATCGAGGCGATCCATCACGCCAAGGCGGCCGGGGCCCCGATCATCGTGGCCATCAACAAGATGGACAAGCCGGACGCCGACCCCACCCGGGTGATCAACGAGCTGCTGCAGCACGAGATCGTGGTCGAAAGCCTCGGCGGCGACACCCAGGCCATCGAGGTCTCGGCGATCAAGAAGACCGGCCTGGATGACCTGGTCGAAGCCATATTGCTGCAGTCCGAAGTGCTGGAGCTGAAGGCCAATCCCGATCGCACCGGCGAAGGCGTTGTGGTCGAAGCCAAGCTCGACCGCGGCCGTGGCCCGGTGGCCACCGTGCTGGTCAAGCGCGGCACCCTGAAGCGCGGCGACATCGTGGTGGCGGGCTCGGCCTGGGGCCGTGTGCGCGCCCTCGTCAACGAACGCGAGGAGCAGGTCTCGGAAGCGGGGCCTTCGGTGCCAGTCGAGATCCTCGGCCTGGATTCGACCCCGGAGCCCGGCGAGCCGCTGGCTGTCGTCGAGAACGAAGCCCGCGCTCGGGAGCTCACCGAATACCGCGACCGCAAGCGCCGCGAGAAGTCCTTCGCCCCGCCGGGCGCCGGCGCGTCCCTCGCCGACATGATGGCGAAGCTGCAGGCCAAGACGGTCCGCGAGCTTCCGGTGATCATCAAGGCTGACGTGCAGGGCTCGGCCGAAGCCATCGTCGGCTCGCTGGAGAAGATCTCCACGGACGAGGTTCGCGCCCGGATCATCCTGTCCGGGGCCGGGGCCATCACCGAGTCGGACGTGCTGCTGGCCAAGGGCTCCAACGCCCCGATCCTGGGCTTCAACGTCCGCGCCTCGAAGCAGGCCCGCGACCTTGCCGAGCGTGAGGGCGTGGAGATCCGCTACTACGCGATCATCTATGACCTGATCGACGACATCCGCGGCGTGCTCTCGGGCATGCTGCCGCCGCTCCAGCGCGAAACCTTCCTGGGCAACGCCGACGTGCTGCAGACCTTCGACATCTCCAAGGTGGGCAAGGTCGCCGGCTGCCGGGTCACCGAAGGGGTGGTGCGCCGCGGGGCCAAGGTCCGCATCGTGCGCGAGCACGTGGTGGTTCTGGAGCTCGGCACCCTGCAGACCCTCAAGCGCTTCAAGGACGAGGTGGCGGAAGTGGTCTCCGGGCAGGAGTGCGGCATGCAGTTCGCCGGCTTCCAGGACATCCGGGTCGGCGACACCATCGAGTGCTTCAACGTCGAGACGGTCGCCCGCACGCTCTGAGGCCCTGCCTCGTCCACGACGCGCGGCCGGCGGGTTCCGCCCGGGTCATGATGGCGAGGCGCGGCCGAGAGGCCGCGTTTCCACGCCTGCGCGCGCAGGCGCTTAGCAAATGAAGCAGGGTGAACCTCGTCCTTCGGGCCGACGTTTCCTTCGCGGGGCGTCACCTCTCCCGCACCGAAGGAAACCCCGATGTCGATGAAAGTCGTTCTCGTCGCAGCCGCCAGCGTCATGGCTGTGTCCCCCGCGCTCGCCATGTCCCGAAGCCAGATCGTCAGGCACTCCGGGGGTCCGATCCCGTACAGCCAGCTCGTGAGCATGGACCGCTCGGGCTACAACGGTCGCTCGCACAGGAGTTCCAGGTCCGGCCGGACGTCCGGCGCGTCGGTGGCGGCCAACAGTGCGTCCGCCGGCGCTGCGCCCGCCCCTGACGGCTCCGCCGATGCCGCCGCCAACGGCGCAGGAGCCGCGTCCTCCACCTCCGGCGCCGGCGCCTCGGCTCCGACCAACGATGCGAGCCCCGGTTCGTCGAGTTTCTCCAGCGGCTCGCAGGCGACGGGCGGGAACACCACCTCCACCATCCCCAATGGCGCGGGCGGGCAGGCGTCCGGCGCGTCCGGCGGCGCGGGCGGCGCCCCGCAGTAGTCGTCCTGGGCGGAGGTCGGCGCGTCCGGCCTCCGTTCCAAAGCTGGGCGCGACGTGCGACAAGCGCCGGTGATGTGGATCCCGCGTGCGGCTCTCTTCCTTGGCCTTGTCCTGGTCTCCTGGTCCCCACCCGCCCTGGCGGCGGAGCGCTACATCTATTCGTACGACCCGGTTTCCGTAGCGGCCAAGGCGCTGACGGAGAGCGGTCTGAGCTTCGAGTTCGAGAAGGGGCTCATGGGCGGGCCGCGGGTGCGGCGGATCATCCAGACGGGCGAGTTCGGCGCCGCCGATCTCAAGCCGTCCTCCGAAGCGGAGCTGGGCAAGGGGGGAGTTGCGGCGGCCCTGGGACGCGATCGCCCGGCAGGTCCGCTCTACGAGATTCTGCCCACGGATCAGGGCAAGTCGTTCGTCCGCGCCGTCTGCCCAGGCTCCGAGCGGGCCTGGCTCCTGATCGGTCGGCTAGAGCGCTTCCGCGACTTGCAAGTGCAGGCGGTCGGCCGAAAGGCTTCAGATCCGTCGGCCCATGTCTGCTCCACGCTCGAGTTCACCTTCCGCAACGACCTGCGCCTGCCCGACCAGGATGTGCCGGACGCTCGGCTGCTTGGCGGCCGCGGGCGCTGAACCCCAGGTAAGCCCATGAAGTCTATTCGCCTCGCCCTGATCGCCACCGCCGTCCTGACGGTCACCGCCTGCGCCACGGTTCAGCGGTATGACGCCGCCCAGGATATCCGCGCCTTTCTGGTGGCGGTGCGCGATGGCGACCGAGTGACCTTCGATGCGCACGTCGACAAGCCGGCGCTGAAGGCCAACCTCAAGGCGCGCCTGCTGGCCTGGCAGGCGTCAGGCCATGGGGTGGACAGCCGTGAGGCGCTCGGCGCTCTGCTGGCAGGGCCGCTCGTCAATGTTGCGGTCGACGCCCTGGCGCGGCCGGAAGTGTTCCGCGCCGCCGCCGAACTCGCCGGCTACGGCCCCGCCACCCGCACCCCCCCGCCTCTCATTCTCGGGCAGGACCTGAAGCCGATGGGAGACGAGCGCGTCTGCGCCCTGATCCGTCAGAAGTGCGCCTTCATGTTCAAGCGTGAGGACGACGTCTGGCGCCTGATCGACTTCGAGGGCGACCTCAGCCTGCTGAGGAGGGACCGCTAAGCCGCCCGGATGGTCTCGCCGTTCAGCAGGGGCTGATCGAGCACCGCGTTCATGGCGTCCAGCAGACGTTCGGGCTTGATCGGCTTTTCCACCACGCTCGCCATCCCGCAGGCGATGTAGGCCTTGGCGTCGTCGGGATCGGCGTTGGCGGTGAGCGCGATGATCGGCACCTGCCCGGCGGGTCCAGGCAGGGCGCGGATCGCGCGGGTCGCCTCCATGCCGTCCATGCGGGGCATCTTGATGTCCATCAGGACCAGGTCGAAGCGGCCGCGGCGGGCTGCTTCCAGCGCCTCCTCGCCGTCCTGGGCGCACTCCGAGGTGCAGCCGAACATCTCGCAGAGGCCCTCGGCGACCATGCGGTTGGTGGCGTTGTCGTCGACCACCAGCACGTGGCAGCCCTGGGAGGAGCCCGATATCTCGCCGGCGGCGGCGCTGCCCCGCTCCACCGGCCGCACCAGCAGCTCGAAGGTGACGGTGACGCCCTCGCCCACGTTGCTCTCTGCGCGGATCACGCCGTCCATCGCCTCGACGATACGACGGGCGAGGGCGGGGCCCAGGCCGGTCCAACCTGCCCGGACCTTCTCCTGCGAAAGGGCGGCGGGCTCGAAAATGCGGGCCAGATGCTCGGGCTGGAGCCCGGGACCGGAGTCGCGCACCCGGCCTTCCACCCGGACGCCCTGGGGCGTCGATTGCGCCCGCAGGCTCGCCTCCACGGCTCCCCGGCGAGTGGTCTTCACCGCAGCCGCGATCAGGTGGTCGAAGACCTGCTTCAGCCGCACCCCGTCGATCATCACTTCGAGATCGGGGTCGCCGTCGTAGGAGACCGCCACGGCCACCTCGTTGGGGCCGGACTGCCAGCCGGCCTGGATTTCGTCCATGGAGCCGCGCAGGACCGTCGGCTCGGGCCTTGCCTCGAGCTGGCCCGTCTCGCCCATGGCCAAGTCGATCGCCTCGGCCAGCAGCCGCAGCAACCCGTCGGTGGAGGCGATGATCGTGCGCACATAGGCCTGGGCGTCGGCGGTCAGGGGCTGGCGCTGCAGCAGCTCCGCGACGGCTAGGACACCGCTCATCGGGGTGCGGATCTCTCGCCCGAGCATCTCGACGAATTCGCGCCGGATGCCGACCTCGGAATCCCTTTGGGCGCGACCCTGAAGCGCCTTGAGCAGGGAGGCGCGGGTGATCAGGCCGGCGTAACGGCCCTTGTCGAGCAGCACGACGGCCTCACCGCATCCCCCTTCAGCGAGCAGGGCGGCCAGGGCGTCCGCCGCGGGCGTGTCGGCCGCCAGGGTGCGGGTCGAGGCCATGAGCTTGGTGACGGGCGCCGACGCGGTGTCGAGCCCGGGGTGCGCGGCCTCGATGACCTCTCGCGCGACAACGCCAGCGACGCGCTCACCGTCGAGGACGGCGGCCGCCTGCAACGCCGGATCGGCGAGAAAGCGGGCCTGAGCCACCGCGATCGAGGCGCTGGCGTCGATCGGCTGGGGCCGGTCGGCCCAGTGCGCGATGCTGGTCATACGAAGGGACACGGTCAGCTGTATGGACCGCCACTCTATGTCCGTTCAGTTTTAGATCTGTTAAGCGACAACTTTCGATGGATCACTGGCCCGCGACGTCCTGACCCAGGGTCTCGGAGGCCACCCAGCCCAGGTAGTCCAGGTCCGAGAGCGCGCCATCGGTGCGGATGGCCAGGATGCACGGGACCTCGTACGGGTGACGCTCGCGCAGGAAGTCCCGAAGCGCGGCGGCCTGCTCGGCCGTCGTCTTCAGGATCATGGGCGTCTCGCGCGTCCGCTCGATCGCGCCCTCCCAACGGTAGATGGAGGTCATGGGGCCCAGGAGGTTGGCGCAGGCGGCGAGACGCTCGGCCACCGCCTCCGCTGCGACCGCTTCGGCCTTCTCCGCGTCCGGCCACGTCGTGTAGAGGATGACGGTCTCCGGCATGGTCGGGTCTCCTGGCATAGGACGAGACGGAATTCCTCGCAGATGAGCCCATCCCAGCCAACCGACGGCGCCCTCGTCCTGTTCTCCGGAGGCCAGGATTCCACCGTCTGCCTGGCGTGGGCGCTGGATCGCTACGGCCGCGTGGAGACGGTTGGCTTCGACTACGGCCAGCGCCACGCCGCGGAACTGACGGCGCGGGTGAAGGTGCGCGAGGAGATGGCTCGCCGCTTTCCTGCATGGGCGGGGCGCCTCGGCGAGGATCACCTCATCGACATCAGGAGCTTCGGCGCGATCGGCGAGACGGCCCTGACCACGGCGCGAGCTATCGAGGTCACCGAAGGGGGGCTGCCCTCAACTTTCGTTCCCGGCCGCAACCTGGTGTTCCTGACCTATGCCGCCGCCCTGGCGGACCGGAGGGGCCTCGCCCATCTGGTGGGCGGCATGTGCGAGACCGACTATTCCGGCTATCCCGACTGCCGGCGCGATACGCTGGATGCGCTGCAGGCCGCCCTGAACCTCGGCATGGATCAGCGGTTCGCCATCGAGACTCCCCTGATGCGCCTTTCAAAGGCCGACACCTGGGCCCTCGCCCAGGACCTGGGCGGGCGGATGTTCGTCGACCTCGTCGTCGAGGAGAGCCACACCTGCTATCTCGGCGACCGCTCGCACCGGCACGACTGGGGCTATGGCTGCGGAGCCTGCCCGGCGTGCGAGCTCCGGGCCAGGGGCTGGCGCGAGTGGCGCGCCCAGGCCGTCGCGCAATGACCTATAGCGTCAAGGAGATCTTCCTGACCCTTCAGGGTGAGGGCGGCCAGGCGGGGCGCCCGGCGGTGTTCTGCCGTTTCGCCGGCTGCAATCTCTGGAACGGACTGGAGCGGGACCGCGCCAAGGCCGTCTGCAGCTTCTGCGACACCGATTTCGTCGGAGTCGACGGCCAGGGCGGCGGCAAGTTCGAGACGGCCGAGATCCTCGCCGACGCCATCGAGGCGGCCTGGCGGGGCGGCGCGGCCGGACGATTGGTGGTGATCACCGGCGGCGAGCCGATGCTCCAGCTCGACGAGCCCTTGATCGCCGCCTTGCATACGAGGGGCTTCGAGATCGCGGTCGAATCCAACGGCACGCTCCTGGCGCCTCCAGGCATCGACTGGATCTGCATCAGTCCCAAGGCGGACGCGCCGGTGGTCCAGACCCGCGGCCAGGAGCTGAAGCTGGTCTTTCCCCAGCCCGGGGTGGATCCGGCCAGTTTCGAGGGCCTCGATTTCGAGCGCTTCTATCTGCAACCGATGGATGGTCCGCAGCGCGCGGCGAACACCGAGGCGGCGGTCGCCTATTGCCTTTCCCACCCGCGCTGGCGATTGAGCGTGCAAACCCACAAGTACCTGGGTCTGCCCTGAGCGGCCCGCACCCCATCTGCCCATGAGCGACGACGTTTTCGAGATCACCAAGGCTGCCAGCTTCGACGCCGCCCACTACCTGCCGGTGGGTCCCGACGAGCATCGCTACCGCCGCATGCACGGCCACTCGTTCCGCGTGGAGGCGACTCTGCGGGGGGCCGCCGACTCCAAGGACGCCTGGGTCGCCGACCTCGGCGAGTTGGAAAGGGCGCTGGGCGCCGTGGCCGCGGGCTTGGACCACTCCCTGCTCAACGAACAGCCCGGACTGGAGACGCCGACGCTGGAGCGGCTGTGCCTCTGGTTCGCGGCGAAGCTGAAGCCGGCTTTCCCCGGCCTCTGCAAGGTCGTGGTCGCCCGGCCGTCAGTTGGCGAGAGCTGCAGCCTCTCCGTCGGCTGAGCCGGCCCCTGGCCGCGAGGGCCCGGCGGAGGCGGTGCGGACCTGCTCGCCCGAGCTCGACGAGCCGCTGAACTCCTCGTGCACGCCCCTGGCTGCGCCGACGACCGTGCGCCCCGCCGTCCTGGCCGCAAAGGAGCCGCCCTTCCAGGCCAGCTTGCCGCCCTTCATCGCGCCCCAGGCGGCGCCTCCCACCATGTTGCCCGCCATGCTGCCGGCCGAGGCGGCGCAGCCGCCCAGCCCGAAGCTGAGGATCAGGATGGCGGCGAGGCCGCAGGCTTGAATGCGCATGTGGAAACTCCCCTCTGGCGGGGAATGAAGCCAGAGGGACGTTAAGGCCTGGTTAGGGCTGACTGGAGGGCGCGGGTCGCCGCGCCCTCCTCCCGCTCAGAGGGTGTCGACCAGCACCACCTCGGCGTCGGCCAAGGCCTTCACCTCGATGGTCGGCTCGTCGGAGATGGCGGCGCCATCGCGGGCGCTGACGCGGACGCCGTTGACCTCGAGTTCCCCGAAAGTGGAGGCGAGATAGGCGTGGCGTCCTTCGCCGAGCTCATAGGTGGCTGTCTCACCCGCCTTGATGGTCGCCCCCAGCACCCTGGCGTTCGCCCGGATCGGCAGCGCGTCCGGGTCCCCATTCCCTGAGGCCAGGGTCACGAAGCGGCCGGAACGGTCATCCTTCGGGAAGGGCTTCTGATCCCAGAAAGGCTCGCCCCCCCGCTCGCGCGGAAGGATCCAGATCTGGAAGATCTTCGTCGGGCCGGCCTCGAGATTGTACTCGGCGTGCCGGATGCCGCTGCCTGCGCTCATCACCTGCACGTCTCCGGCCTCCGTGCGGCCGGTGTTGCCGAGGGAGTCCTGGTGGGTGATGGCGCCCTCGCGGACATAGGTGATGATCTCCATGTCCCTGTGCGGGTGCGGCGGAAATCCCGTGTTGGCGGCGATCTCGTCGTCGTTCCAGACGCGCAGGCCGCCCCAGCCCATGCGCTCCGGGTCGTGGTAGTCGCCGAAGGAGAAGTGGTGCCGGGTATCCAGCCAGCCGAAGTCGAAGCGGCCGAGGCCGTCCTTGGGTCTGAGTTCGATCATGGGAACCTCCTTGCCATCAGATAGGAGGCCGGCCCCGAATTGCAACCAATACAGTTGCGGTTAAGCGGCCGCCTCCAGGGCGCCTTCCCACTGGCCGAGGCTGGCCAGGCCGTTCATCCGCGCGCGGTGCGCGAAAGCCCTCTGGGCGGCGGCCACGTTCTCACGCTTGCCGCCCCAGGCGACCTGGGGCGCATGTTGGAGGGCGCGTCCGTAGGAGAAGCTCACCTTCCAGGGGAGGGGGCCCATGCGGTTGATGGCGTCCAGGTGCGCCGTGGCTTCCTCATCGCTCTGGCCGCCGGAGAGGAAGGCGATGCCCGGCACTGCCGGCGGCACATGGGCCTTGAGGACCGCCAGGGTGCGCTGCGCGACCTCCTGGACGCTGTCTTTGCGCCCGCTCTTCCGGCCGGAGATCACCATGTTCGGCTTCAGGATCATGCCTTCCAGCGCCACCCGCTGCTCGAAGAGCTCGTGGAACACAGTCTCGAGGGTCAGGCGGGTGACCTCCTCGCAGCGCTCTATGCCGTGGGCGCCGTCCATCAGCACCTCGGGCTCGACCATCGGTACGATCTGGTGGGCCTGGCAGAGGGCGGCATATCGGGCGAGCGCGTGGGCGTTGGCCTTTATGGCGCCGAAGGAGGGGACGCCCTCGGCGATGTCGATCACCGCCCGCCATTTGGCGAAGCGCGCCCCGCGCTCGTAATAGCGGGCCAGCCGCTCGCCCAGCCCGTCGAGCCCCTCGGTCACCGTCTCGCCCGGGAAGCCGGCCAGCGGCTTGGCGCCCGCGTCGACCTTGATCCCGGGAACCGCGCCGGCCGCTCTTATGAGCTCGACCAGGGGCGTTCCGTCGGCAGCGTCCTGCCAGATGGTCTCGTCGTAGAGGATCACCCCTCCGATCCGCTCCCGCATGGCCTCGGTGGTGCGGAACAGGAACTCCCGGTAGTCGCGCCGGTTCTCGTCGGTGGACTCAACCGCGATCGCGTCGAAGCGCTTCTTGATGGTGCCCGAGGACTCGTCGGCCGCGAGGATGCCCTTGCCGGGCGCCACCATGCGGCAGGCGATGTCGTGAAGCGCGTCCAGATCCATCTTCCTGCCCCTGAAGACCTCTAGCTTTCGAGCACCGCCACCCCCGGCAGCGTCTTGCCTTCCATCCATTCTAGGAAGGCCCCTCCGGCTGTCGAGACGAAGGTGAAGTCGTCTGCGGCGCCAGCGGCGTTCAGCGCGGCCACGGTGTCGCCGCCGCCGCCCACCGCCACCAGCTTTCCGGCCTTGGCGAGCTGGCCTGCCTTGCGCGCCGCCGCGACCGTGCCCTTGTCGAAGGGCGGGACCTCGAAGACGCCGAGAGGGCCGTTCCAGATCAAGGTCCTGGAGGCGGCGATGGCGTCCAGCACCCGCTCCAGGCTCTCGGGCCCCACGTCGAAGATGCTGTCTTCGGGCCCGATCTGCTCCAGCCCGACAATGCGACTCTGCGCGTTGGGCTCGAGCTTCCTGGCCACGACGACGTCCGTCGGCAGCAGGATTTCGCAATCCTTCGCCCTCGCCTTCTCCAGGATGTCCCGCGCGGTGCCGCCCATCTCCTTTTCGCAGAGGGAGCCGCCGACGTCGTGGCCCTGGGCGAAGAGGAAGGTGTTGGCCATGCCGCCGCCGATGGCGAGGCGCTGCAGCTTGCCGACCAGGTTCTCCAGCAGGTCCAGCTTGGTGGAGACCTTGGCGCCGCCGACGATGCCCATCACCGGCCGCTCGGGCGAGCCCAGGGCCTTGTCCAGGTGCTCGAGCTCGGTCTGCATGGAGCGGCCGGAGCAGGCCGGCAGGATCCGCGCGATCCCCTCGGTCGAGGCGTGCGCCCGATGGGCGGCGGAGAAGGCGTCATTGACGTAGATGTCGCCGAGAATGGCCAGCTCGCGGGCGAATTCGGGGTCGTTCTCCTCCTCGCCGGCATGGAAGCGCAGGTTCTCGAGGAGCAGCACATCGCCGTCGCCGAGCACCTTCTCGGCCTCCATGGCCTCGGGGCCCACGCAATCCGCGGCGAAGGCCACGGGGACGCCGATCAGCCTCGACAGGGGCTCGACCAGGAAGCGCAGGCTCATGGCCTCGACGCGCCGCCCCTTGGGGCGACCGAAATGGGACAGCAGCACCACCCGTGCGCTCTTCGCCCGAAGCTCCTGGATGGTCGCCAGAGCGGCCCTCAGGCGGGTGTCGTCGGCCACCTCGCCGTGCTCGACGGGCACGTTGAAGTCGACGCGGACCAGGACGCGCTTGCCGCGGGGGTCCACGTCATCGAGGGTTCGCAAGCGCATGCCTAGAGCAGCTTGCCCATGGCCAGGGCCGTGTCGGCCATCCGGGTCGAGAAGCCCCACTCGTTGTCATACCAGGCGAGAACCCGCACCAGCTTGCCCTCGATCACCTGGGTCTGCGGGGCTGCGAAGGTCGATGAGGCGGCCACGTGGTTGAAGTCGACGGACACCAGCGGGGCCTCCTCGTAGCCCAGGACGCCGCGCAACGGGCCCTCGGAAGCCGCGCGCATGGCCTCGTTGACCTCCTCCTTGGTGACCTCCCGGCCAGGCACGATCTTGAGATCGACCACCGAGACGTTGGCGGTCGGCACCCGGATGGATGAGCCGTCGAGCTTGCCCGCCAGCTCCGGCAGCACCAGACCCAGCGCCTTGGCCGCGCCGGTGGAGGTGGGGATCATGGAAAGGGCCGCCGCGCGCGCCCGGTAGAGGTCCTTGTGCAACTGGTCCAGCGACGGCTGGTCGTTGGTGTAGGAGTGGATCGTCGTCATGTAGCCGCGCTCGATGCCACAGAGCTCGTGGAGCACCTTGGCGACCGGGGCGAGGCAGTTGGTGGTGCAGGAGGCGTTGGAGACCACCACGTCGTCCTTGGTCAGGCTCTCGTGGTTCACGCCATAGACGATGGTCTTGTCGACGCCGTCGGCGGGGGCGGAGACGAGCACTCTCTTCGCGCCAGCCTTCAGGTGGGCGGAGGCCTTCTCCTTGGAGGTGAAGATGCCCGTGCACTCGAGGGCGATGTCGACGCCGAGGTCCTTGTGCGGAAGCTCGGCCGGATCGCGCACGGCGGTGCACTTGATGGGGCCAAGCCCGATGTCCAGCGTATCGCCGTCCACCACAACTCGATTGGGGAAGCGGCCGTGCGTGGAGTCGTATCGGAACAGATGGGCGTTGGTCTCGATCGGACCCAGGTCATTGATCGCCACCACCTCGATGTCGCGGCGCCCGAACTCATAGATGGAGCGCAGGACCAGACGGCCGATGCGGCCGAACCCGTTGATGGCGACTCTGAGGGCCATGCCCGTCCTCCCTTTGAGCCGCCTGCCGCGGCCGAGTTGCCCAGGGTCTTCTGGAGCGGAAAGGGCGGAGTCAACCCCCGGAAGGCGCCTCGCGGCCTCGGTACTTGAGCTTCAGCGCCAGGATGGTGGCGGCAAGCGCGAGATTCACCGCGTTGGACAGCCAGATCGGCCAGCTGCCCTGCAAGGCGCCGTAGCTGATCCACAGCACGAACCCGGTCACCGTCACCACGTACATGCGCAGGGACACCGACTCGGCGTGCTTCTCGCGCAGCATCTTGATGATCTGGGGCACGAAACTGGTCATCGAGCACAGCCCGGCCGCCACCCCCACGACGTCTATCAGGAGGGTCTGCATCAGCCGGCGGAGGGCCCGATGTAGGCCTTGGAGCGGACCACGCCAACGCCGGTAGGGGCGGGGCCTGCGGGCGGCGAGACGCTGGCGACCTGCACCGGACGCGCAGCCAGAGCGGGCGAGCTGGCTGCGCGGTGCATCGCCTGGATGTTGGCACGTGTCTCTGCGGCCAGCTTCGGAGCGACCGCAGGCGGCGTCTGGACAGGGGCGGAGCCTCCGCCGTGGAAGGATGCGGGCTGCGCCGCAGCGGGCCCTGCCGGCTTCTGGAGCACGGTGCGCCCGATGGCGAAGATCACCGCCACGGCGACGACCACGCCCAACAGGACGGCTGCGATCCTAGGGCTGAGCGTTTGGCCGGCCCGGCGTCGCGCGGGCGGCGGATCAAGGGCGTTGTCGGTGGTCATGGCGGCTCTCGACATCAGCTGGGCGGCTTCAACACGCCTGAACGCGCGAAAGCCCGATCCGTAACGCAGCCGCGGGGCGGCCCCCGAAACGGGGGCCGCCCTTCGGCCGCCCAGGCCGGGCAGGGGCCCCTATTGCGGCGTCGAGGCGCCGGCCGACGCGGAGGCGTCAGGCCCGGCAGTCGACGGCTCGGGGGCCGGCTGGGGCGTCGGCTGAGGCGCCGGCGTAGACAGGGACGGAGCCGGGGTCGGTTCCGGAGCGGGCGCCGCCTGGATCGGAGCCGGGTTCGGGGCGGTCGCGGGGGCCGGCGCCGGAGCGACGCTCAGTCGAGCGGGGGCGCGGAGCGCGGCCGTGGCGCGGGGAGCGGCCGCCCGGACTTGAACCGTCGGACGGGCGTCGATCCGCGCCGTGGCGTGACGGGGCGGGGGCGGCGCGGCCACGATGTGCAGG
>FTGK01001340.1_pt1 | contig 14716 bp, 10 predicted proteins | sample 1640691 | NCBI WGS metagenome assembly FTGK01 (sample SAMEA3914789, study PRJEB12502) | metagenome | biome: forest; material: soil | place: Canada | collected 2011-07-03 | depth 0.3 m | reverse complement strand
GTGTCCAAGGCCCCCGCATGAAGCTCTATTCCGCCGACAAGTCCGAGCTGATGGAGGTCGCCTCGATCGAGCGCGACGGCGACGACCTGGTGATCAAGGGCAAGGTGTTCGGCGCCATGCCCATGGCCGCGCGCCTCAGGCCGGCGGAGGCGAAGAAGGCGCTGAAGCTGGTGGACCTGAAGACCGCCCTCTTCATCCTCACCCTGCCGTTCCGGAAATAGCCGTGCCGAGCCTCCCCGTCGGCGACATAGATATCCGCTACGAGCTCGGCGGCTCCGGGCCGCGGCTGCTCTACATCTCCGGCACCGGCGGCGACCTGCGGATGAAGCCCGGCGTGTTCGACGGCCCCCTGCCCTCCCGCTTCGAGGTGCTGGCCTACGACCAGCGCGGCCTGGGAAGGACCTCCAAGCCCGGCGGCCCCTATTCCATGGCCGGCTATGCCGACGACGCGGCGGGGCTGATGCAGGCGCTAGGCTGGGACGAGGCGCTGGTGATCGGCGTCTCCTTCGGCGGCATGGTGGCCCAGGAGCTGGTGCTGCGGCATCCGCGGCGGGTGAAGAAGCTGGTGCTCGCCTGCACCTCGCCCGGCGGAGCGGGCGGCGCATCCTTCCCCTTCCACGAGATCCAGCATCTCACCGGAGAGGCCCGCGCGAAGCATCTGATGCCGATCATGGACGTCCGCCACGACGCGGGCTGGGCCGAGGCGCATCCCGATCTCTATGCTGAGATGGTCGCCTTCGGCGCCCAGGCGCCCTTCGCCGAGGAGCCCGGCCACGCCGAGGGCGCGCGGCTGCAGCTGGAGGCGCGGGCGAAGCACGATACCTGGGAGCGGCTGGACCAGATCGCCTGCCCGGTGCTGATCGCCGCCGGCCTCCACGACGGCATCGCCCCGCCCCAGACCCAGCGCCGGCTCGCCGACCGCATCCCGGGCGCCGAGCTCGAGTTCTTCGACGGCGGCCACATGTTCATGCTCCAGGACCCGGGCGCAGTCCCGGCGATCATGGATTTCCTGGAGCGCTAGCGAGACCTAGCCGAAGGCCACCTGCGCGATTGGAGGCAGGTAGGCGGAGACGTGGGTCCACTGCTCGCCGCCGTCCTCGGAGACCCAGAGGTTGCCGGTGGTCGAGCCCATGGCCAGCCGATCGCCCGAGCCGTCGACGTCGAGGGCGTGGCGGTAGATCAGGTCCCAGGAGCCCGTCGGCAGGCCGCCGTCGAGGGCCTCGAAGCTCTTGCCGCCGTCGCGGGTGCGGGTGACCACCAGCTTGCCGTCCACCGGCACGCGGCACTCGTCCTTCACCGCCGGCACGAACCAGGCGGTGCCCGGCTGCTTGGGATGCGGGGCCACCACGAAGCCGAACACGGAAGGCGCGATCTCGGTGATCTCCTGGAAGGTCTCGGCGCCGTCCTCCGACTTGAAGACCCCGTTGTGGTGCTGGCACCAGACGATGTCCGGGTCGGCCGGGCAGGCGGCGATGAGGTGCGGGTCCTGGGTGGTGGGATCGTAGGCCTGGTCGGGCGGCATGTAGGCGTTGCGCAGGCCATGGCCGGCCTGGCGCCAGGTCTCCCCGGCGTCGTCGGACTTCCAGATGCCGCCGCAGGAGACCGCCACCGTGACCTTGCGGCTGTCGCGCGGATCCACCCGGATCGAGTGCGGCGCGGCCAGCTCGGTGCCGCCGCCGAACCACTTCTGCCGCTCGGGCCGGTCGTAGAGGCCGCGGACCAGTTCCCAGCTCTCGCCGCGGTCGCGGCTGACGAAGACGGCGCTGGGGGCGATGCCGGCCCAGATCAGCCCCGGCTGGTCGCGGCCCCCGGCGGTGAGGGTCCAGATGGTGTCGACCGAGGGCGCCTCCGCATCCCCCTCGGCGGCGGGCGGGAAGGCCGGGGCGGGCAGCGCCTTCCAGGTCTCCCCGCCATCGTCGGAGCGGTGCAGCTTCACCCCGAAGTGGCCGAGCCTGAGGGCCGCATAGATCGCCCCGTCGCGCGGATCGGTCAGCACCGCGGAAACCGGCTCGCCGAGGAAGGCCGGCGGCCCGGCCGACCAGCCGGCGACGCCGCGGCGGAACGAGAAAAGCCCCTTACGGCTCGCCACATGCAAAAGGTCGCTCATTTTCAGCCCCCTGACAGCGCCTGGAACACGAACACCTCGTCATTCGGGCCGACCGGATCGGACAGTCTCAGCCGGTCGGACACCATGTCTCCATTGATGAAGACGTTCACGTGACGCCGGACCCGACCCTGGTCGTCCAGAATATATGACTTGAGCATGGGATTGTCGGCGAAGACGGCGTCCAGCACCTCTCGCGCGGTGGCGCCGGAGACCGACACGGGCGGGCATTCGACGTGCCTGCGCAGGTTCTCGGTGAAGCTTACCTGGGTCATCCACGAAATCTGCCCGGCTCAGTCGAAGAAGGCCACCGTCCGAATCTCGATGCTCTCGCGCGGTGGGGCGCCTGCGGGCGTACGGGGGTCGGTGAAGGCGGAGTGGGCGGCGAAGCGGGCGACGTCGCTGCGGCTGTCGTAGCACTTGATCAGGATGATCTCGTCCGGGGTCATCTGCGGGAAGTAGAGCCAGCGGTGATCGGGGCTCCAGGTGGTCACGTAGATCTCGCCGGTGCGGTCCTTGTAGACGATGTCGCTGCCGACCCAGTCCTCGGGCGCGATCGAGCGGGCGTCGCAGACGGCCAGCGGGGTGTCGACCACCGGTCCCTTCAGCGGCCGCCAGACGTTGACGAAGGCGAAGCGCCTGACCAGCAGGCCCTCCGCCTCATCGCCCAGCAGATCGCGCACCCGCTGGGGGCCCGAGCCCTCGGTATAGTCGTTGTGCACCCGCATCACCGGCTGGCGCGGCGCCCCGGCGGAGCGGTCGGGGATGTCGGAGTTGCGGCGGCGCAGGGTGTGGTCGAACACCTCCACGCGGCTGGCGCCGGTGACCCGGGCCACCAGCTCGGCTGCCTCGCGGTGCGCGACGGCATCGAGCTCGGCCTCGTCGTAGAAGTCCTTCACGCGGGAGGGGCTGGTCAGGAAGGCGACGCCCTCGCGGTCAAGGTCCAGGCGCTCGGCGCCGGGCCGGGCGTCGTGGATGGTCACCTGGCGGCCTTCGTAGACGGCGTTGGTGGGAAGCTCGCCCGTCTCGTCGGTGCGGTAGGCGACGGTGTAGGGCTTCTCGGCCATGGGCTTCAGGTAGAAGAGCTCGGCCACCACCTCGCCGGCGCCGGCCGTCCGCTCGTCCAGGCACGCATCCTGCAGGCTCATCGAAGCTTCTCCGTCACCAGGCCCGGCGCTGTCGTAGCACATCCGGGCAGTGGCGGGGGGGACGGGGGCGGGTGCGCCAAGGCGCCACTACCGGTAGAGCCCGGCCTCGTGTAGTTTCGCGGCCGTTTCGGGGGGTGACATGGCTCAGGCGTATGGCCCGGGGGCGGGCCGCGCGGGTCCGTCGGAGTTGAGGCGCGGGCTCGGCGCCTATCGCAGCGCGTTCGTGGGTGCGGGCGCGCTCAGCGCCGTGCTCAACATCCTGACGCTCTCCGGCTCCTTCTTCATGCTCTTGGTCTACGACAGCGTGCTGCCGAGCCGCAGCGGCGCCACGCTTGTGGGGCTCGTGGTGCTGATCAGTGTGCTCTACGCCTTCCAGGGGGCGCTGGAGGTGCTGCGGGCGCGGATCATGGTGCAGGTGGGCGCCGCCGCCGACGTGGCGCTGAGTCCGCGCGTCTATGACCTGGTCTCGCGCCTGACCCTGGGCGGCCGCACCGCCGAGGATGGCCTGCAGCCGCTGCGCGATCTCGACCAGCTGCGCGGCTTCGTCTCCGGGGCGGGCCTGCTCGCCTTCTTCGACCTGCCATGGCTGGTGCTCTACCTCGGCATCTGCTTCGCCTTCCACGTGCTCATCGGCCTGGTCGCCCTGGCCGGGGCGATCCTGCTGATCTGCCTCACCCTGCTCAACGACCGCCTGACCCGCGATGCGGTTCGCCAGGCTTCGGCCACCGCGTCCCTGCGCAACGGCATGGCCGAGACCAACCGCCAGAACATCGAAGTGCTGACCGCGCTGGGCATGCGCCGGCGCATGCAGGCCGCCTGGAGCCGGGTGAACCAGGATCATCTTCGCAGCCAGCAGCGCGTCTCCGACGTCGGCGGTGGGCTGAGCTCGGTGACCCGGGTGCTGCGGCTGCTGCTGCAATCGCTGGTCCTGGCCACCGGCGCCTGGCTCGTCCTGCAGAACAAGGCCACCGGGGGGGTGATCATCACCTCCTCGATCCTGACCTCCCGCGCCCTGGCCCCGATCGAGCTGGCGCTGGCCAACTGGCGCGGCTTCATCTCCGCCCGCCAGAGCTGGGGCCGGCTGAACCAGCTCCTGGCCCGGCTTCCGGTGACCGAGCCGCCCACGCCCCTGCCCGCCCCGGTCCAGACCCTGGTGGTGGAGACCCTGAGCCTCGTCCCGCCCGGAACCCAGCGGCCTTCGGCGCTGGACGTCACCTTCACCCTGAAGGCCGGCGACGGCCTGGGCGTGGTCGGCCCCAGCGCATCCGGCAAGTCGTCGCTGGCGCGGGGGATCGTGGGGGTCTGGAAGCCCGCCCGCGGCAAGGTGCGCCTCGACGGCGCCGCCCTCGACCAATGGGACGACGAGCGGCTGGGGCGCCACCTCGGCTACCTGCCCCAGGACGTGGAGCTGATGGCCGGCACCGTCGCCGAGAACATCGGTCGGTTCGATCCCGAGGCCGCCCCCGAGGCGGTGATCGCCGCCGCCCACGCCGCCCGCGTGCACGACCTGATCCTGCGCCTGCCGGAAGGCTACGAGACCCGGCTGGGACCCAAGGGCCAGGGGCTCTCCGCCGGCCAGGCCCAGCGCGTGGCCCTGGCCCGCGCCCTCTTTGGCGAGCCGTTCCTGATCGTGCTCGACGAGCCGGACTCCAACCTCGACGGCGAGGGCGAGAAGGCCCTGGGCGAAGCGGTGGCCGAGGCCCGGGCCCGCGGCGCCATCGTCATCGTCATCGCCCACCGCCCGAGCGCGCTTGCCGGCGTCGACCAGGTGCTCCTGATGAACCAGGGCCGGATGGTCGAGATCGGCGACAAGGACAAGGTGCTGCCCAAGCTCCTGCCGCGGCCGCCGCTTCGCGCGGTCGAGGTCTGACGCCATGGCCGTGAGCACCGCCCTCCCCTACGACCCCCAGGCCTCGATCAGGCGCACCCTGCGCACCGCCGCCATCGTGCTGGGCGTGCTGGTGATCGGCGCCGGAGGCCTGGCCGCCACCACCGGCGTCTCCGGCGCGGTGATCGCCCAGGGCCAGGTGGTCGTCGCTTCGGACGTGAAGAAGGTGCAGCACCCCACGGGGGGCGTCGTCGCCGACATCCGGGTGGCGGACGGCATGCACGTGCGCGCCGGCGACGTGCTGCTCGAGCTGGATCCCACCGTCGCCTCGGCCGATGCCTCCATCGTCGGCGGGGCGGTCGACGCCCTGGCCGCCCGGCAGGCGCGGCTGGAGGCCGAGCGCGACGCCCGCGCCCTGCGCTGGCCGGCCGACCTCCTCGCCCGCCGCAAGGACCCCGCCGTCGCCGCCGCGATCAAGGACGAGGCCCGCCTCTATCAGCTGCGCGCCACCGCCAGGCAGGGCCAGCAGGGCCAGCTGAAGGAGCGGGTCGCCCAGCTGAAGCAGGAGATCGACGGCTTCGAGGGCCAGGCCAAGGCCAAGCAGCAGGAGATGGTGCTGGTGCAGCAGGAGCTGACCGGCGTGAGGAAGCTCTACGCCCAGAGCCTGGTGACCCTGTCGCGGCTCAACGCCCTGGAGCGCTCGCAGGTGGAGCTGAGCTCCGACGTCGCCCAGTTGCAGTCCCAGACCGCCGAGGCCAAGGGGCGCATCGCCGAGATCCAGCTGCAGATCCTGCAGCTGGGCCAGGAGGCCCGCACCGACGCCGGCAACCAGCTGAACGACGTCGAGAACCGCCTGGCGGAGCTGAGACAGCGCAAGGTGGCCGCCGACGACCAGTTCAAGCGGGTGACGATCAAGGCGCCCCAGGACGGGGTGGTCGACAAGCTGAGCGTCCACGCCGCGGGCGCCGTCATCGCGCCGGGCGCCGAGATCCTCGACATCGTGCCGGACAAGGACCGGCTGCAGGTCGAGGCCAAGATCCGCACGGCCGACGTCGACAAGGTGAAGCCCGGCCAGACCGCCATGCTGCGCTTCTCGGCCTTCAACACGCGCACCACGCCGGAGATCAAGGGCGAGGTCGAACACGTCTCCGCCGACGCCCACACCGAGGAACGCACCGGCGCGCCGTACTACCTGGTCCGCGTCGGCATCACCCCGGCGGAAGTCGCCCGGCTCGGCGGCCTGAAACTGGAGCCCGGCATGCCGGTGGAAAGCTTCATCCAGACCCAGCGGCGCAGCATGCTGAGCTATCTGGTCAAGCCGCTGGGCGACCAGTTCAGACGGGCGTTCCGGGAGGGGTGATGGGCGCGGTGCTCAATCTGCGCACTTCACCGGAAAGAGAATTGGACTTACTTCTTAGCCCTAGGTTGAGCCCACGCCTTTGGGCCGGAGAGTTAGCGTGACCACACAGATCAGTGGCGATTACGTCGTCGAGACGAGCGACACCGAGACGAACACGACCGACGCCGTGGCCTACTATCTCGGTCCCGCCTCGAGTGGTGGTCCCGATCCAACATTGACGATCAAGGGATCTGTTCTCGTCACCAACGCCACACCCTACAGCGTCGTCGGCGTCGTCAACTCGATCTACGGATTTTATGTGGATTCGTACTTCCTGGTGACCTCGACCGGTCGGTTCGTCGTAGAGGACGACACGGCAGGATCGAGCGCGACGGGATTTTCCGCGACATCGTTTTCCGCGCGGGTGGAGAATGACGGCTATTTCTCAGTCACCGGAGGTTCGGGACCCGGCGGGGCGGCTCAAGGGATAGTTGCGAGCGACTTCGACGGCACAAATCCCGACTTTCCGTACGACATCAAGAACGCCGGCACGATGGACATCACTGCGGGGGACTTCGCAGTCGGAATCCGGACGTCCGTTGGAGATCCTATTCAAAACTCGGGTCAACTCACGGTCCAAGCGAACGATGCATACGGCATATGGCTGGGCGGAACGTCCTCTTTTAGTCCGTCCACAATCGACAATTCCGGTCATATCTCGGTCACATCAACATCAACTACTCCTTCAATCGGCGTCTTTATTGATGAAGGACAGACTACCGGTAGCGCCGAACTGTTCATCAACTCCGGAGTCATTACGGCTGACAAGGCGATATGGGAAGCAAGCCTGCGACTGAGCGTCCATGTCGAAAACACAGGCACGCTTAATGGGGACATCCAACTTGGTGGATATTACTTACCTGGCGACGCTCACTTTTTCGCACCGTCGGAGGTCGACAACAGCGGCCTGATCAACGGAAGCGTCTATTTCGGCAGTGATTCCGTGATCTACAGCGGGGCCAACGGCACTCTGACGGGCGCGATCCATCTCGGCGCGGGCTCGGCGATCGTCACCCTCGGCAATGACGGCGAGATGGTTCAGGGGGGCGACGGTGTCGCCCAGATATCGGGTGGGACTGGCGACGACACCTACGTCTTGGGATCGGGCAGTGAGACGATCCTAGGCGGGGGCGGCAGCGATACGGTCGTGTTCGACCACAACTACAGCGCCTATCAAATCGGGGCCGTCGGCGGCGTGCTCATTGTCGTGGGGCCAAACGGGATCGACAGCCTGAGCGGAATCACAACCCTGAAATTCTCCGACCGCACCGTTCAGGCCTCGGACCTGAGCTCCAGCCATCAGGTCCTCGCCGGAACGCCAGGCGATGACGCCCTGACTGGAACGGGTGGCAACGACACGCTGATCGGACTGGGAGGGGATGACACCCTGAACGGGGCTGCAGGCAACGACCTCCTCGGCGGGGGCGCAGGCAACGACAACCTGAATGGCGGCAGCGGCAACGACACGGCGACCTACGCCGACGCGACCTCCGGGGTCGTGGTCAACCTGCTGATCGCCAAGGCACAGAACACCGGCGGAGCCGGCTCCGACACACTGACCTCAATCGAGAACGCCACCGGCTCGTCCTATGCGGATCAGCTGACCGCCGGCAAGAGCGGCTCGATTCTGCAAGGACTGGCGGGGGACGATCTGCTGATTGCCGGAGCGGGGAACGATACGCTGGACGGCGGCAAGGGGAATGACACCGCCTCATATGCTCTGGCCACCTCAGGCGTGACTGTAAGCCTCGCGGCCGCGGGGCTGCAGAACACCGGCGGCAGCGGCAAGGACACCCTGATTTCCATCGAAAACCTGATCGGCTCGAAGTTCGGTGATGTCCTGACGCCCGGTTCCGGGACCGAATCCATCGATGGCGGCGCGGGCGCCGACATCGCGGTCTACTCGGGCCACTCGAGCGACTACGTGATTCGGCTGGTGGGCTCGGGAGTTACCATTACGGGCGATGGGCAGACCGACACACTGACCAACGTCGAGGCGGCGAGGTTCGCCGATGAGCAGGCGATCCTCTCCAACTCGGGCGGCTCGCTGACTGCGCGCGGCGCAGGCGACACGCTCCTCGGCGGCTTCGGGAACGACAAGCTGACGGGTGGCGCGGGGAACGACGTCCTCATCGGCGGTCGTGGCGACGACACACTGAACGGCGGTGGAGGAACCAACACCGCCGAGTTCCAGGGCGACTTCAGCTATTATGCGATCACCGCCAAGAACGGGGTGACCACGGTCAAGGGCGGCCCGGACGGGACCGATACCCTGCAGAAGATCCAGATCCTGCAGTTCGACGACCGGCAGGTGGTCAACGGCTCGGCCGGGACCACGGTGAATGCGCGCACGGGCGGCGACACCCTCGTCGGCGGAGCGGGAGGGGATCACCTGAACGGCAGTCCCAGCGCCGACACCCTGATCGGCGGCGCGGGCCAGGACACCTTGACCGGTGATGGGGGCGCGGACCACTTCGTCTTCAACGCCCTCGGCGACAGTCCGGTGAAGACGCCGGACCTGATCACCGACTGGACGGCTGGCGACCGCATCGACCTCTCGGCCATCGACGCCGACAGCAAGACGGCCGGCCACCAGGCGTTCCACCTTCAGACCACCTCGGGGCACACCGGTGACATCGCGGTGCACTACGACAGCGCCCACGGCCGCACCGTGATCGATCTGTATGTGAACAACGACGCCAAGCCCGACGCCGAGATCTGGCTCAGCGGGGATCACACGCTCAGTGCGGCAGATTTCTTGCTGTAGAGGGCCGAACGACCAGGGGGAGACGCCGACTTGTCCCAGTATGCAGCCGCCATCGAACTCTCAGACCTCGATGGCCACAACGGATTCAAGATCAGCGGCGCGGCCGCGGGCGACGCCCTGCCCAACGTCCAGACCTCGATCAGCTATGTTGGGGACCTGAACGGCGACGGCCTGCCGGACCTGATCGTCGGCGCCCCCAAGGCGGACCCGAATGGCGAGAGCTCCGGCGCCGCCTATATCCTCTTCGGCACGCCGGACGGCTTCCCCGCCAACATTGACCTGTCCCAGCTCAACGGGACCAACGGGGTGACGATCGAAGGCCCGGCCGCCTACACCTATCTTGCGCGCTCGGTGGCCGGGATCGGCGACGTCAACCACGACGGCATCGACGACGTCATCATCAGCGCGGAGGGTCTGAACAGCTTCTCCGGCGCGACCTTCGTGCTCTATGGGCACGCCGGCGCATGGTCGCCGACGCTGAACCTGGGCGCGCTCGGTTCAGGTCAAGGCGCCGAGTTCACCGGCCGCGTCATCTCGACGGCGGCCGCGGGAGACGTCAATGGCGACGGCCTCCCAGACTTCATCATCGGCAACGACCAGCCGAACAGCGCGGCCGGCGCCGCCTACGTCGTCTTCGGCCATGCCGGTGGCTTCGCCGCCTCCTCGGCCCTGTCGGACCTGAACGGATCCAACGGCTTCACGCTCAGCGGCGCGGCCGCGGACGATTTCACCGGCACGTCCGTCTCCTCGGCCGGCGATTTCAACGGCGACGGCTATGCCGACCTCATCGTCGGCGCTCCTTTCGCCAGCGCCAATGGCGACAACAACAATGGTGTCGCGTACCTCGTCTATGGCCATGCTGGTGGATTCCCAGCGAACCTGGATCTGTCGAGCCTGAACGGCGCCAACGGGTTCGCCTTGACGGGCGTGGGACAGGCGGCGGACGCCGGGTATTCGGTAGCGTCCGCCGACATCAACAGCGACGGCTTCTCCGACCTGATCATTGGTTCGCCCGTCGCCAGCAACATGCATGGATCGGTCTATGTGGTGTTCGGGAAAGCCGGAGCCGAGCCGGCATCGTTGAGCCTGGGTTCCTTGAACGGCTCCGACGGGTTCCGCATCGACGGAGTGGACTCGACTGGCCTCGTGGGCTGGTCGGTCGCCTCCGCCGGAGACGTGAACGGAGACGGCTTCAACGACCTCATCATTGGCTCGCCAGGGGCCAACCCGAGCACAGGTCCCGGCGCCGCATACGTCGTGTTCGGCCGAGCGTCGGGCTTCCCCTCGGTGATCCACGTCTCTGATCTGAATGGAACGAATGGCTTCAAAATCGACGGCGAGGCCTTCGCAGACCAGGCCGGCTTCACCGTGGCCTCCGCGGGCGATCTGAATGGCGACGGCCTCGCCGACATGTTCGTCGAGGCGAACCAGGCGGACGCCAATGGAACCAATTCCGGCGCCAGCTACGTCATCTACGGCCAGCTTCCGACCAGCTCGGTGAACCGGACCGGCACCGACCAGGGCCAGAACCTGGTCGGCGGCGATTTCGCCGACGTGCTGAATGGCATGGGCGGGGACGACCATCTGTACGGTCATGGCGGGAACGACACCCTGGCGGGCGGCACGGGGAACGACGTGCTCGACGGCGGCGCCGGCAACGACAAGCTGAGCGGCGGGACGGGCATCGACACCGCGACCTACGCCGATGCGACCTCAGGCGTGACGGTGAGCCTCCAGACCACCGCCGCCCAGAACACCCACGGCGCCGGGATCGACACCCTGACCCAGATCGAGAACCTGACCGGTTCGAATCACGATGACACCCTGACGGCGGCGACCGCGGGTTCGATGCTGCAGGGCCTGGATGGCGCCGACACCCTGGTCTCCGGTCCGGGCAATGACACCCTCGACGGCGGCCTAGGGAGCGACACCGCCTCCTATGCCGGCGCCAAGGCTGCGGTGACCGTCAGCCTGGCCATCACCGGCCCTCAGAACACCCAGGGCGCCGGGACCGACACCCTGGTCTCCATCGAGGCGCTGATCGGCTCGAAGTTCGCCGACACCCTGAGGGCCGGCCCCGGGGGCTCGCACATCGATGGCGGCGCGGGGAACGACGTCCTGATCTCCGGCGCGGGGGACGACACTTTCGAAGGCGGCGCGGGCGTCGATACGGCCATCTTCAGCGGGGCCTACGCCGACTATGTGGTCGACCGGCACAACACGCCGACCACCGCCACGGTCACCGGGCCGGACGGCTCGGACTTCCTCAGCAACGTCGAGATCCTGAAGTTCACCGACGAGCAGCTGGTGAACTCCGACAACGGCGAGACCCTCACCGGGCGGGACACGGGCGACATCCTGGTCGGCAACATGAGCGGCGATCGCCTGAACGGCGGCGCCGGGAACGACGTGCTGATCGGCAATCCCGGCAACGACGTGCTCAACGGAGGCGGCGGCTACAACACCGCCATCTTCAACGGCGACCTGGCCGAGTTCAGCATCAAGCAGAACGGCGGGACCACCACGGTCAAGGACCTCGTGGCCAACCGCGACGGGACCGACACCCTGCAGAAGGTCCAGGTGCTGCAGTTCCAGGACGCCCAGGTGCTGAACATCTCCACCGGCGGCGAGCTGGTCGCGCGCTCGGGGGGCGATCAGCTGGTGGGCGGGGCCGGCCAGGACCAACTCGTCGGCGGCGTCGGGAACGACGCGCTGAAGGGCGGCGCGGGGCAGGACACCCTCACCGGCGGCGGCGGGAGCGACAGCTTCGTGTTCACCGCCCTTGCCGACTCCAAGGTCGCGGCGCCGGACACCATCACCGACTGGAGCACAGGCGACCACATCGACCTCTCGGCCATCGACGCCGACACCGGCCACTCGGGGAACCAGGCCTTCCACCTGAACGCCACCTCCGGCCACACGGGCGACGTAGTGGTCACCTACGATGCCGTCCACGACCGCACAGTGATCGACCTTTACGTCAACGGCGACACCAAGGCCGACGCCGAGATCTGGGTCACCGGGGATCATCACGACCTGACGGCCGCCGACTTCATCCTCTAGGTCACCGTCTCGGCGCTGTAGCGGGCGATCAGCCCGGTGCGGACCGCGTAGCGGTGCACGGCCGCGAAGAACAGGCAGGCGAGGATCAGATAGAGCACCGACAGGGCGAGGCCGAGGGCCAGCCTGTCCATCGACGCAGGGTGGCCGGCGGCCACCTGGCGCACGCCTTCGAACACATAGGCGGGGGCGAGGGCGTGGGAGATCGCCCGCATCCAGCCCGGCAGCACCGCCAGCGGATAGAACACCCCGACGAAGGGCGAGAGCACCGCGGGGATCGGCCAGATCAGCCACTCCGAGGCCGGGCCCAGCCTCAGCACCACGCCGCAGGCGAACACGCCCAAAGCCACGCCCGTGAGGAACAGGATGAGCAGGAAGCCGGCCAGGGCCGGGCCGAAGCTCAGCAAGGAAAGCCCGAAGGCGGCGCTGGCCACCACCAGCATGACCACGAGGCCGAGCAGGCTGGTGCAGATGGCGGTGGCCACGAGGCCGGTGAGGTATTCCGAGATCCGCATCGGGGTGGCGAACACGTTCAGGAAGTTGCGCGACCAGACATCCTCGAACAGGGCCACGGTCACCCCCTGCATGACGCGGCCGAGGAAGCCCCAGAGCAGCACCGCGCCCAGCAGCGCCTGCACCAGCATCAGCCCCGGCGAGGAGACGCCCGAGAAGTAGCGGGTGATGAAGCCCCAGAGCACCACGTCGATGGCCACCCAGGCGAACAACGGAAACACCCGCGCGGGGCTGCCTCTCAGCAGGTAGGCTTGGCGGAGCACGATGGCGAAGGCTCTGCGGGGATTCATGGCTGGGCCGCCTCCCCTTCCAGGGTCTCGTTGGCGACGGTGACGAACAGGTCCTCGAGGCTCGCCGCCCCGTGCGCCTTCACCAGGGCCGCCGGCTCGCCTTGCAGCAGGATGCGCCCCCGGGAGATGAACAGCACCCGGTCGCAGACCTCGGCGACCTCGTACATGTTATGGCTGGTCCACAGCACCGCCTCGTGGCCGCTCGAGGCGAAGCGCTGGATGTGGGCGCGGATCTGGCGGGCGGTGGCCGGGTCGATCGAGGCGGTGGGCTCGTCGAGCAGCAGCAGCCGCGGCCGGTTCAGCATGGCCTTGGCCAGGGCCACCCGGGTCTGCTCTCCCGAGGACAGCACCCCGCACTTGGTGCGGGCGAAGCGCCTCAGGTCGAACTCCTCGAGCAGCTCGCCGATGCGGGCCTTCAGGTCTTTCACGTCGTAGATCAGACCGAAGATGCGAAGGTTCTGCTCCACCGTCAGGTTGCCGGGCAGGGGCGCATAGACGGCGGCGAAGTTGGTCCGCGACAGGGCCTCGCTGCGCCTTCTGGCGACGTCAACGCCCTCGATCAGGATGCGGCCCGTGCTCGGCTGCAGCACGCCCAGGATCATGTTGATGATGGTGGTCTTGCCGGCTCCGTTCGGACCCACGAGGCCGACGATCTCGCCGCCCCGGATCTCGAAGGAGACGCCGTCGACGGCCTTCAGGCCGCCATAGCTCTTGCAGAGCTCGGCGGCGATCAGGACCGGGGCGTCGGGTGCGGCGGAAGTCACTGCGTACTGCTAAGCAGGAGTCCAAGGCCAAGGCCAGCACCCCCTACCGTTGTCATCCCGGCCGGAGGCGCGACAGCGCCGCAGAGCCGGGACCGCCGCAGGCGCTGGCGTTTGCGGCGGTCCCGGATAAGCCGCTGCGCGGCTTTCCGGGACCGCCGCAAGCACGGCGCCTAGCCCGATCCCGGATCTGCGGCCCTGCGGGCCTGCGTCCGGGATGACAAAGGGGTTGGGGCAGCGGCCAATTGCGTACGGGCCCCAGCCGCAGGGAGTCGCCGTCCGTCCGGATCAGTCCAGCAGGATGGTCTTGGTCTCCAGGTAGGGCGCGATCCCTTCCGCGCCGCCTTCGCGGCCGATGCCGGACTGCTTGAAGCCGCCGAAGGGGAGGGCGAAGTCCATCTTCAGGCCGCCCTGGCCGACGGCGCCGGTGCGGATGCGGCGGGCGACCTCGTAGGCCTTGTCCTTGTCGTGGGTGAACACCGCGCCGTTCAGGCCGTAGATGGAGTCGTTGGCGATCCGGATCGCGTCCTCCTCGTCCTCGGCCGGGATGAGGCTGAGCACCGGGCCGAAGATCTCCTCCTGGGCGATGGTCATGCCGTTGTCGACGTGGGTGAACAGGGTCGGCTCGATATAGTAGCCGCGATTCATGTGGCTGGGCCGCTTGCCGCCGACGGCCAGGGTCGCGCCCTGTTCCTCGCCCTTGGCGATGTAGCCCTCGATCCGCTCCAGCTGCCGCTTCATGGCGACCGGACCCATTTGGGTCTCGGGATCGTAGGGGTCGCCGATGCGCACGGCGTTCAGTTCGTGCGCCAAGGCTTCCGCCAGCTCGTCGTGACGCTTCTTGGG
>FTGK01000967.1_pt1 | contig 14724 bp, 17 predicted proteins | sample 1640691 | NCBI WGS metagenome assembly FTGK01 (sample SAMEA3914789, study PRJEB12502) | metagenome | biome: forest; material: soil | place: Canada | collected 2011-07-03 | depth 0.3 m | reverse complement strand
GCGATCCAGAACGCGGCGCCCCCGCCCGAAAAGCTGAGCCATGAACGAGGTTCTTCAGAGTTCGTTCCGGCGCTCGGGAGCGCTACTCCGGGGCGGGGGGGCCCTGCCGCTCCTTGCGCGCCGCTTCCAAGGCGGAGGCGAGGGTTTCGATCCGGTAGGGCTTCATCAGGAGGCGGAAACCCTGTTCGCGGGCCTGGGCCGCGGCCTCGGAGAAGCCGGTGGTCAGCACCACCGGAAGACCCGGCCGTCGGCGCGAGATTTCCCGCGCCAGCTCCATCCCCCCCATCCGGCCGGGCATCACCATGTCGGAGAACACCAGCAGCAGGTCCTGTTCGGTGTCGAGCAGCCTGAGCGCCGCCGCGGCCGTGGCCGCCCGCACGGCGTCGTAGCCGAGCTCGTCCAGCATGTCCTTGACCAGGCCCGCGACACTGTCCTCGTCCTCGACCAGCAGCACCCGCCCATGGCGCTCCGTGCTCTGGCGGGGGCCTGGGGCCGCCGCCGGGTGAGGCGCACGCGCCGGGGCCTTGCCGCTCCTCGGCAGGTAGAGGCTGACGGTGGTGCCCTTGCCGGGCTCGCTCTCCACCCTGACATCCCCGCCGGAGGCGCGGGTGAAGCCGTAGACCTGCGCGAGGCCCAGGCCGGTTCCCTTGCCCACGCCCTTGGTGGTGAAGAAGGGCTCGAAGATCCGCCGCAGGGTCTCGCGGGCCATGCCCTGGCCCTCGTCCGCGATCGACAGCCGAACGTAATCGCCCCTGAGCTCCCCATCGGCGAGGTCGAACAGGTTGGATCCCGTCACCGCGATCTGGCCGCCGCTGGGCATGGCGTCGCGCGCGTTCACGGCGATGTTGAGCAACGCGACCTCCAGCTGGCTTGGATCCACCTCCACCGGCCAGAGGTCCTCTTCGAGGTCCATGGCGATGGAGATGTTCTCCCGAAGGGAGCGTTCGAGCAGGACCCGCATGCCCTCGATCTGCGCCTTGAGGTCGATCACCTGCGGCAACAGGGCCGAGCGGCGGGAGATCGCCAGCAGCTGCCGGGTCAGGCTGGCGCCGCGGTCGACGGCCTGGCGGATGCCGTCCTTCAGGCTCTGGCGCCGGTCGGGATCGGACGTGCGGTCGAGCAGGTCCAGGCCAGAGGACGCCACCATCAGGATGTTGTTGAAGTCATGGGCGACGCCGCCGGTCAGCTGGCCGATGGCTTCCATCTTCTGGCTCTGGCGCAGCGCGTCCTCGGCCCGCTCGCGCTCCTCCATCTGGATCTGCAGCTCGCGGTTGGCGTCCGAGAGTTCTTCGGCCCTCTGCTCCAGCTCCATGTTGGCCCGCGACAGGGTCGCCTGGGCCTGGCCGAGCACCAGCACGAACAGGAAGGCCATGAGCACCAGCAGGGTCACGCCGGTGTGACGCACCATGCCGGCCGAGATCGGGTCCTGGGCGGTGCGCAGATAGATGGAGCCCAGGCGCGAACCCCCTTGGGTGACCGGCACGGCGACCTGGGCCTGGCGATGCTCGTAGGAGCTTCCGAGCAGGGGCGCGCGCGAGGGCGGTTCGGCTCCGGCCCGCCCGAACCTGGCGGTCAGTTCGCCAAGTTCGTTGTAGACGCCGGCGACCTGGATTTCGCTGTTGGCGCTGAGGGCGTCGACGTATTCCTGCGCGGCCTTGCGATCGTCGAAGGCCAGGGGCGCGGCAAGGCTCGCGGCCAGGATGTCGGCCTGCACGGCGATGGAGTGAAGGCGCTGGCTCCGGAAGCCGGCCTCGCTGACCAGGCCCATCACCACGCCGGCGATCAACAGCGCGACCGCGCCCGCGATGGCCGCCAGGGGCCACGGCCGCCATCGGGCCGCCGTGCCGGCGTCGCTCATCCGTGGCGCTCCGGGCGCCGTCACGACCGGTGTTCTCCCAGGATGACCAGCACTGCGCCTCAGGGGGCCGGAGGTAAGTGCGGCCGCGGCTGGCCCCGGGGGCCGCGTCCGGTCGACGCCGTCCCGCATCGAGAGACGGCGCCCGGAGGTGTCCACAGCGCGGCCGGGAAGTCAAAGCCTCAGTCCATGATAGAGAAGAGGCGCCCGCAAGGGTTCGGATGGATCGCAGTGGAGCTTGAAAGCGTTCGCGCCTTGAGGGTTTGGTCTTGACCATGCGGCAGGAGCGGGGCCCGTAGAATGGACGCGCAGGTGCAGGCCGGAACGCTCCGGCGCGCACGCGCGAGCGAGGGGATCGTGGCGTTGAAGACCGGTTTGAGCGTTGTGGCGGCTGCAGCCTGCGCGGCGGCGATGGGCGGCGCTCTGGTGGTGGCCACCTCGGGCGAGCCGGCGCAGGGCCAGATGCTGTCCGGCCGGAGCTCCGCCGCGGCGATCACCCTGAGCCCCCAGCAGGCCGCCTTCCTCGAGCAGACCCTGGCCGACGCCGATGGACAGGGACTGGAGCCAAAGGCCTATGCGCCTGCAGGCCTGCACGCCCTGCTCGCGGCCAACGATCCGCAGGTGCGCCAGAGCGGTCAGGCGCAGCTGATCGCCCGCACGCTCGAGTACGCCCGCGCGGTGCACGCCGGCCGCCTGCCGGCCGCCGCGTTCATCGACGACTGGGGCCTCAAGCCCAAGCCCTATGATCCGGCTCCCGACTTCGCGCGCGCGGTGCAGCAGGACCAGCTGAAGGCATGGCTGGAGAGCCTGCCGCCGCCCTACACCGGCTACGAGGGCCTGCGCCAAGGGCTGCAGGTCTACCGCGAGATCGCGGCCCATGGCGGCTGGAAGCCGATCTCCGCCGGCCCCGCCCTCAGTCCCGGCGCCAGCAGCCCCCGGGTGCTCGAGCTGCGGGCGCGCCTGGCGGCCGAGGATCCCCAGGTCCAGGCCTCGGGCGGAGAGGTCTACGACCCGGTGCTGGTGGATGCGGTCAAGCGGGCCCAGCGGCGCTATGGGCTCGAGGACAATGGCGTCGTCTCAGGCCAGACCCTCACCGCCCTGAACGTCTCGGTGGAGCAGCGCCTCGGCCAGATCCTGGCCAACATGGAGCGCTGGCGCTGGCTGCCGGCGGAGCTGCCGACCGATCGCATCCAGGTCAATGTCGCCGCCGCCATCCTGACGGTGTTCCACGCCGACACGCCTGTCCTCTCGATGCGTGCGGTCACCGGACGGCCGGGCGACGAGACCCCGATGCTGTCCTCGAAGATCGAAAGCATCGTGCTCAACCCGCCCTGGAACGTGCCCTCTTCGATCGCGGCCAAGGAGCTCTGGCCGAAGGAGCGGGCGCACCCGGGCTATCTGAAGGCCCACGCCTTCACCGTCATCAGCGACGGCGGCGGGACGAGGCTGCAGCAACACGCGGGCGACTCCAGCGCGCTCGGCCGCATCAAGTTCGACTTCCCCAACAACTACGGCGTCTATCTCCACGACACCCCCTCACGCGGCCTGTTCAGCCGGACCGGGCGGCTGGCCAGCCATGGCTGCGTGCGCCTGCAGAAGCCCCGCGACCTCGCCAATCTGGTGATGCAGGGCGATCCGATGTGGACGCCGGACCAGATCGAATCGACCATCGCGTCGGGCGAGACGGTGCGGGCGCGGCTGCCCCAGCCGGTGTCCGTCTTCCTGCTCTACTGGACCGCCTACATGGGCGCCGACGGCATGATGAACTTCCGCGACGATCCTTATGGTTGGGACGAAGTGCTGATGGACCGCCTGCGCACGGCGGACGCCGCCGGCCAGAGCGCCTGATCCCCGCGGCCGCGCCTCCCGTGGCGGATTCGCCTGGGAGGCGTCCTCGTCTGGCCCCACCCTTGCAAAGGCGCCAGTGTCGAAGCCCGGAAGGCGGGGGCGTGCAATGCTGGATCGGCGCAGGCTGTTGGCCATGGGACTGGGAGCGGGTGCGGGCCTCGGCCTGCCTCTGGCGGCCCAGGCGCACGGCCTGGCGCGCAAGCCCGCCCGTCCCCATGCTGGACACGGGCCCTCGCACCACCTCCTGAAACGGGTCGGGCTGCATCACCCCCGCCATCCGCCTGCAATGGCGCTCGAACACCCCAGCCTGCGTCCGGTGCTCGAACGCGTCTCCTTCGAGCCGCGCGCCATCAGCCTGAAGAACCTGCACACCGACGAGACCCTGCATGCCGTGTACTGGGAGAAAGGGCAGTATGTGCCGGACGCGCTGCAGGCGGTGAACCAGCTGCTCCGCGACTTCCGCACCGGCGAGGTCCATCCGATCTCGCCCGACCTCCTGAACCTGATCACCGACGTGCGTGACCGGGTGGGCTCCAGGGCCCCGTTCCAGGTCATTTCCGGCTATCGATCGCCGCAGACCAACGCCATGCTGCGCGAGCAGAGCGCCGAGGTCGCGCAGCACAGCCTCCACATGGACGGCATGGCCATCGACATCGCCCTCGAGGACGTCCAGCTCGACCACGTTCGCCTCGCCGGCATGGACCTTTCGCGTGGGGGCGTCGGCTACTATCCGGGTCGCTTCGTCCACCTGGATGTGGGCCCCGTCCGGCACTGGCAAGGGGCTTGAGGGCAGCTCCCATGGCCAGTCGCACTGCCGGCGTCGGCTGGTTCGCCGTGGGCTTCCTTGCCGGTGTGGGCGCGACCCTCGCCGCGATCATCTTCGCCACCCGGCCCCAGCCCGTTCAGGTCAGCCTGCCCACGCCGCAGGCGCCTGCGGCCCCGGTGGTGACCTACCATGCGCCAAAGCTCCCGGAGCCTACGGCCCGGCCAACCCCGCCCGCCTCCGCGGCGCCGCAACTCCCCGCCGCCGTGGCCAAGGCCCAGCCGCCGCAGCCTGATCGCCAGACCCAGGACGATGCAGCCGCGGCCGGCATGACTTCGCGCGCTCACCCAGGCTGAACCTTGCCGAAATCGTGATTTGGGCGCCGACGGCTTTTCGGCGACCAGTGCGTTCGTGCTTGGCAAGGAGGCGTCCGATGCCTGATGCTCTTGTCGGTAGCTTTGATCTTCAGCTTCGCTGGCGCGAGACCGCCGTTCGGCAGGGCCTGCTCTGCCTGGTCTGCACCGAGGTCCCGAGCCTCGATCACCGGGACGCCTTCTATGACACCGGGCTTTGCGAGAGCTGCTCGCGCGAGCTGATCTCCCGTGAGGCCGCCGCGCCCCTGCCCTGAGGCTGCGGCCGGTTCGACCGATCGCGAGCGGAGCCTTCCGGCTCAGCTTGGGGGGGCGTACTCTGCTCCCGTGACGACGCTTCACCCTCCCTGGGCCCCGAGGGCCCCGCCGGCCATGGGGGGCTGAGCCATGGCCCGGCGCCTGGCCCTGGCCAAGCATGCGGGGGGATTCGACGTCGTCGGGTGGACGCTGCTCGGCTTCCTGCTGGGCGCGAGCCTGGCGGTCTTCGTCCTCCTGCACGCCGACATGCATGGCCTCTTGCGGCCGATTCCCTCTGCGTCGCCCCAAGCTCCGGCGCCGGCGGTGGTGACCACCTATGCGCCGCCTTCGGCGCCTCTGCTCGCGGGACCGCCCCCGGTGATCTACCAGCAGCCGTCGCCACCAGCTCCGCCGATCACCGTCGCGGCCGCTCCGCCGCCCCCGGTCAACGCCCTGGCCACCGCCGGCGCGGCCAGCGCCCGCATGGCGGCCGGCGAGAGCCGCGCTCCGAACGCCCCGCCGTCCGCGCCGCCCGCCAGCCCGGCGCCCGCTGCTGAGGTCCAGGACGACGCGGCGGCCGCAGGCATGACCTCGCGCTTCGCCGGACCGCGGCGCGCTCCCAAGGCCGCACCACCTCCTTCGCCTGATCTTTACTGAAGGCGGCAGGCGCGCCCTCGTGTCCTGAAGCTGAGGTGTCCCAGGTCATTCGTCGGATGCCCGACACAGGCTGTCGCTATGGATAACCTGCCCTTTACCTTGCCGCAGAAGACCTGTTCAAAGCCTCGCCCGTTTTCCTTTGCGATAACCTTTGGCAGTATTATAGCTCAGTGATTGCTTGGCGTTGTAGGCCGGCGGGGGGCGGCAGGCGTGACCACATACACCCTCTACATCCGTGACGGCCGCTATGTCGTGCCGACGCTCCTGACCATCGAGTCGCGAGACGACGAAACCGCACGCGCCTACGCGCGGCGACACCTGGCGAGCTCGGTCCACTACCAGGGCGTGGAGATCTGGGAAGACGAGCGGCGGGTGGACGAACTCTCGCTCGACCGCGCCTAGCCGGGCTTCAGAGGATTGCAGGGGTGTGGGGCCGGCCCAGGGGCGGGTCCCCCCGCCCGCTCCGCCGCGATCGTTCGGGGCAGGTTCCAGAGGGCCGGGTCCTCGAGCCCCAGCCGCCAGAGCGCGTAGCCTCGGGGCCGGAACGCCGCCGCCGCGGCCCGGTCCGCCGCGAAGGCGCGGGCGTCCAGGAACCAGACCTGATGCCCGGCTCCTGCCGCAAGGTAGCTGAAGTGAGCGTTCCCGGAGGCTCCATCGCGAGCCAGCGGCGCCTTCATCCGCGCCGCCAGAGCCATGGCCTGGGGCGCGCCAATGGGGCGGCCCGGCTTGCCGTCAGGCCAATCGTAGCCATAGGCGGCCAGGGCGATCACCACCCGCTGCGGGTCGACGCCCGCCAGGCGCTCCGACAGCAGGCTTCGCAGCCAGTCGGCGCCGGCGATGGGGCCTGCGTTGGAGGTCGCCCAGCACTCGTCATAGGCCATCAGCACCGCCGCATCGGCGGCGGTCGCGACCGCCTTCAGCGGCTCCTCGGCGCCGGCGCCCACGCTCGCCCAGACCTGGAGGTGCGAGGGGCTCAGGGCGGCGCGGGCAGCCGCCAGCAGCGCCGGATAGCCGCCCCTCGCCCGCGCCGAGAGGTTCTCCAGATCGAAGATGTATCCGCCATAGCCCTTGGTCCTCGCCAGCGAGCCGAGTTGGGCCAGCAAGACCTTGCGGGCGCCCGGATCGAGGATCACCGCATCGGCGGCGGCCTGATCCCACACGTCGTCGTGGGCGTTGGAGACCAGAGGCATCAGCTTCAGACGCGGCGCCTCCCTGGCCGCCAGCGCGGCGGCGCCGTTGTCGGGTTCGACCACCACCTGGCCCTGTGCGCCGCGGATGGTGATCCAGCGGGGCGCGAAGACATCCAGGCCCTTCAACTGGCGCGGCAGGGCCGGAAGATCGCTCTGGTCCCAGGCATCGTAGAAGCCGACGAACGGGCGCGGCGCGCACGCTCCGGAGGCGGCAGGCGCCAGGAGCGCGCACGGCAGCAGCAGGGCCGCCATCAAGCCGCCGCGTTTTGACGTGCTGTTGCCGTCGCCCATCCTGCTCGCCCTGTCCGCCCCGTGCTAATAGCGGCGGCCGACGGGCAGGCGCCAGAGTCCACCGGGATTATCCGAATGTCCTTGATCAAACGGCTGGTTCTACGGCTGTGCGCCGGCGTCGCCCTGGTCTTCGCCCCTGTGGCCGAAGCGGCCGCGCCTGCCGGCATCCACACGGCCCAGGACCTGTTCGACACCTGCGCAGACACCAGCGCCACCGCCCAGGCGGCGTGCGACGCCTATGTCCACGCCACCATCCAGACCGGGCAGATCCTGCAGGCGGAGGCGCAGGGCGGAAAGCTCACGCCGCTGTTCTGCCCCGGCGACAACATGGGGACCCAGGACCTCGTGGCCGTGCTGAAGGTGCAGGTCGCCGCGCACCCGGAGCGCAGGGACTTCCCCGCGCCCACGGTGATCATCGGGGGCGGTATCGACGCCTATCCCTGCACGAGGACGGCAGGCGTCGCCAAGCCGGCGGCCGCTGCGGCGAAACAGGCCGCGCCGGCGCACGCTGCCGCGCGCCGGCCGCATCGCTGAATGCTTTGCTCGCCTTAGCGGGCGAGCAGGATTCCGATGATCACCCCGATCCCGAGGGCCGTGCCGAGGGCGATCGCCGGCTTTTCGGTGGTGGCGGAGGTGATCCGCTCCATCGCGTCGCCGTAGAGGCTCTCCGCCTGGCCGCGGATCTGCTGCGCCCGGCCCTGCGCCTCGATCTTCAGGTCGCCCAGAAGCGCGCCTGCGGCTTCCTTGACCCGGCCCACGCCTTGGTTGACGCCGCCATTGATCTGCTGCTCTTCCATGGACCTGCCTCCAGTACCCGTATTGCGAGCTTGAGTGCTCGCGGGCCGTCAACGCTCCGGGAGGCTTGGCGTTCCCGCCTCGTACGCGCGGCCCGCCGCTTCGATGGCGCGATGGCGCGCCTGCACCAGATCCATCATTTGAGGGCGGGTGATCACCCAGAGCTCTCCGGCCTTGACCGCGGCCAGCGCCGCGCGGGCGATCTGCTCGGCCGTCGCCCAGTCGCCCTCGCGCACCGAAGCCCTGAACGCCTGCTCGTGGATGTCGGCTCCCGGCGGCGCCTCGGCCATCGGATAGGCCTGCCCGCGGTTGCGGACGCTGGTCCCGATATTGGTGCGGACCGGTCCGGGACAGACGAGACTGACTCCGACCTTCGAGCCTTCCCCCTCGAGTTCCAGGGCCAGGGCTTCGCCATACATGGCCACCGCGGCCTTGCTCGCGGCGTAGGCCCCCTGCGAGCGCGTCGGATATAGGCTGGAAAGCGAGGCGGTGATCAGGATGTGACCGCCGTCGGGGTTGGCCTTCAGGCCCGGCAGGAAGGCGCGGACCGTTTCCACCACCCCGAACAGGTTGACGTCGAACAGCCAGCGCCAGTCCTCGGCCGTAAGCCGCTCGATCGCCGCCATGCGAGAGACCCCGGCGTTGGCGCAGACCAGGTCGACCCGGCCGAGATGGGCGGCGGCCTCCTCGGCCAATCGCGTGAGGCTCTGCGCCTCGCGCACGTCCGCGAGCACCGCCCTGGCGCCGAGCTCCTCCGCCACGCGGCGCAGGGGCTCCTCCTCGCAGTCGCCCAGCACCAGCCGCATGCCCTCGGCCTTGCATCGCCGCGCCAGCTCCAGCCCAATGCCGGACGCCGCCCCGGTGATCACCGCACCCTTGCCGGCCAAGATCTCGATCGCCATCGGTCCATCGCCTCCTGCGCTTGCCGCGTCTGCGCCTGCGACGCTAGCCTCCTAGCAGAGGGAGGCGGGACGGGGTGAGCGAGTCGGACCAGGGCCAGCCGAGGGGCCGCAAGGCGGCGACCTTCTTCATCTTCATCACCATCATGCTGGACGCCCTGGCGATCGGCATCGTGATTCCCGTGATGCCGCAGCTGATCGCCAGCGTCGGCCACATCCGGCTGGACGACACCTCCACCTATGTCGGCATCTTCGGCTCGAGCTGGGCTCTGATGCAGCTGATCGCCTCGCCCGTGCAGGGCGCCCTGTCGGACTGCTACGGCCGCCGGCCCGTGATCCTGGTCTCCAACTGCGGCATGGGCCTCAACTATGTGCTGATGGCCCTGGCCCCCAACCTGACGGTGCTCTGGATCGGCCGGCTGATCTCCGGCGCCTGCGCCGGCAGCGTGCCGGCGGCCATGGCTTATCTCGCGGACGTCACCCCGGCGGAGCGGCGCGCGGCCAGCTTCGGCCTAATCGGCGCGGCCTTCAGCGTCGGCTTCATGGTCGGACCGGCCCTGGGGGGCCTGATCGGAGCGCTGGGACCGCGGGCGCCCTTCTGGGCGGCGGCGACGCTGAGCCTGGTGAATTTCCTCTACGGCATGTTCGTTCTGCCGGAGTCCCTGGCCAAGGACCGCCGCGCGCCCATCGTCTTCTGGAGGCTCAACCCCGTGGGCGCGCTCTGGAGCATCATGCGCACCTATCCCGCCCTCGCCGTGATGCTGGTGGTGAGCTTCCTCAACGCCTTCGCGCAGCTGGGGCCGAACAACATCTTCGTGCTCTACACCGCCCACTGGTACGGCTGGAGCTCGCCCCAGATCGGCCTCTTCATGGGCGCCGGGGCCCTGGCCGGGCTGGTCGTGCAGGCGCTGCTGGTCGGCCGGGCGGTGAAGACGCTCGGCGAGCGCCTGTGCATGGTGCTGGGCGCGGCTCTCTATATCGGCGGCCTCTGCCTCTATGGCCTGGCGCCGACCGGGACGGCGTTCTGGCTCGGCATCTCCCTGGCGGCCCTCGGGGCGATCGGCGGCCCGGCCTGGTCCGCGCTGATGAGCCGGCAGGTGGGTCCATCGGAGCAAGGCCGCCTCTCCGGCGCCACCGCCTCGCTGCAGTCCTTGAGTCAGATCATCGGGCCTCTGCTGTTCACCAGCGTCTTCCGCCTGACCATCTCGCACCCGGCAGGCCACGCCTCTCCTCTGCCCCAGGGTTCGCCCTTCTACCTGTCGGCGATCGCGCTCACGGTCGCGGTGATGCTGGCGGTCTGGAGCACCCGGCGACGACCGGCCGCCGCCGTCGCCTCGGCCTGAGGGCTGGACCCGGCCCGGAGGGGCGCGGATAAGAGACCATGGCCTCCCCCGCCCAGAGCAACCCGGCCCTCGCCGCTCTGAGATGGCTTCTGCTGCCCTGGTGGATCGTCAGGGTGTTCAGCCCCGACAAGTCGTTCTGGCCGAATCCGATCCTGGGCAGCCTGGCGCTCAACCGCCGGGGCTTCGCCGTGTGGCGAGGGCGCCTGGCGCATCGCCTGACCGCCGCCCGCCGCCGTCAGCTCCAGCACATGATCCCCTCCGCGGATCGGCAGGGCTTCGAACGCGACGGCTACGTCATGAAGAAGGGCCTCCTGGCGGCGGAGGACTTCGCCGCCCTCACCGCGGAGATCGGGGCCCTGACCACGTCCGCCGGCGAGTTCAAGGAAGGCGACGCCATCACCCGCCGCATTCCCCTGACCCCTGACCTCCTCTCGCGGCTGCCCGCCTGCCGCCGTCTTCTGGAGCATCCGCAGTTCCGCGGCCTCACCCGCTACGTCGGCAGCTTCGACGCCGAGCCGCTGGTCTTCATCCAGACCATCTTCACCCAGGCCGGAGAGGGCCCGACCGATCCCCAGACAGAGATGCACATCGACACCTTCCACCCGACCATGAAGGCCTGGCTGTTCCTGGGCGACGTGGCCGAGGAGGACGGGCCCTTCACCTATGCGCCAGGCTCTCACCGCCGCACGCCCCGCCGCGAGGCCTGGGAGCGCCGGCTCAGCATCCGCGCCTCGGACCCCAGGACCCGCAAGACCGGCGGGGCCTTCCGCATCTCCAAGGCCGAGATGGCGGCTCTGAGGTCGGCCAAGCCGCGCCGCTTCGCCGTGCCCGCCAACACCCTGGTGGTCGCCGACACCTATGGCTTCCATGCCCGCCGCAGGAGTGCGCGTCCGTCCGTGCGGCTGGAGATATGGGCCTACAGCCGCGGCAACCCCTTCGCCCCCTGGGCCAGGCTCGACCTTTCGCCGGCCCGGCTGTGGCGCGGACAGGCGGCCGCCGTCGGCTTCGCCATCCTGACCCTGCGTCAGCGGATCGGGCTGAAGGTCCAGGGCTTCCGCGAGGTGGCCCGCGTCAGTCCGGGCGCGCCGCCCGCACCGTGGCCGTGAACCCTCCCGCGTCCGGCGCGCTCTGAGGTAAAACGGGGAACGGCTGGGGCGAGCCGAATTCAGGAGCCTTGAAGATGAACCATCGAGCCTTGCCGCTACTCGCCATCGCCGTTGCCGCGGCCCTGGCCGCCTCGCCCGCCCTGGCCCAGGGCCGCGACAACTGTTTCCGCCTCAGCCAGGTGTCCAACACCCACGCCGACGGCGAGCGCCGCATCTATGTGAAGGTCGGGGCGGGCGACTACTTCCGCATCGATCTGGCGCACCGCTGCGCCTCCCTGCCCTACCAGGGCAACCATCTGGTGCTGACGCCGACGCCCGGCACGGATCTGATCTGCCATCCGCTCGACCTCGACCTGAAGGTCAGCGAGAACGGGGCCCAGGAGTCCTGCTTCATCCAGAGCATCACCCGCCTCACCCCGGCCGAGGCGGCCGCGATCCCGAAGAAGGTGAAGCCCTAGCGGTCTTCCAGGCCGAGCACGTCCATCATGTCGTAAAGGCCAGCCGGCCGGTCCTTGACCCAGCGGGCGGCGGCCAGGGCGCCTCGGGCGAAGAGGGAGCGGTCGCGGGCGGAGTGGGAGAGGGTGACGATCTCGTCCTCGGCGGCGAAGGTCACGCTGTGCTCGCCGACGATGCCGCCGGCGCGCATCACCGAGAAGCCGATGGCCCCCTGCCCCCGCGGGCCGGTGATGCCGTCGCGGCCGCGCTCGGCTGAGGCGTCGAGGTCGATACCCCGCCCTTCGGCGGCGGCCCTGCCCAGCATCAGGGCGGTCCCGGAGGGCGCGTCGATCTTGCGGCGGTGGTGGGCTTCGAAAACCTCGATGTCGTAGTCCGTGGCCGGCAGCGCCTTGGCGGCCTGCCGAACGAGCCCGAGCAGCAGGTTCACGCCCAGCGAGAAGTTGCCCGACTTGACGATGGCGATGCGGCCGGCGGCGTCCTGCACGACTCGCTCTTCCTCCGGGGACATGCCGGTCGAGCCGATCACCAGGGCTGGGCCCCCACGCCCGGCCGCCTGACGCGCAAGTTCGGCGGAGGCGGAGCCGGTGGAGAAGTCGACGATCACGTCGCAGGCCTCGAGCGCCGCGGCGGCTTCGACCAGCTCGCGCCCATCGATGCTCTGCCCGGCCGCGCCCGGTCGATCGAACAGCGCGGCGAGCTCGAGATCGGGGCGCTCCGCGACCAGCCCTGCGACCACGCGGCCCATGCGCCCCATGGCGCCGGCGACGCCGATCCTGATGACCCCCGCTCCGCTCATGGCCGACCTTTAGCCGCGTCGCGGCCCGATCGCTAGGCGGGCTTGCGGCGGCCGTCCTCGGCGTCGGAGAGCTTCTCCTTGCGCCGGATCTTGTCGAGCAGCTGGGTGGCCTCCCACTTGCGGCCGCGGTCGGCGATCGGACGTCCGGGCCGCGCGGGGGCCTGCAGCGCCTTCTCGAGCGCCTCGATGGCCGCTGAAGCCTGGCCCTGGCGATAGAGATAGTCGCCGTGGAAGTAGTTGGAATCCAGGCCGTTCGGCGAGGCGGCCAGCGCCTTGTCGAGATAGACCTTGGCCTTGTGGGCGTCGCCGAAGCTCACCGGAAAGCCCGGCAGCTCGGCGTAGAGGGAGCCCAGGTTGGCGTAGATGGTTCCTGGCCCGAGGGCGTTCGGATCGATCGCCGCGGCCCGCTGCAGCAGGGTGTGCGCACGGGCGACCAGCTGCAGCGACGAGAAATTGTGGCGGGCGTCAGCTTCGCAGAGCAGGGCCAGGGCCTGCCAGGCCAGGGGCTCGGCGCGGCCAGGCGCCTTCTTCGCCGCCGCCTCGGCCTGGGCGGCCAGTTCGCGCGCAGCGACGGCCTCCGCCTTTGGATCCTTGATCTCGTAGTTCACGTGGGCCCAGGCCCTGGCAAGGTCCTGGAAGGCGGCGCCCGACGAGCCCTGGGCCAGGGCCGGCGTGGCCGCGGCGAGCGCCAGGCACATCAGCGGTGCGGCGAGGGCTCTGAGGTCCATGGATCCTGCTTCGAAGGCGGACAGCGCGTCCGGCGGCTGCAAAGGCGGCGCCGCGACGGCTCCATTAGGCGTGGATGTGAGGCGAAATCCGGGCGCCCCGCCCGGGATGTCCAGGTCTAGTTAGGCGCCTGACCCACCGGCATCAAGGTGATGGCGAAGATGTCGCTGGCGGTGCGTGCTTCGAAGGTGACGCCCTCGCCGGGCTCGATACGGACCGCGGTCAGGGCCTCGTAAGCTTCCGCGCCACACCGCCCTTCGCCACTTCGGACGAACACCAGCCGCCGCGCACGCGTAGCCTCTAAGACGAGGGAGGCGCCGGCGGCCACCGACAGCAGGTCCAGTTCGAGCCCCCGCTCCGGGAAGACCGCGAGGCGCTTGCGGCGCACGCCCGGAGCATCCTGGTCTGGATTCCAGGCGAAGGCGTCCGGGTCCAGGATCACCGGCGCCTTGTAGCGCGGCCTGGGATAATCGATCGGCTTGCCGGTCACCTGCCGCCAGATCGCCTCGTAGGCGTCGAGGTTCGCCTTGCCCTCTCCGGAGGTGCGGCGGAACACGCCGCCCTCGAACACACCCTGCTTCGCCAGCTCGGCGCGGGCCTCGCGCAGCTGCCGCGCGGAGAGATAGCCGAGGCCGGACGCTCCGCCGACCTGCAGCACCAGGGTCTTGCGGTTCGGACCTCCTTCCTGGGGACCATAGGGCACGCCCTCGGGGAAGTAGCCCACCTCGCCCTCCTCGATCCTCAGGCCCTTGGAGATGGGGATGGAGCCCTCCAGGCACAGGCGCACCTGGTCCCAGGCATGACGGTGGCGGGGGGAGTAGTAGTCGGCCCCCTCGTCGGCCAGCACCCAGACGAAGTTGTCGGGCGAGCCCTCCTCACCCTCGAACAGCACCTTGTGCGCCATGCCGCCCTGGCGATGGCTGGCGAGGTTCTCGCCCCAGGCCATCCGCGCGCCGTGAACGATCTGCACGTCCTGCTCCCGCCTAGCTGCGAGGGGCTTTGCGCCCCCGCGCCCTTGATCGCAACGGCCCCTTGCCCTTTAAGGCCCCCGACTTTGGTTCAAGGACCCTCCGATGGCCGACGCCGCGGCGCCCAAGAAGGTCGTGCTCGCCTATTCGGGCGGACTCGACACCTCGATCATCCTGAAGTGGCTGCAGGAGCAATACGGCTGCGAGGTGGTGACCTTCACCGCCGACCTCGGCCAGGGCGAGGAGCTGGAGCCGGCCCGCAAGAAGGCCCTGATGATGGGGGTCAAGCCGGAGAACATCTTCATCGAGGACCTGCGCGAGGAATTCGTCCGCGACTACGTCTTCCCGATGTTCCGGGCCAATGCGCTCTACGAGGGCGTCTATCTGCTCGGCACCTCGATCGCCCGGCCGCTGATCGCCAAG
>FTGK01001213.1_pt1 | contig 15013 bp, 11 predicted proteins | sample 1640691 | NCBI WGS metagenome assembly FTGK01 (sample SAMEA3914789, study PRJEB12502) | metagenome | biome: forest; material: soil | place: Canada | collected 2011-07-03 | depth 0.3 m | reverse complement strand
CTTTTCGGTGATCCGGTGCAGCCGGTCGCTGACGTGCGACTCGGTCACCACGGTGAACCAGCTCCGGTCGTAGGCCTTCAGCGGGGCGGCCTTGAGCACATCGTAGCCGAGGTCGATGGGACCGATCGCCGCCAGCCGATCCAGATAGGGCATGAGCTCGTCAGCCAGCCCGCCGAGACCCCGGGCCTGGGTCAGCAGTTCGGCGTATTGCGGCAGGCTGACGACCTTGCCGGAACCGACGTCGCCGAGCACTCCAAGCGAGACGAACCCGGAGTCGAACAGCCCCAGCTGCATCAGCCGCAGCAGGAACAGGGTCTTCACCGGTCGCAGGGTGCGGTTAAGACTGACGAAGCGCCTGCGCCGCCGGGGGCCGCGGGCGACGTAGGCGTCCAGCCGACGCCGGAACGCCCCTTCGCCGCGCCGGCTGCTCTCCGCGATGATGCGTTGGATATAGAGGTCGTGGTTCCAGATGCCGATCCGCTCGGCCCCCAGCCCCCTTTTTTCGCAATAGGCCTCGTAGGCCGCCGGCCAGCCCCGATCCTGGGTCACGAAGGCGGCCATCGAGGGGCGCGCGCCGTGCGCCTGGAGGAACCGGTGCAGCCTGTCGGCGCTCTGCGGCCAGAACGGCGAGCCCTCGCCGCTGGCGTCCATCACCAGGGCGGCGCGGCCCTCCGACAGCGCTCCCCAGACCTCCCGCGGCAGGCCGGCCGCGCTATCCTCAGGCTCTCGGCGGTCGATGCGGGTGAGGACCACCACGTCGGGGGCCGCCTCGAGCGGCCGTCCCCGCTCATGCATGCGGACATTCAGCCGCGGGTCGCGCACATAGTTGAACAGCGTCCGCTCGCCGTCGGCCAGAAGGACCTCCAGCGGACGCGCCGGCGCCGGCGGCGGCGCGAGGGCCGGAGCCGCCATTTCGCCGTCGGGCGACCAGACGAAGCTGCGCCGCCGCTCGGCCGCCCGCGCCCGCGCCTCCTCCACGATCCTGTCGATCGACGCTTCAATCATGCCGTTCCCGCCACGTGCCCGCCCGTCCCGCCGCCGTGCTCCATAAGGGCTCGGCGCTCCCAGGGCCACAGGATCGAGCGGAAGCCTGGGGCCGGCGCGGCGGCGCCCGCTCAGCCGCCGGCCTTGGCGAAGGCGCGGGCGGCGAAATCGAGGAAGGCAGGCCAGTTCGGTCCGGGCGTATGGCCCTGGTCGTGCTCGCGGTAGGCCATGTCGCCGCTGTCGGAAAGCGCCAGCACCGGCGGGAAAACCGGTTCGAGCGGTCGCTTGCCGAGCAGCCGCCAGACCTCGCCGGCGCTGGCCTCGGCCAGGAACATGCCGCGCGGATCGACCCAGGCGTCGCTGACCTCGGCGGCCGGGTCGGCGCCGCCGGCGCCGATGAAGATCGGCCGGGGCGCCACAAGCGCGATGACCGCATTGGAATCGATCGGCAGGTCGCGGGGGTGCAGCGGATCGGCGGCGTACTTCAGGAAATTCCCCGCCATCCAGTGGTACTCGTTCGGGGCCGCCACGTTCTCGAGCTGCTCGCCCCAGTGACGCCGATAGGGCGCGGCGCCGCCGGCGCCCGAGGAGCTGATGAAGCCGGTGGCGAAGCGGGGGTCGTAGGCCATCGCCACCAGCGAGGCCTTGCCGTAGCGCGAGTGCCCCTGGATCGCGACCTTGCGCGCATCGACGTCGGGGTTGGTCTGGAGATAGTCGAGCAGCCGGCTGGCGCCCCAGGCCCAGGCCCTGAGCACGCCCCAGTCGCCGAGCCTGCGGGGTTGTCCATGGTTGGTCAGCCCGATGACCCCCGAGGTCAGGCCCGCGCCGTTGTCCGCCTGGATGCTGTTCGGGTCCACGAGCACATAGCTCCAGCCCCGCTCGAGGATCTGCTGGCGGTAGTCGGGGCCCGGCTCGGCCGCGAACGTCACGCCCGGGATCACCGGCGGCTTCAGCCAGATGAGCGACATCACCACCGGCGTCCTGCGATGGGCGGCGATGGCCGCTTCCGGCGTGGTCAGCTCGGCCTTGATGGTCACCTCGATGCGGGGATCGCTGCGGTTGTCGAGCCGGCCATCCAGCGCCTTGACCAGCACCGGGACGCCGAAGCGGGTCTCGTGGGTGGATGCCGTGACTGTCCAGCGCACCCGCGGCGTCCGGGCCGGCTGGCGGCCGTAGAGATCCTCGTCGGCGGCGGCGACGATCTGGGGCCGGCGCAGCCTCCACCATTGCGCGGCCGTGGCGGCGCGGCGGCCGTCGCGCAGGACGAGGGGATCCGGCAGCCGGACCGGATTGGCCGTGGCCTCGTCATAGTTCGCGTAGGCCGGAGCGGCGGGGTCGCGGTTCTGCGCCCCTGGACGGGTGGCGGCGAGCCCCAGCAGATTGAGCTCACGCAGCCGCTCCTGTTCCGACAGGGCCGCGGTCCCGGGCCGGGGCTGGGCCAGGGCGCCGGCCGCGAGGGCGAGGACGGCAAGGCTCGTGGCGAGGCGGAGACGACGGCTCATCCCTGGCTTTTACCCTGTCGGGCGTCCGCCGGAAGCGGCAAGGCGCGCGATCAGCCGGCCAGGCTCTGCTCGGGCGGGCTCTGATCCGTCTGGGCCACGTCCTGCGAAGCGACCTGCTGCAGCACGGCGAAAAGCTCCGGCAGCTTGATCGGCTTGGCGACCAGGGCGTCCATGCCGGCGCGGCGGTAGTCCTCAAGATGGTGCGACATGGCGTTGGCGGTGAGGGCGATGATCGGGATCCTGGAGCCGCCCGCCTTCCGCTCGCGCTCGCGGATGCGGCGCGTGGCGGTCGGGCCGTCCATCACCGGCATCTGCACGTCCATGAGGATGACGTCCCAGCCGCCCTCCTCCCAGGCCCCCAGCGCCTCCTCGCCGTTGCCGACGATGCGCGCCTCGAGCCCCACCTGGTCGAGCAGGGTGCGCAGCACCAGTTGGTTCATCGCATTGTCCTCGGCGGCGAGGATCCGGAGCGGCGGCGCCTCCGCCGCGGGCGCATCGTCCACGGCTTCCGGCGCCGGCCGCTCGGCCCGCTCCAGGGGCAGGCGAACGGTGAAGGTGGTCCCCTGCCCCGGCAGGCTGTCCAGCAGGATCTGGCCGCCCATCAGCTCCACCAGGGCGCGGCAGATGCTCAGCCCGAGGCCCGAGCCGCCGTAACGGCGCGTGGTGGAGGCGTCCGCCTGGGCGAAGCTGTCGAACACGCGCGCCTGCTGTTCAAGCGATATGCCGGGACCGGTGTCGGCGACCCGCATGATCAATTGGCTGCCGTCGTGGCCGATCTCCAGGTGGACCGCGCCGCGCTCGGTGAACTTGACGGCGTTGCTGACCAGGTTCTGCAGCACCTGCCGCACCCGCCCGGGGTCGCCGCGCCAGCAGCCGCGGGCGGGCTCGGCGACATCCAGGATGACGCAGACGTCCTTCTCGGCGGCCAGCGCGCTGAAGGTGGCCGACACCTCCCCCCCGATCGCCTCCAGATCGACGATTCCGTTCTCGAACTCGATCCGCGCCGCCTCGATCTTGGAGATGTCGAGAACGTCGTTGAGCAGGCGCAGCAGGGCCTCGCCGGCGTTGCGGATGACCTCAAGGCGCTCGCGCTGGATCGGCGCGAGCTCGCCCTTGTCCATCGCCTGGGCCATGCCGAGGACGCCGTTCAGGGGCGTGCGGATCTCATGGCTCATGGTCGCCAGAAACTCGCTCTTGGCGCGGTTGGCCCCTTCGGCGCGGTCGAGCGCCTCGGCGAGGGCCATTTCCGAGCGGCGCATCTCCGTGATGTCCGTCCCCAGACTGAGCAGGCCGCCGTCCTCGGTCGGGACGTTGTCGACCCGGATCCACCTTCCGCCCGGGATCTCGAATTCGGCGCAGGTCCGCTGTCGCGCCAGCGGGTCCGCGGCCGGGGCCCCCGGCATGACCTCCGTCAACACTGCGAGCGGCATGCCTTCGCGCACGCGCTCCCGCTGAGGACCCATGACGGCCTCGAAGGTGGCGTTCCAGACGAGGAGATGGTCCTGGTGGTCGAAGAGGGCCAGAGCGCTCGGCATGGCGTTGGTGGCCGTGCGAAGACGTTGCAGCGCCCGCCGTTCGCCCACGCCCGACATCAACGATACCGCCAACGCCGCGCCCAGCAGCGCCAGGGCCACGGCCACGACCAGGGCGGCGGTGGCGGCGTTGGAGGCGGCGATCACCGGCGTCTCGCCGGAGGCGGGGATCAAGGTGAGACCCGACATGGAGAGGAAATGCAGGGCTCCGACAGCGCCCACGACGCACCAAAGGCCGGCCGCGCGCCTCAGGCGGCTAACGCCCTGGCCGCCGATCCAGCAGCTCGCAAGCGCCAGGCCGAAGGCTGCGAGCGCCGCCAGGCCCTGCATCGGCAGGTTCCAGGCCAGGGCGCCCGGTCCGATCGCGCCGCTCACGGCGGCATAGTGGATGACGATGAACCCCAGGGCCATGAGAGCGGCGATGCGCAGCCGCGATTGCTGCGCCGGAGCCCTGCGGCGCACCCAGCAGGAGGGCAGCGCCACCAGCACCGCCAAGAGCAGCGAGATGCCGACGGCGACGGGCTGCAGCCCCAGCGGGAAGGCCCTGAACCCCAGCAGCGCCAGGATGTTGGCCGCCCAGACGCCGGAGCCCGCGGCCAGGGCGTTGAATCCGGCCCAGGCCAGCGCCACGGCGCCGCGGTCTTCGCGGTGCTGGCTGCGAAGCCACTGGGACGCGACCGCGGCCGTGGCGCAGATCAGCGCCGCCAGCAGCACGTAGGCGGCGTCGTGACCCATGACCAAGACGCCCTGAATGCCCGACAAAACAACAGCCCTAGCTATCGATTGACCAATCCATACGCATGCAAAGGTTAGTGCGGAGTAAGCCCGCAACCGGCAGTTCGGAATACCAACGTTATGCGGCCCATGATCAACCTCGTATCAAGGCTATCTCGCCATTAAGCTTTACCGCTGCCGGGATTCCGCTAACCGCAACTCTTAGCCAAGGGTTAACAGCGCGAGCGGATGCTGATCGCGGGCCAGTTGGGGCTCGCTAGTCTTGGATGACGCCATGGATGGGCGCATCACCGCCTCGCTTGTCGGAGCGATCTGCCTCTGGGTGTCGGCGCCCGCCGTGCTCGCGGCGCAGCTTCTCGTCTGGTTCAAGACCGGAGACTGGCCCTCGTGGACCTTCGGCGACGGGTGCGCCCTGATCGGGCTCGGCCGGCCCTTGACCAGCTGGGGGACGGTCCAGCAGGTGACAGACTGGATCTGGTCCTGGCCGCTCTGGCTCGGCCTCTTCGTCTCCACCGCCATCCTGGCCGCCCTGGTCCCGCGCCCGCGCGGCGGCTGATCCGCCAGCCGGGAGCCAAAGGCTAGGCCGTGGGTTTAGGCGTGAGCACCCAGGAAGGCTTGCGCCATGAAGCTCGCGGCTCCCCTCGCCATTGCCCTGCTGAGCCTCGCCCCTGCCGCCGCCCACGCCACCGACGTCACCGGGCTGTGGATCGTCTCGACCAGCCTCGCCCAGGCCCCGCTGGTGATGGATTGCAGCGTGCTGCAGGTGGGCGTGACCCTCGGCGGCTGGTGCGAGCCGGAGACCCCCGACGCCGTCCCGGCCCCCCTGACCGGACAGCTGGACCGGACCAATGCAACCTGGACGTCCGACCTGATCGTCCAGGGCCGGCCGGTGCGGATCGCCTACCAGGGGACCTTGAGCGCCGACTCGCTGGCGATGGCGGGCAAGCTGACCTACGGCGGCGCGATCGCCAGCCTCAGCGCGGTCCGGAAGTAGCCGGACCGAGGGCGTCCAGCAGCTCGCCGATGAAGGGCTCGTAGCGCCGCCATCGGCCGACCGCTCCGGTCTGGACGGGCTGTCGCGCCTGCAGGGCGCTGGCGGTGCGGATGCGGCGCTCCATCCTGTGCGCCTCGAGCTTCCCGGGCCCGGCATCGACGCCGCAGTAGGCCAGGATCCGCCTCCCCTGCCCCTCGGGATCGGTGACCAGGGCCTCGTAGTCGACGTCGAGCATCGCCTCTTCGGGCAGGAGCCGCCGCCAGTGCGCCATCAGCCGCTCGTAAGCCCGGTGGTAGCGGCCGAGTTCGCCGAGCTGGAAGCTGTAGGGCGCGCCCGGGCCGAACAGCTTGGAGAAGCAGGAGACGCAGGTGTCGCGCGCATCGCGCCGGGCGACGACGATCCGCGCGTTCGGCAGCGCCAGCCGGATCAGACCGACCAGGCGGAAGTTGTCGGGCCGCTTGTCGACCACCCGCGAGGCGTCCGGCGCGGCGGCGCGCAGGCGGGCGGCGTAACGGGCGCCGATCTGCCGCCACGCCTTGGCCGGCAGGCGCTTGACGCCCCGCGGGAAGTTCAGGGGGCGCCCTCCCGCCGCGGCCTGCGCGGCCAGGGCGTCCGGCAGGGCCGCGGTCTCGCCGGCCGCGAAGACGCCCGGACGGCTGGCCAGGATCTGCTCGATCAGGGTGGTGCCGGAGCGCGGCATGCCGACCACGAACACCGGCAGGTCGGAGGGATCGCCCTTGCCGGCCATCGACGCCATCAGCTCGGGGGTGAAGGCTACCTCGATCGCCTCCAGCTGCGCCAGCGCCACGGCCTCGTCGTAGCCGATCTGGGCCCGCCGCAGCGCATTGCCTTCGGCCAGGAAGGGGAAGGCGCCGCCCGGATCGCCCGCCTCATCCAGGGCCTGGCCGAGGGCGAAGTCCAGTTCGATCCGATCCTGGAAGGCCAGCCGGTCGGCCTCGCGGGCCAGGGCCTTCAGCGCCGCGAGATGCGGATCGGCCGGCTGCAGCCGCCGCGCCTGGACCAGATGGTAGTAGGGCCGAATGGCCCGGGGAGCGCCACTGATCGCAGCCTCGAAACAGGCGGCCGCCTCCTCGGCCCGGCCGAGTTCGACCAGCAGCACGCCCTTGTTGTCGAGCGCCTCGCCATAGCCTGGGCTGAGCGCCAGGGCGCGGTCGAAGCAGGCCAGCGCCTCCTCCGCCTTGCCTGAGCCCTCGAGCGGATCGCGGCCCGCCGCCAGGGCCCGGCCCCGGTTGTTCCAGGCGTCCGCATAATCGCCCTTCAGCTCCAGGGCCCGCTCGAAGCTGCGCAACGCATCGGCGGTGCGGCCCAGGTCCATCAGGGCGACGCCGCGGTTGTTCAGGCTGAACACGTGGTCGGGCCTCAGCTTCAGCGCCCGCTCGTAGCTGCCCAGGGCCTCCTCGGTGCGGCCGAGGTCCCGCAGGGCGACCCCGCGGTTGGTCAGCGCCGGCACGAGCTCCGGATCGACGACCAGCGCCCGGTCGTAGCTCTCCAGGGCCTCCTCCGGGCGGCCGAGCCGCATCAGCACATTGCCGCGGCCGTTCCATGCTTCGGGCAGGGCCGCCTCCAGGGCGAGGGCGCGGCCGTAGCTGGAGAGCGCGTCGGGCAAGGCGCCGAGGCCGCTCTGCACCACCGCCAGGCGCGACCAGGCCAGGGCGTCGTCCGGGCGCAACTTGAGCGCCTCGGTCAGCAGCCGCCGCGCCTCGGAAAAGCGGCCCTGCTCCTGCTCCAGGAATCCCAGGAACCTCAGGGCCTCCGGCTGGGCGGGATCGGCGGCGAGCACGGCGCGATAGAGCCGGTCCGCCTCGCCGACCGCGCCGGCCCTATGCCGCTCCAGCGCCTGCTCGAGCAGGGTCTTTGTCGCCGGAGCGGTCTCAGGGGCGTCATCCATGCAGCCTGGGTTCTACCGCGACGGAGCCGCCGCGCCACCCGGGCCGTCGGGGCGGATCTAGTCCGGACCAGGCGCGAACGAACGCGGCTCGGCTTCGGCGGCGGCGGAAGAGCCGCTCTCGCCCAGGTCCGAGCCCATGTAGCGCTCGAACTCTTCCTTGTACCGGGCGGTGACCATCTGCTGATCGGCCACGGGCGCATCCTCGTGCAATTGGATGAAGCGCATCTTCTCTTCCTCGTAGACGTGGGTCAGCACCGCGCCCTCGAGATGGCCGAGCTTGTCGATGTAGTCCTGGCTGAACGGGTCCATGCGCTCGAGGGCCGCCATCTGCATCTTGGCGGCGACCTGTTCGACATAGGCCATGTCGGCGGAGACCTTGTGGCCGGCGTGGGCCAGGGCCGGGTAGACCACCGCCTCCTCAGCCATCGAGTGGCCGGTGAGCAAGGTCCCGAGCGTCTTCTCGGCGGCCCGGCGGGTCTCGACCGTGGTCGCCGACTTCAGCGCTTCGAACGCCCGTTGGATCATCTCGTGGTGGTCGAGGACCAGGGACAGCCAATCGCCGGGGCTGGCGGCCGCGCGGGCCTTGGCGTGGGCCTCGGCGCGCTTCTCGGGGCTGACCGGCGGGGTCACCGAGGCGATGGCCTTGTCGATGGCGGACATGGGGAGGCTCCTCTGCTCGGCTGGCGGATGCCAGCAAGCGCTTGGGGTTCCCTCATGCCCCGCGGCGGGCGGCCAAGCTGTTGACATTGGACAAGGCGGCGCTGCGCGCGGGCGGTCTAAGCCACTCCGTCCGAGCCATCGAGACAGCGACGTGCTAGTGGGGACGGGTGTCAGGACGGCGTGACCTCCAGGGACGCAGACTGGGCAGCGCAGGCCGGCTGGGGCTCCTCGCCCTCGCGGCCGCCGCGCTCGAAGGCTGTCGCTACGACATCTTCGACCAGCAGGGTCCCGTCGGCGCCGCGGACGCGCTCATCACCCTCGACGCCCTGGCCATCATGCTGGCCATCGTTGTGCCAACCATCATCGCCACCCTGGCCTTCGCCTGGTGGTTCCGGGCCTCCAACACCCGCGCACGCTACCTGCCGGAATGGAATTTCTCGGGGCGGCTGGAGCTGGTGGTCTGGGCCATCCCGACCCTGGTGATCATCTTCCTGGGCGCGGTGATCTGGGTCGGCTCGCACCAGCTCGATCCGGCCGAGCCCCTGAAGTCGGCGAAGACCACCCGGCCGCTGAACGTCCAGGTCGTGTCGATGGACTGGAAGTGGCTGTTCATCTACCCGGACCAGAACGTGGCCAGCGTAAACCGGCTGGTGATGCCGGTGGGGACGCCAGTGCACTTCACCCTGACCTCGTCCAGCGTGATGAACGCGTTCTTCGTGCCCCAGCTGGGCAGCATGATCTACACGATGAACGGCATGGCCGATCACCTTTGGCTGCAGGCCGATCACCCCGGGACCTATCTCGGCGAGTCCAGCATGTTCTCGGGCGACGGCTTCTCGGCCATGCGCTTCCCGGTCGATGCGATGGCGCCCGCCGCCTTCTCCAGCTGGGTCCAGGCGGCGCAGGGCTCCGGGCCGGTGCTCGACCAGGCCGCCTATCGGAAGCTGCAGATCCAGGGCGTGCAGGACAAGCCGTCGACCTACCGCACGCCGGCGCCGAACCTGTTCCAGGACATCGTCGCCCAGAAGCTTCCGCAAGGTCCCGGCCCGGCCGACAAGCAACCGACCTCCCCGCCCCGGCCCAGCCCGATCGCGCGGCCCACGAACAGCCAGGTGCCTTGATGTTCGGCAAGCTCACCTGGGACGCCATCCCCTGGGACCAGCCGATCCCGCTGATCAGCGCCGCGGTGGTGGGCCTGGGGATGCTCGGCGTGCTGATCTTCGTCGCCGCAAAGGGATGGGTCCCCTACCTGTGGAACGAGTGGATCACCAGCGTCGACCACAAGCGGATCGGCGTCATGTACATGCTGCTGGGCATCCTGATGCTGCTCCGCGGGTTCATCGACGCGGTGATGATGCGCTCCCAGCAGTCGATGGCCTTCCACGCGATCGGCTACCTGCCCCCCGAGCACTACGACCAGATCTTCTCGGCGCACGGGACGATCATGATCTTCTTCGCGGCCATGCCGCTGATCATCGGCCTGATGAACTTCGTCGTGCCCCTGCAGCTGGGCGTGCGCGACGTCGCCTTCCCCACGCTCAACTCGGTGAGCTTCTGGCTGACCTGCACGGGCGCCCTGCTGACCAACATCTCGCTGGTGGTCGGCGAGTTCGCCCGCACCGGCTGGCTGCCCTACCCCCCGCTGTCGGAGCTGCGCTATTCGCCGGGGGTCGGGGTCGACTACTACCTGTGGGCGCTGCAGATAGCCGGGGTGGGCACCCTGCTCACCGGCGTCAACTTCGTCACCACCATCCTGAAGATCCGCGCCCCCGGCATGGATTACCTGCGCATGCCGATGTTCACCTGGACGGCGCTCGCCGCCAGCCTGCTGATCGTCGCCGCCTTCCCGGTGCTGACCGCCACCTTGGCGATGCTGACGCTGGACCGCTACCTCGGCTTCCATTTCTTCACCAACGAAGCCGGCGGGAACATGATGATGTTCATGAACCTGATCTGGGCGTGGGGGCACCCGGAGGTCTACATCCTTGTGCTGCCGGCGTTCGGCGTGTTCTCCGAGGTGGTCTCGACCTTCTCCAGAAAGCCCCTGTTCGGCTACCGCTCGATGGTCATGGCGACGATGTTCATCTGCGTCGTCTCCTTCTGCGTCTGGCTGCACCACTTCTTCACCATGGGCGCGGGCGGCGACGTCAACGCCATCTTCGGCATCGCCTCGAGCATCATCGCGGTCGGCACCGGGGTGAAGATCTACAACTGGCTCTTCACCATGTACGGCGGGCGCATCCGCTTCGACACGCCGATGCTCTGGTCGGTGGGATTCATCGTCACCTTCATCATCGGCGGCATGACCGGGGTGTTGCTGGCGGTGCCGCCGGCGGACTTCCTGACCCACAACTCGATGTTCCTTGTGGCCCACTTCCACAACGTGATCATCGGCGGCGTCATCTTCGCGGTGTTCGCCGGCTACACCTTCTGGTTCCCCAAGGCGTTCGGCTTCCGGCTGCACGAGGGCTGGGGCAAGGCGGCGTTCTGGCTGACCCTGATCGGCTTCTGGGCGGTGTTCGCGCCGCTCTACATGGCCGGGCTGCTGGGCATGACGCGCCGCCTGCAGCACTACGACTTCGCCCCCTGGCAGCCGTGGATCGTGGCCGCGGGCCTGGGCATGATCGTCACCGTGGCGGGGGCGGTCTGCCAAGTCGTCCAGCTGGTCTACAGCATCATCCACCGCGACGAGTTACGCGACGAGACCGGCGACCCCTGGGACGGCCGCTCGCTGGAATGGGCCACCACCTCCCCGCCGCCGGTGTTCAACTTCGCCGTCCTGCCCGACGTGCACGGCGAGGAGGCCTATTGGGGCCTCAAGGAGCGGGCGCGCGAGCTCGGCCAGCTTCGGCCCGAGCCGGAGTACCAGCCCATCCACATGCCTCGGAACAGCCCCACCGGCTTCGTCTGCGCCTTCTTCGCCACCCTGATCGGCTTTGCTTTAATCTGGCACATCTGGTGGCTGGCGATCGTCGGCCTGGTCGGCGCCTACGCCACCTTCGTGGTCTTCGCCTGGCGCGACGTGAAGGAATACTGGATCCCGGCCGAGGAGGTGGCGCGACTCGACCGGCTGAACCGCTCGACCCGGCACGAGGCCATCGTGCGCACGGGCCTGGCCCCGCAATGACCGCCATCCATCCCGATCACGGCCGCGTCGACCGTAATCTCGTCGGCCACGGCCACGGCCACGGCCACGGCGCCGCCGGCCACGGCCAAGGCGGGCCCGCGCCGGCGCGCATCGTGGTCGGCTACGGCTTCTGGATCTTCCTGCTGTCCGACATCGTGATGTTCTCGTGCTTCTTCGCCGCCTATGCGGTGCTGCACGGGGCCACCGCCGGCGGGCCGAGCGCCAGGCAGCTGTTCGACTTGAACACCGTCGCGCTGGAGACGGGATGCCTGCTGGCTTCAAGCTTCTCCTGCGGCCTGGCCAGCCTCGCCGCCTCAGCGCACTACCGGTTGAAGTTCTATGCGGCGATGGCGGTGACCTTCGTCCTGGGGCTCGCCTTCCTGGTGCTGGAAGGGCGGGAGTTCGCCCATCTGGTCTCGATCGGCGCCGGCCCCCAGCGCAGCGCCTTCCTCAGCGCCTTCTTCAGCCTGGTGGGCTGTCACGGCCTGCACGTGACCGCGGGCCTGCTGTGGCTGATGACCATGATGGCCCAGGCCTTCGCCAAGGGATTCCGCCAGGACATCCTGCACAGGATGATGTGCTTCTCGCTGTTCTGGCACGCCCTGGACATCATCTGGGTGGCCCTGTTCACCGTCGTCTATCTGCTGGGCGTGATCTGATGAGCGAGAGCGACCTCGACCGGTCTCACGAAGACATAGCGCCCGGCGACGAGCGGCTCGACGGCTCGGGCGTCGCCCAGGGCGCCCGCGGCTATGTGATCGGCTTCATCATCGCCGTGGCGCTCACCGCGGCGTCGTTCTACTTCGCCCATTCCCCTTACGTCTGGGCGCCCTCCATCCCCGCCCTGCTGATCGTGCTGGCGATCGCCCAGATGGGGGTCCACCTGGTGTTCTTCCTGCACATCACGACGGGGCCGGACAACACCAACAACGTGCTGGCCCTCGCCTTCGGGGTGCTGATCGTCTTCCTGATCATCGCCGGCTCCTTGTGGATCATGGCCAACCTCAACGCCCACATGCCGCCGATGGGCCAAGCCATGGACATGCAAAGATAAGCTCGGCCGGAGGAACCGCCGCGCGAGAGTCGCGGTTCTGCCGACGTGATGTCCTTGCAAAAACAACGATCCCGGCGCTCCCCTGCCCCCCGGCGCGGATGGCGGACCGGCCCCCGGGGCCTGCGGGGGATGGCGCTGGATACCGCCCCGCTGCTGATCCTGGCCGGCTTCGCCGCCCTCGACGAGCAGGTGCGACGCCACAAGGCCCGCGGCGACAGGGAAGAGCCACCGCGCTTCGGGCGGGTCGGCGCGGCCGCCCGCAGCGTCGCCCGCAGCGCCCAACCGGGGCGAGGCCGGTCGGCGCAGAAGCCGTCGGACATCCCCCCGCGCGGCTGGAAGGACATCCTGCTCAGGGTGAAGTCGGAGTTCTCGGAGGATCAGCTCCCCCTGATCTCCGCCGGGGTGACCTTCTTCACCGTCCTGGCCATCTTCCCGGGCCTGGCGGCCTTCGTCTCCGTCTACGGCCTGTTCGCCGACGCCCAGCAGATGGGCAAGAGCCTGGCCGCCCTCTCGCACGTCATGCCCGGCGGCGCGGTGCAGATCATCGCCGACCAGCTCGACCGCCTGACCAAGACAGGGGCCGGCGGCCTTTCGTTGACCTTCGTCATCGGCCTCTTGACCTCGCTCTGGAGCGCCAACGGGGCCATGAAGTCGATGATCGTGGGCCTGAACGTGGCCTACGAGGAGCACGAGCGGCGCAGCTTCCTGAAGAAGACCCTGATCTCGCTGGCCTTCACCCTCGGCTTCATGGTGTTCGGCATCGCGGCGGTCGCCGTGCTTGGGCTGGGGCCGGTGGTCAAGGCCTCCGCCGGGGCCGGGGCGGCGATCATGCTGCAGGTGATCAGCTGGCCCCTGCTGCTGCTGGCGCTGGGCGTGGGCCTCGCCCTGCTCTACCGCTTCGGGCCCAGCCGCGACCCGGTTAAGTTCCGCTGGATCAGCTGGGGCAGCGGCGCGGCGGTGATCCTCTGGCTGATCGTCTCGGCGGCCTTCACCCTCTACGTCGCCAACTTCGGCCATTACAACAAGACCTACGGCTCGCTCGGGGCCGCGATCGGCTTCATGACCTGGATCTGGCTGTCGTGCATGGTGGTGCTCGCCGGGGCCGAGCTCAACGCCGAGATCGAGCACCAGACCACCGTCGACACCACCGAGGGGCCGCCGCAGCCGATGGGCGCGCGCCGGGCCAAGATGGCCGACGAGGTCGGCGCCGCCCAGGGCAAGTGAGGCGAAATCCGCAGGGCGCAGGAACCACCCGGCTGATCAATTGTTAATTGGGCAGGAGCCCCTCACGCCCGCCACACACACCCCCTGTCGAGGGGCTCCGCCTTCCCGAAAAAACCGATCCGATCAGGCCGCCGACGCCGCCAAGCCGCGGTGCTCGAGCAGCGGGCCGATCTCGGGATCCTTGCCGTAGAAGGCGCGGAACATCTCGCCATAGTCGGCCGTGTGGCCGCGCGAGAGGATGAGGTCGCGGAACCGCCTGCCGTTCTCGCGGGTCAGGCCGCCGTGCTCCAGGAACCAGTGGTAGGCGTCCACGTCGAGCATCTCCGCCCACAGGTAGGCGTAGTAGCCGGCCGCGTAGGAGCCGCTCCAGATGTGGGAGAAATAGCTCGAACGGTAGCGGGGCGGCACGGCCTCGAAGTCCACGCCGGCCGCCTTCAGGGCCTGCGCCTCGAAGCCGTCGACGTCCTTCGGCGCCGCCTCTTCGCCGAAGCTGTGCCACTGGATGTCCAGCTGGGCGGCGGCCACCACCTCTCCGATGGCGTAGGCCTGGTTGAATTTGGCGACGGTGGCGATCTTGCCGGCCAGGGCCTCGGGCATGGGCTCGCCGGTCGCGTGATGGACGGCGTAGCGCTTAAGCACCTCCGGATGCAGCGCCCAGTGCTCGTTGAACTGAGAGGGCAGCTCCACGAAGTCGCGGGCCACGTTGGTGCCGGACAGGCTCGGATAGACCTGGTCGGCGAACAGGCCGTGCAGGGCGTGGCCGAACTCGTGGAACAGGGTGGTCACCTCGGCGAAGTCGATCAGCGCCGGCTGGCCGGGAGCGGGCTTGGTGAAGTTGCAGACGTTGTAGACCACGGGCTTGGTCCCGAGCAGCTTGGACTGGCCGACGAAGTTGCCCATCCAGGCCCCGCCGCGCTTGGAGTCCCGCTTGAAGAAGTCGAAGTAGATCAAGCCGATGGCCGCGCTATCCTCATCGAACACCTCATAGACGCTGACGTCCGGGTGATAAACCGGCAGCTCGCTGCGCGGCTTCAGGGTCAGGCCGTAGAGCCGCTCGGCCACGTGGAACAGGCCGTCTTTCACCACCCGGCCCAGCTCCAGGTAGGGCTTCACCGCCTCCTTGTTGAGGTCGAACTTCTCCTTGCGGAGCTGTTCGGCATAGCGCTCCCAGTCCCAGGGCTTGAGCGCGAAGTTCTGCCCATCGCGGGCGATCAGCGACTGGAGCTCCTCGGCCTCGGCGCGGATCGCCTCGCGCGCCGGGCGGACCAGCTGCCCCAGGAAGTCCTGCACCG
>FTGK01001080.1_pt1 | contig 15176 bp, 6 predicted proteins | sample 1640691 | NCBI WGS metagenome assembly FTGK01 (sample SAMEA3914789, study PRJEB12502) | metagenome | biome: forest; material: soil | place: Canada | collected 2011-07-03 | depth 0.3 m | reverse complement strand
TCCAGCAGCCGGCGCTCGCCGCCGATGCCGTACATGATGCGCATGTCGGCCGGATCGCCCGCTGCGGCGCGGTGGAGCCAGTCGGCCCAGGCGCGCGCCTCCTCAAGCCGTCCGGCGTTGATGAAGGCGAGCAGCGTCAGGGTCGCATCGCGGATCCAGCAGTAGCGGTAGTCCCAGTTGCGGGGACCGCCGAAGGCTTCCGGCAAGGAGGTGGTCGGGGCCGCGATCAGCCCGCCGGTGGGCGCATAGGTGAGGGCTTTCAGGGTGAGCAGAGAGCGCCGGATCGCCTCGGCGTACGGCCCTTCGCAGGTCAGCGACCGCGACCATTCGGTCCAGAAGGTCTTGGTGTCTTCCAGCGCCTGCTCTGGATCGATTTCGTCCGGCGCCGGCTCGTGGGAGGGCCCGTAGGTCAGGACGAACGGGAGCGTCAGGCCTTCCTTGACGGTGAATTCCGCCACCGTGGTCATGTCCTGCCCGCGGATCTCCGCCCCGGTGCGCAGGACCACCATGTCGGGACCCGCAATGGCGCGGAGCACGTCGCCGTGAATCCGCGTGACCCATGGCACCGTCGCGCCGTAGCCGAAGCGGAGGACCAGCTCCATGCACATGGCGACCTCGCCTCTGAGGCCCGTCACCAGCCGCACGATGTCCGAGGCCTTGCCGCGAGGCGGCATGAAGTCGAGCATCCTGACCTCCCCGTCCTCGCTTTCGAAGATGGTCTCCAGGATCAGGGTCTCGGGCAGGTAGCGGCGGCTGATGCGCGTGGCGCCTCCCGTCGGGGCGATCTTCCAGCGGCCGTTGCACTCGTCGCCGAGCAGGGCGGCGAAGCAGGCGTCGGAATCGAACCTCGGCCAGCACAACCAGTCTATCGAGCCGTCGCGCGACACCAGGGCGGCGGTCTCGCAGTCGCCGATCAGAGCGTAGTCCTCGATCCTGGCCGGCATCAGTCGGCTTCCGCCCCGAACTCCAGAACCACCTTCACATCGTCGGGCTGGCGCTGGAAGGCCTCGCGCCAGCGCGCCAGCGGCACGCGGCGGGTGATCAGCCTCCCGAGCCAGGCCTTGTCGGCCCGCGCCAGGGCCTCGGCCGCCGCCTCGTAGTGGCTGCGGTTTGCGTTGACCGAGCCGAACACCACGTCGTTGCCCAGCACGGCGGCGCGATTGAAGCCGCCCACATCGAAGTCGACCTTGCGGCCGCCCGAGGAAACGCCGGCCAGGCAGACGATGGCGTCCGCGCCCGCCGCCACCATGGCGGCCATGACCAGGGGATCGGCGCCGGTGCATTCCAGGATCACGTCAGGCTTCAGCTCGCCGATCAGGGAAGGCCCGCTGGTGTGGTAGGTGGCCCCGAGGTCGGCGACCAGCTGTGGCTTCGGCCCGGTGGTCGCGCGGTCGAGCACATGCACCTCCAGCCCCTGCTGGCGGCCGATCATCGCGGCCAGAAGGCCCACCGGCCCCGCGCCGGTCACCAGGACCTTGGTGGGCTTCCAGGTGCGGCTGCGCGCGCCGATGCGAAGCGTGTGATCCCACGCCTTTGCCACGACACTGGTCGGCTCCAGCAGCACTCCCAGGAGGCCGAGGGCCGGATCGACCTTCACAAGATGCTCGGGCGCTATGGCGTACCGCTCGGCGCCGAAGCCGTGCACCTGCTTGATGCCATGCTCGGTGTAGAGGCCGTTGCGGCACATGTCCCACTCGCCGCCGGCGCAGGCCTGGCAGGGGACCGGGTCGGGCAGGCGCACGATCCCCACCACGAGGTCGCCCTTGTCGAGGCCGCTGCCATCCGGCGCTTCGACAACCCGGGCGAGGGACTCGTGGCCGAGGATCAGGCGGTCCTCACCCTTCGGCGCCCAGCCGTACTCGCCGCCGATGATCTCGATGTCCGTGCCGCAGACCCCCAGCGCCACCGCCTCCAGAAGCGCCCAGCCGTTCGGCGCCTCCGGTTCGGAGACGTCGTCGAGTTGCACGGAGTTGGCCTCTCCGGGTTTGACGGTGATCGCGCGCATTCAAGCATTGTCCGGCTGTTGGCGGATGAGGCGCCGCGGCGCGACGCCCAAGCGCAGCCGCAGACGCATCCTAAACTGACACGTCTTTTGAATGTTCCTGGCCGGAGACCAGCAGGGCCACGGGCAGGCGGGCGAAGACCTCGGAAAGCGGCAGACCGGCCGCGGGCGAGCCGCCCGTCAGGGCGTCGATCCAGGCCGCCGTCTTCAGCCCATCGGGCGCGACGATCCGGGTGTCGCCCCACCAGCCCGGGGCCGGAAGCGGAAGACCCTCGCCTGTCACCGCGTCGGCGCAGCGGATCGCCACCGCCGCGAGAGCGAGACGCCCCTGGTGGCGACGCACGAAGGCGAAGGCGGAGCCGCTTCGCTCGCCCTCGACCGAAAGCGGCAGGTATTCGCCATCGCCGAACAGGGCGGGCCAGCGGGCCCTCGCCTGCAGAGCCCGCAGGATCAGAGCCTGCTTGACGGCGCCCGATCGCCAGTCGCCGAGGATCTCCGCGGGCCCTGGGCCGCTCCCCAGGCTGGCGCGACGCACCTCGTAGTCCACAGGACGGCGGTTGTCGGGATCGACGAGGCTGAGGTCCCAGAACTCGGCGCCCTGGTAGAGGTCCGGAACCCCCGGAGATGCGCAGCGAAGCAGGGTCTGCGAAAGGCTGTTCAGGGCCCCCGCCGGGGCGATCTCCGCCACGAAGGCGGCGAAGTCCTCCAGAAAGGCGGAGGATCGCAGAGGATCCGTCAGCCGCTCGAGTCCGTCTCGGCAGGCGGCTTCGTAAGCCTCGTCCGGCCCGGCCCAGGAGGAGCGGAGCTTGGCCTCCCGCAGGGACTTCTCCATCCAGCCCCAGACCCGGGTCCGGAAGGCGGCGAGCCCCGCCGCATCCGCCGGCTGCAGGCCGTAGGGCCAGGCGCCGACCAGGGTCTGATAGAGCATCAGCTCATCATCGGCGGCCACCCCGGCCTCGGCCAGACGGTTCATCGCCCGCCAACGATCCGCGCGCTCGATCCAGCGTTCGGGGATCTCGCTCAGCACGGCAAGGCGCGCGCGGGAATCCTCGCCCCGCTTGTGGTCATGGGTGGCCGTGGCGAGCAGGGCGCGCGGGAAGTCGCGCGCGCGGCCTGCGAAGGCGTGGTGGGTGTCCTCGACGCCGGCCGCGAACCGCCCCGGATCGGAGCCGACCTCGTTGCGCGAGAGAAGCCGGCCATAGCGGTAGAAGGCGGTGTCCTCGATCGCCTTGGCCGCCACCGGCGCGGAGAGCTGCTGGAACCGGCGCGCCGCTTCACCGCGCAGGTGCGGATCGCCCTCCTCGCCAGCGAGCCAGGAGGCGATCTGGTCGAGCGTCCCGGCCTCGTACTGAGGCAGCCGGCCCTTGGCCGCCGCGATGGCCCTGTGGAGCACCGGCTGGTCCCACGCCGGCAGCCCCTCGGATGTGGCGTAGGTGCGATAGACATCCATGGCCGTGATCAGCGCCTGCAGCGCACGCCTCAACGCCGGCAGGGCGAGGTCCCGGGTCTCGAGGCGCGACAGGGCAAGGCGATGGAAAGCCCGGGCGGCGGCATCGAGCTGTCCGGCGAAATTCCGGGTGAGGATCTCCGTCCGGGCAGGCCGCGCCTCCGCCTCGAAGTCCGCAGGGCGGCCGGTGCTTCGGGCCCAGTGCTCCGCGAGGGGCTCCGCTCCCCGCGGCGCGTGCAACAGGGCGCCTGCCTCGTCCATGAAGTCGTAGCCGGTGGTCCCGTCCAGGCCCCAGTCCGACGCCAGCGGCTCGCCGCCCTCCAGGATCTTCTCGACGATCAGATAGGCCGGACCCTGCAGGCCTCGGGTGCTCCGCTCGGGCTCCAGGGCCTGCAGGCGCGCCCTCAGCTTCCGGCAATAGGCGGCCGGATCCGCCAGGCCGTCGACGTGGTCGACCCGCACTCCGTCGATCAGCCCTTCGGCGTACAGCCGCAGCGGGAGGGCGTGGATCAGCTCGAAGGCCGCGTCGGTCTCGATGCGGACGCCCGCCAGCTCGGTGATCTCGAAGAAGCGGCGCCAGTTGATCTGGTCGCCCGCGCTGCGCCACCAGGCCAGCCGGAAGTGCTGGCGCTCCAGCAGCTCATGCAAGCGAGCCCTGCCGGCCTCCGTCGAGGGTTCGTAAGCCTGGAGGCCCGCCGCCAGGACCTCGGCGCAATCCTGCGGCCGGATCGGGAAGCGATGCACCCCGTAGGCGACCGCGGCCAGCTCCTGCCCAGCCTCGCCTTCGAGCCGGATGTCGCCCTTGGCCAGCGCCACGCCGTAGGAAGAGCCCAGGAAGGGCGCGAGCAGCTTGCCGGTGACGCCCTCTTCCGGCGTGTCCCAGTCGATGTCGAACAGGCCGGCGTGCTCGCTCGAGCGGCCATGGCTCAGGACGTCCTGCCACCAACGGTTCTCCGAACCCCCGACCGCCAGGTGGTTGGGCACGATATCGAGGATGATCCCCAGGCCCTTGCGCCGAAGCGCCTCGGCCAAGGCGCGGAAACCCTCCTCGCCGCCGAGTTCCTGATTGATCGTCGTGGGGTCGATCACATCGTAGCCGTGCACCGACCTCGACCGGGCGGTGGCGATCGGCGAGCTGTAGAGATGGCTGATCCCGAGCTCCGCGAGGTACGGCGCCAGGGCCGCTCCCTCTGCGAAGGTGAAATCTTTGTGGAACTGCAGCCGGTAGGTCGCGCGTGGGATCATCGGGCGCCCCGCCGCCCTTGCAGGATGTCCACGCGGCGCGCGACGGCCGGATCGGCGAACAGCGCCTCGGCGCCGGCAGGAAGGCGGCGGCGCCAGTTCGGATGTTCGTCGATGGTGCCCGGGATGTTGGGTTGCTCCTCCAGGCCGAACAGGTCTTCAGCCTGTATCAGGGCCAGGGGCGAGGGAGTTTCGGCCACGAAGCCGATGGCGGCGTCCACCGCCGGCGCCGGCTGCTCGGGCGGCGGGACCTCACCGGACGCCGCTCCGGCCTCCTCGCAGGCGCGCCAGAGCCGTTGGCGATCGCCGGCGCGGTCCCCGCGGGCCTCCGCCTCCGTGGCGAAGGGAGACTTGCGCTTCAGCCGGAAGGTCCAGTCGATGTCCCGCCCTTCCCACCAGCCGGCGACGGTGGGCAGGTCGTGGGTGCTGGTCAGGGCGGCCGCGCGGTCGGACCATCCGCGCGCAGGCTTGAACGCCGATCCGTCCCGCTCGAACCAGAGCACCTGCATGCCCATGACGCCGCGGCTGGCGAGGGCGTCCCGGAAGCCCGGCGGCACGGTGCCGAGATCCTCGGCGATGACGATCGCGCGAGCGCGCCAGGACTCCAGCGCCAGCAGCCGAAGAAGGTCCGTCATCGGATAGGTCAGGTAGGCGCCTTCGGTGGGCGCGGCGCCATGAGGCACCACCCAAAGGCGGGAGAGGCCCATCGCATGGTCGATCCGAACCCCGCCCGTGCCGGCCATGGCCGCGCGAAGGGTGGCGATGAAGCCCTGATAGCCGGTGCGCCTCAGGGCCTGGGGCGAGAAGGCGGACACTCCCCAGTCCTGGCCTGAGGGACCCAGCAGGTCCGGGGGAGCCCCTACGTTCAGCCCGCTCAGCAGATCCTCTCTCCGGCTCCACGCGTGGCTGCCGCCGAGGTCCATGCCGACCGCCAGATCGGCGATTAGTCCGACGGCCATGCCGGCCGCCTTCGCCGCATCCTGCGCCGCCTCCAGGCTCCGCCGGGCCAGCCACTGCAGGAAGAGGTGGAACTCGACCTCATGGGCGTGGTCGCGCTCGAAGTCGGCCACTTCCGGGCTGGCGGGATCCTGGAACTCAGCGGGCCAGCCCTGCCATCCGCCGCCGCCCTTGGCCTCTAGGAAATGGGCGTGCAGGGCTTCGAACACGGCATGGCGGCGCAGGTCCTCACCGCCGGAAGTCTTGAAGGTCTCGAAATCCTGGCGGCCCGCTTCCGCTGACTCTGCAAAGCTGCGGAAGGCCTGTCGCAATCGCTGCAGCTTGGCGGCCCATGCGCCCGGCCAGTCGATCAGATCGTCGTCGGCCGAGGCCAGGCCCTGGCTTGCGTCGCCCGCCTTCCCCGGATCGGCGTAGAGACCGTTCAGGAACAAACGGGTGGAGGGGCCGTAGGGGGCGTACCGGCGGCCGTCGGCGGCGAACAGCGCGTGCACCGGGCTGATGGCGACCGCGTCCGCTCCGGCGCCGGCCGCCGATGTGGCGAAGCGAGCCAGGGCGCCAAAGTCGCCGAACCCCGGCGAGCCCCGCTCGCGCAGGCTGTAGAGCTGGAGGCCGACCCCCCAGAGCCTCCGCCCCGGAGCCGCGTCCTTCACCGTCCAGGCCCGCGGCGGCGCGACCGCCAGGACGATCTCCCCCTCGGAGGTTTCGAGGCGGTGATATCCCGGCTCCTCGATGGCCGGCGCCTGGACGCCGTCTTCGGAGGACGTGAGCTTCAGCTCGTGCGCCCCGCCGCTCTCGAGCGTGAGGCGAGCCGCGCCCGCAGTGATGGACGCGGGCAGCAGGATGGGACGGCCAAGGTCGCCGGTGACCATCGGCGGAATGGAGTTGGCGTCCGCCTCCAGCCGCTCCAGGCTCTCCCTGATCTCCGCCGGAGAACCGGCGGGGCAGCCGATCGCGCCCAGCACCAGGGCCAGGGTCTCGTCGGGCACGGTCTGGCGTTCGCCGCCGGCGTCTTCCCATTCGATCTGCAGTCCGGCCTTGCGGGCGAGGACCGAAAGGTCGGCCTCGCTCATGGAGCCGGCTCGCGCCAGGCGCAGAAGGAAAGGGCCGGCAGCCGCGCGTCCTCAGCGGCGCCCCCGATGCTGATGAACGGCTGCGCCGCCTGGGTCGGCACGCGGGCGGGATCCTCCCCGAGGTTGAGCGCCAGGGTGAGCACGGCCCCGTCTCCGAGGCGCCAACGCGCCAGCACGGCCTTGTCCCCGATCGGCCTCGCCTCCATCGAGCGGACCCCTTCGAGGCCCGGAACCACCAGCCGTCGGCGGAGGTCCAGGAGCCGCCGGAAGAGCGCACGCCACCCCTCGGCGTCGGGGCCCGGCTCCGGACGGGAAGCCTCGTAGGTATCGATGGCGTTGGGATCGGGGATGCGCTTCAGGCTCTCGGGGTCGGCAAAGTCGGGGAAATGCGCGAATTCCTTGCGCCGGCCGTCGCGGACCAGCTTGGCCAGTTCCGGGCCATGGTCGGTGAAGTAGAGGAACGGCGCGCGAGAGCCGGACTCCTCGCCCATGAAGATCATGGGGATGTGGGGAGACAGCAGGAGCAGACCCACGGCCGCCCTCAGGGCCTCCGGGTCGGCGAGGGTCGTCAGCCTCTGGCCGAAGGCGCGGTTGCCGATCTGGTCATGGTTCTGCAGGCAGTCGATGAAGGCGGTGGACGGCAGGTCCGCGCTCGGCTCCCCGCGGGCATGCTCTGCGTTGGGCGCCGTCTCCCCTTGATAGACGAAGCCCTCGGCCAGGGCGCGGGCCAGCTTGCCGGCCGGGTCGTCGATGAAGCCGCCGTAGTAGCCGTGGTGCTCGCCGGTCAGCATCACGTGCAGGCAATGGTGGACGTCGTCGTTCCACTGCGCGTCGAAGCCTGAGCGGAGAAGCGAAGCGCTGTTGGTCTCGTTCTCGACCACGAGGTGCACGTGCCGGCCCGGCTCGACCGCGCCGCGTACGTCCGCCGCGAGAGCCTCGAGGAACTCAGGATCATCGATGGCATGCACCGCGTCCAGCCGCAGGCCGTCGAAGCGGTACTCCATCAGCCAATAGATGGCGTTCTGGATGAAGAAGCGCCGGACGGCGTCCTGGCGGAAATCGATGGCGGCGCCCCAGGGGGTCTGGCGGTCGTCGCGGAAGAAGGCTTCGGCGTAGGCGTGCAGGTAATTCCCGTCGGGCCCGAAGTGGTTGTAGACCACGTCCAGCAGGACCATCAGCCCGAGCTCGTGGGCCCGGTCGACCAGGGCCTTCAGCTCTTCCGGCGCGCCATAGGCGCGGTCCGGGGCATAGGGCAGCACGCCGTCGTAACCCCAGTTGTGGCGGCCGGGGAAGTCCGCGATGGGCATCAGTTCGACGGCGGTGACGCCGAGGTCCTTCAGCTGCGGCAGGCGCGCCGCTATGCCCTTGAACCCGCCCATCAGGCCCGCGTGCAGCTCATAGACAACCGCCTCCCGCCACGGGCGGCCGCGCCAGTCTCCGCTCTTCCAGTCAAAGGCGGCCGCATCGACCACCAGGCTGGGGCCGTGCACGTCCTCGGCCTGGGCGCGCGCCGCGGGATCGGGGACCGTCAGATCGTCCTTCACCCGGTAGCGGTATTGGGCGCCGGCTCCACATTCGGTCTCCAGCTCGAACCACCCCTTGCCGGCCGCATTCATCGGCTGGGACGCCCGCCCTTCGATCTCCAGAGCCACCGCCGGGCTGGAGGGGGCCCAGAGCCGGAAGCGGGTCCGGCCGTCGCCCAGCACCTGGGCGCCGACTCCAGGGTCGGTGACGAAGCGGGTCATCGGCCCAAGGGCCTCAGGATGCCGGTCAGCAGGATGGCGGAGCGGTCCTTCACCTCGATCTCGGTGCCTTCCAGAGCGCGCTTGGGGCTCTCCGGATCGGCGCTGTCGAGCAGCACGGTCCAGACCACATCGGGAGGCGCCAGCTTGAAGTTCAGGACGCCGGGCGAGGCGTTGAGCAGCACGAAGAGCATCCGCACCTGGCCGCCCTCCATCAGCTCGGCGCGGCGCATGGCCAGGGCCATGCCTTCGGGATTGTTCCAGTCTTCCGGCGACAGGAGCTGACCGCGCTCGTCGAACCAGTCGATGTCGTGGACGGTGGGGGCCAGCTCGTCTCGGCCGTAGAGGAACTTCGGGGCCCGCAGCAGGGGGTAGCGCTTGCGCAGGGCGATCAGCCGGGCGGTGAACCGGTTGAGGGCCTCGCCGGCGGGCTTGCGCGCCAGGTTCCAGTCCAGCCAGGAGATGTCGTTGTCCTGGCAGTAGGCGTTGTTGTTGCCCTTCTGGGTGCGGCCGAACTCGTCGCCGGCCAAGAGCATGGGGGCGCCCTGGGAGGCGAACAGCGTCACCAGCATGGAGCGGATCACGCGCGAACGCAGCTCCAGGATCGCAGCGTCCTCGGTCTCGCCCTCGGCTCCCCAGTTGGCTGAATAGTTCTCGGAGTGGCCGTCGCGGCCCTCCTCGCCGTTGGCCTCGTTGTGCTTCTCGGCATAGGAGGCCACATCGTTCAGGGTGAAGCCGTCGTGCGAGGCCAGGTAGTTGACGCTGGCGTAGGGCCGGCGGGCCCCTTTGTCGAAGATGTCTCCCGATCCTGCGAGCCTCGCCGCGAGATCCGGCCGTTGGCCCGGGTCTCCCCGCCAGAAGCGCCGGACCCCGTCGCGGAAGCGATCGTTCCACTCCGCGAAGCCCGGCGGATGGTTGCCGAGCTGGTAGCCGCCCGGCCCGATGTCCCAGGGCTCCGAGATCAGCTTCAGCTCCGATAGCACCGGATCCTGGCGGATGCTGTCGAAGAACCCCGCGCCCGGATCGAAGCCGTAGCTCTCGCGGCCGAGGGTGACGCCGAGGTCGAAACGGAAACCGTCGACGTGGAACTCGTTGGCCCAGTAGCGCAGGGAGTCCATGACCATCTGCAGCACCCGGCCATGGGTAAGGTCGAGGGTGTTGCCGGTGCCGGTGTCGTTGACCAGGCGCCGCGGATCGCCGTCGACCGCGCGGTAGTAGCTGGCGTTGTCGAGCCCCCGCCATGAGAGAGTCGGGCCCATCTCGGAGCCCTCGCAGGTGTGGTTGTAGACGACGTCGAGGATCACCTCGATGCCGGCCGCATGGAGCTGGCGCACCGCCATGCGAATATCGTTGAGCCGGTGCTCGATCAGGTACTTCGGCTCGGGCGCGAAGTAGCTGAGGGTGTTGTAGCCCCAGTAGTTGGTGAGCCCCTTCTCGAGCAGGTTTCGGTCCTGCAGGTAGGCGTGGATCGGCAGGAGCTCGATGGCGGTGACGCCGAGCCGCTTCAGATGGGCGATCACGTCCGGGTGGCCGAGCGCGGCGAAGGTCCCGTTCGCCGGCGGCCGCACCTCCTGGAAGAGCTTGGTCAGGCCCTTCACGTGCGCCTCGTAGATCACCGTCTCTGACCAGGGAGTCCGCGGGCGCCGGTCGTCACGCCACGAGAAGCCGTCGTCCACGACCACCGCCTTGGGCATGGCGGGCGCGCTGTCGCGGCGGTCGAAGGACAGGTCGGCCCGCGCCGACGTCAGGCGATAGCCGAAGAGGGCGTCCGTCCACCTCACCTCGCCCCGCATGGCGCGGGCGTAGGGGTCCAGGAGCAGCTTGTTGGGATTGAACCGGTGCCCCTGCTCGGGCGCATAGGGACCGTACGCCCGGTAGCCGTAGAGCATCCCCGGAAAGCCGTTCGGGAGGTAGCCGTGCCAGACCTCGTCGGTCCATTCGGGCAGCACATAGCGGGCGGTCTCACGCCGGCCGGCAGGGTCGAACAGGCAAAGCTCGATCTTCTCGGCGTGGGAGGAGAACACCGCGAAATTGACGCCCTCACCGTCCCAGGAGGCGCCCAGGGGATATGGCGAGCCGGCTTCGAGCCGGTCTGGGAACATGGCCATCTAGGCAGGGCCTTGAAAAATGAGGGTGGAGAGCGGCGGCAGGGTGAGGCGCAGGGAATGGCTGTGACCGTGCGCCGGTTCCGTCTCCGCGTTCACCTGACCGCCATTGCCGAGCCCCGAGCCGCCATACTCGCCTCCGTCGCTGTTGAGGATCTCGCTCCATGATCCTGCGGAGGGGACGCCCACGCGGTAATCGCTCCTGGGCGACGGGGTCAGGTTGCAGACCACCAGGAGCGGCGGAGCGCCGGTCCGCGGCGCCCTCCGGAGGAAGGCCAGGACGCTCGCCGCGCTGTCGTCGCCGACCACCCAGGCGAAGCCTTCCGGGTCCGCATCGGTCGCGTGCAGGGCCGGCTGGCCGGCGTAGAGACGGTTGAGATCCGCGACCAGCCGCTGGACGCCGGCATGGCCGGGCTGCGCCAGCAGGTCCCAGCGGAGCTCGCCGTCGTGGTTCCACTCCTCGGGCTGGGCGATCTCCCCGCCCATGAACAGCAGCTTCTTGCCGGGGTGGGTCCACATGAAGCCGAGGTAGGCTCTGAGGTTCGCCCGCTTCTGCCAGTCATCCCCGGGCATTCGGCCGTACAGGGAGCCTTTGCCGTAGACCACCTCGTCGTGGGAGAGCGGCAGGACGAACTTTTCCGAGTAGGCGTAGACCATGCCGAAGGTCATCTCGTGATGCCGCCACGAGCGGTAGATCGGATCCTGGCCCATGTACTCCAGGGTGTCGTGCATCCAGCCCATGTTCCACTTGAACGAAAAGCCGAGCCCGCCCCTGTCGGCCGGCGTGGTCACGCCAGGCCAGGCGGTGGACTCCTCAGCGATCACCATGGCGCCTCGCCCGCGCTCGGCGACCACCGCGTTTAGCCGCCGCAGGAAGTCGACCGCCTCCAGGTTCTCGCGCCCGCCATGCTTGTTGGGGACCCATTCGCCGGCCTTGCGGCTGTAGTCGCGGTAGAGCATCGAGGCCACGGCGTCCACGCGCAGGCCGTCGACGTGGAACTGGTCGAGCCAGTGCAGCGCCGAGGCGATCAGGAAGCCCTGAACCTCCCGCCGGCCGAAGTTGTAGACCAGGGTGTTCCAGTCGGGATGGAAACCCTCGCGCGGGTCGGCGTGCTCGTAGAGGGCGGAGCCATCGAAGCGGGCCAGGCCATGGGCGTCGCTGGGGAAGTGCGCCGGCACCCAGTCCAGGATCACGCCCACGCCGCAGCGATGGCAGGCGTCGACGAACTCGGCGAAGCCCTCGGGCGGACCGTATCGGGCGCTGGGGGCGAAAAGGGAGAGCGGCTGGTAACCCCAGGAGCCGCCGAACGGATGCTCCGCGATGGGCAGCAGCTCGATGTGGGTGAAGCCCATTTCTGCGGCGTAGGCCGGCAGCTTGCGGGCCAGCTCGCGCCAGCCCAGCACACCCGCAGGGTCCCCCTCCGGCCGCAGCCATGAGGCGGCGTGGACCTCATAGATGGAGATCGGGGCGTCAGCGGCCTGGCGCGAGCCCCGCAGAGACATCCAGTCGCCGTCGCTCCAGGCGTAATCGAGCTCGGGAGCCACGATCGAGGCGGTGGCCGGCGGCGCCTCGGTCGCTCGCGCGAGCGGATCGGCCTTCTGGGGCTGCAGCTGGCCGTCCGCGCCGACGATCTCGTACTTGTAGCGGGCGCCGGCCGCGAGGCGCGGCACGAACAGCTCCCACACGCCCGCCTGGTGGCGCAGGCGCATCGGATGGCGCCGACCGTCCCAGCTGTTGAACTCGCCGACCACGGAGACGCGCCGCGCGTTGGGCGCCCAGACGGAGAAGGCGACGCCCGGAACCCCGTCCATCACCCGCTCGTGCGCGCCGAACCTGCGGGCCAGCTGCCAATGCGACCCCTCGGCGAACAGATGCAGGTCGAGGTCGGAGAGCACCACCCCGAAGGCGTAGGGGTCCTCTGTCTCCTGCTCGGCGTCCGGCCAACGGATGCGGTAGCGATAGGTGGCCTGGCGCGACAGTTCCCCGACGAAGAGTCCCGCATGCCCTTCGTCGCTGAGTTCGGCCAGCGTGCTCCCGTCGGCGGCGACGGCCTGTACCTTCCGGGCCCCGGGGAGGAAGGTGCGGACCACCAGCGTCTCGCCCTCTCGGTGCGGCCCCAGGAAGGCGAAGGGATCGGTGAGCCGCCCCTCGAGCAGCTCGGAGGCCGCTGACAGATCGACGGGCGGGGTCATCCTTCGGTCCCGGCCCCGGTTCCCATCAGGCGGTCGGAGATCAGGGTGAGGCCGCGCAGGGGGATGTCGAGCCACGACGGGCGGCTGGCGGCTTCGTAGCAGACCTCATAGGCGGCCTTTTCCAGCAGGAAGAGGTCGAGCAGGGGCTGCACCACCTCGCCGCCCCCGCCGGCGTAGCCGTCGAGGAAGGTGCGGGCAGCGAGCTGGCGGAAGCGCTGCAGCAGACCCGCGGAGGTGGCTTCGAGCGACCGCGGCTCGGGGGTGAGGTTGCGCTCGGCGGCGGCGGCGGCGTAGCTGAAGGAGCGCAGCACTCCGGCGACGTCGCGGAGCGGGCTGTTCTTGGCGCGGCGCGCCTCGATGGAGCGCGCGGGCTCGCCTTCGAAATCGATGAAGGTGGCGTCGTTGCCGGTGACCAGCACCTGGCCGAGGTGCAGGTCGCCATGGATCCGCGTGCGCGGGGTTCCGAGACCGGCCTGCGCCAGCCTGGGGATGAGGGCGGTCAGGGCGGCGCCGTGCTCCACCAGCCGCCGCGCCCGCGCCTCGTCGAGCGGCCTGGCCCATTCCCGCTCCGCGGCGAGCACCTTCAGGGCCGCTTCGACCTGGCTGCGCACGGAGGAGGCCCAGGCCTCAACGTCGGCGGACCCGGCCGCTTCGGGCGAGAAGGCGGGATCCTCGCTGGGCTGGGCGAGCACCGCATGCATCTCCGCCAATCGCTGGCCGAGCTTGCCCGCGAAGGCCTCGTAGCCGGCGAAGGCGGTTTCGGCGGTCGCGTCGCGGCCAAGCGACGGGTCCTCGGCTGCGCGCTGCAGGAACTCCAGGGTCCAGGCCCAGGCGTCGCCTTGGCTGTAGACGAAGCCCTGCAGCACCACGAGGGTGTGGGCCTGACCCGAGGCGTCCACGCGGCGGACCTCGCCCAGCATGGGCGGCGTGTTGGCGAAACCCCGCTCCGTCAGGGCGCGGCTCATCTCGGCCTCCGGATGCACCCCCGGCTCGATCTTCCGCAGCAGCTTCATCACCGCCTGCTGCCCGATCAGCAGGGTGGAGTTGCTCTGCTCCGCCCCCAGCCACTGCAGCTCTGCGTCGGGGTCGATCGAGAGCTCGCCGAGAGGCTCGAAGCGCAGCTCGCCGTCGGCTGCCGGGATGCTGGCTCGGGTGCGCAGGCCCTCGAGGATGGCGTGGGCGAACTGGGGAAGCGCGAAGGCGTCGGTCAGGCGCCCGACCCGCGGCCCGCGCCGGACGCGGCCCAGCGCCAGGTTCGGCGAATAGGGCCCTGAGGGCTGGTCCTCCCAGTCCGCGGCCAAGGGCAGGGCATAGGTGGTGGCGCCGACCTCCGTCCTCACCTCGACTTCCGCCAGCAGCTGGTCGCCGCCGCCCGGAAGGGGCGCAGAGCCCGTCACCCGCACGCGCTGGATCGGGGCGTCCTTGCCGGCGAACCACCGGCGCTGGGCGATGTAGTCGGGCAAGACCTCGCCCTCGAGGGCTTTGAGGTTTGCGGTCTCGAGCACCTCTTCGAAGCCTTCGCGCAGGACGAAGGTGTGGTGCTCGGGGGTGAGCGAGGCCATCGCCGTCGACCAGCTCGGGCCCGCCACATGCTCGCAGAGCTGGAACCAGTAGAAGCCGTAGGGGGGCAGGGTCAGCAGGTAGGTGAGCTGCCCGATGTTTGGGAAGGGCGTCTTGCCGGAGAGTTCCAGAGGCACGCGGCCGGCGAACTCGGCGAGGTCGAGCTCCACCGCCTGGGCCGTGCGCGCGACGTTGGCGACGCAAAGGATGGTCTCGCCCTCATGTTCGCGCAGGTAGGCGATGATCTTGCGGTTCTGTGGGCGCAGGAACCGCAGACGTCCGCGGCCAAAGGCGTGGTGTTCCCTGCGCACCGCCAGCATGCGCCGCAGCCAGTTGAGCAGGGAGTGGGGGTCGCGGCTCTGGGCCTCCACATTGAGGGCCTCATAGCCGTAGAGCGGGTCCATGATCGGCGGCAGGGTGAGGGTCGCCGGGTCCGCACGCGAGAAGCCGCCATTGCGGTCGGGCGACCATTGCATGGGCGTGCGCACCCCGTCGCGGTCGCCCAGGTGGACGTTGTCGCCCATGCCGAGCTCGTCGCCGTAGTAGAGCACCGGCGTGCCCGGCATGGTGAGCAGGAGGAAATTCATCAGCTCGATGCGCCGCCGGTCGCGCTCCATCAGGGGCGCGAGGCGACGGCGGATGCCGAGATTGATGCGCGCCCTGCGGTCGGCGGCGTAGACGCTCCAGAGGTAGTCACGCTCCTTGTCGGTGACCATTTCGAGGGTCAGCTCGTCGTGGTTGCGCAGGAAGATCGCCCACTGGCAGTTCTCCGGGATCTCCGGGGTCTGCCGCATGATGTCGGTGACCGGGAAGCGGTCCTCCTGGGCGATGGCCATGTACATCCGCGGCATCAGCGGG
>FTGK01000514.1_pt1 | contig 15244 bp, 12 predicted proteins | sample 1640691 | NCBI WGS metagenome assembly FTGK01 (sample SAMEA3914789, study PRJEB12502) | metagenome | biome: forest; material: soil | place: Canada | collected 2011-07-03 | depth 0.3 m | reverse complement strand
CGCGGGCCCGCCTCAGCATCTCCGCCGGCGTCAGGCCCGGCTCGGGCGCGGCGATCGCCGCCGCTCGCGTCCGCGTCGTGGTCTTCGCCAACCACGCCTCCCTGTTCTTCTATTTACGCGGTCATCTTGCTGCGCTTAGCTCGCCCTGACGAGAGGTTTCGGCGCCGGAGAGCGACTGCCCCGTCAGGGAGGTTTCGTGAAGTTCCACTGGTTTCACCTGATGCCCTATCCGGAGCTGCCGGAGGACTTCAGGACCCGCTACCGCTCCGTCTGGGTCGATCCGCCGGTGAAGGAGCTGTTCGATCCGGCCGTGGGCCAGCGCGCCTACAACGACTACCTCGACGAGCTCGAATACGCCGACCAGGTCGGCTTCGACGGCATCTGCGTCAACGAGCACCACTCCAACGCCTATGGCCTGATGCCCTCGCCGAACCTGATGGCCGCCGCCCTGGCGAGGCGCACCTCGAAGGCCAAGCTGGTGGTGCTCGGCAACTCGGTGGCCCTCTACAATCCGCCGACCCGGGTGGCCGAGGAGATGGCTATGCTCGACGTGATCTGCGGCGGGCGGCTGGTGGCCGGCTTCCCCGTCGGCACGCCCATGGATACCGCCTTCGCCATGGGCCAGAACCCGGTGACGCTGCGCGAGAAGTACTTCGAGGGCGTCGACTTGATCCTGAAGGCCTGGCGCGCCGAAAAACCCTTCGCCTTCAACGGCAAGCACACCCAGCTCCGCTACGTGAACCCCTGGCCGCGGCCGATGCAGCAGCCGCATCCGCCGGTGTGGATCCCCGGCGGCGGCTCGATCGAGACCTGGGACTGGTGCGCCGAGAACGACCACCTCTACGCCTACCTGTCCTACTTCGGCTTCCGCCAGGCCAAGGAGTCGATGGACGGCTACTGGCAGGCGGTCGACAGGGCGGGCAAGGACCGCAATCCCTACCGCGCGGGCTTCCTGCAGTTCGTGGGGGTGGCGGAGGACGAGGACCACGCCGAGGAGCTCTATTCGGAGGCCGCGCTCTACTTCTACCAGCGCTGCATGCACGTGGATCCGGGCTTTGCGGCGCCGCCCGGCTATTCCACCGCCTCGACCGTGCGGCGCGGCGCGACCAGCCAGGTGCGCCAGGCGGCCGAGAAGGGCGGGGGCATGTTCCCCGAGCTCGACTGGAAGACCATCGTGGACAACGGCTACCTCGTCGTCGGCAGCCCCAAGCGCGTCGCCGAGCAGCTGCACGAGTTCGCCGACCAGATGAACGTTGGCCACCTGATGTTGCTCATGCACTTCGGCAACCTCGGCAAGCAGGCCACCATGTACAACACCCGCCGCTTCGCCGAGGAGGTGGCGCCGCTGGTGCGGGACCGCTTCTTGGAGTGGGAGGACCGCTGGTGGCCCAAGGGCGCGCCCGTCGCGGCGGCGCCTGAGCTGCAGCCGGCGCAATGATCGGTATCGCCTCCTTGTTCCTTGCCATCCGGGGCGCAGCCGCGCGAGCGGCGGAGAGCCGGGAGGAGCATGGGCGCCATCGCATGCGGCGATCCCGGGTCAACCTCTGCGCGGCTGTCCGGGATGGCGATCATGGATGCGTCCGATGCTGAGCGAAACCACCCTGCGCCTGGGCCATGGGCCCGGGCTCAAGGTCTTCCGCGGCGGCCGAGGCGCGCCGCTGGTGTGGCTGCACGGCATGGCCGCGCCCTCGCCGGACGATGCGGTGCTGAACGCCCTGGCCGAGGACTTCGAGGTGATCGCACCGGTCAGTCCCGGGCTCGCGGGCATGGAGGAGTTGGCCGAGCTGCCAACCTTGCACGATCTCGTGCTGCTCTACGATAGCCTGTTGGAGTCGCTTGGGATCGAGGCGGCCGTGGTCGCGGGCCACGGTTTCGGCGGGCTCGTGGCGGCCGAACTGGCGGCTCTGGCGCCGCGACGCGTGCGGGCGCTGGTGCTGGTCTCCGCGCTCGGGCTGTGGAGCGATGAGCGTCCCATCGAAGACATCTTCGCCCGCCGCCAGCCACAGGTGGACGAACTGATCTGGTCGAGCGCCCGGGCCCGGCTGGAGACGGACGAGGTTCTCGAGGCCGACGCGGTGGAGGCCTACATCCGCTTCGCCAACTCGCTGGGGGCGATGGCCAACTACACCTGGCCGATCCCCGACCGCGGCCTGCACCGCCGCCTCTATCGGATCGCGGCGCCGACGCTGGCGCTGGGGGCGACCGGCGACGCCTGGATCCCGGCGGCCTATGCCGAGGATTTCGCCGCCGCGATCACGAGAGCCAAGAGCGGCCGGCTGCAGGGGAGCCACATGGCGCCCTATGAGGACGCGGCCGCCTTCGCCCGGACGGTCGCGCAGTTCGCCCGCGGCCCCCTGGACTGACTATTCGGCCGGAGCCGGCGCGGCCGCCGGCACGCCGCGCACGCGGCGGCGCTCGATCAGGCCGATCGAGGTGATCGCGGCCCCGAACACCAGAGGGCAGACAGCCAGCAGCGCATAGGGCGTGCGCGCGCCCAGCTTGGCGTCCAGGATGACCCCGCCCACCAGGGGCGCCAGCATCGAGCCGATCTTGGCGAAGGCGTTGGCCCAACCGGAACCGGAGGCGCGGATGCTGCTCGGATAGAATCCGGAGATCACGCTGGTGATGCCGTAATGCCCCCCGGCCACGAAGAAGGTCAGGGCCAGGCTGAGGAACAGGAAGGCGGTCAGGCTGGTGGGCGCCAGGCCCGCGACGAGCAGCACCGGGATCGCCGCCAGCGGCATGGCCGCGATCGAGATCGGGCCGTGCTTGTCGGTGAAGCGCATCAGCAACAGCGCACCGACCATGCCGCACATGGAGTTGCCGAAGGACAGCCATCCGGTGCCCGAGGTCGAGAAGCCCATGTCGTGCAGGATCTTCGGACCCCAGCTGGTCAGGAAGTAGACGGCGATGGAACTGCCGAAATAGGAGATCCAGATCAGAGGGGTCAGCACCCGAAGCCGTCCCTCGAACAGGCCCGACAGCGTAAGGCCGCGCTTGCCGAGCGTTGGCGGCCCTTCGCGCAGGATGCGGATGGCTTCGGGATCGGTCGGGGCCTCGACGCCCATGCGGCGCAGGATCCGGACGATGGCGTCCTGGGAGCCGTCCCGGGAGGCCAGGGTGCGCAACGACTCCGGCAGCCAGGCGATCAGGATCACCACGGCGATCAGGGACGTCGCTCCGCCGAACAGGAACAGGCCCGGCCAGTCCCAGCGCGGCAGGATCACCGTCGAGATGGGGCCGGCGAAGGCGCCGCCGAAGCCGTAGCCCAGCATGATCAGGGTGATCACCGTCGCCCTGAGGCGCCTCGGCGCGAACTCGACGTTCAGGGTCCAAAGCAGCGGGATCGCCCCGCCGAGGGCGAGGCCCGCGACGAACCGCACGGCGATCAGCATGGCGAGGCTGTTGGCGAAGGCCATCGCGAAGGTGAGGGCGCTGAAGCATGCCGTTGCGCCGATGATCGCCGGCCTGCGGCCGTAGCGGTCGGCCAGCACCCCGAACAGCACCCCGCCGATCAGCGTGCCCAGGAGCGCGGCGCTGATGGCGAGGCCCAGAGCCTTGTTGTTGACGTGGAAGACCGTCTCCAGGCGCGTCGTCGCGAAGGCGATGACCTGCATGTCGTAGCCGTCGAAGAAGATCACCAGGGCCGAGACCAGCACCAGGCCGAGCCCGAAGGGACCCAGCTTGCGCTCCTCCAGGGCGACGTTGAGGTCGAGTTGCTGCACGCTCACTGATCTGCGCCTCCCTGACGCCGACGCCGGGCTGTCCGCGATCTGAAGGCCGCGAAGCAGGCTGGCGCCAGGGCAAGAGGACAGGGGGCGCCCCGGCGCGTCAAGCGCCAGAGCCGAGGGGTCTACGCCTCGCCGCGTCGGCGGCATTCAAATGATCGGGCGACCAACTCCAGTGTTGCGGAGCATCTCTTTTCAAATGTTAGATGTTGAGAAGTCGACATAGGCGCTCGTCAAGGGCAGTCACAGAATTTTCAAGCTGAACCTTCCGCATCTGTCCACGTTTCGGGCTGGAATGGAGGTTCAACGGATGGATGTGTTGCAACAACGCCGAGGCGTCGCAGGGCAGGACGCGGTGGCGCTGAGCGATCCCCTGTCCTTGCACCGCCGCCTCGCACATTGGAACCATCGGCGGCTCGCGCCTTCGGCCCCGCATGCCGACTGGCAGGCGGACCTCGAGGAAGACCTCGCGATGCGGCGGCTCGAGGGGATGTGGGTGGAGGCGTTCCGCGCCCAGGTGACCGACCGCGCCGCGGCCGCTCCGACCGACGTCGAGGGCTTCGTGCGCTGGTTCGAGGCGCTGAAGACGAGCGGACCCGGGCAGGGCGATCCCCTGTTCCCGTGGCTTGAGCGGGACGCCGGTCACGAGGAAATGAACTGGTTCCTCACCCAGGAGGCGGCGGGCGAAGCCGGATTCGACGACCTGGTCGCGCTCAGCCAGGTGAAGGTTCCCACCGAGGCGAAGCTGGAGCTGGCTCGCAACTATTGGGACGAGATGGGCCGAGGCTCCGAGGCGGGGATGCATGGGCCCATGCTGGAGCGGATGGTGGCCACGCTCGGTCTCAACCCCACGATAGACGACACCGTCTGGCCGTCCCTGGCCCTGGCCAACACCCTCACGGCCTTCGCCACCACCCGCCGCTACGCCTGGCACGCCATCGGGGCCCTGGGCGTTGTGGAGCTGACTGCGCCAGGCCGCGTCTCCTGCGTCGGCGCGGGGCTGAAGCGGCTGGGGTATCCGCCCGTGGCGCGCAAGTACTTCGAGCTGCACGCCATGCTCGACATCAAGCACTCCGAGGAGTGGATCGCCCACGTGCTCCGCCCCCTGGTGGCCGAGGATCCCTCCCGGGCCCGCTGGCTCGCGGAGGGCGCCCTGATGCGGCTGGAAAGCGGGGCGCGCTGCTTCGAGGTCTATCGGAAGCAACTTTGGGAGTCGCCGGAACGGCGGCTCGCCGCGGAATGAGCGGCGGGGCCGAGACCCTCGCGCTCACCCGACTCCTTCAGCTGCTCGGCGAGCGTGGATACCGCTTCACGGCGCCGACGCCGGAGACCCACCGGCGGGTCCTGAAGCATCCCGACAAGCGCCAGGCGCGGGAGCTCAGGGACGTGTTCGGCTGGAGCCTGCCGTTCGCGGCCGAACTGCTGGACGCCGAGGTGCTGGGCTGCCTGGAAGCGGCCGGAGCGGTGGAGCGCCGGCGAGGGCTGCTGCGGAGCCGCGTGCGGGTGGCGAGCCTTGGCGAGGACCTCTTCGTTCATTCGTCCTACCCGCCGGGGGAGGAGACGGTGTTCTTCGGGCCGGACACCTATCGCTTCGCCGACATGATCCGGGCGGAGCTGGGCGACGGTCCGGCGCCACGGTCGGTGGTCGATATCGGCGCGGGCACGGGCGCCGGGGCGATCGCGGCGGCGCGTCTCTGCCAGCCGGAGCGGCTGGTGCTCACCGACGTCAACGACAAGGCGCTCGCCTATGCAAGGGCCAATGCGGCCAAGGCCGGCCTCGAGGTGGACTGCGTCAAGACCGAGGACCTGGACGGCGTCGAGGGACCCTTCGACCTGGTCCTGGCCAACCCGCCCTTCATGGGCGCGGGCGGCCCCACCTATCAGAACGGCGGCGCGCTTTTCGGCTCGGAAGTGCCGTTGCGCTGGGCCGCGGCCGCCGCCGCCGTGCTGGCCCCGGGCGGGCGGCTCCTGCTCTACACCGGCAGCGCCATCGTGGCCGGCGAGGACCGCTTCCGCCAGGCGCTCGACGGTCTCTTCGCCGGGGAGCCCTTCGATCTGGCCTATCGCGAAATAGACCCGGACATCTTCGGCGAAGCCCTGTCCGATCCCGCCTATCGGGGCGTGGACCGGATCGCGGCGGTGGGCGCGGTGCTCACGCGGCGACCGGAGGTGTCCGAGCCTCTCCAGGCGCTCCAGGGCGCCAAGACCTTCCTGAGCCTGCTGCTCGCGGGCGCCGCGCCGGACCGCCCCGCGCTGGCCCGCCATTAGGAGACGAGCGTGAGTGTGATGCGTACGGCGTCCGCCGGTGGGGCGGACGAAGCGGCGGGCGGCGGAGCGGCGACGCGCACGCTCCGGGTCCTGGAGACCAGTGTCTATCGGGGGCCGCACCTCTTCAGCCACATCCCCATGATCCGCGTCCAGGTGGACCTCGGCGTCCTCGAGGAGCGGCCGAGCGACAGCCTGCCGGGCTTCGCGGACGGGCTGATGTCGCTGCTGCCGGGGCTGTTCGGGCACGGCTGCAGCTATGAGACCGCCGGCGGATTCGAGCGGCGGCTGCGCGAGGGGACCTGGCTGGGCCACGTCGCCGAGCACGTGGCGCTGGAGCTGCAGAACCTGGCGGGGACGCCGGTCACCCGCGGCAAGACCCGCTCGGTGAAGGGACGCCCCGGCGTCTACAACATCCTCTACGCCTACAGGGACGAGGCGGTGGGCCGCCTGGCCGGCGCCGCCGCCCTGCGGCTCGTGGAGAGCCTGCTCCCCGAGGAGCTTCGCGGATTTCAGGGGATCGCGCGCCTGGACCGCGAGCTCGCGGCAGGCGACTTCGACCTCGAGACGGTGCGCGCGCGCCTGGCCCGATTGGCCAGAGCCGGCGCCTTCGGTCCCAGCACCCAGGCCTTGGTGGACGAGGCCCGGCGGCGCAGCATTCCGGTGACGCGGCTCGACGAGCACAGCCTCGTGCAGCTGGGCTGGGGCAGCCGGCAGAAGCGCTTCCGCGCCTCGATCACCAGCCAGACCTCCCACATCGCTGTGGAGACGGCGGGCAACAAGGCGCTGACCAAGACCCTGCTTCTGCAGGCCGGACTTCCGGCGCCCCGCGGGTCGGTGGTGCGCACGGCCGAGGAGGCGCTGGCGCTGGCTCGCACCCTGACGCCGCCCCTGGTCACCAAGCCGCTGGACGGCAATCACGGCCGGGGCGTCAACCTCGGCCTGGTCACGCCCGAGCAGGTGCGCTGGGGCTTCGAGCAGGCGATCCGCCACGGCCGCCGCGTGGTGGTCGAGGAGATGGCCGCGGGCCGCGACTATCGCATCCTGGTGGTGGACGGCGAGGTGGTGGCGGTGGCCGAGCGCACCCCGGCCGCCGTCGTCGGCGACGGCGTGCACACGGTCGAGGAGCTGGTCGAAGCGATCAACCAGGACCCTCGCCGCGGAGAGGGGCATGAGCGGGTGATGACCCGCATCAAGGTCGATGACCATGTGCGGGAGATGCTGGCGCGGGTCGGCCTGACCCCGGACGCGGTCCCGGAGGCCGGCCGGGAGGTGCAGCTGCACGCGACGGCCAATCTATCGACCGGAGGCTCGGCCATCGACCGTACGGACGAGATCCATCCGGAAAACGCCGAGATCATGCGCCAGGCCGTGGCGGCGGTTGGCCTGGATGTCGCCGGCGTCGATGTGGTGGCGCCCGATATCTCGCGTCCGCTTCGCGAGACCGGCGGCGGCATCGTCGAGATCAACGCCGCGCCGGGCCTTCGCATGCACCTTCATCCCTCCGAGGGACGGCCGAGGAACGTCGCCCGCCCGATCATCGCCTCGCTGTTCCGGCGCGGCGAGAGGGGGCGCATCCCGGTTTTCGCCGTCACCGGCACCAATGGGAAATCGACCACGGGCCGAATGCTGGCTGCGATCCTGCAGCACGCGGGCCACCGGGTCGGCCTGACCAACACGTCCGGCGTCTACATCGGCGGCCAAAGGATCGTCTCCGCCGACGCCAGCGGACCCAAGAGCGCGCGGATGGTGCTGGCGCACCCCGGCGTCGACGCGGCCGTGCTCGAAGTGGCGCGCGGCGGCATCCTCAGGGAGGGCCTCGGCTTCGACCTCTGCGACGTCGGGGCGGTGCTCAACATCGCCGCCGACCATCTGGGACTGAAGGGCGTCGACATCGTCGAGGACCTGGCGCGGGTGAAGTCGGTCGTGGTCGAAAGCGTCGCCCGACGCGGCGCCAGCGTGCTCAACGCCGATGATCCCATGACCCTGCGGATGGCCCGTCACGCCCGCGGCCGCATCGTCTACTTCACCCTGAGGGGTGAGCCTGGCCTGGCCAACCACCTCCGCGCCCACGTGGCCCGCGGCGGAATGCTGGTCGCCGCAGAGCCCGTCGGCGACGGGGAGCAGATTGCGCTCTACCGCGACGGCGAGCGCGTCCCGGTCATGGCGGTCGCCGAGATCCCCGCGACCTTGGGCGGCGCAGCCCGCTTCAACGTGCAGAACGCCGCCGCCGCCATCGCCATGTGCGCGGCCCACGGGGTGGCGCTGGAGCACATCCGCAGGGCCCTCGCAGCCTTCACCTCCAGCTATGAGCAGAACCCCGGCCGGATGAACGTCTATGACGGACACCCCTTCCGGGTGGTCATGGACTATGGCCACAACCCCTCGGCGCTCACCGCCGTCGCCGATCTGGTGGAGCGCCTGCGCACCCCCGACGGGCGGGCCATCGGCATGGTCAGCATCCCCGGCGACCGGCGTGACGAGGACATCCGCGAGATGGGCGCCATCGCCGCCAGGACCTTCGATCACGTGGTCTTCCGCGAGGCTCCCGACGGCCGGGGCCGTCGCCGGGGCGAGGTCAACGAGCTGATGGGAGAGGGGGCTCTCGAAGCCGGCGCGGATCCGCGGCGCATCCGGCAGATCATCGCCGAGGAGGACGCCGTGCAGGCCACCCTGGAGCTGGCGCGGCCCGGCGACCTGGTCGTGCTGCTGCCCACGGGCATCGAGGAGGTCTGGCGCCAGGTGCTGGAGTTCGAGCCCCGGCTTGGTCCGGGAGATGTGATCACAGAAGGGCCAGAGAGAGTGACGATCCATGCCGGCTGAAGGCCCCCTGATCATCATTGGCGGTCATGAGGACAAGGAGCACGACCGCGTCATCCTGAAGGCGATCGCCGAGCGGCTGCAGGGCGGCAAGCTGGTCATCGCCACCGTCGCCTCGCACCAGCCCAAGGGCTATTTCGAGGCCTACCAGAAGGGTTTCCACGGGCTCGGCGTGGGGGAGATGGTGGAGCTGTACCTCTACGAGAGGGCCGAAGCTCTCGACCCGAAGACCATGGCTCTGCTCGAAGGCGCAGCGGGCGTCTTCTTCAGCGGCGGCGATCAGCTGCGCATCTCCAGCCAGATCGGCGACACGCCCATCGAGCGCTTCATCCGCAAGCTGCACGCTGAGGGAGGGCTGGTGGCCGGCACCTCCGCCGGCGCCTCGGTGATGAGCGACACCATGCTGGTGCGGGGGGCCAGCTCGGAGACCCACCGGGTCGGCGACCTCGACATGGCCGCGGGGCTGGGACTGATCCACGACGTGATCATCGATCAGCACTTCGCCGAGCGCGGCCGCATCGGGCGGCTGTTGGGCGCGGTGGCCCAGAACCCCCGCGTGCTCGGGATCGGCATCGACGAGGACACGGCGATCATCGTCGAAGGCGGGGCCTTCCGGGTGCTTGGAGCCGGCGGCGTCTACGTCGTCGACGGCGCCGGGGTGACCCACTCGAACGTCGCCGAGGCCGCGCCCGAGAAGGCGCTGTCCCTGCACGACGTGCACCTGCACGTGCTCAGCGACGGCGACCGCTTCCATCTGAAGGAGAGGCGGCCCGCCTTGCCCGGCGACGATCGAGGGGAGGCCTAGCCTCCCCAAGTCGCATCAGGCTCGAGCGGCCCGGCTCAGACCGCCCAGGGCGAGGTGAGGTTGAGGCGGGCGTTCACCTGGTCCAGCCGGCGGAAGAGGTATTGCTGGTCCGACTTGGTGTAGAGGCCGTGCCAGTTCTTCAGCCGGGCTTCCTCGCGCTTGATGGATTCCAGCTGCGCGCGGGCGCCCTGCAGCTGGTCGGCGCTCAGGCTGCCCTGGCTCTCCGCCTGCTGCAGCTGCTGCTCGGTCCAGGCCACGCGCCGGTCGATCGACCAGTCCGGCACACGCGCTTCCGGCGGCAGGTTCTGAGCCGGGTCGTTCGGCGCGAGCGCGGGATTGTAGGGCCCCGACTGAGCCGTGGCGCCCAGCGGCGTCAGGAGGGCGAGGCTGGCCGCGGCGGCGGCCCCGAAAAGCACGATCTTCATCACAGTTCCCCTGAGAACTCCGTTGACCCCGGCTTGTCTCGGTATGGCGGCAAAACGCCGTTCGGCCCGATCGGATGCAGTCGAGGGGGCGGAGCGCCCGGCAGGGAACCCCCGGCTCATTGCCGGATTCTCAAGCTCAGGACTGGCTTTACGAGGAGGACTTCCATGTCGAAGCGCGAGGAGATCGAGCCGCACAAGGGCGACAAGCGCTACGTCCGGCGCGACGAGAACGGCCGCTTCACCGACGATCAGGTGGATGTCGGGCGCTCCCTCGCCGCGGACCGTCGCCAGCATGCCAAGCATGAATCCAAGCCCGGCCAAGGCGATCGCGGCGACCGGCGGCACTAGGCTGTGGCTAAGCCGGCGCGGCGGCTGAAGGTCTATCGGGCCCATCTGGGGTTCGATGAGTCCGTGGTCGCCGCGCCCAACCAGGCCGAGGCGCTCGAAGCCTGGGGCGTGCGCCAGAACCTCTTCGCCGAAGGCGAGGCGTCGGTGGAGACGGACCCCCAGATCGTAGAGGCCGCGCTGCAGCATCCCGGAACGCCGCTGCGGCGTCCTGCAGGCGCAAGGGGCGGGTTCGGGCTCGACGCGCGTGCGCCTGAGAGGCTGCCGGAGGTGAAGCGCCCGGCCGCCGCGCGCGGCGGAACCCGGCCCACTCCCGAGCCTCGCCCCCAGCCGGAACCCGACCGGCGCGAACTCGACGCTGCAGAGGCGGAGCTGTCCCGACTGGAGAAGGAGCACCGCGAGGCGGTCGAGGAGCTGGATCGGCGCCGCGAGCGGCTGGAGGAGGACGCCAGGGACGTCGAGCGCGCCTGGCGGCGGACGCGCGAGACGGCCGAGCGGCGGCTGGGCAAGGCCCGGCGCGAGTATGAGCGCGCCTCAAAAGATTAAGCTTCGTCCATGATCGGGGCTGGCCTTTGTGCGCCGGCCTGGCTTGACGTAATCGGCTCCGGACACGGAAGTACGGAGCGTCATATGACCGACCTTTCCCGCCGCGCGATCCTCGAAGGGGCGGGTCTCGCCGCGCTTGCCGCCGCCGTTCCCCTCAGGGCCCTGGCTCAGGCCGCGGCGGCGCCGGGGTCGGAGACGCCCCTGTGGAACCTCACCGACATCTTCCCCTCGGACGCGGCCTGGGAGGGCGAGCGGCAGGCGCTGCTGAAGCTGCTGCCTTCGCTGTCGGCCTGGAAAGGCAAGCTCCAGGATCCTGGCGTGCTGAAGTCGGCCCTGGACGCCATCTACGCCGCCAGCAACCGCGCCGACCGCCTCTATCTCTACGCCAGCCTCTCGGCCGACGCGGACACGCGCGTCGGACCCAACCAGGAGCGCAAAGGGCAAGCGACGGAGCTCGAGACCCAGCTGCAGTCCGCCGTCGCCTGGTTCGATCCGGAGATCGTGCGGCTGGGTCCGGCCAAGGTCGGCGCCCTCGAGGCCGGCGATCAAGGCCTCAAGGTCTACCAGCACCAGCTGGACAAGATCCTGCGGGCGGCGCCGCACACCCTCAGTGACGAGGCCGAAGGGGTGCTGGCGGCCGCCTCGACCATCGAGGATTCCCCCACCCAGATCCGCCAGCAGATCGCCGAGAGCGACATTCCCTGGCCCACCGTGGCCCTCTCCAGCGGTCCGGTGCGCATGGACAACCAGGCCTTCGAGGTCGCGCGCGAGGCGCCGAACCGCGCGGATCGAAAGGCGGCCTTCGAGGCCTTCTTCGGCGAGTACGCGGCGTTCAAGGGCTCGCTCGGGGCGTCACTGAGCGCCCACGTCCAGGCGCACGTGTTCGAAGCGAGGGCGCGCCACTATTCCAGTTCGCTGGAGGCGGCCCTGTCGCCCAACGCCATCCCGACCTCGGTCTACCGCACCCTGATCGAGCAGGCCCGGGCCGGGACCCCGGTGCTGCAGCGCTACTTCCAGATCCGCAAGCGGATGATGAAGCTCGACGAGCTGCACTACTACGATCTCTATCCGCCGATCACCCAGCTGGAGCGCCGTTTCAGCCTCGACGACATGCGCAGTCTCACGCTGGAGGCGGTGGCGCCGCTGGGCCCCGCCTACCAGAAGCTGCTCGCCGACGGCACGGGCGCGAAGTGGCAGGATCCGTGGCCCCGGCGGGGCAAGCGCTCGGGCGCCTATACCGACGGGACCTTCGGCATCCACCCCTATCTGCTCCTGAACCTGCACGACAACTACGCGGGCCTGACCACCTATGCCCACGAATGGGGCCACGCCATGCACGACGTGCTGGCCAACTCGACCCAGGCCCTGCCCAACGCCGAGTACACCATCTTCACGGCCGAGATCGCCTCGACCAACAACGAGCAGCTGCTGAACCGGCTGATGGTCTCCAAGGCCAAGACGCCGGCAGAGAAGGTCTTCTACCTCGACCAGCTGGCCGAGCTGTTCAAGGGCACCTTCTACCGCCAGACCCAGTTCGCCGAGTTCGAGCTGGCCATCCACGAGGCCGCCGAGAAGGGGGAGGGGCTCTCCGGCGAGAAGTTCTCCGAGATCTACCTCGGCATCCTCAAGGCCTACTACGAGCCGGCCGTGAAGATCGACGACCTCTACGCCATCGAGTGGGCCTACATCCCGCACTTCTTCCGCGACTTCTACGTCTACCAGTACGCGACCTGCGTGGCGGCCTCGGCCTATTTCAGCGACCGCACCCTGGCGGGCGGCCCCAAGGCGCGGGAGAGCTATCTCGACGTGCTGCGCGCCGGGGGCTCGGACTATCCGGTCGAGGTGATCAGGCGCGCCGGCCTCGACATGACCACGCCCGCTCCCTACCAGGCGCTGGTCGCCAAGTTCAGCCGGACGCTGGACCAGCTGGAAGCCGAGCTGAAGAAGATCTGAGAGGAAGCGCCCCCTCAGTCACCCCGTCTGCGCGGGGCGATAGCTCCCCCGCGAGCGGGGGAGCATCTGGGCAGCGATCCTCACCCGCCAAGCGGGGGAGGTGGCTCGCGCTGCAAGCGCGAGACGGAGGGGGCGCTCGCTAAGCCTCTTCCAGCAGCAGCTTCGCCAAGCCTTCAGGGTCGTCCATCATGACGATGTGGCCGGTGTCGATGGTCTTCGTCTTCCAGGCAGGATCGTCCTTCACCTGGTCGTAGAAGCGCGTGAAGCCGGGCTGGCGGGTGGCGAGGATGTAGGTGCGGTTGGCGATCGCCTTCTCCGAGCCGTCGAGGCGGACCGGCTCGGTCAGGGTCAGGAGCGGATGCAGGTCGAGCTTGCGGCGGCCGACGCCATCGGGGTCCAGCGCCTCGCCGCCGATGAAGGATGGCGCCCGCACGAGGCCCGGCGTCTCCCTCTGGCCGTCGATGTAGATCTCCCGCCCCCGCTCGCCCGCGATGTCCCAGAGGGCCTGGCCGTCCGCGGGCAGGAAGGCGTCCAGATAGACCAGGGTGCGGATGCGGGGGGCCACGCGGGCGGAAACCCCGGCGATCACCATGCCGCCGTAGGAGTGGCCGACCAGGATGGCGTCCTCGATGTTCTCGTATTCGAAGACGTTCACCACATCCTGGACGTGGGTCGAGAGGCTGATGCCCGGGTGCGAGAGATGCGAGCGCTCGCCGAGGCCCGTGAGGGTCACGACATAGACCTCATGCCCCTCCGCACGCATCAGCCGCGCGGTCTTCTTATAGCCCCAGCCGCCGGTCCAGGCGCCGTGCACCAGTACGAAGGTCGCCACCCACGCCTCCCAAGCGGTCAGAAATGAAAAGGGGCGACCGCCGGGGCCGCCCCTGACTCGTCCGGCGCCCTAGGCCGCGGCGGCCGGGGCCGGGTTGAAGCCGAGGATCGACTTCAGCTCGAGGAACTCGGCGAAGGCGTGGTCGCCGAACTCCCGGCCGTTGCCGGACTGCTTGTAGCCGCCGAAGGGCACCGTGATGTCCATCGGAGCGTTGTTGATCGCGATGTAGCCGGCGCGGATCTCGCGGGCGATCTCGCGCGCCTTGTCCTGGTTCGCGCTCGAGACATAGCCGCCCAGGCCATAGTCGGTGTCGTTGCCGATCTCGATGGCCTCGTCGACGCTGTCGTAGTCGAGGATGCAGAGCACCGGCCCGAAGATCTCTTCGCGCGCGATGGTCATGTCGTTCTTCACGTTGCGGAAGACCGTCGGCTTCACGAAATAGCCGGTCTCCAGGCCCTCGGGCTTGCCGGGGCCGCCGGTGACCAGCTCGGCGCCTTCCTCGAGGCCCTTCTGGATCAGGCCCTGGATCTTGTTCCACTGGGCCTCGGAGACCACCGGTCCCATGCGGGCGTTGCCCTTGGGATCGCCGGGCATCCAGCTCTCCGCCGCGTCCTTGGCCAGAGCGCAGATCTCGTCGACGCGGGACCGGGGCGCCAGCATGCGGGTCGGGGCCACGCAGGACTGGCCGGAGTTCATCATCACCGATCCGACCGAGGCGGGGATGGTCTTGGCGAGGTCGGCGTCCTCCAGGATGATGTTGGGGGACTTGCCGCCCAGCTCCTGGTGCACCCGCTTCAAGGTGTTGGCGGCGTTCTTGGCCACCTCGATGCCGGCGCGGGTCGAGCCGGTGATCGAGATCATATCGACGTCCGGATGGCCGGAGAGGGCGGCGCCGACTTCCGGGCCCGTGCCGTTGACCAGGTTGTAGACGCCCGGCGGCACGCCCGCGGCTTCGCAGATCTCGGTGAAGATCTGGGCCGAGAAGGGGGCGATCTCGGAGGGCTTCAGGACGACCGTGCAGCCGGTGGCCAGGGCGGGGCCGATCTTGGCGCAGATCTGGTTCATCGGCCAGTTCCAGGGGGTCACGAAGCCCACCACGCCGATCGGCTCCTTGACCACGCGCGAGGTCCCGCGGTCCTCCTCGAACTCGTAGGTCTTGAGGGCGTTGATGGCCGTCATCAGGTGGCCGATGCCGGCCGGACCCTGCGCGTTCTGGGCGAGCCAAGCCGGCGCGCCCATCTCTTCGGTGATGGCGTCGGCGATATCGGGCATCCGCTTGCCGAACTCGTCGGCGAGGCGCTGGAGCACCTCGAGGCGCTCCTCGCGGCTGGTCTTGGACCAGGTCTTGAAGGCCTTCTTGGCGGCGGCGACCGCCGCGTCGACGTCCGCCTGGGCGCCCAGGGCGATGCGCCCGGCGACTTCCTCGGTGGCCGGGTTGATCACGTCCAGGGTCCGCGAGGTGGAGGGCTCGACCCACTTCCCGTCGATGTAGAACTTCAGATAGTCGCGCACGGAATTCTCCTCG
>FTGK01000912.1_pt1 | contig 15251 bp, 10 predicted proteins | sample 1640691 | NCBI WGS metagenome assembly FTGK01 (sample SAMEA3914789, study PRJEB12502) | metagenome | biome: forest; material: soil | place: Canada | collected 2011-07-03 | depth 0.3 m | reverse complement strand
GGAGAGACGATGCTCGCTCTGCCGCACCAGTTCCTTGGCCTGCAGGTCGAGCAGGTGCGCCTGGCGCTCGAGGAAGCGCCTCGCGGCCTTGGCCACCGCGGGATCGTGCTTGGCATGCTCCGCCGCGAGGGAGGCGGCGAAGGCTTCGGCGCTGGCCCGCTGCCCGACTTCGGCGGCGAGCTCCGGCGGCTCCTCGCCGGCGCCCAGCAACTCCTCGAGCACGCCTTCCGCCATCAGGCCGTCCCCGCGCCGTGGGCGCCCGCCTGACCCGCCGCCGCGGCGCGGGCCCGACGCAGATCGGCCCAGGCCGGGGCGTACTTCAGCGCCTCGTCGTACTTGCCGAGGGCCTCTTTCCAGCGTCCCTCCCGGGCCAGGACGTCGCCCCAGGCCTTCCACGGGTCGGCCCAATGCGGGGCCTTGGCGGCGGCGGCGGCGTCCGCTTCGGCGGTCTTCAATTGGCCCTGAGAGAGCTCGAACACCGCACGATGCAGCGGCACGGCCGGCAGGTCGGGTCGCAGCTGCTGGCCCGCGGCCCAGGCCTTCTGTGCGCCCGCAATATCGCCGGAGTGAGCCAGCACATCGCCTTGAAAGGCGTCGCAGAGCGACCAGTTCACCCGCTTGAACACCGCCTCCGCCTCCTTCAGGCGTCCGGTCAGACCCAGCGCGAGCCCCGTGTAGCAGCCCTGGAAATTGTAGGTGTACTGCAGGTTCGGATCCGCCAGCCACGCCTTCCAGAAGGCCTGCAAGGGTGTCAGCGCCGCGGCGGCATCCCCGCGATCAAGCGCGGCGTAGCCCTGGAGCAGCAGGGCTTCGGCCTTGGTGACGGAGTCGTTCGGATCGCTGGAGGCGAGGTAGCGCGTGGCCCGCGCGGGGTCGTGCATCAAGGCGTAAGTGTCGGCTAGGGCAGGGCCTTCGAGGGTGACCGTGGTGCCCGCGCCGCTGTTTCGTTTGGCGTCGGCGATGGTCGCGGCGACCTGCAAGGGAAGGTCCCACGTCATCTGGGCGGGGTTCTGAAGATTGAGCAGCTCCGGGCCCTGGTTCTTGGGCGCCGCGGCGGTCGCCTGCAGCATCGCGTGGGCCTCGCGCCAGCCGGCCTCCTCACCCTGACCCGCGGAGATCGAGCCGACGATGTTGCCCCAGGCCTTCCACCACACCCTGGATCGCGGCTTGGCGAAGGACATCGCCAGCCGATACTTCTCCACTGCGACGAGCGTCTGGTTCAGGCTGGCGTTGGCGTTGCCCCAGCTGTTCGCCAGCTGGGACCGCTCCTCGTCGCCGCTTGCGCTCGAGAAGGCGACCTGGTCGAAAGCGATCGCGTCGGCGTAGCGCCCTGTCTGAACCAGATAGGTGGCGTACTGGACCGGCTGCGAGCGGCCATAGATGTACTCGGCCGCCTGGGCCGTTAGCTTTGGCAGGTCCTCCGGCCCCCCCGCGAAGGCCGCGGCGGGGACGCCCTCGCCGCGGACGGTCAGGGAGAGGCCGCCGGAGCCGGCCTGGACCAGCTCGCCGGTGATGTGGAGGTCGTGGCCGAAGCGCTCGTGCAGGACGCGGCTGATCTCGCCCAGGGAGACGCCGGTCTCAGGCACCTCGATCTTGACATCGGACGCCCAGGCGCCGCGCGTACTGAGCTGCTTGTCCACCGTGCGGGTGGCCGCCTGCAGCTTCTGCAGGGTGTCGAGCACGCCGGCGGCGGCGACCTCGCCCGTGACGCCGCGGGCCGCCAATGCCGGCGGGGACCGGAAGGCGTCGACCACCACCTGGCGCGAGGTGAAGGCGTCGTAGACCATCACCAGGACGCCCAGGGTGATCAGGCCGACCACCAGGGCGAGGAAGGACTGCATGCCGACCCGGATGCGCTGGCCGGCGCGGCGGATCCTGCCCTCACGGTCCTGGTTGACCAGATGCGACAGCCTGAGGGTGCGCTGCTCGGCCAGCTCCTCGGCCTGCAGGTCGATGAGCCGGGCCTGGCGTCTCAGGAAATGCTCGGCGGCGCGGGCCACCCGGGGATCGCCGGGCGCCTGCTGGGCCGCCAGGGAAGCCGCGAAGGCTTCGGCGCTGGCGCGCTGCGGCCCTTCGAGCGCCTCGGGCGTCTCGTCCGCTTCGCCTATCAGGCCGCCCAGTACGCCTTCCGCCATGACCCCGCCCCCCGAGCGGTCACCAGAGGCGACGGCGCCCTGAGCGCCGGTCCCCTGGATCAGAAGTGTATCACGCCTCCGAAGCCGCCCGTCACCTCCGACTGGCCCGAGCCGAAGCGGCTCCGGATGTCGCCGGTCAGGTCGAAGCTCTGGGTGAGCCTGGCCTTCAGGGCGAAGTCCGCCACGCCGGTGGTGCGGCCGGGCCGCTCGTAGGCGGTGGTGAAGCCGGACCCCGCGAAGCTCGCCAGGCTGGCCGCCACCGGCAGGGTGCGGCTCGCGAAGTCCTGCTGGATGCCGACGCGCAGGGTCGGGAAGACCCGCGCCGAGCCCAGGGAGACCGCGGCCGGATCGAAGATCAGCCCCGCCTCGCCCACCGCTGCGTCGGCGCCGGCGCCGTCGACCTCGAAGCCCAGCAGGCCCACACCCGTTTCGCTGGTCGCGCCGCGGGAGAAGTGCGCATAGGTGAAGCGCAGGTAGGGCTTCAGGGCGGAGAGGCCGATCGGCGCGCTGGCCTGGACCAGGAAGCCTTCGCTGTCGCCGTCCGGGTTCGAGCTGGCGGTCCCGAAGCCGGTGACCCCGCGCTTCAGCGGCCAGTCGCTCTTCATCCAGAAGCCCTGTCCGTCGAGCTGCAGCGGCCCCTGCGCCAGCCGGCCGTAGGCGGCCAGGTAGTAGGAGCGGCCCGACGCCGAGGTGTTGGCCGCGTTGATGCGCAGGTTGTTCTCGGTGTAGCCGAAGGCCACGCCCAGGGTCATGCCCTGGCCCCAGCCCTTCTCGATGCCGCCAACCGCGCCGGCCCCCTTGTTGGTGAAGGCGGCGCTGCCGCCCGAGGCGTTCACGTGGTCGCTGGAGCCGATCACCTTGGCCCAGGCGCGCATGCCGTTGCAGTCGTCCTGCGGCGCGTTGGAGCCGGAGGCGCAGACCGCCTGGCCGAAGCTGTCCTCCACCAGGCTGGCGAAGGTCTGCGCCCGGTCGAGGGTGGCCTGGGTCACCTGGCCGTAGACGTTGGCGTCGGCGGTCGGCGCCTCGACCAGCTGCACGCCGCTGGAGCTGTAGCCGACGCCGTAGACCAGCCCCGCCTGCTGGCCGGACATGGTCACGCTGGCGAAGGTCCCGTTCACCGAGCCGGCGGTGATGATCGAATAGACGTGCGGGCCGTAGGTCCCGGGATCGAAGGAGAGCGCCAGGGCGCCGCCGAGATTGGCGGCGCCGATCACGTGCAGCTGCGAGGAGGCCGTCGGCGTCAGCTCGATGGCCAGAGTCCCGCCGGGGCCCTGGGTGAAGGACGCCACCGTGAGGGTCCCGATCGATCCGCCCGGGGACATCAGGCCGTTGTTGGTGACCGCGCCCAGGATGGCGCCGTGGCCCTTCAGCGCGCCGCCGGCATTCACCAGCACCCCGCCGACGTGGCTGTCCAGCACCGCGCCCGGATTGGCGGCGTCGCCGACCTCTAGCGTCCCGGCCGCGACCGTGGTCCGGCCGGTCAGGGTGTTGACGTTGTCGAGGACGAGGGTCCCCGCCCCCGCCTGGGTCAGGCCGCCGGAGCCGGAGATCACCCGGTCGAAGACCACCGTGTCGGAGCGGTCGAAGACCAGGAGCCCGTTGTCGGTGATGTCGCCGGCCACCCAGCCCGTGGTTCCGCCCGCGCCGAGCTTCAAGGTCGCGCCGGGATCGATGGCTGTGCCGCCAGTGTAGGTGTTCGCCCCGGTGAAGGTCACCGGACCCGAACCGCCGATCACCACGCGGCCCGAGCCCTGGATCACGCCCGCCCAGGTCACGGCGTTGGAGCGGTTGAAGCCGACGGTCCCGAGGTCGGTGATCAGCGGCGTCGCCACCGAGCCGGCCGCGCCGCCCGCCCCGAGGTTCAGCCGTGAGCCCACATCGACGCCCGTGGGTCCGGTGTAGGTCTCGTCTGCGGCCAGGCTCACCGTCCCGCCGCCGGTGACGAGCACGCCGCCCGAGCCGGAGATGGTCCCGCCGAAGGTCACCGCGTCGCTGCGGTCGAACACCAGCATGCCGTCGTCGGCGACGTCGCCGACGATCGAGCCCGTGGTCCCGCCATGGCCGAGATAGAGCGCCGAGCTGGACGCGATGGTCGTGCCGCCCGCGAAGGTGCTGTTCCCGGTCAGGACCAGGGCATGCCCGGGCGAGGTCACGCTCACAGAGCCGGAGCCCGAGATCGCCTTGCCGTAGAGGGCGTCGACCCCGTAGTCGAAGACCAGCGCCCCGTTGTCCAGGATGTCGGAAGCGACCGAGCCCGTGGCTCCGCCCGCCCCGAGCTGAAGGGTGGCGCCCGGGTCGATGGTGGCGGGCCCGCTGAAGCTGTTGTCGCCGCTGAGGACTTCCTTGCCGCCCGCAATGGTCAGGCCGCCGGCGCCGGAGATGACGCCGGCGAACTCGTCCTGGGCCTCAGTGAGCACCAGGCTGTTGGAGCCGAGGGTCACCGCGCCGCCGCCCGCCAGCCTCCGGAGCGACTCGTCGCCGGAGGCGCCCGTGATGTCGAGGCGGCCGCCGTTGACGCTGACCACGACGGAGGAGGAAATCGAACCGTCACCCACGAGCGCGAGCGTCACGCCCTCGCCGATCGCGGTGGGACCGGTGTAGGTGTTGGCGCCGGACAGGCTCTCATGACCGCCCTCGAAGTCCAGTCCCCCGTTGCCGGAGATCACGCCCGTGAACAGGCCGTAGGCGTCGGTCACCAGCAGATCGTAGCCGGTCGAGCTCAGGATCACGCTTCCGCCGCCGGACAGGCTGCGGATGGCCCCGCCGGACGCCGTGGCTGAGACATCGAAGAGACCGTCGTCGACCACCGCCGAGCTGGCGATGGAGCCGGCGCCGGTCAGCCGGAGCCCGGCCCCGGCGCCGATGATCGTGTCCCCGGTCAAGCCGTTGACGCCCGAGAGGGTCTCGGTTCCGCCGCCGACGATCAGCGACCCGGCGCCGAAGATGTCGCCGGAGAAGGTCCCGGCCGCGTCGGTCAGGGTCAGGGTCTCGGCGCCCAGCCGCACCCGGCCGTGGCCCGAAAGGCTGACGATCGAGGCGCCCGCCGTGGTCCCCGAGATGTCGAAGAGGCCGTTGTCCTTGACGCCGGCGGAGTGGGCGATCGAGCCCTTGCCGAGAAGCGCCAGGGTCGCGCCCGGCTTGATGGTGGTGAGGCCGGCATAGCCGTTGACGCCGGAGAGGCCCTGGGCACCGCCGTCGATCTCCAGGCCGCCGGAGCCCGAGATGCCGCCGGCGAAGACCGAGCGGCCGGCGGTGATCACCAGGGTATTGGCCCCCAGCTGAACCCGGCCGGAGCCGTCGAGCGAGCGGATCTCCGGCCGCAAGGCCGTCCCGCCGGTCTCGCTGACCAACAGCGAGCTCTCGCCACAGCAGATGCCTTCGCCGTTGAACATGGCGATGACGGGGCCAAGGTCCGTCGGGACTTGGGTCAGCACCACGCACGCCTCCGCGGGGGACGAGGCGCAGGGCTTGCCCACGTACGGGCCGCCAAGGGCCGGGCCTTCCAGTTCGTAGACGTCGTCGCCGCTGGTGAAGATCACCGCCTGGAGCGCGCCCGAAGCGTCGGTGAGGCCGATCGAAGCATCGATATGGAAGCCGGCGCTCGACCAGCTCAGGGTGTCGGAGGCCGGTCCGTTGCTGAGCGGCAGGACGCCGTTGAACGTCCCGTAGATCTGGTCGTCGACGTTGACGCGGATGGCCTTGGCCGAGGGGTTGAAGGCGGAGATGTCGAGCACGCCATCGACGGTCACCAGCGAGGAGTCGGAGATCGAGCCATCGGAGGCGAGCGCCAGGGTGGCGCCGGAGTCGACCACGGTCTTGCCCGTGTAGGTGCTGTTCCCGGTAAGGGTCTCGGTTCCGGCCCCGAGGTGAAGTCCGCCGGCGCCGTCGATGAAGCCCCCGAAGGTGTCGTCCGCCGCCGTGAGGGTGAGAGTCCTGGCCCCGAGGCTCACCTCGCCGCCGCCCGAGAGGGTCTTGATCGAGGCGCCGGAGGTGGTCGCGGAGATGTCGAGCAGGCCGTTGGCTTCGACCCCGGACGATTGGGCGATCGAGCCCGCGCCGCCCAGGTGCAGAGCGCCGCCGGCGCCGATCTTGGTCGCGCCGGTGTAGCTGTTGACCGCGGTCAGCGTCTGGGAGCCGCCGTCGACTCCGAGGCCGCCCGAGCCGGAGATCCCCCCGCCGAAGCTGTCCGCGGCGTGTTCCAGATAAAGGGTCTGCGAGCCGAGGGTGACCTTGCCGTCGCCGCCCAGCCCCCCGATCCTGGAGTAGCCGTCGGCGGCGGAGATGTCGAAGACGCCATTGTCCGCCACGTGGGCGTTGACGGCCTCCGCGGGGCCGACCATGGCCAGGGTGGCGCCCGCATCGATGGTGAGATGGCCCGAGAGAAAGCTTTGGCCGGCCAGGCTCTCGGTTCCCGAAGCGATGGTGACGCCACCGTCGGGGCCGCCCTCGATATCGCCCGAGAACGAGCCCGACGCGTCGGTGAGCGTCAGCGTCCGGCTGCCCGTGTTGAGGAAGCCCGTGCCGGACAGCGTCGTGATCGAGGCGCCCTTGTTGGTCTGGGAAATGTCCAGCTGGCCGTTGTCCACCACTCCCGACGACGCGGCGATCGCGCCCGAGCCGTTCAGGAAGAGCGCGCCATTGCTGATGGTGGTGAGGCCCGTATAGGTGTTGATCCCCTCCAGGATCTCGTAGCCGCCGGCGATGGTCAGTCCGCCGCTGCCGGAGATCACGCCCTGGAAGTCGTCCGCGCCGCTGGTCACCGTCAGGGATCTGGTCCCCAGCACCACCGAGCCGCCCGCGCCGCCCGAGACGCCCTGGACCGAGGCCCCGGAGGTGGTTCCCGAAATGTCGAAGGTCCCCTCGCTGACGACGTAGGACGGGGCGATGGAGCCTGAGCCGGTCAGCTTCAGGGTCGCCTTGGCGTCGACCACGGTGAGGCCGCTGTAGGTGTTCGCCCCGGTGAGGGTCTCGGTCCCGGCGATCACCTCGAGCCCGCCGCCCGATCCGGACAGCACGCCCGAGAAGGTGTCGGCGGCCTGGGCCAGGCGCAGGGTCTGCGAGCCCAGGGTCACGCCGCCCGCGCCGCTCAGCGTAGCGATGATGGTGTCGCCGCTGGTCGCGCCGGAAATGTCGAGCGTGCCGGAATCCACCACCCGCGAGTCGGCGAGAGCGCCGTCGCCGGACAGCTTCGCGGTCGCCCCGGCGTCGATGGTCAGGCCGCCGCTGAAGGTGCTGGCGCCGCTCAGGGTCTGGGCGCCGCCGGTCAGGTGCAGGGCGCCGGATCCGGAGATCACGCCGGCGAAATCGCCCGTCGCGGCGGTGAGGGTCAGGGTCTTGGAGCCCAGCGCCACCGAGCCCGTGCTCGAGCCCGCCAGGGACTTGATCGAAGCGCCGGCGTCGCTGAGGTGGATGTCGAACAGCCCGTTGGCGACGACCCCCGCGGAGTCGGCGATCGATCCGCCGCCGACCAACAGCAGCTGCGCCCAATCGTCGACGGTGGTGAGACCTGTGTAGGTGTTGACGTCCTCGAGGCCGAGGATCCCGCCGTGGACCGAAATCGCGCCCGATCCGGAGATCGGCACGGCCACGTCGTATCCGGTGGAGGGGAGCCAGTTCACGTCGAGCGTGCCGTTGTCGACGAGCGAATCGCCGACGAGATAGTGATCGTTGGAACCGTCATTGCCCCAGATCAGATGGGCGCCCTTGTCGATGGTCGCCTGGCCAACCTCGGAGTCGCCGTTGGCGAACAGGGAGCCGCTGGCGAGCTCGATGGTCCCCGGGCCGCTGATGGAGTTGGCGATGGTCTGGGAGCCGGTGACCTTGAAGATCAGGGCGCCATCGTCCTCGACGGAGGCGCCGACGTCGCCGTTGGAGACGCCATCGCCGAGCTGCAGGGTGGTTCCCTTGTCGATGGTGGTGAGGCCGGTGAAGGTGCTGATCCCGGTGAGGGTCTCGGTCCCGCCCTGGAGGTGCAGGGCGCCCGAACCGGCGATGACGCCGCCGAAGGTCCCCGACGCGGCGGCCAGGGTGAGGGTCTTGCTGCCGAGCGACACCTGGCCCGACCCGGACAGGGTCTGAATCGTGGCGCCGCCCTTGGTGTAGCTGATGTCGAACTCGCCATCGTCGACGAGGCCCGAGGAGCTGGCGATGGAGCTGCTGCCGGACAGGAGCAGCTCGCCGTCGGCGTCGATGGTGGTGAGGCCGGTGTAGCTGTTCGGCGCCTCCGACTCGATGAGGCCGCTGTGGACGGTCAGTGAGCCCGATCCGATGATCCCATCGTTGTACGCGTATCCGGTCCCGGGCAGCCAGTTGATCACCAGCGCGCCGTTGTCGGCGATGGTCGAGCCGACCAGGTAGTGATTGGCCGATGCGTCGTTGCCGAACTCCAGCGTCGCCCCGCCGTCGATGAGCACCACCCCCTGAACCGCCGAGTCGGCCTGGCTGATCAGCCGGCCGCTCAAGATCTCGATCGATCCCGAGCCGAGGATCTTGTTCGAGACCGCCTGGCTGTCGGAGATGTTGAAGTTCAGGACGCCGTTGTCGTTAATGTCCCCGCCGACACTGCCGTTGGTGGTCCCGTCGCCGAGCCGGAGGGTGGCGCTGTTGATCGTCAGCGGCCCGGTCAGGGAACTGGCGCCGGTGATCGCCACCACGCCGCCGCCCACGCTGTCGGTGACGGTGAGGGGTCCGACCCCGGAGAAGCCTCCGGTGTAGGTGGTCAGGTTGCCGTAGGCGTCGATGGTGTTGGTCGGGAAGTCCTCGACCAGGTAGGCGTTGCTGTCGGTCGCCCCGTCCTGGTCGTCGCGGAGGGTCCCGCCCTGGAAGTCCGGCGCCACGGTCGTCCCGACCTGGGACTGCAGATAATAGGGCTGGTTGGTGTCGATCGGCGTGGTGGTCGGTACGATCGCCCAGGCCACATGAGGCGCCAGGGCGAGGGTGAGGGCGGTCGCGGAGGCGCAGACGAGCGCGCGGCGACGCGCGCGCGTGTTGGACGCTTGAACTTTCATGATGATCTACAACCCCAATGGGGCGGCGCACGCGCTCGCCCCCAACCCCAACCCCAACCGAACAGCCGGCGCAGAAGTCCAGAAGGACCCGCCTTATGCAACCTTAGCCGTAACGAATGTTACGGGCGAGGCCTATCGGGCCTGAGGCTGCGGCTTTTGGTCCGGAGGTCGGCGAACTCCGACCCGCTCTTCCATTCAGGCCAGGCGCCGCTGGAGGCCAGGTCCCGCCCGACCTGGTAGAGCAGGTCGACGTCCTGGGCCGCGCCGGTCAGGTCCCAGTCCGGGCGCCAGACGTCGCAGGGCTGGTGGTAGCAGCGAGCGGTGAAGTCGGTGATCCAGGCGTCGCCGGCGGCGCGGCCGCCCTTCACCAGGTCCGGTCCGCCGCCGAGGCTCATCAGGAGAAGGGTCGGCACGCCACGCTTGGCCAGCGAGAAATGATCGGCCCGATAGAACAGGCCCCGCTCGGGATGACTGTCTGGCGTTATCGTCCTGCCCTGGCTTGCCGCCGCCTGCGCAAGGAGGTCCTCCAGCTGGTTCTGGCCGGCCCCGACCAGCACCACATCGCGCGAGGCGCCCATCGGCTGCAGGGTGTCCATGGTGAAGTCCGCCGCCGTGAGGGCCGGGTCGAGGGTCGGATGGCTGGCGTTCCATTCCGAGCCCAGCAGGCCGCGCTCCTCGCCGGTCCACAGGGCGAAGACCGTGGTGCGCGCCGGCCGCGGCGCATGCGCAAAGGCCCGCGCCAGCTCCAGCACCCCGGCCACGCCCGTGCCGTCGTCGGCGGCCCCGTGGCGGATCCTGTCACCCGAAGCGTCCGCCGCCCCCACCCCGAAGGCGTCCCAGTGGGCGGCGAAGATCACCCCCTGCTTCGGCCGCGTCGTCCCGGTGAGCTTGCCGATGACGTTGTGACTGGTCAGGGTCTTCACCTCGACCCCGTAGTCGGCGAAGAGCGCCTCCCCGCCAAGCGGGACGGGGCGGAAGTCGCGGCGGCGGGCGTCTGCCTTCAGCCTGTCGAGATCGAGACCGGCGCGCCGGAAGAGGTCGGCGGCGGCGTCATGCTGGATCCAGCCCTCGATCAGGGCGTGGGCCCGGGCGGGATCGGAGCGGGCGACGTCGTAGGCTTCGGCGTTGGAGGCCTGGACGGTGGACCAGGCATAGCCGGCCCCGGGGGTGTCGTGGACGATCAGCACGCCCAGCGCCCCCTGGCGGGCGGCCTCCTCGAACTTGTAGGTCCAGCGGCCGTAGTAGGTCATGGCCTTGCCGCCGAAGCGGCCATGGGCGTCATCGGCCGCCGACGCCTCGAAGTCCGGGTCGTTGACCAGGACGACCATGACCTTGCCCTTGAAGTCGTAGCCCTTGAAGTCGTCCCAGCCGCGCTCGGGCGCCTTCACGCCACAGCCGGCGAAGACCAGGGGCGCGGCGGCGACCTTGACCCGGTCCACCGGCCGCTGGGTCATCAGCATGACCTCCTGCCCCTGGCGCAGGGAGACCCTGTCGCCGCCGGCGGACACGCCGATGCTGGCGCCGGGCTTCAGGTTGAAGCGGACCATGGGGACGGCCTGGGTCCAGCCACCCTTGTCGCCTGCCGGCTCCAGCCCGATGGCGCGGAACTGGTCGACGAGATAGGCGACCGTCCTGTCTTCGCCGGGCGTACCGGGCGAGCGGCCCTCGAAGGCGTCCGACGCGATCACCTTGACCACGTCGCTCATCCGCTGGGCGCTGATCGGTCCCGTGTCCTGGGCGAAGGCCCAGCCAGCCGTGAACACCGAGAGGACCGCCGCCAGACCAACACGCATGCGCGCCTCCTGCATTGCAGGGGGCTTACGTCGGCGGACCCCGGATGGGAACCCTTCAGGCCCTCACGGGCATCAGCTCCCGCAGCCTCGCGTCCCGCAGCCACAGACCGCCCCAGGTCATCAGCCCGACGTAGACGCCGAACAGGGTGTGGCTGAACAGCGGATCGGCGACCCTCAGGTGGGCGGCGATGGCGCCGCCGAGCAGGCCGGTGGTCAGGATCGCGCCCAGCAGCGCCGTGCGCGGGATGACGTAGAGCACGAGGCACGCCACCTCGATGACGCCGAGGGTCCGGTCCAGCGCCTGCGGCCAGCCGAGCGCCAGGGTGGCGGCCTTCACCTGCGGGACGTCGACCAGCTTCATGGCCCCGTCCATGGCCAGGAACAGGGCCACGATCCCGGTCAGGGCCCAGCCGGCCCAGGTCATCCACTTCGCCGGTGGCGTCATGGTGGTTGCAGCGGCAGCTTGCATGTCTGGTTCCTCCCCGAAGGATCTTGTCTCAGGCGGCGCCGGCCTGCTCGGTCAGGCGGTCGATCTGCCGGCGGATGTGGGCCGCCTCGGCGGCGGTGTTGGCCAGGGCGATGGCGCGGCCCCAGGCCTCGCGGGCCTCGGCGTGGCGCCCGAGCTGGAGCAGCATCGCCCCCTTGACCCCGAAGTAGTGGAAATAGCCGCAGAGCGGCTGCTCCAGGGGCAGGATCATGGCCAGGGCCTCGGCCGGACCCCTCGCCTTGGAGACGGCCACCGCGCGGTTCAGCGTGATCACCGGCGACGGCTGCAGCCGCTCCAGGGCCGCATAGAGAAGCTCGATCTGGGTCCAGTCGGTGGCATCGGGCGACGGGGCCTCGTCGTGCAGGGCGGCGATGGCGGCCTGGATCTGGTAGGCGCCGGCGCGGTTGTGGCGCATCGCCTTCTGCAGCAGGGCGACGCCTTCGGTGATCCTCTCCTGGTCCCAGAGCGCCCGATCCTGGTCGTCGAGCAGCACCAGGTCGCCGGCGGCGTCGAGCCGGGCGGGGGTGCGGGCGTGCTGCAGCAGCATGAGGGCCACCAGGCCCATGATCTCCGGCTCGGCCTGGTAGAGGCGCAGCAGCAGGCGGCCCAGCCGGATCGCCTCGTCGCAGAACGCGGCCTTGAGCGGGGCCGTCTCGCCCGTGGTCGAATAGCCCTCGTTGAAGAGGAGGTAGAGCATGGCCGCGACCGCCGCGAGGCGTTCGGACCGCTCGATCGGTCCCGGCGCCTCGAAGGCGACCTCGGCCCTGGCGATGCGCGCCTTGGCCCGGGTGATCCGCTGCTCCATCGCCGCCTCGGAGACCAGGAAGGCGCGGGCGATCTGGCGGACCGTCAGGCCCGACACGATGCGCAGGGCCAGGGCGATCTGCTGGGTCGCCGGCAGGTCCGGGTGGCAGCAGATGAACAAGAGCCGCAGGATGTCGTCGCGGTAGTGGCCGCCATCGAGCCGTTCGGCCATGGGGGTCTCGACGTCGTCGAGATCGGACAGCTGCTCCTCGTCCGGCAAGGCGGCGTTGCGGCTCGACTTGCGCACCTGGTCGATCGCCACGTTGCGGCCGACGAAGATCAGCCAGGCGGCGGCGTCGCGCGGCGGCCCCTTCTCGGGCCAGGTCCTGAGGGCGCGAAGACACGCCTCCTGATAGGCCTCCTCGGCGGTGTCGAGGTCGCGGAAGTAGCGCAACAGCGCCCCTACCGCCTGGGGCCGCGCGGAGGTCAGCGCCGCGTCGATCCAGGCGAGGTCGGTCACCCTGCCCCCTCGGCCGCCAGCTCGCGGTCGGAGACGTCGGCGCCCTTCAGGAACAGGCGCAGGGGCCGCAGCTCGTAGGCGCCGCCCGGATTGGCCTGGCCGAGCTGGCGGGTGTAGTCGAGCGCCTCCTCGAGGTTGTCGAAGTCGACCACGTAGAAGCCCAGCAGGACCTCCTTGGTCTCGGCGAAGGGGCCGTCGACGACCAGGGCCGGCTCGCGGTCCTTGCGCACGGTGGTCGCGGCGGTGGTCGGCATCAGCCGCGCCGCGGGACCCAGCTTGCCCTTGGCGGCCAGCTTCTGGTGCACGACGTTGAGCCTGGCCATGACCGCGTCATCCTCGGCCTTGGACCAGGAGAAGACGGCGTCCTCGTCGTTGTAGCAGAGGATGGCGTAGAGCATTGGCGTGTCCTTCCGAAGCGTCCGGCCAGCCTAGGTCTGAGGCGGCCCGAACTCCATCACCTGCCGCACCTCGCAGCTGCCTTCGCCGGCCACGCCCAGGAACTGCTTGGCGAAGGCGATCGCCTCCTCGAGGCTGGAGGCGTTCAGCATGGCGAAGCCGGCCATGCGGTCGGACACCTCCGCCACCTGCATCCCTCGGGCGTCCCGGGTGACGACGGCGCAGTGGCTGCGCGCCAGCAGGGGCTCGGTGGAGATCAGGCTGCCGTTGGCCTTGGACTCTTCGACCAGCCGGCCCATGGCGGCCATGTGCTCGGGGTCGGGCGGACCGGATTCCTCCCCGTGGGCGGGGCGGTAGAGGGCCAGGAACTTCATGGTTTCACCCCATGTCCACGATCTGATGGAATTCGCAGACGCCGTCGCCGGCCGCTTCGAGGAACTCCTCGCAGAGGGCGACGCACTCCTCGCGGCTATCCGCCTGCAGGATCGCGTAGCCGCTGGCGGAGCCGGCGAGCGCCCCGACCGTCACCCGGCCGTTGGAGCGTTCCACCCGCGCCCCCGCGGTCGCCGGAGCCAGGGGCTCGGTGACCACCAGATTGCCGCTCTTCATGTACTTCTCGACCAGGGCCCCCATGGCGGCCATCTCGGCCTCGCTCGGCGGCGCCGGCGGCTTGGTCGACCGAAAGATGCTCACGAACCTCATGATGCGTCTCCTCCCGCGGCTTTTCCCGCCGCGCCCCTAGGACGCCGGGCCCTGGCCGGTCCCGACAGCGCCTGAAAAAGATTCGACGCCATGTCGGCGCCGGGCGAGGGTTGGCCGTCCTTGGGCGGAGCAGAGGCCGATCCCCCCCGCCCCAACGCAAGGAGCTCAGTGATGCGCTTTCTCATGCTGATGATCCCGGCGGTGTTCCAGCCGGGCGCCCCCGAACCGGAAAAGGTCGTCCAGACCATGGACCCGGAGAAGGTCGCCCGGATGATGAAGCTGAACGAGGACCTGATGGCGGCGGGCGCCCTCATCGCGCTGGACGGCCTGCACCCGCTCTCCAGCGGCGCGCGGGTCAGCTACCGCGGCGGCAAGCCCCTGGTGACCGACGGCCCCTTCGCGGAGGCCAAGGAGGTGATCGGCGGCTACTGGATCATCAAGGCTGCGTCCAAGCAGGAAGCGGTGGCCTGGGCCAGCCGCATCCCGGCCGACGACGGCGACATCGTGGAGATCCGCCAGATCCAGGAGATGAGCGACTTCTCCGAAGAGGTGGTCGACACCGTCAAGGAGACCGCGCCGAACGTGGTCAAGGCGTTCGCCTCCGAGGGCTAGCCTGCCTCGGCTTCTCCCCAGCCCGGCCGCCGCTCGAAGGTGTGGCCGAGGCTGGCCAGGGCCGCGTCCCAGATTTCCGGCGTGCCCTGCCACGGCTCCTTCAGCGGATCATCGATCCTGAGCGAGCGCCAGCCGGGCGCCTCCACCCCTCCGGCCGAGACCAGCAGGAAGCTGGACCGCGCCGCGGGGCAGCGGTCGGTCACCGCCAGGCGCAGGGCGGCGATCAGGGCCGGCGCCTGTTCCTCCCCCGGCATCAGTTCGCGCACCCAGAGCACCCGCCGGTCCGGCCGGTTGAGGAGGTCGAACTTGTTCATCAGATGGGTGGTGCGGGAACGGGCCTCTGAGATGTGGTCGCGCCAGCCTGGCAGCACATGGGTCTGGGCGGCATCCATCGGGAACTCGTGCTGGAGCCGCAGGCCGTAGCCGGAATGCTCGATGAAGCGCACCCGGCCCCAGCGCCGCACCTCGCGCAGCAGGGCCGGCTGGTAGAGCCGCTCCACATCCCAGTCGCGCAGGAAGTTGGCGCCGCCGGCGAGGGGCGTGATCCACCAGTCGAAAGGGAAGGCGGTCCTGAAGCCGAAGTGGTCCCGCAGCCGCTGGGTCGTGCGGCAGCGATAGCCCAGGGAGACAATGTGGCTGAAGGCGGTCACCGGCGCAGTCTAGGGCCTCGATCCTCCCCCGTGTAGCGCAGCGAAACGGGGGAGGCGGCCCCCGACTGGCGAGGGGCGTCGGAGGGACGCTGGAGCGGGCGTCCGGGCCCCGCCCCCTCCACCACGCGCTCTTCGCTGCGCTCGGCCCGTGGTCCCCCCCGCTTCGCAGGGGAGGAGAAGGTGATCCCCCAGACCGATCCTCGCG
>FTGK01000749.1_pt1 | contig 15431 bp, 15 predicted proteins | sample 1640691 | NCBI WGS metagenome assembly FTGK01 (sample SAMEA3914789, study PRJEB12502) | metagenome | biome: forest; material: soil | place: Canada | collected 2011-07-03 | depth 0.3 m | reverse complement strand
GGACGCCATGATGAAGGCCTGGGACGCCCGCGCCAGCTTCCAGATGGGCACCAACATGAAGGCCTGGACCTTCATGATCCTGCGCAACCAGTTCTATTCGGAAAAGCGGCGGGCGTGGCGCCAGACCCAGCTCGACCAGGAGGCCGCCGAGCGGACCCTGATCGCGGTCGACGATCCTGAAGCCCCGGTCGCCCTCGACGAGCTGCGGCTCGGCCTGGCCAAGCTGCCGTCCGAGCAGCGGGAGGCCCTGGTGCTCGTCGGCGCCGGCGGCTTCGCCTACGAGGAAGCGGCCGAGATCTGCGGCTGCGCCGTCGGCACGGTGAAGAGCCGGGTCAGCCGCGCCCGGCGCGCCCTGCAGGCGATCCTGGAGGACGGGGCCTACGACCGGGACGGCCGGTCGGCCGCCGACGCGATGAGCGCCATCCTGGCGGATGCGGAGCGGCTCTCGCAGAGCCGGTGATCCGATGAAGCTGCGCGCGCCGGGTCCCATGAGTATTCGGGTGCGTCTGGGGGTGGCGATCGCCATCGCCCTGCTGCCCGTGCTGCTGCTGGGCGTCGCCCAGTCGACCATCGCCTTCCACAAGGAAGCCCAGGAGCGGCGCGCCAGCCTGATCGCGGCCGCCGACCGCAGCGTCGCCGCGGCCCGCGCCCGGCTGGACGGCGCCATCATCGTGCTGGAGACCATCACCCCCGAAACCGTGGGGGCCCAGTGCGCGCCGCGCCTGCGCGAGCTGATGGGCCGCTCGACCGGAATCCTGAACATGGTGCGGCTGGACCGCACGGGCCAGGTCGTCTGCGCCGCCCAGAGCGTGCAGGGCGAGACCGGCAAGGACCAGGCGAGCTGGTTCAAGCGGCTGGCGGCGGGCGAGCGCTCGGTGATGGAGGCGGCGCGGCCTTCGGCATATGTCGGCCAGCCGGCCCTGCTCGTGGCCACCCAGGCCACCGGCGACAAGGGCGAGTTCCAAGGGGCGCTCGGCGCCTTCATCGCCCTCTCCACCCTCCGGCCGGAGCTCGATCAGACCGCGCCGCTCGACACCCAGGTGGGCCTGATCGACGGCGAAGGCCACTATCTCAGCCGGACCCGGACCGAAGCCTTCGCCAACCTGCCGAAGGACTGGGCCCCCAACGCTCTCGGCAAGGGCGCCTACCTGTTCTACGCACCCGACGCCGAGGGGGCGGACCGGGTCTTCACCATCACGCCCCTGCTCGGCCACGACCTCTATGCGGTGCTCTCGGCCCCGTCGCCGGGACCGTTCTCCTGGGCCAAGCTGAACCTGCTCTCCAGCGTGCTGTTCCCGCTGGTCGCCTTCCTGGCCACCCTGGCGGCCGTCTGGATCGCCGCCGACCGGGTGATCGTGCGCTGGCTGCACTACGTGGAGCGGGTGGCGGCGATCTACGCCAAGGGCCGGTTCACCGTGCGCCTGTTGCAGGCGGAGAAGGCCCCGCCTGAAATCCGCGAGCTGGCCGAGACGCTGGACGCCATGGCCGAGATGATCGTCGCCCGCGACGCCTCCATCCACGAATCCCTGGCGCAGAAGGACGCCCTGCTGCGGGAGATCCACCACCGGGTGAAGAACAACCTGCAGGTCATCACCTCCCTGCTCAGCCTGCAGCAGCGGGCGATGACCGACGCCTCCGCCCGCGAGGCGATGTCGGACACCCGCCAGCGGATCACCGCCATGGCCCTGATCTACCGGGCCCTCTACCAGGGGCCGGACCTCCGGCGCGTGGAGCTGAAAGGCTTCCTGGAGGAGCTGATCGCCCAGCTGATCGTGGCCGATCACGATTCCAGCGGCTCGATCCGCACCGAGCTGGAGGCGGACGACCTAGTGATCCATCCCGACAAGCTCGCACCGCTCGCCCTCTATGCGGTGGAGGCCATCTCCAACGCCCAGAAGCATGCCTACTCCACGCGGGCGGGCACGCTGCGGGTCAGCTTCCGGGTCAACGGCGAGGACGCCGAGCTGGAGATCGCCGACGACGGGGAAGGTGAGGGGCCCGCCCGGGAGGCGACCGGTGTCGGGCGCACCCTGATGACCGCCTTCGCCCGCCAGCTGCACGGCCGCTCGGAGATGGTGGGCAACGCCTGGGGAGGCTGCACCGCGCGCCTGACCTTCCCGACGCCCGATATCGAAGCGGTCGATGCCGGCCAAGCCAAAGCCAAGCGGAACCGCGCCGCGGCCTGAGCGTTCCAGCAACGCTCAATCTGCCCGGTTCATCCCAAAAAGGAGCCGACTATGCGTCAAGTGGTTCTTCTCATGATCGTCGCCGCCTCGGCGCTGTCGATCGCGGCCTGCAACACCGTCAAGGGTGCAGGTCAGGACGTCTCCTCGGCCGGCAAGGCCGTGGCCCAGACGGCCGAGGACGCCAAGCACTAAGCCTGGCGATCGATCTTCCGAGTTCGGGAAAGCCCCGCCTCACCGGCGGGGCTTTTTCATGCCGCGGCGCGCGCGGCGGGATCGAGCCGGCAGACCCCGTCGCCAAGGGCGGCGAGGCCCTCCGGCATCTCGCTGACCTGCTCGTCGGCGGCGAGGATGAGATAGCCGCCCGGCGCCAGGGCCCGGGTCAGCTGGCCGAGGCAGCGCTCCCGCGCCTCCTCGGTCATGCCGCTCATGACGTTGCGGCAGAGGATCACGTCCAGGCCCGAGAGGTTGCGCAGCTCGACGTTCAGGTTGACCCGCCGCCAGCGGACCATCGAGCGCAGCCTGGGCGACAGGACCCACAGGTCCTCCCGTTTCTCGAAATGCCGGGCCAGCAGCCGGATCGGCAGTCCGCGCTGCACCTCGAACTGGGTGTAGAGCCCCGCCTGCGCCTTCTCCAGCGCCCGCTCGGAGAGATCCGAGCCTATGATGTCGATGCCGCAGGCGACGACGGCCGCGCCGGCCTCCTCGACGGTCATCGCCAGGGAATAGGTCTCCTGGCCGCAGGCGCATCCCGCGCTCCAGATGCGGATTGGAACGCCCGCCGCGCGCCGGACGGCGAGCTGGGGCAGGATCTCCTCGCGCAGGCGCTCGAAGGCGCCGGCCTCGCGGAAGAAGCTCGTCTCCCCCTGGGCCATGGCCTCGACCACCGACCAGAGCAGCTTCTCCTCTTTGCGCTGGCGCGCGGAGATCAGCATCTCGCGGATCGAGCCGAAGCCTTCGCGGCGCGCCACCGGCGCCAGCCGGCTCTCGATCAGGTAGATCTTGTCCGGATCGACCCGCAGCCCTGCGGCCGCACGGCAGATCTCAACGACGAAGTCAACTTCGTCCGGCTTCATGTGAGCTGCGCCTGGGCGAACTTCGACTGCACGATGTCGCTGTCGAACGGCTTCATGATGTATTCCGCCGCACCGCAGTCCAGCGCCTCGCGGATGTGGTCGAGGTCGTTCTCGACCGTGCAGAACACCACGACGGGGCGATCGCCGTGCCGCTCCCGGCGCAGCTGGCGCAGGAAGTCGATGCCGTTCATCGCCGGCATGTTCCAGTCGAGCAGGATGGCCTCGGGCATGCTCGCCCGGCACCAGGCGAGCGCTTCGAGGCCGTCGCCGGCCTCGGCCACCTCAAAGCCCATTTCCTCGATGATCCGCCGGGCGACCTTGCGGATCACCCGACTGTCGTCGACGACCAGGCAGGTTCTCACCGCCGATCCCTCACGCTGCATCTCGGCAGCATCGGGTGGGTTGGTTAAGGAGGGGTGTGAGGAAGCCCCGCGGGGCGACTTATTCTGCCGGCAGCCTGACGCGGACCCGGACGGCGCCCTCTTCCATCTCCAGGTCCATGGTCCCGGCCGCCTGGTCGACGATCGAGCGCAGGAAATAGGTCTGCACCCACTGGCCGCCCAGGCCCTCGCAGAAGGGCCGGCCCTCGAGGCCGTCGATGGCCTCGGGCCTCAGCCGCGCGCGGGCGCCTTCGGCGTCGAGATCCAGCCGGATCCACGGCCCGTCCTCACGGACGGTGAGGCGGGCCTGGCCGCCCACCGGCAGGGCCGCTGCGCCCAGCTGGGCGAGGTTGAGCAGGGTGCGGGCCGCGGGCTTGCCGAGGCCCGCCGGCTCGATGCGCCAGTCCATCTCGGCGCGGCAGTGATCGAAGAATTCGCGGGTCAGCCGCTCCAGGTCGCGGACGTCGAACATCTCCGACGCCGTCGAGCCGCCGAAGGCGATGCGGGAGAACGAGAGCAGGGCGGCCAGCTTGCGCGCGCTGCTGGCGATGAGGCCCATGGCCTCCTCGCGCATGTCCTGCTGCTCGGGATCGTCGATCAGGTCCAGGCCGGAGACGATGGCGCTCACCGGGCTGATGAAGTCGTGGCACAGCCGCGCGGCGAGGCGAGCCGCCAGGTCCACCGGGAGGACGGGGTCCACGCCGGGCTGCGGCTGCATTGACACTGGTGCGTTTTGCATCTTGCCGAATCTGTCGTGATTTGCCGCTTTGGCAAACCGCGTCCTGCATGTCAGAGACGGCCAAGAAGTGCGCCGAGAGCCTTAACAAGTGGTCGACAGTTTTCTCGAGCCGGGGGCTCTGGTGCGTCATCCGGACCAGCCGGACTGGGGTGTCGGCCAGGTCCAGTCGGTGGTCGGCCACCGGGTGACGGTGAACTTCGAGGACATGGGCAAGCAGACCATCGACTCCGCCAAGGTGGCGCTGGTCTATCTGGGCCCCGACCCGCGCGAGCGGCACGGAGGAGTCTAGCAATGACGGCGGACGCCGACCTTGGCCGGGTGCTGGCCGACATCGTCGAGGCCGCCGGCCGCGAGATCCTGCCGCTCTGGCGCTCGGGCCTGCAGGTCGACCGCAAGGCCGACCAGAGCCCGGTCACCGAGGCCGATCGCCGCGGCGAGGCGCTGATCCTGGCCGAGCTGAAGCAGCGTTTTCCGGACATCCCGGTCGTCTCTGAGGAGGACGCCTCGGAGTTCGGGGCGCCGGAGGAGATCGGGCCTCGGTTCTTCCTGGTCGACCCGCTCGACGGCACCAAGGCCTTCGTCCGCGGCGACGAGCGCTGGACCGTCAACATCGGGCTCATCCAGAACGGCCGCCCGGTCGCCGGCGCGGTCTCGGCTCCGGCTTGGAACAAGACCTGGTTCACCACCTCCTCGGGCGCCCGGCTACGCTCGATGGGCGGCGGCGAAGGCGAGCCGGTGCGGGTGCGGCCCTGGCCCGCTTCAGGCGCGACCGCCCTGGTCAGCCACACCATGAAGCCCGAGCAGGAAGCCCAGCTGCGCGAGCGCTACGGCTATTCCGACACCCTGGCGATGGATTCCTCGGCCAAGCTCTGCATGGTCGCCGAAGGGACCGCCGACATCTATCCGCGCCACGGCACGACCATGGAGTGGGACATCGCCGCCGCCCACGCGGTGCTCGAGGCCGCCGGCGGGACCCTGACCACCGACGAGGGCCAGCCCTTCCGCTACGGCAAGGCCGACCAGGGCTTCAGGAACGGCTGGTTCGTCGCCCGGGGCGGCTAGGTCCGGCCGCGCTTTCCGCAGCGAATCCCGGCTGGTAAAGCTTCACGAAAGTTGGGGGGATCAGATGGCGGAGCCGGCGGGCGCGGGGGAGAAGACCGCCTCCATGAGGACCATCGTGGCGGCCTCCTCGGCGGGCACGGCCTTCGAGTGGTACGACTTCTTCATCTTCGGCAGCCTGTCGGGCCTGATCGGCAAGCTGTTCTTCGCCAACCTGAGCCCGACCGAAGGGGTGATCTTCGCCCTCGGGGTGTTCGGCGCCGGCTTCCTCTTCCGCCCGGTGGGGGCGCTGGTGTTCGGCTGGGTCGGGGACCGGCTGGGCCGCAAGGGCGCCTTCCTGGTCACGGTCAGCCTGATGGGCCTGGCCACCCTGGCGGTGGGCTTCCTGCCGACCTACGGCCAGGTCGGCATCGTCGCCCCGAGCCTCCTGCTCGTGATGCGCCTGATCCAGGGCTTTGCGCTGGGCGGCGAGTACGGCGGGGCGGCGGTCTATGTCGCCGAGCATGCGCCGGACAGGCGCCGCGGCGAGTACACCGGCTGGGTGCAGGTCTCCGCCTCGTTCGGCCTCATCGGGGCGCTCGGCGTCATCTATGTGACCAACAAGATCGTCGGCCAGGACGCCTTCAACGCCTGGGGCTGGCGGGTTCCCTTCTTCTTCTCGGCGGTGCTGCTGGCGATCTCGCTGTGGATGCGCCTGAAGCTGTCCGAGAGCCCGGCCTTCAAGCGCATGGAGGCCGAGGGCGGCCGCTCCCGCGCGCCCTTCGCCGAGTCCTTCGCCCAGTGGCGCCACCTCAAGATCGTACTGCTGGCGCTGTTCTCGATGATGATCGCCCAGGGCGTCGTCTGGTACACCATCTTCTTCTACGTCCAGACCTTCATGCAGCAGATCCTGAAGGTCGAGGCGGTCACGGTGACCGAGCTGATCCTCGCCGCCACCCTGGTCTCGGCGCCGCTCTACGTCTTCTTCGCCTGGCTGTCGGACAGGGTGGGGCGCAAGCCGGTGATGCTGCTGGGCATGGCCATCGCCATCCTGGGGCTGTTCCCGGCCTTCCACCTGATGACGCGCTACGCCAACCCGGCCCTGGCGGCCGCCAACCAGCGCACTCCTGTCGTGGTGGTCGCAGATCCCCGGGCGTGCTCGCTGCAGTTCGATCCGGTGGGGAAGGCGTCCTTCACCTCCTCCTGCGACATCGCCAAGACCACCCTCGCCAACGCCGGCGTCTCCTACCGCAACGAAGCCGCCCCCGCCGGCGCCCTTGCCTATGTGAAGGTGGGCCAGACGCGCGTCGCCTCGGCCGAAGGCGCCGGCCTGCCCGGACCGCAGTTCAAGGCCCTGCAGGCGCAGGTGGGCGGGCGGATCAAGGCGGCGCTGGCCGCGGCCGGCTATCCGGAAAAGGCCGCCCCCGCCGGGGTGGACTTCGCCATGCTGCTGCTGGTGATGAGCGTGCTGGTGGTGGCGGCCACCGCCCTCTATGGGCCGATCGCCTCCTGCCTGGTGGAGCTCTTCCCCACCAGGATCCGCTACACGGCCATGTCCCTGCCCTACAACATCGGCACCGGCTGGGTCGGGGGCTTCGTGCCCTTCGTCTCCTTCGCCATGGTGGTGGCCAAGGGCGATGTCTACTACGGCCTCTGGTACCCGGTGCTGGCCACGGCGCTGAGCTTCGTGGTGACCCTGGTCTTCCTGCCGGAGACCCGCGGACGGGACCTCAACCGGGCGGACTGACCGAGGGCGGCCGGTTCGCCAGCTCGTCCTTCAGGATCCGCCGGGCCTCGTCCATGCGGCCCTCCATGGCGGCCTCCGCGGCCGGGCCCCCCAGCACGCCCATGACGAAGCGGCGGCGCGCCTGCATGTCGGGATAGGCGGCCTGCATGGCCTTCCTGAACTCCTGCAGCAGGGCGGCCAGCCGCCCCGCCCCCTCCGGGATGGCGCCCTCGAGCTCTTGCTTCAGCACCTGGGCCAGCACCGGCGAGGCGCCGCCGGTGCCGACCGCCGCCACCACCTGCCCCCGGTCGACCAGGGCCGGGGTGAAGAAGTCGCAGAGCTCGGTGCGGTCGACGACATTGACCGGGACGCCGGCCTCCCGGGCCGCGTCGGCCGCCATCTGGTCGAAGGCGGCGTCGCCCGAGGCGATGAAGGCCAGGGCCGCGCCTCGATAGGTTTCCGGATCAAGGCCTCGGCCGTCGTCGACCCGCACCAGCTCGGCCGGGGAGCCCTGGAAGAGCCGCGCCTTGCCCTCGGCGTGCTCGCCGGAGCCCACGATCACCACGCGGCGGCCGGCCAGGGGGAAGAAGGCGGGAAATGACTCCATGAGCGGCAACCTAGCCCATGCTCAGGTCTCCGAGGAGGGCCCGCAAGCTCGGCTACGGCTTTCATTAAGCAATGTCGGTCATGGTGCCCCCAGACAAAAAGAGGTGGGGGAGTCCAAAAGCTCCATGTCCGGCGGTAACGATCTGCGCGCTAAGCTTGGCCTGGCCGCCGCTCAGTTTGGCCTCGACTATGCCGTCGCCAATCCGCGCGGGCGCTCGCCCGAGCAGGAGGTGGCCGACATCCTGCAGATCGGCGCCCGTTCGGGCGTGGGCCTGCTGGACACGGTGGTCGGCGGCCGCTCCGAGCGCGTCCTGGGCGAGCTGATGCCGCGCCCCTGTCCCTTCCATCTGGTGGTCAAGACCGCCCGCTGCGACCGCGGCCCCGATCACATCGAGGCCGAGGCGCGCGCTTCGCTCGCCCGGCTGGGCGTCGACCGCGCCCACTGCCTCCTGGTCGAGCAGGCCGGCGACCTGTTCTCGCCCTTCGGCCCGGCCCTCTGGGACCGGATGAAGGCGATGAAGGACGCGGGTCTCTTCGAGCGCATCGGCGTCTCCGTCTACGCCTCCGACGATCCGGTCGGCGTGGCGCGCAGATACCGTCCCGACATCATCCAGGCCCCGGCCTCGCTGCTCGACCAGCGGCTGATCGTCAACGGCGCCCTGGCCGAGCTGGCCGAGATGGACATCGAGGTGCACCTCCGCTCGATCTTCCTCCAGGGGCTGCTGTTCCTACCGCCGGACCGGGTGCCCGCGCCTCTGGCCAACGCCGCGCGCGGCCTTTCCCGCGTGCGCCGGATGATCGCCGAAGGCCGCAGCGATCCCCTGCAGGCCGCCCTGGGCTTCGCCCTCGCCCGGCCCGAGGCCGCGACGGTGATCGTGGGCGTGACCACCGCCGCCGAGCTGCAGGCCGTCGTGGCCGCCGCCGCCAGCCCTCCGCCCGAGCTCGACTGGGACGAGATGGCGCTGGAGGATCCCGTGGCCTTGGACGGCCGCTGGGCCGCCGCCTAGGCGTCTAGTTCACCGCGGCTTCCGGCCCCGGCAGCTCGGCCGGCGGGGCCAGCTTGGACAGCGGCCGGATGGCGGTCTCCACCGGCGCCAGCTCGGGCAGCTCCTTGCCTTCGTGGTCGACGGCCAGGTCTTCGAACCGGCGGGCCTGGGTCATGACTTGGCTCTCCAGCGAGCCGACGAAGGAGTTGTAGCGGCCGACGGCGCTCTCCAGGGCCTTGCCCAGCTGGGCCGCGTGGCCGCCCATCACCGACAGCCGCTTGTAGAGCTCGCGGCCGAGCTCGGCGGTCTTCGCCGCGCCCTTGGCCTGGTCCTCGACCCGCCAGCCATAGGCCACGGCCTTGCATAGCGCGAAGAGGGTGGTCGGGGTGACCAGGATCACCTTGCGGTCCATGGCCTCGGTCATCAGGTCCGGCAGCCGGTCCAGGGCCGCGGCCAGGAAGCCGTCGCCGGGCACGAACATGGCGACGAAGTCCGGAGAGGCGTCGAACTGGTCCCAATAGGCCTTGGCCGAGAGGCCGGTCATGTGGGTCTTGACGCTCTGGGCATGGCGGACGAGCGCCGCCTCGCGGATCGGCTCCTCCACCGCGTCCTGGGCTTCCAGGAAGGCGTTCAGCGAGCACTTGGCGTCGATCACGAACATGCCCCCGCCCGGCATGCGCACGCAGACGTCGGGACGGCGGCGGCCGTCCTCGGTGTCGACCGAGGTCTGCTCGGTGAAGTCGAAGCGGCTGTTGAGACCGGCGGCTTCCAGCACGTTGCGCAGGGTCTGCTCGCCCCAGCGCCCCTGCACGCCGGCGCCCCGGCGCAGGGCGGCGGCCAGCTTGCGGGCCTCGAATTGGGTTTCCTGGGAGGCGCGCATCAGCTGGGAGATCTGCTCCTTCAGCCGGCCGGTCTCCTCGGCCCGGCGGGCCTCGATGGCCTGGACCTGAAGCTCGAACTTCGCGAGCACCTCGGCGACCGGCTTCAGCTGGCCCTCGAGCTGGCTGTTGGCCAGCTGCTGGTGGCTCTGGAAGGTCTCGTTGGCGCGGGCGACCAGCTGCTCGGCGACCACCCCGGCGGACTCCGCGGCCTGGGCCCTGATCAGGGCGTTGGCCTCCTCGCGGCTGGATTCGAGCTGGCGGTTGCGCTCCTGGGCGCCGGCCAGTTCGCGGTCCAGGAAGGCGGAGCGGCTTCGCTCCCGCATCAGGGCCTTCATCGATCCGAGGAAGCCGCCCAGCGCCACGACGGCGACGGCGCTGAGGCACAGGGTGACGAGTTCGAAGGCGTTCATCCGACCATGGCTAGAGAGAGTCGGAATCAGCGGCAACCGCGGAGTCGCGCCTGCGGTCAAGCCCCCGCCAGCGGGAAAGCTGGGGGCCTCAGGGCGCCGAGCTGGCGGACGCAGAGGCGCGGGAGGGCGGCTTGGGCGGCAGCACGGCGAAGCCGTTGGTCTCGGCGATCGGCGCGGGGGCGCTGTCCAGCAGGGCGATGGTCCGCCGGATCACGGGCGACTCGATGACGAAGGCCCATTCGTACTTCTCGGCCGCCTTGACCACGAGCCCGGTGAGGTAGCCGTCGCCGGTCATGGCCGTCCCCGGCCGCCGCTCCAGGGAGCTGGCCAGGAACACCGGTCCGCCCGAGGCCCCCTCGAACACCCGCATGTCCAGCATGAAGCTGGGATAGCCCGGCGACGGGACCAGCGGGTAGGAGGCGACGTGCGCGGCCCGCAGGATGGGGAAGCCGTTGGAGTTGGCCGCATAGCCCTTGGGGAAGCCCAGCACGAACATCTGGTCGCCGGGCTCGATGCCGCCCGGGGCGAAGCTGTCGTCGCCGGCGAGCCAGCTGATCGGGATGGCCGCCCTGGCGAACTCCGCAGGCGCCTTGATCTCCATCACCGCCACGTCCTGGTCCGGATTGCGGGTCCAGAGCAGGCTCGCGCCACTGCGGATGGAGAGGGGCTGGGGCGAATACTTCCAGCCGCCGTCGGGCGTCTGCAGCCGGTAGTCGACGTATGTGACCGCCCCCGGCATGTCCTCGAACACATGGCCGGCGGTGACCAGCACGGTCCGCGGGGTTCCGTCGGGCCTGGGAGCGCTCACCAGGAATCCGGTCCCGACGATGCGCACATTGGCGCCCGGTTGCGGCTGCTCGAGCTCCACCGTGGCGGAGATCATGGCCATCGGCAGGTCAACGGCCACGCGGGGCCCTCATGGCGGCGGTAGGTCTCATTGGGGGCAGTGATCGCACAAAGGTGGCGGTTACTTGGCCTGTCCGGGCGCAGGCGCCAAGGGGCTGGGAGTTGAACCGGCTCCGTGTCCGTGAGAGCACGGCGCCATGAGCGCTTCCGTCCCGCCTCCGCCGGTCGCCCCGCGCCAGCCGAAGCGCATCGAACAGCTGGGCCGCGTCCGCACCGACGACTACGCCTGGATGAAGGACGAGAACTGGCGCGAGGTGCTGCACGATCCCAAGGCCCTCCGCGCCGACATCCGCAGCCACCTGGAGGCGGAGAACGCCTACACCAGGGCCATGCTGGCCGGGACCGAGGCCCTGCAGGCGGAGCTGTTCGAGGAGATGAAGGGCCGCATCAAGCCCGACGACGCCTCCGTCCCCGCGCCCGACGGACAGTTCGAATACTACGTCCGCTACGAGGCCGGGGCCCAGCACCCGATCCACGCCCGCCGCTTCCGCTCGCCGGCCGCCAAGGAGGAGGTGCTGATCGACGCCGACGCCCTCGCCAGCGGCAAGGCCTACTTCAACCTCGGGGCGGCCGAGCACAGCCCCGACCACAGCCTCTACGCCTATGCCGCCGACGAGCAGGGCTCGGAGATCTACCGCATCCATGTGAAGTCCCTGGCCGGCGGAGAGGTGCTGCCCGAGCCGATCGAGCAGGCCACCGGCGCCTTCTGCTGGTCGCAGGACTCCAACTGGCTGTTCTGGATCTGGCGCGACGCCGAAGGGCGGCCCGCCAAGGTGTTCCGCCGTCCCGCCAGGGGCGGCGCCAAGGACGACGTCCTGGTCTACGAGGAGCCCGACGACGGCTTCTTCCTGCACGTGCACCGCTCGTCGTCCGGCGCTTGGATCCTCATCGGGGCCGGCAACCACGAGACCAGCGAGACCTGGCTGATCCCCTGCTCGGACCCCACGTCCGCGCCCCGGCTGGTCGAGCCGCGGCAGGCGGGGGTGCTCTATGACCTCGAGCACTGGGGCGACCGCTTCGTGGTCCGCACCAACGCCGACGGCGCGGTGGACTTCAAGCTGATGTGGGCCGACGAGGCCGATCCGTCCAAGGCCAGCTGGACGGAGTTCGTCGCGCACCGGCCCGGGCGGATGATCGAGGGGGTCAGCGCCTTCTCCGGCCATCTGGTCAGGAGCGAGATCAGCGACGCCGTCGACCGCATCGTGGTCACCGAGCGCGGGACCCTGGCCGAGCACGCCATCGCCTTCGACGAAGAGGCCTACGCCCTCGGGATCGACGGCGGCTACGAGTACGACACCACCACCCTGCGCTTCGTCTACCAGTCGCCGACCACTCCGCGTCAGTGGTTCGACTACCACATGGACCAGCGCACCCGGATCCTGCTCAAGACCCAGGAGATCCCCTCCGGCCATCATCCGGAGCAGTACGTCGTCCGCCGGCTGAACGCCCAGGCCGCGGACGGGGCGGAGATCCCCGTCACCGTGCTCTACCGGCGCGGGACCCCCGTCGACGGGACCGCGCCGTTGCTCCTCTACGGCTACGGCGCCTACGGACTTTCCATGCCGGCGAGCTTCTCGATCGTCCGCCTGTCGCTGGTCGACCGCGGCTGGATCTTCGCCGTCGCCCACATCCGCGGCGGCTCGGAAAAGGGCCGCAGCTGGTTCCTCGACGGCCGGCGCTTCGCCAAGAAGAACAGCTTCACCGACTTCGTCACGGCCGCAGAGCATCTGGCCCGCTCGGGATATGGCCAGGCGGGCCGCATCGTGGCCCAGGGCGGCTCGGCCGGCGGCATGCTGATGGGCGCGGTCGCCAACCTCAGGCCCGACCTCTTCGCCGGCATCGTCGCCGAGGTGCCGTTCGTCGACGTGCTGAACACCATCTCCGACGAGGATCTGCCGCTCACCCCGCCGGAGTGGCCGGAGTGGGGCGATCCGATCCGCGACCCCAGGGCCTACGACTACATCGCCAGCTACAGCCCTTACGACAACGTCGCGCCCCGGGACTATCCGGCGATCCTGGCCACCGGCGGCCTCTCCGATCCGAGGGTGACCTACTGGGAGCCGGCCAAGTGGGTCGCGCGCCTGCGTGCGGCGGGCCGGGCCCCCAGGCCCGTGCTGCTCAAGATGAACATGGACGCCGGGCACGGCGGCGCCTCCGGCCGGTTCGACCACCTCAAGGACCCGGCCCTCGCCTATGCCTTCGCCATCTGGGCGCTGGAGCAGCGCGAGGCCGAAGGATGAGGCTCCGGCCCGCCGAGCCCGGCGACATCCCCGCCATCCAGGCCATCTACGCCCATCACGTGCTGACCGGCCTCGGCACCTTCGAGGAGGAGCCGCCCTCGGAAGCCGAGATGGCGAACCGCTGCGCGGCGGTGCTGGACCGCGGACTGCCCTGGCTGGTGGCGGAGGAGGGCGAGGTCCTGGGCTACGCCTACGCGGGCCCGTTCCGCACCCGCGCCGCCTACCGCTTCACCGTCGAGGACAGCGTCTATGTGGCCGAGGGCGCCCGGGGGCGGGGCGTCGGCAGGGCCTTGCTGACCGCCATCATCGCGGAGTGCGAGGCCATGGGCCTGCGCCAGATGGTCGGCGTCATCGGCGACAGCGGCAACGCCGCCTCCATCGCCCTGCACAAGGCGCTGGGCTTCGAACACCTGGCCGTGGTCCCGGCGGTGGGCTGGAAGTTCGACCGCTGGGTCGACGTGGTCTGGATGCAGCGGGCGCTGGGCCCCGGCGCGGCGGCCGCCCCGGACGGCCCGGGCATCGCGGGGATGGGGCGATGAGCTGGCAGGTCTACCAGAGCCAGCCGTCGCGCGTGGTCTTCGGCGCCGGCGCCCTGGCCAGCCTGAGGGACGAGGCCGCGGCGCTCGGCTGCAGGCGCCTGCTCCTGGTCTGCACCCGCTCGCAGGAGGGCGTCGCTCGCCGCGCCCTGGAGCTCCTGGGTCCCCTGGGCCGCGAGGTCTTCCCCGGCGCGGCCATGCACACCCCGGTGGAGGTCACCGAGGCGGCGATGCGGCTGCTCGAAGGCGAGGCGGCGGACGGGCTGGTGGCCATCGGCGGCGGCTCCGCCATCGGGCTCGGCAAGGCCCTGGCCCTGCGCACCGACCTGCCCCAGATCGTGGTCCCGACCACCTATGCCGGCTCGGAGCTCACCCCGATGCTCGGCCAGACCGAGGCCGGCCGCAAGACCACCCAGCGGTCCCCTGCCGTGCTCCCCGAGACGGTCATCTACGATGTCGAGCTCAGCCTCTCCCTGCCGGTCTCCGTCAGCCTGACCAGCGGCTTCAACGCCATCGCCCATGGCGCCGAGGCGCTCTACGCCGAGCATCCCAACCCGCTGCTGCTGTCGGTCGCCGAGGAGGCCGTGCGGCTGATGGCCCACGCCCTGCCGAGGATCGTCATCGCCCCCGAAGACGCCATGGCCCGCACCGCCGCGCTGGAGGCGGCGTGGCTCGGCGGCTGGTCGCTGGCGAACGGCGGCTCGGCCCTGCATCACCGGCTCTGCCACATCCTCGGCGGCGCCTTCGGCCTGCCGCACGCCGAGACCCACACCATCCTCCTGCCCCACGTCCTGGCCTACAATGCGCCCGAGGTCCCCGAGGCCATGGTGCGGCTGTCGCGGGCCCTGGGCGCCCCAAATCCGACCGACGCGCTCTTTGACCTGGCCCAGAGCCTCGGCGCTCCGACCGCCCTCAGGGACATCGGCCTGCCGAAGGAGGGCGTGGATCAGGCGGCGGCCGCGGCGCTCGAGCAGGGCGGCTGGAATCCCCGGGCCCTGGAGAAGGCGGCGCTCGGGCGCATGCTGCGTCGCGCCTGGGCGGGCGAGCGCCCGCGCATCGAGCGCACGGTCCGCGAGAGGCTGTCCAGCCTTTGACCCTGAGGTCCGCCTACCATGCCCGGCTGGATCGCGGCGAGATCCGGCCCGATCCTGGCCAGGCCGCCGGCGTCGACGCCCTGACGCGGCTCGAGGGGGAGCTCAATGCGCTCGGCGAACCCTCGATCCTGAGCCTGTTCCGCCGCCCGCCGCCGCCGCGCGGCGTCTACCTGTGGGGCCCGGTGGGGCGGGGCAAGTCCATGCTGATGGACCTGTTCTTCGAGACCGCCCCCGTGCAGAAGAAACGGCGCGAGCACTTCTATGCCTTCATAGCCGAGGTCCACGGCCTCATCGACGCCTGGCGCAAGGGCGACGCCGCCGAGCGCAAGGCGAGGTTCGGCCAGGCGCGCGGCGACGACCCGATAGCCCCCACCGCCGAGCTGATCGCCTCGCAGGCCCGGCTGCTCTGCCTGGACGAGCTGCAGGTCGCCGACATCGCCGACGCCATGATCCTGGGCCGCCTTTTCGAGGCGCTCTTCGCCCACGGGGTGGTGCTGGTGGCCACCTCCAACCGCCCGCCGTCCGATCTCTACCAGGGCGGCATCAATCGCCAGCTGTTCCTCCCCTTCATCGAGATGATCGAGCAGCGGCTCGAGATCGTGGAAGTGGCGGGGGGGCGCGACCACCGGC
>FTGK01001334.1_pt1 | contig 15436 bp, 12 predicted proteins | sample 1640691 | NCBI WGS metagenome assembly FTGK01 (sample SAMEA3914789, study PRJEB12502) | metagenome | biome: forest; material: soil | place: Canada | collected 2011-07-03 | depth 0.3 m | reverse complement strand
GTTCAGCTTCGCCGGCGACGAGGTGAGCGTGCGCGAGCTGCTGACCAATGTCGGCGAGGCCTTCCTGCGCCAGCTCGACACCGACGTGATCCGCTTCGTCCGGGTGCTGATCGGCGAGGCGGCGCGGATCCCGGAGCTGACCCGGGTCTTCTGGGAGAGCGGACCAGAAGCCAAGGCCAGGCTGCTGGCCGAAAAGCTGGAGGCGGCCAAGGCGCGGGGCGAGTTCGACGCCGCCGACTGCCAACTCGCCGCCCGGCAGTTCATCGCCCTGATCCGGGGCCAGTTCTACTTCGAGCGGTTGTTGAACCTCTCGGCGGCGTCCGATGACGCCGTTCGCGCCGATATCGCCGCCTCGGTCGACCTGTTCCTGAAGGCCTATCCGGCCAAGGAGCGCTGAGTCAGCTCCGCTCCCAGAGCAGCGGGAGGCCCGCGGTCTCCTTGATGGTCTTCATCACGAAGGCGGAGCGGACGTCCTTCACCCCCGGGATCTGGCGCAGCTTGTAGAAGACGATGTCGGAATAGGCCCGGCTGTCGGCGGCGGTCACATAGAGGATGGCGTCGTAGCCGCCCGAGACGATGTAGCAGGACACCACCTCGGGGATCTCGGCGATGCGGTCGATGAACTGCTGGGCGGTGGAGCCGGTGAGGTAGTCGAGCACCAGGGTCACGTAGGCGCGAAAGCCCAGGCCGATGGCCTCCGGGTTGAGCCGGGCGCTGTAGCCCTCGATCACGCCCGTTTCCTCCAGCCGCCGGATACGCCGCGAGCAGGGCGCCTCCGAAAGGCCGACCCGCTGGGCGATCTCGACGTTGGTGGCGCGGGCGTTGTCGCGCAACACCGCGAGAATCTTGCGGTCGAACGTGTCGAGGTCCGGCGACGGCATGGCGCTCGATTGCGCGATCGGAGCCTTCTCCGCGGGAATCCTGCTCATTGGTCCCCCATTACATGGATGTCTTGCGAAGACATGCGCCGCTGCGCCCCAGTCCGCAAGGACCTTCCCGCACGCTCGGGTTAGCGTCGCGGCCTCATCGTCCGAGGAGCCCGCCGTGATCGCCGCCCAGACCTTTTCCGCCGACCCGACCTCCTCCGCCAAGCCACAGCCGCCGTTCCGCGCCGATCACGTCGGCAGCCTGCTGCGCCCGCCAGCCCTGGCCTGGGCGCGGGAGAAGGCCGAGGCCGGCGCGCTCGGTCCGGTGGAGCTCCAGCGCATCGAGGACCTCGCCATCGGCGACGCCGTCGCCCAGCAGGAGGCCACGGGCCTTCGGGTGGTCAGCGACGGGGAATTCCGGCGCACCTATTTCCATCTGGATTTCCTGACCCGGATTGGTGGCATCGAGGCGTACATCGCGCCCACGGAGACGCACTTCCACCGCGCCGACGGCGAGACCCTTGAGTTCAGCCCGCCGCGCCTGAAGGTCACTGGGCGCCTGCAGCGCACCGGCCCGATCATGCGGCGGGACTTCGAGGTGCTGGCCGCGGCCGCCTCGCCGGCCTCTGCGGCGAAGATCACCATCCCTTCGCCCTCGATGGGCCTGCGCGGGGGCCGAGAGGCCGTGGACGTGGGCGCCTATCCGGAGCTGGCGGACTTCCACGCCGACCTCGCCCGGGTCTACCGCGAGGAGATCGCCGACCTCGCCGACGCCGGCTGCCGCTATCTGCAGCTAGACGACACCAATCTGGCCTATCTGTGTGATCCCGCTCGCCGGGAGGCCATGGGTGGCGCCGGCCAGGATCCGGACGAGGAAGCCCGCGTCTCGGCCCGGCTGATCAACCAATCCCTCGCCGCCGCGCCGGCGGAGATGTTCCGGGCGATCCACCTGTGCCGCGGCAACTTCCGCAGCGCCTTCGTCGCCGAGGGCAGCTACGAGCCGGTGGCCGAGCTGCTGTTCGGGACCATCGAGGTCGACGCCTTCCTGCTCGAATACGACGACCAGCGGTCCGGCTCGTTCGAGCCCCTGCGCTTCCTGCCGCCGGGCAAGCTGGCGGTGCTGGGCCTGGTCTGCTCGAAGACGGGCCTCCTGGAAAGCAAGGACGAGATCCGGCGCCGCGTCGACGAGGCCGCCCGATTCGCGCCCCTGGAGCAGCTCTGCCTCTCACCCCAGTGCGGCTTCGCCTCCACCTGCCACGGCAACGACATCAGCTTCGACGACCAGCGGCGCAAGCTGGAGCTGGTGGTCGAGTGCGCCGAGGCGATCTGGGGCTCGGCCTAGGCCCCAGCAGCCCGGAGATCCGCCAGCGCCCGGGCGACCAGGCTTTCCAGGTCGCCGTCATGGCTGAGGCCGAGGGCGTCGGCGGCCGGCGTCGAGAGCGGCGGATAGCTGCCGAAGTTGCGCATGATCTGCGGGTCGGCGAGGTAGCGGACCGCCGAGGCGCGGCCGCCGGTCTGGCCGGCGATCGCCTGCACCAGGTCCCCCAGCCGGACGCTGAGGGCGGGCAGGGTGACGGCGCCCTTCAGGCGGCCGGCTTCCAGCGCCGCCGCGGCGATGAAGTCGTCGACGCAGCGACCCAGGGACATCAGCCAGCCCGCGGCCTCGGGCGACGCGGGGCAGAGGCAGTCCGGCCCGCCCTTCACCGCATGGAAGACATCGCTCCAGAAGGCCGAACCGAACCCGGAGTCGCTGGCGGGCCGGGCTACGATGCCGGGCAGGCGCAGGGCGATGCCATGGACGCGGCCACGGCGGGTCCAGTCGGCCAGGGCCGTCTCCACCATCAGCTTGTGGGTTCCGTAGGTGAGGGCCGGACGGGGCAGGAGGGTGTCGTCGACCGGCCCATCGAAGCTGGCGCCCAGAACGGCGATGGTGGAGGCATAGACCACCCGCACCGGACGCCCGGCCGCCGCGAGCCGCTCCAGCAGGGCGAGGGAGGCGTCCAGGTTCACGGCCCGGGAGAGGCCGGGCTCGCGTTCGGAGAGGCCGCTGGGGACGGAAGCCAGGTGGAACACGATGTCGGGCTGCGCGGCCAGGGCGCGGTCGAGCACGCCGGGATCCCCGATATCCCCCACGATGGGGACGGCGCCGCCGGGAGGCGTGGGCAGGGCGCGGTCGCAAAGGATCAGGCGGTCGGCGGACGCCGCGAGGCGCCGGGACAGGGCCCGGCCGATGAAGCCGCCGGCGCCGGTCACGAGAATGGTGGAGCTCATGATCCATGCCTAGCCGCGAATCCGCCCTCGGCAAGCCTCGACCGCCACGGCGGAGCCAGGAACCTCGACCTCGGCCAAGGGTTAGCAGTTCGCCCTCCTAGGGCCGGAAGCCCGAATTGCCCAAGCGCGACATCATTGGACTCGGCGGCTCCGCCGGCAGCACCCAGGCGCTGAGGTTGCTGCTTGGTGAGTTGCCCGCCGATCTGAAGGCCACGATCTTCATCACCACCCACATCCCTCCGAGCGGGAGTCAGTATCTGGCGGAGGTGCTCCGGCGGACCTGCGCGCTGCCGGTGCTGGTGGCTGCGGAGGGGGACGAACCGCTGCCGGGACACATCTACCTTGCCACGCCCGACGGCCATTTCCTGGTGTTCGGCGCCAAGTTCCGGACGGGCCGCGGACCTCGCGAGAACATGGTGCGGCCATCCATCGACCCCATGCTGAGGTCGCTGGCCTTGACCTATGGATCAAGATGCATCGGGATCATCCTGTCCGGCTCCCTGAACGACGGGGCGTCGGGCCTATGCGCCATCAGGCAATGTGGAGGGCTCGCCGTCGTGCAGAGCCCGGAGGACGCAGCGGTCCCCGACATGCCGCTGGCCGCCATCGAAGCCGCCGCGCCGGAACACCTGGCTGCGGCGTCCGCGATCGGCGCCCTCCTGGTTGCCCTGGTCGAGACGGAAGCGCCTGCGGCCAAGGATTGCCCGACGGAGCTTCAGGTGGAGGTGGAGATCGCCGCCGGCGCGCGCCTGGGCTCGGAGCGGCTGAGAGCCTTCGCCGACCCCGGGGTATTCAGCTGCCCCAATTGTCATGGCGTGCTCTCGGAGGTGCGGGGGAGCCGTCCGCTCCGATACCGCTGTCAGATCGGCCACGGCATCACGAGCCAGGTGCTCGATGAAATCCAGAAGGCGAAAACCGAACAGGCCCTGCGCATCGCCCTGCGGGTGATGGAGGAGAGGGCCGCCCTCGTGGACCGGATGGCCAAGGACGCGCGGCGGGCCGGTCGCGGGAGCATCGCTGAGCTCTACGAAGCGCGCCAGAGGGAATACGCGGGCCATGCGGAAACCCTGCGCAAGGCTGTGGTGGCGGGATTGGCGCCAATAGTGGAAGATGATCCGGCGCCGGCAGGCTTGGCCGATTGACCCGCGACGCGCCGCTGAACGGGAGTACAGAGCTTGGCCAGACCTGCTCCTGAAGGCGGTGCGCGTCGCGCCTCCTCCCGCAAGGAGCCTCCTACGTCCCCTCCCTTGGCCGTCGTCGGCGTTGGCGTGTCCGCAGCCAACGTCCGCTCGATGGAACGGATGTTCGCCAACCTGCAGCCGACGCTGGGTGTGGCCTATGTCGTCTCGCTGCAGCAGGCCAACGGGCTGAACAGCCTCCGTGTGGCCGAGCTGCTCGCCAAGGTGAGCGGCCTTTCCGCGGAGATCGCCGAAGACGGCCTTCGCTTGCAGCCCGACAGGATCTACATCGGTCCTACCGAGGAGCTGATGGTGCTGGAGGACGGCCGCCTCAGCCTGAGCGCGGCGCAGCAGCCCCCCGGCCAGCGTGGAACCATCGACAGCTTCTTCGTGTCGCTGGCCGTCTCGCAGCGTGAGAAGGCCATCGGTGTCGTCCTGCAGGGGATGGGCTCGGACGGCGTCGCTGGGGTGACGGCGCTGAAGGAGCATGGCGGCATGGCCATCGCCGAGGCCAATGGTGATGACGGAGGCGCAGACCACCCGCTCGACACCCTGGGGCTAGTTGATTTCGTCGTGTCCGCCGAGGAGGCGCCCATGCGGATCGCCGCCTACGCCTCCCACCTTGCCGTCGCCGGTCCCGCCATCGACGCGCAAAAGGGCGACACCGCTCAGCACATCACCCGCATCGCCTCGATCCTGCGCAACAAGACCGGCCATGACTTCCACGGCTACAAGCACAACACCTTCCTGCGCCGGATCCAGCGGCGGATGCAGGTGCAGCAGATCGACGGCATCGAGTCCTACATCGAGTTCCTGCGCAGCGACCCCGACGAGGTCGGGCACCTGTTCCAGGACCTGCTGATCGGCGTCACCCAGTTCTTCCGCGATGGCCCCGAATTCGCGCTGTTCGAGCGCGAGATCGTGCCCAAGCTGTTCGAGGGCAAGCAGGCGGGCGACCAGCTCAGGATATGGGTGCTCGGCTGCGCCACGGGCGAGGAGGCCTATTCGATCGCCATCCTGCTGCGTGAGCACATGGCGACCCTGGACATCGTTCCCCACGTGCAGATCTTCGCCACCGACATCGACGGCAGGGCCCTGTCCATGGCGCGGGCAGGCCGCTACCCGGAGACGATCGCCAAGGACATCACTCCCGACCGTCTCGCCCGCTGGTTCGCCAAGGAGGGGGCGACCTACTGCGTGGTCAAGGAGATCCGGGAGATCTGCATCTTCTCCCAGCACAATGTGGTCAAGGACGCGCCCTTCTCGCGCATCGACCTGATCTCCTGCCGCAATCTCCTGATCTATCTGACCAGCGAGCTGCAGGACCGGGTGATCCCCCTGTTCCATTTCTCGCTGAAGCCCGGCGGTTTCCTGTTCCTCGGGCCCTCGGAAAACGTCACGCGGCACCTGAAGCTGTTCGCGCCCGTCGACCGGCGCCACCGGCTGTTCCGCCGCCAGGAAACGGTCACGCGCATCCTGCCGGAGTTCCCCTTGAGCGTGGGCGATCGGCCGCGAGGGCCGGTGGAGCCGGCCAGTTCCGCGCCGCGGCCCCGGCTGGAGGCGCGGCTCGGCCGTCGGGCGGAGCAGGTCGCCGAGCGATACGCACCGGCCTACGTCCTGGTCGACGAGAACTACGACGTGCTTCATTTCTCCGGGCGCACCGGACGCTACCTCGAGCCGGCCGCAGGGGCGGCCACGCTCAGCCTGCTGAACCTGATCCATCGCGACCTGCGCCTGGATCTGCGGGCCGCCCTGCACGGCGCGGCGGCCGAGAACGCCATCGTCAAGGTCGACGGGCTGAGGGTCGGCAGCAACGGCGACGCCCGCAGGGTGGATCTGGTGGTCGAGCCGATCTCGGGGCCAGACACCCCTCACGGCTTCGTCGTGCTGTTCCGCGACGGCGGCGCGGCCGACCTCGACCCGCGGGGGGAGCCTTCGCCGAGCATCGTCCGCGACGAGCATGTCCAAAGGCTCGAATCGGAGCTGCGCCTGACCAAGGAGCGGCTGCAGGCGACCATCGAGGAGCTGGAGAGCACCAACGAGGAGCTGAAGTCCTCCAACGAGGAATACCAGTCGATCAACGAAGAGCTCCAGTCGACCAACGAGGAGCTGGAAACCTCCAAGGAGGAGCTGCAATCCGTCAACGAGGAGCTGCAGACGGTCAATGGCGAGCTGGGGCACCGGGTCAACGAGCTGGCGAAGGCCAACTCAGACCTGAAGAACCTGCTCGAAAGCACTCAGATCGCGACGATCTTCCTGGACAACGACCTGCGAGTGAAGAGCTTCACCCCCTCGGCGGCCGACATCTTCCACCTGATCGAGACCGACGTCGGCCGCTCGATCACCCACATTGCCTCACGCATCGTCTACGGCGACCTCGAAGCGGACGTGCGGCGGGTACTGAGGACCCTGGGCACGGTGGAACGCCAGGTCGGAGACGCGGCGGGGACCCTGCGGTTCATCGTGCGCGTCCTGCCTTACCGCAGTTTGGACAACTTCATCGCCGGCGCCGTGCTCACCTTCCTGGACGTGACCGCGACGGTGCGGGCGCAGGCGGAAGCCGAGGCGGCCAACGGCCGGGTGCAGGAGATCCTGGAAAGCATCGGCGACGCGTTCTTCGCGGTCGATCAGGAGCTGACCTTCACCTACGTCAATCACCAGGCGCTGGAGCTGTGGGGCACATCCGCCGACCAGCTGCTGGGGCGCAGCCTCAGGCGGACCTTCCCGCGGGCGCGCTTCGAGGAGCTTTACGCCGCCATCGACCGGGCCTCCTCCAGCCGCTCGCCGGCGGAGCTTGAGATGCTGTGGCCGGGCCTCGAGCGCTGGATGGCCGTGAGCGTCTACCCGTCGGCCGCCGGCCTTTCTGTGTTCCTGCGCGACATCGGGGAGCGGCGGCGCGCCGAGCAGCGCCAGCGGCTGCTGATGGCGGAGCTGCAGCACCGGGTGAAGAACATCCTGGCCGTGGTGCGTTCGATCACCGGCCGCACCCTGGAATCCAGCCGGGACCTGAACGACTTCGCCGCGCACTTCGACGGCCGGCTCGGGGCCCTGGCGAGGACCCAGGCGGAACTTGCCCGTCAGGTCGGCGAGACGGTCGACCTGGAGCAGATGGTCCGCGAGGAGCTGCTCTCCAACGTCGCCAGCGAGAAGGCGGTGCAGGTCTCGGGCCCGCCCGTTCAGCTGCGCCAGAAGGCGGCGGAGACCTTCGGCCTGGCCCTGCATGAGCTGGCCACCAATGCGCTGAAGTACGGGGCCCTGGCGGCTGCCACGGGCAAGGTGTCTGTCGATTGGGACATGGCTGGGGAGAACGGCCAGACCCTGCGCATCCGCTGGACGGAATCGGGGGTGGAGGGTGTCGATCCCAATCCCAAGCGCCGCGGTTTCGGCCGCGACCTCATCGAGCGCGGCCTGCCCTACGATCTCCCAGGCGCCCGCACTTCCCTGAGCTTCGGGAAAGGGGGGGTTCAATGTACGATAGAACTCCCGGTGAACCAGTACGCTACAGCGGCGTTAACGAATGGCGGGGCGCACGAGGGCGGCGCCCCCGAGGGGTGATCATCATGCCGGTGGTAGCTCAGGACAAGGTCCTGAACGGCCAGCGAGTGCTCGTGGCCGAGGACCAATATCTGATCGCAGAAGACATGCGCCGGGCGGTCGTCGCCCTGGGCGGTGAAGTTCTTGGCCCCGTGGGCCAGGTCGCCGCCGCGGCAGAGATGCTCGAGCGGGACAGGCCCGACCTCGCCCTGCTGGACATCAACCTGCACGGCGAGACCATCTACGACGTCGCCGAGCAGCTCAGAGCCGCCAAGGTGCCGATGATCTTCGCCACCGGCTACGGCGCCCCCGACATCAAGCCCGGCTTCACCGATGCGGTGCGGCTGGAAAAGCCGGTGACGGCCGAGGCGCTCGCCGCCGCCGCCCGTTCCCTAGGAGTAGCGTCATGACCCAGGAAGCTCCCCGCACAGGTCGGCAACTGCGCTGGCGCCACGACGTCGAGCGGGCCGTGATGCGGCTCGCGCGGCTGGGATCCCTGGGCATGGAGGAGCGGGAGTTGGTGCTCAGCCTGCTCGGGCCGATCGAGAGCATGCCCACCGGCCGCGAGATCGTGCGCGAGATGGCCGAAGGCTCCCGCGCCGGTCTGATCGTCAGCGGCTGGGCCTGCCGCCAGCGGCTCCTGCCGGACGGTCGCCGGCAGATCTTCGACCTCCTGCTGCCCGGAGACTTCATCGGCCTGGCGCCTGCGGGCCCTCTCGGGGAGACCTGGACCGTCTGCCTGACGCGGGTGGAGCTCGCCGACGGTGAAACCCTGCGCCGGAGGATGGCCGCCCCCGAAGGCGGAACCTCAGCCATCTCGGCCGCCTTCGCGGCGATGGTGAGACTGGATCAGCTGCGGCTCCTGGACCACGTGGTCCGCCTCGGCCGGCAGACCGCCTACGAGCGTGCGGCGCACCTGTTCATGGAGCTGCACGACAGGGCCCGCTCGGTCGGCCTCGCCGACTCTGGCCGTTTCCCCCTGCCGCTGACCCAGGAAGTGCTCGCCGACTGCCTGGGCCTCAGCGTGGTTCACGTGAACCGCGTCCTGCAGCAGCTGAAGCGGGAGACCATGATCGAGCTGCACGGCGGCCGCGCGAGGATCATCGACCCGCAGCTCCTGGCTCAGATCTGCGACTTCAGCCCTGCGGCCTGAGCGTCGGCTGCTGAGGGCGGCGCCCCGGATCAACCGGGAAGTGCCGCACCAGCCTGTCGCGGTCCCATAGCTCCATGGCCCGGCCGTCGCATTTTTCGTCGGCCAACCGGACGGCCTCCGTGTCGCCGTCGCACTCGATCACGGTCCACGCGCGGATGTGCTCCGCTGCATCGAAGAAAAACAACCGGTACGCTGACACAGTCCGCCCCTGACCACTCAGGGTTAGTCGAGGGGCGGGCCGCTCGTCCTTAGCAAATGCAAAGACTAGCCTGTGACAATCAGGACTTGCCGGTGCCCGGCTCGGCCATGCCGCGATGCATCTCGGCCAGCAGGCTTTCCGGAGTGACCGCCGCCACGGCGGCCTGCACCTTGTTCCTCATGCCGTGCACCACGTCCCCCTCGCCCTTCATCATGGCCTTGAAGCCCGTCTCGGCCACATCCGCGGGATCGTCCTTCTTGCCGGAGCCCACCTTGGTGTCGAGCATGTCGGCCCGGCGGAAGAACTCGGTGTCGGTCGCGCCAGGCATCAGGCAGGAGACGCTGACCCCCGAATCCTTCAGCTCGTTGCGCAGCGCGAAGGAGAAGGAATCCAGGAAGGCCTTCGTGCCGTTGTAGACCGCCTGGAAGGAGCCCGGCATCAGACCCGCGATCGAGCCGGTGATCAGGATGCGGCCCTGGCCTCGCGCACGCATGTCGTTGCCCACCTTGTGGATGAGATAGAGGGTGCCCGTCACGTTTAGCTGGATCACCTCGTAGGCGCGCTGCCAATCCTGATCGAGGAAGGCGTGGCCGAGGCCGCGCCCGGCGTTGGCCAGGAGCGCGTCCACCGGGCGGCCAAGGGCCTGGATGGCCTGGTAGAGCTCGTCGACACCCTCCTGGGTGGCGAGGTCGGCCTGCAGGGTCTCGACTTGGCCTCCCGACTGGCGAAGCGCCTGGCCGGCTTCAACGATGGCGGGCTCGTCGGCGACGATCAGGAGGTCGAAGCCGTTCTCAGCGCACTGCTTGGCCAGTTCGTAGCCGATGCCGGTCGAGGCGCCGGTGACGACGGCGAGGGGACGAAGGTCGCTCATGGGGATTTCCTGCTGAATGAACTGGGCTCGGCAGACGCCGCGCCGGCCAAGAGGCAACGAGCGCCTCCAGACTGCAGTTCCGGTCCCGGCAGTCCTGCGCCAGATATATTTGTCGACCGTAAGAAGAGTGGTTTGGCTTTTGTCTTTTGAGACTTGCTTTGCCTCGTGGGTTAGACAGCAACAGCCGCATAGAAGGGCGCCCGGTCCTGAGGGGGCCGGGCGCCAGTCGAGTAGGGGAGGGGAACTGACACACGAAGGAGAGCCAGTTCAACCTTTATCTGCTTGAGGCCGCCCCCCGGCTTTAACAATTGCGGGCGCGGGCGTCGAATTCGCAAGACCTTGTCCAGGCTGCGAAGCATCGGCGCCAAGATCGCGAAGAGTTGCATGGTCAGATGCTGTCCTGGCGGGAACCAAATGCCTGCGGAGCGCCAATGGTCAGGCTTGCTGAGTGTTGGCGTCGCGGCGCCAGGGGGCGATCATCACGTTCAGGCGCGGACCTCCGTGTGCGATCAGGGCCGCCCGCAGGCGATGGGCCTGCCGGCCGTGCAGCATCCGCTCCCATGGGCTGGAGAGCACCAGTTCCGGGATGAGCACGGCGACCTCACGGCTCGGGTCGGCGGCGTCGAGCTTGCCGATCAGGTCGAGCAGCGGACGATGGATCTCTCGGAAGGGGGCGGGGATCAGCATCAGCTTGGGCGCCGAGCGGCCACGCGCGGCCAGAGGCTCGGCGACCTCGGCGGCCCAGCGGCGCTTGATCTCGGCCCCGTCCTCCTCCGCCTGGGGGCCTTCCAGGGACAGCAGGTGGACCGCGACCACGTCGGGCGAGAGGCTCATGGCGAGCCGCAGGGCCCGGTCGCTCATCCGGTTGCGGGCGTCGATGGCGAGGATGACGGTCGGCGGCGGCTGGTCCTCGGCCTCGAACTGGGGGCTGGCCGCCAGGGTGCGGTCAAGGCGGTCATGGTAGCGCCGCACCGACACCAGCAGCCAGAGGATGGCGGGAATCGCCAGGATGACGATCCAGGCGCCCTCGAGGAGCTTGGCCGAGACGATCACCAGCAAGGCGATGGTGGTGATGCAGGCGCCGAAGGCATTGATCCCCAGTCGCCGCCGCCAGCCCCGATCCCGCTGGCGCCGCCAGTGGCCCACCATGCCCGCCTGGCTCAGGGTGAAGGTCAGGAAGGCCCCTATGGCGAAGAGGGGGATCAGCCGGTCGGTGATGCCGCCGAACAGGACCAGCAGCAGGCCGCTGGTGAGCGTCAGGGCCGCGATGCCGACCGAGAACACGAGCCGGCGGTCAGCCACGGCGAAGGGGCGGGGCAGGAAGCCGTCGGCGGCGAGCAGCCGGCAGAGCCGGGGGAAGGCCACGAAACTGGTGTTGGCCGAAAGGCAGAGGACCGCAAGCAGGCAGGTCATCGCCACGTAGTAGAAGGGACCGCGACCGACGACGGCGGAGGTGAGCTGGGACAGCACGCTCTGATAGCCGGGCCGGGTCTGGTCCATCGCCCCGATGCCGTAGGCGTGGGCGAGGAAGCCGACCCCGGCCAGCAGCAGGCCGAGGACGCCGGCGAGGATCGACAGGGTCTGGTGCGCCCGCCTGGTGACCGGTGGCTTGAAGGCGCCGATGGCGTTGGAGACCGCTTCCACCCCCGTCATCGCGGTGCAGCCCGCCGCGAAGGCGCGCATGAGGAGCCAGAGGGACACGGCCGCGGTCGCAGGGGCCAAGCTTGGCGGGGCGAGAACCGGCCGGGGATGCCCGCCGCTGGCCAGGGCGTGGAAGAGGCCAAGGCCGATCAGGGTCAGGAAGCTGGCGATGAAGCCATAGGTGGGCAGGGCGAAGAGCAGGCCGGCTTCCCTCATTCCTCTCAGGTTGGCGACGGTGATCAGAGCCAGCACGCCCAGACAGATCGGCAGGGTGTAGGGTTGCAGCGCTGGGGCGGAGGAAGTCAGGGCCCCGACGCCGGCGGAGACGCCGACGGCGACGTTGAGCACGTAGTCGATCATCAGGGCCGAGGCGGCGAGCAGGCTGGCCCGACGGCCAAGGTTCTCCTTGGCGACAGTGTAGGCGCCGCCGTTGGCCTGATAGGCGACCGCCGTCTGCCGGTAGGAAAGGTAGAGCACCGCCAGCAGCAGGATGATCGGCCCCATCACCCAGCCGAGCGCGGCCAGGCCTGCCGCGCCCGCCGGGGCCAGCACAGCCAGGGCCGCTTCCGGGCCGTAGGACGCGGATCCCATGCTGTCCAAGCCCATGGCCGGGACAGCCTCGAACCAGCCGATCCTCTGCGCCTGCTCCTCGCGATTGGCGAGCCGGCGCCCCAACAACAGATCGACGAACTTCATACTCAATCCTGACGCGGCCGCACTGGCCGCCGGCCCAACTAGCGGCCGTAGATGCTGTCCAGGGCCTCGGCGACCTGGACCAGTCGCTCCGCCTCGGGGTCGAACCGCTCTCCCGCGGCGAGGCGGCTCGCCCAGTCGACGCCGGCGCGACCGCCCCAGGCGTCGGGAGGCTCAGCCAGGACTTCGCGCGCGGTGCCCTGAAGCCGCTCGGCCCGGAAATCGTAGAAGGAGCCGCCGAGGTTCACGAAGCGGGCGCCGCCGCCCTCGCCGTGAAACGCGGCCGAGATCAGAGCGTCCTCACCCGCATCGAGGTTCCAGGAGCAGGCGATCCGCGCCGTGCGTCCGCCCTCGAGCTCCAGGGTGGCCACGGCATAGTCCTCGACTGCATCCTCGCCGGGCTCGAGCCTGCGGCCCTTGGCGTAGAGGGCGCCCGACGCCGAGGTCACCTTCGGGAAGTCGAGCATCCAGAGCGCCAGGTCCACGAGGTGCACCCCGAGGTCGATCAGGCAGCCGCCTCCGGAGAGCGACCGATCGTAGAACCACGGCTTGTCGGGCCCATAGGCGTTGTGGAAGACCAGATCGGCGGCATAGACGCGCCCGAGGTCCCCCGCCTCCACCAGTCGGCGAATGGCGCGGACCGCCTCCGTGAAGCGATAGGAGAGATCGACGCAGAGCAGCCGGTCGTTGGCGCGGGCGGCATCCACCACGGCGCGGGCCTCCGCCGCGGTGCGCCCCAGCGGCTTCTGGCAGAAGACGGCGGCGCCGGCCTCCAGGGCCCGGACCGCCTGGTCCGCGTGCAAGGCGCTCGGGGTCGCGATGACGATGCCGTCCAAACCCAGCGCGAGCAGGTCTTCGAAGCGGGTTGTCAGATGCGCGCCGGGGGCCAGCTCCTTCGCCGCCTGGGCGGCCGCCTCGGACGGATCGGCGACGGCAGCGGCCTCGATGTGGCCGGAGGCCAGCATGGCCTCCATGCGGTGGCGTCCGATCCAACCGGTCCCGATGAAGCCGACGCGTGGCTTCAGGGCTGCGGCGCCGGGCCGCTCCATGAGCACGGCGTCCATCAGATGGTCACCAGGGCCTTGAGGAAGCCGTCCGGCCGATCGCGCGTGGCGTCGAGCGCCTCTCCCAGCCGCTCGAGGGGATAGTGGTGGGTGTAGAGGGGCTCCGGATCGAGACTACCGGAGGCCACGGCCTCGACCGCGCTGCGAACGCCTTCGGCATAGACCGCCGGGTCCCGCTCGTGGGCGTTCACCACGTCGATCCCCCGCCAGTTCCAGAGCTGCATGTTCACCTGGCGCGGACCATCCTGATGGTAGCCGGCGATCACCAACCGTCCTCGCTCAGCCGTCAGTTCTGCGGCGACGTCGAGTGGCCACTGCTTCCCGACCGCCTCGATCACGCGCTCGCAGAAGCGGCCCTGCGTCAGGGCCTTCACCTGCTCGATGATGGCGTAGTGGTCGAGCATCGGAATGGTCTCGGCCGCCCCCATCCGCCTGGCCACATCCAGGGAGAAAGGACGCCGCGAGACTGCGATCACCCGGGCCCCGGCGTCAGTGGCGAGGCGGGTCAGGAGGGCGCCCAGGAAGCCGATCCCGACGATGGCCACGGTCTGGCCGGCTTCGATGCCGCTGCGCCGGAAGATGTTCATGGCGCAGCCGAGAGGTTCACCCGGGAAGGCCTCCCCGTCGAGCGCCGGCGGCAGGGGGATCACGGCTGACGCCTCCGCAAGGTCCCACTCTGCGTAGCTATGGAAGGAGAGGGCGGCGACCCGCCGGCCGACGAGGCCCGGGTCGACACCCTCACCGGCGGCGTCGACGACGCCCCAGCCCTCGTGGCCGAGGCCGCCGGGCTCGGTCGGGAACTGCATCCATTCCGGTCCCGCCCAGGGCGTGAGGTTGGAGGCGCAGACGCCGCAGCCTTCGAGGCGCACGCGGACCTGGCCCGGCCCGGGGACGGGGACCGGCGACTGCTGAATCTCGAGCCGGCCTGGGCCCGTGAGCACGACTGCCCGCATGGTCGTCGCCGTTGCGGCTGGCCGTTCTGTGAGCTGGACGGTCATGGCTCAGGCGGTCAGGGCGTCGGCGGACGCCCGGCGAGCGGGAACAGCGCCCTCGGTCTCGTCGAACCAGCGGATGGTGGACCGGAGGCCCAGCTCCACCGAGGTGGTGGGCTTCCACCCCAGGACGGCCGCGGCCTTGGAGATGTCGGGGCGGCGGCGCTTCGGATCGTCGGTCGGGAGCGCCTTGTGGACGACGCGTGAGGAGGACCCGGTGAGGGCTAGCACCAGCTCGACCAACTCCAGGATGGTCAGCTCGGTCGGGTTGCCGAGATTGATGGGGCCGGGCTGCGCGCCTTCGTGCTCCATGAGGGCGATCAGCCCCGACAGCAGGTCGTCGACGTAGCAGAAGGAGCGGGTCTGACGACCGTCGCCGAACACGGTGATGTCCTCTCCGGCCAGGGCCTGGCTGACCAGATTGGAGACCACGCGCCCGTCCGCCGCCGAGAGCCTGGGGCCGTAGGTGTTGAAGATCCGCGCCACCCGCACCTGAACCCGCCCCGCGCGGTCGAAGTCGAAGGCCAGGGTCTCGGCCGCCCGCTTGCCCTCGTCGTAGCAGGCCCTCGGACCGGTCGAATTGACGTTGCCCCAATAGGTCTCGGGCTGGGGATGCACGTGGGGGTCGCCGTAGATCTCGCTGGTGGAGGCCTGCAGCAGCCGCGCGCCGGTGCGCTCGGCCAGATGCAGCAGGTTGCGCATGCCGAGCACGCTGGTCAGCAGGGTGTGCTCGGGATCGGCCTGATAGAGCGGCGGCGAGGCGGCGCAGGCGAGGTTGTAGATGCGGTCGAAGGGCGCCTCGGCGATCCGGGCGGGCAGGGGATCGATGACGTCGGCCTTGATCAACTCGAAACCGGGCCGGCGCATGGCGCCCTCGAGATTGGCCTTCTGACCGGTCAGCAGGTTGTCGACGCAGACCACCTGGGCGTCTTCCGCCAGGAGGCGGTCGCAGAGATGGGAGCCGAGGAATCCCG
>FTGK01000578.1_pt1 | contig 15514 bp, 8 predicted proteins | sample 1640691 | NCBI WGS metagenome assembly FTGK01 (sample SAMEA3914789, study PRJEB12502) | metagenome | biome: forest; material: soil | place: Canada | collected 2011-07-03 | depth 0.3 m | reverse complement strand
GGTCAGCGGCCAGATCGGCGACTGCCCCAGCCTCGCCGACGGCTCCGAGCAGGTGAGCTGGTGGGTCGGCCGGCTGAAAGGGCCGCACGCCGACTATGTGTTCGCCGTCTCGATGGACCAGCCGACCGGCAGCGCCTTGCCCGCGCAGGAAATCAAGGTCCGCGCCAAGTCCGCGTTCGCCCAGGCGGGGCTCTGGCCGGCGAGCTGAGGGGCGGTCCGCTCCAGGGTTGCATTCGCCCCCCGGTCCTGCATCCTGAGCCGGCAACACCGAGGGGGGACCGGTGAAACGCAATCTGCGAGCCTGCGCGTGGGCGCTTGTCCTGATCGCGGGCGCGTCGCTCGCGGCCTGCGACGACAACGCGGGGCCAAAGCCGGGCCCTGCCGAGCTGGCGCTGGTGACCCACGAGCTGGACGGCGTGCTGAACCTGCCGGCCAGGCAGCTGCAGGACAACCTGAAGCGGGCCGCCGCCGACCATAGGATCTATGCCGAGGAGATGGTCATCACCGGCCCGCCCGGGACCACGCCGGTGGACTGGTGGGTCTATCGCAAGGGCCTGCTGCGGGTCGCCGGCGTCGACACCTATTATCGGGGCTATTTCGACCTGACGCCCAAGGGCGAGGCGTTCGTGAACGGGGCGCAGCCGCGGTGGCTGGCCTCGACGTTCCAGGGCCAGCCTCAGCTTGTCTGCGCGGGCGAGGGCGGCTTCACCAGCTGCCGGGTGACGGCGGTCGCCACGGTCAAGTTGACGCCGGAAGGCGCCGCGCTGTTCGACAGCGCCTCGATCGCTCCGCAGCGGTTCACCGCAGCGCTGGCGTCCGGCCCGTCGGGGTGGAGCGCCAGCGAGCTGCAGATCACCGGCGATGCCGACCCCTGGCTCACCGTCCGCACGGCCCTGTTCGGCGATCACGACGCCATCGACAAGGCGCACTACGACTGGGCCGTCAGGATGAACCGGCGCGGCCGTTGAGCGCTACTTCGTCAGTTCGTAGACCGCCGTCACGTCGATGCGGATGTCGAGCTCGCCCGCCTCGACCGGCGTCGGCGCGGCCTCGGCCATCGCGGATCGTGCGGCGAACATCGGCAGCGGACGGGGGGGCGTGTAGCCGCCGCCTTCGCTGAGGTTCACCAGCCGGTCCAGCCGGTAGCCGGTCGCGCCGGCGTAGAGCTGGGCCTTGGCGGCCAGCGCCTGCACCGCCTTCAGCCGGGCCGCGTCCTCGGCCGCCTGCGGGCTCTTCAGGCCGAACGAGACTCCGTTCACCTGGTTGGCGCCGACCGCCACCACGGCATCGAGCGTGCGGCCCAGCTTGCCCAGGTCGTTCACAATGACGGTCACCTGGTTGGACGCCTGATATCCGGTGAGCCTGGGGGGCACGTTCGGCTCATAGGCGTACTGGGCGCCCAGGTTCAGGCCCGAGGTCTGGATGTCCTTGGCCTCGATCCCGGCGTGCTTGAGCGCGGCGACCACCTGGCTCATGCGCTGGGCGTTGTCGGCCATGGCCTGCGCGGCCGTCGGCGCCTGGGTCTGCACGCCCAGCGAGATGCTGGCCATGTCCGGCGTCGCCTTGACCTCGCCAAAGGCCGAGAGGCTCAAGGTGGTGGCGCGGAACGCGTCGGCCGCCGCCATGGGCTGGGCGTACGCCGCAGGCGCGGCGAGCGCGCTGGCGCTCAAGAGGGCCGCGGCGATCGCGCCGCTGAGCAGAGAGGTCTTCATGGTGGTCTCCTTGGCCTGGTCGTCGAGGCAACCTAGTGGCGGGCGGATGAACCGGAGCTTTCCGGGTCTTGCGGCCCATGATAACCCGCACCGCCCCGAATTGCGCTCGGCGCGGGCCCGTAGCTCAATGGTTAGAGCCGGCCGCTCATAACGGTCTGGTTGCAGGTTCGAGTCCTGCCGGGCCTACCAGCCATGATCGCGGGGCGTGCAAGGCGCAACGCCGTCACACGGCCATGGCCGGCGGCGTATAGTTCCACAGCCCTCGAAACCCTGACCTATACCGCCAGGCCAGGAGGTCGAGGGGCGCGGCGTGGGCGGCGGCCCACAGGTACACGGTGTCGAGCAGAGTATCGGCCAGGACGATGTTGACCATCACCGGCGTCAGCAGCGCCACGCCCAGCGGCGCGGTGCGTTGGAACAGGAACGCCACGCCCGACGCGATCCAGACCAGGGCGATCAGCGGAAGCAGGTAGCCGGTCTTCAGCATGGCGTCCAGGAACGCAGCGGATTGGGCGCTCATGCCCTTGTCCCAGTTGGGATCGGGAAAGAAGCCGAGCATCTGGAGCTCGGTCGCCACGCCCAGAAGGATGAAATAGCCGCCGTAGAGCCAGCGCAGCAGCCGCCAGCCGATGGGATCCTTCATGACGCCTCCTCGCGGCAGGTTGGGCCGACCGGCAAAGCTTAGCGCGACGGGGCGATCCAGGCGAGGAGCTGGGACGCGGTTGTGCGCCTCCTTCCCCATTGCCCGGCGTCCCAGGTGTGAGACAGTAGCGGCGACGTCCGTTCGCGCGTGAGGTCGATGTGGCGAAGACGATCCTCATCACGGGCTGCAGCACCGGCGTGGGCCTGGGCGCGGCCTTGGCGTTTGCCGGACGCGGTTACCACGTGGTTGCTACGGTAAGGTCGGGGGCCGACGCCGAGCGCCTGCGCGCGATGGGCGACGGGCGCCTCCATCCGGTAAGCTGTGACGTCACCCTGCCCCATGAGGTCGCCCAGTTGCCAGCCGCCGTCGGTGCGGTGTCTGAGAACGGGCTGCTGGACGGGCTGATCAACAACGCGGGGATCATGCTCGCGCCTGGACCGGTGGAGTTCCAGAGGCTGGACGACATCCGCGCGCAGTTTGACGTCAACGTCTTCGGCATGATGGCGGTGACGATCGCCTTGCTGCCGCTGCTGGGCACGGGAGAGGCGGCTCGCGGTCATGCCGGGCGGATCATCAACATGAGCTCGATCGAGGGAAAGCTGGCCAGCCCGTTCCTGTCTGCCTATTCGGCCAGCAAAGCGGCCATCGAGGGCTTCTCCCACAGCCTGCGCCGGGAGCTGCGGCTGTTCGGGATCGAGGTGGTCATCGCCGGCCCCGGCGGGGTGAAGTCCGAGATGTGGCGCAAGACGCCGCTGGACGTCGCGCCCCTGGTCGGCGGCGCCTACGAGGCGTCGTTCCGCAAGATGAGCGAGCTCACGGGAAAGATGGAGCGCGACGCGGCCTCGCCTGACGAGGTTGGCGACTGGCTGGTGCGCGTCTTCGAGACGCGCCGGCCCAAGGCGCGCTATGCCTACGCCCGCAAGCCCTTGGTGGACGGCACGTGGCCGGCCCTGTTCCCGGCCCTGTGGTACGACGAGGCCCTCGGCGTCCTGCTGGGCCTGAAGAAGCCCACGCCCGCCCGGTCCTGACGCAGGTCAAGCTTCCGGTGGCAGGGCGAGCCGCTTGCGGATGATCGCCAGCAGCGCCGGGCGAGCCTCGTTCACGAAGAAATGGCCACCCGGCAGCATCCGGAGGTCGAACGCCGCCGATGTCTCCTGCGACCAGGCCTGTAGCTGGTCGCGCCCGATCAGTCTGTCCTCCAGCCCGCCAAAGGCGGTCACCGGGCAGTCGAGCAGGCCCGAGGCGCGATAGCGGTAGTCCTCCACCAGAGTGAAGTCGCCCCGCAGCCGGCGAAGCAGCAGCGCCATCATCTCGGGGTCACGCAGCAGGGGCTCGGGGAAAGCCCGGTAGCGCTTGAGAATGGCCGCGAGGAAATCGGCGTCCGGCAGGGTGAACATCGGCGGACCCGGATAGGGCAGGCGGGGACCGCGCTGGGCCGAGGCGAACAGATGCATGGGCGCCGCCCCTGCCGTCGCCAGTTCATGCGCCAGGTCGAAGGCGAGGAAAGCCCCCATGCTGTGGCCAAACAGGGCGTAGGGGCGATCGAGCATCGGCCACAGTCCCTTGGCTAACGCCGCCGCCAGCGGCGCCATGGCCGCCGCCGGCGGCTCGTCCTGCCGGGCGTCGCGGCCCGGCAGGCAGGGAACGCACAGCTCAATATCGTCGGGAAGCTCGTCCACCCATGGCCGGAACACCGCCGCCCCTGCTCCGGCATAAGGAAAGCAGATCAACCGCAGGCGCACCGGCGCGCCCGGCCCGGCCGCCCCGATCCGCCCGCGCACCCGACGCAGGGGCAGGCTCACTTGGCCGTGACGAGGTCGACCGGGGCCTCCGAGCCCGGTCCGGCGGCGGGGTGCAGGGCGGTCTGCACCGCCTTCAGCGCCGCGATCGCCAGGTCGATTTCCGCGTCGGTATTCGCCGAGGTGATCGAGAACCGCACCAGGTTGCGCGTGGCGGGAACGGCGGGGAAGGTCGCCGGTGTGATCAGGATGTCGTGGTCCCACAGGATGCGGCAGGCGCTGACCATCTCGTCCCAGCCGCCGATCACGACGCCAACGATCGGGAAGTTGGAGTCGTTGTCGACCTCGAAACCCAGGGCCACGGCCGCGCGCACCAGCCGAGCGGTCAGGCTATGGATACGGCGGCGGCGCTCGTCGCCGTCCTTGCGGTTGAGCCGCAGGCCGGCCAGGCCCGTGGCCAGGCAGGCCACCGCGGTCGGTCCCGAGAACACATAAGGACCCGAAGTCTGCAGCATCTGCTTCATCGCCTGGGTCTGGCAGGTCACGAAGGCGGCGTAGCTGGAAAAGGCCTTCGACATGCCCGCCACGTAGACAATCCGGTCGCGCTCATAATCGAGCCCGAGATGGCGCACGATGCCGACTCCGCCATAGCCGTAAGGAAGGTCCTCGTCGGGATCGGCGCCGACGATGCCGAAGCCGTGGGCGTCGTCGACGCAGAGCGTGGCGTTGTACTCCCGCGCCAGCCGGGCGTAGTCGGCCAGCGGCGGGTTGGGGCTGCCCATGGAATAGACGCCGTCAGTGCAGATGATCTTGGTCTTGCCGAGCGGATAGCGGGCCAGTTTGGCCGTCAAATCCTCGACGTCGTTGTGCCGGAACTCCACCCACTCCGTACCGTCGAACCGGGCGCGCATGCAGGCCTCGGCGATGGAGTAGTGGGCCGACTCGTCGGTCAGGATCACGCCCCTCATGCCGGCCAGCGCCGGCAGCACGCCCAGGTGCAGCAGCGAGATCGAGGGGAAGACCAGGGTCTCGGGCGCGCCCACCGTGTTGGCCAGTTCGCGCTCGAGCTCGTCGTACAGAGAGGGCGAGGCCACCGCCCGCGTCCAGCTGGGGTGCGTGCCCCAGGCCTGCACCGCTCCGGTGATGGCCGACTGGATCTCGGGCTCCAGGTCGAAGCCCAGATAGTTGCAGGAGGCCAGATCGCAGCGCCAGCGGCCATCGATCAGCACCTGCCTGCCCCGTTGCGCCTCGACGATGGCGTAGCACTGCGGCAGGGCCTTCAGCTCTTCGCGCACCGCATAGCGGACGGAATCGGGATCCTCCGCCGCCGGGGCCGGCTGGTCCGGCGCCTCCGCCAGCGTCGAGGCGAACTTGACAAGCACGAAGTCCACGACCGAATTGACGCTGACGTCCCGCATCAGCAGCTCGAGCGGGAACGTCACCTTCAGCGAGGCTTCCAGCCGATTCTTGATCTCCACCATCATCAGGGAGTCGACGCCGAGGTCCGTCCAGGCCTCGCCGTTCCTGATCTCGTAGCTCGCGGGCAGGCCCAGCACCTGCCGCACCGCCTCCTGGATGTGGGCCTCCAGCAGCGTCCGCTGGTCCTCCTGCGGGGCGGCGCGCAGCTGTCTGAGGATGTCTTCCCGCTCCGCTGTGGCCCCGTCCTTGCGCTCGGTGAGTTCGCTCAGGAAGCTCTGCTCCTCCGGCGCCGGCCAGCGCTTGGCGTAGGCGTCCCAGCGCACCTTCATCACGCCAACGTCGCCGCGGGTTCCGCGCCGCGAGCGCAGCAGAAGGCGCATTGCGTGCAGCCCTTCGTCGACGGACAACTTCTCGATGCCGCCGCCGAACTCCAGGCCGGCGGCCATGCCAACCTCCGCCCAAGGGCCGAAGGCCAGGCTCGACCCGGCCAGGCCCTCGACGCGGCGGGCGGTGGCCAGGGCGTCGAGGAATGCATTGGCGGCCGCGTAGTTGGTCTGGCCGGGTGAGCCGGTGACCGAGGCCATCGACGAGAAGCTCACGAAGAAATCGAGCCGCAGGTCCCGCGTGAGCCGGTGCAGCTCCCAGCCGCCGCGCACCTTGGGCGCCAGCACGGTCGCGTAGCTTTCAGCGCTCTGGTTGCGCGCCAGCCCCTCGACCAGCACCCCGGCGGCGTGGACGATCCCGCGCAGGGGCGCCGCCTCTTGGCAGAGTGCGACCATGGCGGCCGCGTCCTCCGGCTTGGAGACGTCGCCGCGCATCACCTCGACCCGGGCTCCGGCGGCCCGCATCGCCTCGATCGCACGCTCAGCGGCCTCGTCCGCGCCGCGCCGACCAGCCAGCACCAGGTTGCGCGCCCCCGCCGCCACCAGGCTCTCGGCGATCTTGAGGCCCAGGCCGCCCAGGCCGCCCGTCACAAGATAGCTGGCCTCAGCGCGGACGGGGCTTTCGTCCAGGGTCATGACGCATTTGCCGATGTGCCGGGTCTGCTGCATGTAGCGGTAGGCCTCGGCGGCCCGGTCGATCGAGAACACGGTCAGCGGCGGCGGGCGCAGCGCGCCGGTCTCGAACAGGGCGCAGATTTCCTTGCCGGTCTGGATGCTGGCGACCATGTCGCGGGCGATCACCGCCCCCAGTTCGAACGTGAAATAGGCCGCGTCCGGACGCTGCACCGCTTCGGGCGGGACACCGCCCTCCAGCCGGCCGATCTCGACGAACCGGCCGCCCTGCCGCAGGACCGAGAAGCTGCGCTCGACCGCCGCCCCGCCCAGGCTGTTGAGCACCACGTCGACGCCCTCGCCCCTGGTCGCCGCCATGATCTCTTCGGCGAAGTCCAGGGTGCGCGAGTTCATGATCCGGGTGACGCCCTGCGAGCGCAGATAGTCCCACTTGCCCGGGCTGGCGGTGGCGAAGATCTCGGCGCCAATGGACTGGGCGATCTGGATCGCCGCCACGCCGACCCCGCCCGCCGCCGCGTGGATCAGCACCCGCTCGCCGCGCTTGAGGCCCGCGAGCTGAACCAGCGCGTGATAGGCGGTCCAGTAGACGCTGGGCAGGGATGCGGCCGTGGCGAAGTCCAGGCCTTCGGGCACAGGCATCACCCCGTCGCGGAAGGCGATCACGTGGCTGGCGAAGCTGCCCACCGCGGGCGCCATCACCACGTCGCCGACGGCGAGATCAGTCACTCCCTCGCCCAGGGCCGACACCACCCCCGCGCAGTCGAAGCCCAGCGGGATGTCCTGGGCCCGCTGGACCCCCATCTCGCGCTCGTAGAACTCCCGCAGCATGCCGAGCGAGATGATCACGTCGCGGAAGTTCAGCGCCGTCGCCTTGACCGTGATCTCCACCTGGTTGCGGCCAGGCTTCTGGCGCGCCATCGGGACCAGCTGCAGGTTGTCGGGCGAGCCGTACTCCCGCAGCTGCAGCCGGTAGGACCCCTCGATCGTCGCCGGCGCCGCATCGGGGCAGCGGGCGAAGCGGGCCACGTGGCGTTCGCCGCCGCGCCAGGCGACCTGGCCCTCCAGGGGCTCGGCGCCAAGCTCGGCCAACAGGGGTTCGGCCTCCTCGGCCGCGTCACGCTCCAGGTCGATGCAGGCGATGTGCAGCTCGGGCGACTCCTGCAGGATCGTGCGCGCCATGCCCCACAGCGGCGCCTGCGCGACGTTCGGCGCCTCGCCCGACGCGACCGCCTGAGCGATCCGGGTCACCACGAAGGGTCGCGGCTTCGTCGGTGCGTCCATCGTGGCCTGCAGGACATGCAGCAGGCCTGTGGCCAGGGCCTCGGCGCGGTCCGCCGGGTCGGTCCCGGCGCCGTCGGGCCAGAGGCTCCACAGGTGGACCACGCCGGCGCAGGGCGGCGCGCCGGGCAGGGCGCAGGCCTCGATCAGGCGGCTCAGGTCGCCTGGCGAAGCGGGGTCGACGATGAAGCGCGATCTGGCGGGATCGGACTCCAAGGCCGCGAAGCCACCGCCTTCCGAAGCGACGACGCAGCGGTCGCCGCGCGCCCGAATCCGGGCCGCCAGCGCCGAGCCGACAGCCGAACCGTTGTCCAGCAAGAGCCAAGTCGCAGGCGCGGCGGCGGGGGCATCCTCCGTCGCCAGGTCCTGGCGGCGCCATTCGATGCGGTAGAGCCAGTCGGCCAGCCGCCGCTTCAGGAACGCCGCGGCCGGCGCCTTGCGCATCTCGAAGCCCTCGAGAGCGGCCAGGGTCTCGCCCTCGGAGTCGAGGAACCGGATGTCCCAAATGGATGGCCCCGTGCGGACGGCGTGGCACCACCAGCTCGTCCCGGTCGCGGCGCGCTCCACCCGCATGGCCTTCACTGCAAAGGGCAGGAAGGTCTCGGTCTGATCGTCCTCGCCCAACAGGGCGCCAGCCACCTGGAAGCCGGCGTCCAACAGCGCGGGATGGATTTTGTAGCCCTCGATCGAGCCGACCGCCTCGGGCAGCGTCAGCTCGGCCAGGGCTTCTTCCTGACCCATCCACAGACGATCGACCCATCTGAAGGCGGCGTTCACCTCCACGCCGCTGGCGATGATGATCTCGTACAGCCGTCCCGTGTCGAACGGGTCGCGGCAGCGGGCCTGCAGCGACGCCAGATCGGCCCCGCGCTCCGGCGTCGGCCCCGCCGGGCGCATCCGCCCGGTCAGCAGGCGCACCATCGGCTCGCCGGAGGCCTCAACCGGCAGAGCGGCGATCTGCACCCCCTGGGCCGGCTGGGCGCCCTCATCGCCGTCGAGCGGCGTCAGCACGGCCTGCACCTGCCGGCCCTCGCGCTCGTTCAGGATCAGCGGGGCGAGGAAATAGACGTCCTCGATGCGGCAGGCGGGCCAGTCCATCAGTTCGGCGGCGCTGGCCAGCATCGACAGATAGGTCGCGCCGGGCGCCACCACCTGGTCGTGGACCTTGTGGTCCGCCAGATAGGGCTGGGCGGCGATGCCGAGCGTCGTTGAGGCCACGGTCTCCTTCACCAGCGGCGAGCGCGTCAGGGATTCGACCAGTGGCCGCAGGGCGCCCGTCAGCCGCGGCGAGCCCGCCGCGCCGCCCGGGAACCAGAAGCGTCGCCGCTCGAAGGGATAGGTCGGCAGGGGAAGCTTGCGCCGGGCGTAACCACGGTCGAACCCGGCCCAGTCGATCTCGCCGCCGTGCGCCCACAGCTCGGCGACGCTGTCCAGCAGCTGCGTCCAGTCGTCCCGCCGGGCCCGCAGGCTCGGCAACCAAAGGGCGTCGCTGCCCGGCAAACACTCGCGGCCCAGGCCGCAGAGCACCGGTTGCGGACCGGCCTCGACGAAGACGCCGCAACCCATTTCGGCCGCACTCGCCACGGAATCGGCGAAGCGCACCGCGCCGCGGATGTGCTGCACCCAGTAGTCCGCCCCGGCGATCTCGTCGCCGGCTTCCTGGCCCGTGACGTTGGAGATGACCGGCAGCGAGGGCGGCTGAAAGCTCACCCCTGCCGCGACGGCGGCGAACTGCGCCAGCATCGGCTCCATCAGCGGCGAGTGGAAGGCATGGGAGACATTGAGCGCCCGCGCCGGGATCTCCTGCGCGATCAGGGCCGCGGCGATGGCCTCGACCGCCTGCGCTTCGCCCGACACCACCACATCGTTTGGCCCGTTCACCGCCGCCAGCGAGACTAGGTCGCTGAAGGGCGCCAGCAGGGGCAGGACGCGCGCCTCCGCCGCCCGCACCGCCAGCATGGCGCCGTTCCTGGGCAGGGCCTGCATCAGCGCCCCGCGCGCGGCGACCAGCTTCAGGGCGCTCTGAAGGTCGAACACGCCGGCGAGGCAGGCGGCGACATATTCCCCGACGCTATGGCCCAGCACCACGTCCGGCTCGACGCCCCAGGAGCGCCACATCTGCGCCAGGGCGTATTCGACGGCGAACAGGGCCGGCTGGGCGTAGGCCGTCTCGTCGATCACCGGTCCGCCGCCCTCGGCCTGCGCCCTGCCGTACAGCACCTCCAGCAGCCGCAGGGGCAGGGCGTCGGCCAGCAGGGCGTCGCAGGCCTCAAGGGTCTCGCGGAACACCGGCTGGGTCTCGAACAGAGCGCGCCCCATGTCCGGCTGCTGCGAACCCTGGCCCGTGAACATCATCGCCAGAAGCGGTCGCTCCTGCGGCTCGCGGCCGGTCTTGGCGGCCGGCGCCGACACGCGCCCGGAGACTCCGCGCAGGTTTGCGGCGAGATCGGCCGATGCCGAGGCCGTCACCGCCAGCCGGTGGTCGAAACGGGAGCGGCCGGCGTTGGCCGAGTAGCAAAGGTCCGGCAGGGCATCCGCTGGCAGGCGGTCCGCCGCATCGGCCATGCGGTCGGCGAGCTGTCGCAGAGCCGCCTCCGATTTTGCGGAGAGGGCGAGCACATGCAGGGGCCGGTCAGGCCCCCGGGCGACTTCGGCGCGGGCCGGCGCTTGCTCCACGACCACGTGGGCGTTGGCGCCGCCGAAGCCGAACGAGCTCACACCGCAGATCCGATGGCCCGCGGGCCAGGGGGTGGCCTCCGCCACCACGCGGATCGGCAGCCGGTCCCATGGGATCATCGGGTTGGGCTGCTCGAAGTGGAGATTGGCGGGAATGACGCCGCGGTCCATCGACAGGATCGCCTTGATCAGGCCGCACACCCCGGCGGCCCATTCCAGGTGCCCGCAATTGGTCTTGACCGACCCCACCAGCAGCGGCGTGGAACGGCCAGCGAAGACCGCCCCCAGGGCGCCGGCCTCGATCGGATCGCCGACGGCCGTGCCCGTGCCATGCGCCTCGAGGAATCCGACCTCCGACGGATCGACGCCGCCGTTGCGCAGGGCCGTGCGGATCACCTCCTGCTGCGCCGGACCGCTGGGCACGGTCAGGCCGCTGGAACGGCCGTTGTGATTGGTGGCGCTGCCGCGCAGCAGGGCGAAGATATTGTCCCCGTCGGCCACCGCGTCCGATAGCCGCTTGAGCACCAGAACGCCGCAGCCCTCACCACGGACATAGCCGTTGGCGCGGGCGTCGAAGGTCTTGCAGCGGCCGTCGGGCGAGAGCATCCGCGCCTTGCAAAGGCCGATGAACACGTCGGGTGCGAAGTTCAGGTTGACGCCCGAGGCCAGGGCGATGTCGCTTTCGCCGCCGCGCAGGCTCATCATCGCCAGGTGGACCGAGACCAGCGACGAGGAGCAGGCGGTGTCGACCGCCAGCGAGGGTCCGCGCACGCCCAGCAGGTAAGAAAGCCGCCCTGCCGCCGCGGCGTGCGATCCGCCTGTGCCATTGTAGGCGTCTGCGCCCATCGGCCCCAGCGCCGCCTGCAGATCGCCGTAGTCGGTCGTTCCCATGCCGACGAAGACGCCCACCTGCTGCTGGGCCAGGCCCTGCGGCGCGATGCCGGCGCTTTCCAGCGCCTCCCAGTGCACCTCCAGCAGCTGGCGCTGCTGCGGGTCCATGTATTGCGCCTCGCGGGGAGAGATGCCGAAGAACGAGGCGCTGAACTGGTCGAAGTCGGGGATGAAGGCGCCCCGGCGTGTGTACATCTTGCCGCGCGCCTCGGGGTCCGGATCGTAATAGTCGTCCACGTTCCAGCGCTCTGGCGGGATCTCGGTCACCGCGTCGCCCCCGCGCGCCAGGAAGTCCCAGAACGCGTCGGGGGTGTCGCCGCCCGGCAGGCGGCAGGCGATGCCGACCACCGCGACCGCTTCGTTGCGTCCCTGAATGTTGCGTGCTTGGGTCATGGCGCAACACACTCCTCGCCCGTGACAAACCCGCCGCCCGGTCCGGCGATGGCCGACAGCAGAAACTCGACGACCGCTCCGACGGTCGGGTGGTCGAAGGTCATTGTCTCGGGAAGCTGCCGGCCGAACAGGTATTCCAGCCGGGCGCGCAGCTCGATGGACGCGAAGGAGTCCATGCCGAGGTCGGTGAAGCCGCGCTCGACCGGAACCTCGCCGGTGGGACGTCCGAGCACCGCCGCGGCCTGGGTCTGCACGATGCTGCGCAGCAGCCGGCGACGCTGCTCGGCGCCCGCGGCCGCCAGCTGGCGTAGCGCGCGCGCCGTCCGGTCGTCGCGGATGCGCGCCAGATAAGGGCCGACGTCCGCCAGCTCGCTCTTGATGACCTTTCCGGTCGAGCTACGCGGCAGCGCGTCCCGGATCTCGATGATCCGCGGAACCTTCACGAAGGCCAGGCGCTCGCGGCAGAAGGCGCGGATCTGCGCCTCGCCCCAGCCGTCGCGGGCCACGACCGCCGCCTTGATCATCGGGCCCATGGCCTCGACCGTGACGCCCAGCGCCGCCGCCTCCTCGACGCCGGGACAGTCGAGCAGCACCTCCTCCACCTCGGCGATGTCGACCTTGTAGCCGGCGATGTCTATGATGCCCTGCTTGCGGCCGGTCAGGGTGAGCCTCCCGTCGACGCCCAGCGTCCCGAGGTCGCCGGTCCGGTAGAAGCCCCCCTGGAAGACCTCATCGCTGAGCGCGGCGCGGTTGTCATAGCCGCCTGGCGGCAAGGTGGGGCTGCTTACCCAGATGTCGCCCGCCTGGCCCGCAGGCAACACCTCCCCTGCCGGACCGCGGATCTCGACCGACACGTTGCGTAGCGGCCGGCCGAGCGATCCGAACACGAACTGTTCCTTGGGCGCGCCGTCGATGGCGATGGAGCCCGCCTCGGTGGATCCATAGAGCGAGCGCAGCGGGACGCCGTAACGCTCGAGGAACCGGTCGAAGGTGCGCCGCGGCAGCACGTCGCTCGAGGAGATGCACAGCTTCACGCCGTTGAAGTCGATCGGGAACCCCTGCGGCAAGCCGGCGAGCACCGAAAACTGGTAGGGCACGCCGGGATAGAACCGCACCGCCTCGCGTTGGATGAGATCGGCCACGCGGCCGCACTGGTTCAGGAACGGCGCGCCGCCCGGCTGCTGGTCCGTCAGGATCACCAGGGTCGCGGCGAGGTACAGCGCATCCAGCAGGCAGTTGCCGATGCCGTAGGAATGGAACAGCGGGATGGTGCAGAGGACCGTGTCGTCGCAGGTCAGGCCGACGGTTTCGACGAAATTGAGCGCCTCGTAGTGCAGGTTCGCCTGCGTGCAGCAGACGCGCTTGAAGGTGTCGGTCGAGCCGGAGGTGTAGAGATAGAGCGCGCGCCCGGCGTAGGGCTCGGCCGCGTCGGCCTCCGGTTCCGGTCCCGCGAGCGAGGCGAAGTCGATCTCGCCCGGCCCGGGCCCGCCCATGACGACGAGCGGAATAGGCCTTGGTCCGTCTGCGGCGATTGTGCGGCAGGCCGCCAGGCCGGCGCCGCCGGCGATCACCACCCGGGCGTCCCCGTCCAGGATGAAGCGATGCATCTCGGCGCTGGTGTACTGGGGATTGAGCGGCAGGAAGATCGCGCCCAGCCGGGCGCTCGCCAGGAAGGCGATGACGAACTCGGCGCCGTTGGCCAGCACCGCCGCCACGCAGTCGCCGGGGCCGACGCCCAGCGCCCGCAGACCGCCCGCGCACTGCGCCACCCGCGACGCGAGCTCGCCATAGCTGATGCGGTCCTCGCCGCACACGATCGCCGCCTTGTCGGGCTGGGCGCTCGCCGCCGCGCGGAGCATGGCGCTCAGCATCGGTCCGCCCCGCCGCCCGCCGCGGTCGCCCGGCGCGCCGCCTCGACGAGCGCGCCGCCGCGCAGCAGTGCGACCATCCGCCTGATGTCGGGAAACTGCGCACGATCCTGCGTCAGCGGCTCGACGCCCGCGTCGCGCAGGACGGCGTAGGCGGCGTCCGTCCCGGCCCCCAGCCGAAGGCCGCCGGCGCCGGTCTTGGCGCGCTGCAGATGGATCGCCTGGGCCGCGCAGATGAATTCCAGCGCCAGCACCTGCTCGATGTTGGCCACGATGTCCCGCGCGTGGCGGGCGGCGTTGAGGCTCATGCTGACATGGTCCTCCTGGTTCCCCGAGCTGGGGATGGAATCGACCGAATCCGGATGCGCCAGGACCTTGCAATCCGACACTAGCGCCGCGGCCGTCGCCTGCAGCATCATCAGGCCGGTGTTTAGGCCCTCCAGGCCCTCCGGAGGGTCAATGAGGAAGCTGGGCAGGCCGTGGGCCGGCCGCGGCCCGGCGTCGGCGGGCTGGTAGGTCTTTGCGGGGTGGTAGTCGTTCATCATGAACATCCGCCGATCCGACATGCCGCCCATCTCGGTCAGGGCTATGGCCAGGAAGTCCATCGCCAGCGCGATCGGCTCGCCGTGGAAATTGCCGCCGGAAATCGTTTTGTAGGACCGTGGGAGGTCCAGGAAGATCAGCGGGTTGTCGGTGACGGCGTTGATGTCCATCTCCACCCAGCGCTGCGCCAGGTCGAGCGTATCGGCGATGGCGCCTTGGACCTGCGGGGCGCAGCGGACCGAATAGGGGTCCTGCGGCGGCACGCGCACCGGGTTGGTGTCCAGGTGGCCGGGATCGAGCAGTTCGCTGCCTTCGACATAGGAGAGAACCTGCGCCCCGAACCGCGCCGCCGCCTCGTGGCCTCGCACGCGATGCAACTGCGGCAGGAAGGGATCGCGGAAGCCGCGGATGCCTTCCAGCGTCATGGCCACGACCAGCGCCGCGTGATCCAGCAGGTTGCGGGAGTCCGAGAGCGCCAGCGCGGCGATCGCGGCGGAAAAGGTCGATCCGTTGACGAGCGCCAGGGCTTCCTTGGCTTCGAGTTCGATCTTGCCGCCGACGCACGCCATGGCTTGCGCGCCCGTTACACGCCGCCAGAGCGTCTGCTCGCCGGTCGCGTGGTCCTCCGTCAGGTGCAGCGGCGCGCCGGCCGCCCCGGCATCGGCGTCGAATGGCAGGAACGCCTCGCCGTCGGTCGCATCCTGGCCGAGATCGACGGCGCCGGCCTCGGCGCGCGGCGGGGCGGACATCGCCAGCACGAGGTGAGCCAGGGGGGCCAGGTCGCCGCTCGCGCCCAGCGATCCTTGCTCGGGCACAGCGGGATAGACCTCGGCGTTGAGCATCCCGCTCAGGGTGTCGACGACCAGCGGTCGCACTCCGGAATATCCCTGCGCGAGGGAATTGGCCCGGATGAGCATGGCCGCGCGCACCACCGGCAGGTCGAACCAGCGGCCGACGCCCACCGTGTGGCTGGCGATGAGGTTGCGGCCGAGCGCCTTGATCAGATAGGCGCTGTCGAGCGCCGTCCGCCCGGCCAGCGCCCCGAAGCCGGTGTTGATCCCGTAGAACGCGGTGGCCCGGTGGCCGGGCTCGCGATCGGACGCGATCTCGTCGACCGTCTGCGCCACCCAGGCCGCCGTGGCCTGCAGCCTCTGCGTCGGTTCCGGACCTAGCGGCGCGACAGGCGCGCCGTAGCGCGCGACGCGAACCACGTCGGACAGGCCCAGGGGACCTGCCCCGAGCAGGACCGGACGCGTCTCGGCCGGTTCGCCTCGCATGTCAGCCACCGCCTGTCAGGCCATCAACCCGTGTCGCCGAGGATCGCGTCGTAATAGCG
>FTGK01000740.1_pt1 | contig 15873 bp, 14 predicted proteins | sample 1640691 | NCBI WGS metagenome assembly FTGK01 (sample SAMEA3914789, study PRJEB12502) | metagenome | biome: forest; material: soil | place: Canada | collected 2011-07-03 | depth 0.3 m | reverse complement strand
TTCACGATCAGCCAGGCCGCGCCGAGGCTGATCACCGGGCGGCTGAGGATCGGCGCGATCGGCCGCGCCTCGGGACCAAGCAGGCGCGCCGCCCCGCCCATCAGCCCCGCTATGGCGCCCGAGGCGCCGACCACGGGCTCGGTGCTGCCGACGTGGACGGCGGCGTAGCCCAGCGTCGAGACCACGCCGCACGCCAGATAGAAGAGAAAGAAGAGCAAGGGCCCCTTCCAGCCCCGCCCCATCAGCCGCGCCACCGGCGGGCCGAAGGCCAGGGCCCCCAGGGCGTTCATCAGGGCGTGGGCCCACCCGGCGTGGACGAACATGACGCTGAGCAGGCCGGGCCAGGCTCTTCCCGGCAGCTGCGAGGGCGCGAGGCCCCAGCGGGCGATGCCCGCGTCGCCGGGCGCGAGGGTGGACTGCAGGGCGTAGGCCCCGACGATCGCCACCACGATCGCCAGCGCCGGCCAGGGCGCATTGAACAGCGGCTCGCGGACAGGCGGCTGGGGATCGGAGGCGTCCCCGGGGCCGGGCGCGGCGCCCCACGGCCCTGCGCCGGTCGGCTGATCCTGCTCGGTCATCCGGTGAGAACTCCTGGCCAGGCCTTCGCCCGCGCGGTTTGGGAACGGCCCGATTAACTAAATCGAGACGTGTTGGACGCTAACTCCACCTTGCTCAAGTCGGGTCTTCGAAAGCGCGTCACGGGTGCGTCTTCGAGCGTGGAGTTGATGATGGCCGCCACACCGCAGCGTCTGCGAATCGCCCTGATGGCTGGGGCCGTCCTGGCGGCCGCAGCCTCGGCGTCCGCGCAGAGCATGAACGCCAATTCAGCCGCGTACAACGCCGGCTGGGGCCGGACCGCCGGCCAGGAGAACCAGGGCGTCACCGCTTCCATGCGCGACGCCAACGGCAACCTGGTGGTCGTCAACGGCGTCATCGGAGGCGTCTCCAACCAGTTCTTCTCCGGCGGCGGGGCTTCGACTTCGGCGTCCGGCGCCTTCGCCTCCGGGGCGACGGCGGTGGGCAACAGCCTCTCGGTCGTGACCCAGGGCGACTACAACACCGTGATCATCGACTCTACCCAGATCAACAATGGCGCGGTCACTGCGACCAGCACCACGTCGGGCGGCGGCAATGGCTCCTGAAAAATCATCCCATAAGCGGTTCGCCACCAAGGCGGTGGCCGCGGTTTCGGCCACAGCGATGCTGCTGGCCGGCTGCGCCATGCCGGTGGCGGGGCCGAGCGGCCTCTACGCTCACCCCATCGGCACCGCGCCGGTGACGTCGAACCCGACGCCCTATTCCGGCGCCCTGGTGTGCCTCGGCGAATACGCCCGCCAGCGCGGGCTTCGCGCCCCGCGCATCGCGGTCGGCCGCATCTCCGACTACACCGGCAAGGAAGAGTCCGACGGCTCCGGCCGCAAGCTCACCCAGGGCGCGTCGCTGATGGCCATCTCGGCCCTGGCCAAGGCCGGCGCCCCGCTGGTCGAGCGCTACGACACCTCGGTCTCCGAGCTCGAGCTCAAGTACGCCAACAACAAGCTGATCACCGACGATCCCAACGCCAAGCCGGACGTGCCGGCCGACTATCGCAAGATCATGTCGGGCCAGGTGCCGGGGTCGGACTTCTACCTGGTCGGCGGCATCACCGAGCTGAACTTCAACATCCGCTCCTCGGGCGTCAGCGCCCAGGGCGGCGAGGTCAAGGCCACCGGCGTCAAGGCCTCGCTCGGCGGCAGCGTCTACATCATGAACATCGGCCTCGACCTCAGGCTGGTGAACACCAAGACCCTCGAGGTCGTGGACGTCATCTCCTACCAGAAGCAGATCGTCGGCCGCGAAGTCTCCGCCGGCGTCTTCGACATCTTCCACGGCGTGGCGGTGGACGTCTCGGCCGGCAACGGCGGCCTGGAGCCCCTGCAGCTCGGCGTGCGGGCGCTGATCGAGCGCGGCGTGCTGGAGATGATGGCCAACCTCTATGGCGCCTCGGGTCCTCAGGTCTGCCTGAGCGACGATCCCCTCGGTCCCAACGTGACCGCCGGAGTCACCGGCGGCTACACCCCTGCCTATAACAACCTGGCGTCAAACAATGCGCACAGCCGCGAAGATCCTTATCGCTGGGATCGCCGCCGCGATCCCTATGCTCCCGCCGATAACCGGGGTCGCTACTAGCCAGACGGCCGATAGCCAGGTCCTCAACGGCCAGGTCCAGCTCGGGAACATCACGTCCTCCCAGACGCTGGATGTCACCACCGTCACCGACCAGACCGCCGCGGTCACCACCGCGACCGGCAACGCCGTGACCATGGCCGCCGATTCCGGCTCCCTCGACGTGCAGTCGACCCAGAGGATGGCCGGCGCGGCGACCGCGGCGACCACGCTCAACGTCGATTCCGGCGGCTATACGGGCGTCACCGCCCTCACTACGGCCGCCACCGGCAACACCTCCGAGGCCACGAACCTCGGCGGCGGCGCCCTGACCGGCAGCCTGAGGCAGCGCACCACAGGCGACATCACCGCCACCAGCGACGTCAACGCCGCCGAGGGCGAGACCGGCGACCTGCAGGTCAACACCCAGGCCATCGCCAACACCCAGGGCGTGGCCGTCGACGGCGCTCCGGCCGAGGTCGGGGTCAACCAGAGATCCACCGCCTCGACTGTCTCCAACAGCAACGTGACCCTGGGCTACACCGCCGGGGACGCGGAACTCGGGGCCAGCGCGGTCTCCAACAACCTCACCGCCACGGGTCTCGACGGCGGCAGCCAGACCCTCACGGTCAACCAGAGCATGACGGGCGGGATGACCCAGGCGGCCCAGTTCGTGGCCGTGGGCCAGGCCCAGACCTCCAACAACGCCGCCACCGCCAGCGCCAACAACGTCTCGGTCTCCAACGACGGCGGGCCGCTCGACGTCACCGCGACCCAGACCAACTCCGGCTACGTCAGGGGCCAGGCCGAGAGCACCGCCTATTCCTTCGGGACCTCCACCGCGACCGCCAACGGCGTCGGAAACTCGGCCATCTATGGCGAGACCGGCGGCCAGATCACCCTCAACAGCTCCCAGTTCAACTCAGGCGCGGGCGTCGAGGCGGTTGCCAGCTCCGGCGGCGCCACGGGCTACGACCTCTCGAGCTCCGCCACCGCCATGGGCAATGCGGTCACCGGCTACGCCTGCTCGGCCTGCGGCGGCGTGATGAACATCACCTCCAGCCAGTCGAACAGCGCCGACATCGGGGCGTCTTCCACCATCCCCTACGGCGGCAGCGCAGGCTCCGCCCGATCGGCCGTCTCCACCTCCACCGCCGTCGGCAACAGCGCCACCTTCTACGTGAGCCGCCCCTCGAACTGAGGGTTCCGCCGCCCTAAGAAGGCGCCAAGCCGTTAGGGAGAGCGAAGGTGGACCATCCCCTCGAAGGCCGCTGCGCCTGTGGCGAGGTGCGCTATCGCCTCGCCGGCCGGCCGATGTTCGTCCACTGCTGCCATTGCCTGGACTGCCAGCGGCAGACCGGCAGCGCCTTCGTGCTGAACGCCATCTACGAGCTGGACAGGATCGAGCTCATTTCGGGCGAGCCTGAGCCCGTGCCTGTGCCCACCGACAGCGGCCGGCCGCACGACATCCATCGCTGCAGGACGTGCCGCACGGCCCTGTGGAGCAACTATGGCGCCCGGCCGGTCCGTTTCGTCCGGGTGGGGACGCTCGAGGATCCCGCCGCCCTGCCCCCGGACGTGCACATCTTCACCCGGTCCAAGCTGCCCTGGGTCGCCCTGCCGCCGGAGGTCCCGGCGTTCGAGGTCTACTACGAGATGGACAAGCTTTGGCCGCCGGAGAGCCTGGCGCGGCGCAAGGCGGCGCTGAGCGCAGCCTAGTCGTCCCGCGGGCGGGTCATGTAGCTGGGGGTGGGGGTCGAGCCGAGGCTGCCCGGAGCCCCCATCATCGCCGAGCGGACGTTGAGCTTGCGCCGGGAAATTCGCGGGCGGCTGCGCAGCCATTCGGCGCGGGCGGTCCAGAAGAAGGCGGGGGTGCGGCCGCGGAAGTCGCAGCTGCGCAGGAAGCGAAGGCCCACCTCCTCGCCGGCGCGCCAGCGCACCTGGCCCTCGAAGGCGAGGCCCGTGGACCAGACCACCAGGATGAACTGTTCCTCGTCCGGACGGGCGCCGATGAACTGCAGCCGGGCGCCCCGCTCGTTGTAGTCGCGGACCACGCAGTCGTAGCCGCCCGGAAAGGCCTTGCCCCTCAAGGTGGTGGGCTTCCGAGGGATGGCGCGCCGCTCCATCGGCGGCCGGTCGTCAGTCGCTGCGTCCATGGCGCGACGCTAACCACTCCAGGTTAAGCTCTGCTTTCGCGCCATCCTGCGTCGCCTTGGCCTTCGCGACGCGTCTTGCCTTGGCCACATCTCGCGGCCACCTTGCAGTCATTCCAGCCAGACCTGCGGTTTCATGACCTTCAAGCCCTCCTTGGCCGCGCTCGCGGCCGGCCTCGCCCTTGCCGCCTCGCCCTTCGCCGCCGCTCTGGCGCAGTCGTCCGCGACGGCGTTCCATCCGTGGCCACAGGCCAGGACCGACATCCCGGCCGATCCCAGCGTGCGATTCGGCATGCTGGCGAACGGCATGCGCTACGCCATCATGCGCAACGCCACCCCGCCCGGTCAGGCCTCCCTGCGCCTGAGGTTCGACGCCGGCTCCCTGATGGAGACCGACGCCCAGCAGGGCCTCGCCCACTTCCTCGAGCATATGACCTTCAACGGCTCGAAGAACGTGCCGGAAGGCGAGATGATCAAGAAGCTGCAGCGGCTCGGCCTGTCCTTCGGCGCCGACACCAACGCGGCCACCTCCGAGACCCAGACGGTCTATCAGTTCGACCTGCCGTTCTCGGACAAGGACAGCCTGGACCAGGCCGTCATGCTGATGCGCGAGGGCGCCGACCGGCTGCTGCTGGATCCCGCCGCCATCGACCGCGAGCGGGGCGTCATCCTGGCCGAGGAGCGTTCGCGCGACACCCCGCAGCTGCGCGCCTACAAGTCGGGCCTCAACTTCTTCCTCAAGGACCAGCTGGCCTCCCGCCGCCTGCCCATCGGCCAGGTCGGGGTGATCCGGACCGCCGGCCGCGACCTCCTCGCCGACTACTATCGCAAGTTCTACCGTCCCGAGCGCGCCACCCTGATCGCGGTCGGCGACTTCGATCCGGCGGTCATGGAAGCGCGCATCAAGGCGGACTTCTCCGACTGGCAGGGGCAGGGTCCGGCAGGGTCGGATCCCGACCTCGGCGCCCCCGAGAAGCGAGGCCCCGCCACCAGGCTGGTGGTCGAGCCCGGAGCGGCGCTGAACATCCAGATCGAATGGCTGAAGCCGCACGACGCCAGCCCCGACAGCAAGGCCAAGCGTGAGCGCAAGCAGATCGAGCAGCTGGGCCTGGCGGTGCTGAACCGCCGGCTGCAGCGGATCTACCGCGCCGACAATCCGCCTTTCATCGCCGCCCAGGCTGCAAAGGGCGACGACGAGAACTCCGCGGAGGTCACCGCCGTCTATGTCTCCGCCCAGCCCGGCAAGTGGAAGCCGGCGCTCAGCGTCGCCGACGCGGAGGTCCGGCGGATCGTCCAGTATGGCGTCACCCAGGCCGAGCTCGACCGGGAGATCACCGAGTGGCGCGTGCTGTTGCAGAACGCCGTGGCCCAGGCGCCCACCCGCAAGACGCCCCAGCTCGCCAACGAGATCGCCCAGACCCTCGATGACGACGAGGTGGTCACCAGCCCGGCGGAGGACCTCGCCCTCTTCACCCAGGAGATGAATGGCCTGAAGGCGGCGAGCGTCAACGCGGCCCTGAAGCAGGCCTTCTCAGGCGCGGGACCTTTGGTGTTCATGGTCAGCCCCGATCCCGTCGATGGCGGCGAGGCGGCGCTCACTCAGACCTTCCAGCTCGCCGAAGCCCAGCCGGTGAAGCCGCCGGAAGTGGAGCTGGCCAAGGCTTGGCCCTACGAGCACTTCGGCCCCCCCGGCAAGGTCGCGGAGCAGAAGACCATCGCCGACCTCGGGGTCACCCTGGTGCGCTTCGCCAATGGCGTCACCCTGACGGTGAAGCCCACGAAATTCCGCGACAACGAGATCATGGTCCGCGTGCGGGTCGGGCACGGCCTGCTGGACCTGCCCGCCGACAGGGTGAGCCCTGCCGTCTGGGCGGCGCGCGGCGCCTTCGTCGACGGCGGCCTGAAGGACCTGACGGCCCAGCAGATCGACCAGATCCTGGCTTCGAAGATCTATGGCGCCGAGTTCCAGGCCGACGAGGACGCCTTCCTCCTGCAGGGCTCGACCCGGCCCGAGGACCTGGCCACCCAGCTGCAGGTGCTGGCCGCCTATGTCACCGCTCCCGGCTACCGGCCCGAAGCCTTCCAGCGCATGCGCACCTACGAGGCCACGCTGGACGACCAGCTGGCCGCCACGCCCGGAGGGGTGCTGCGCCGCGACCTCAACCGGCTGATGCACGGCGGCGACCGGCGCTTCGGCTTCCCCGATCCGCAGGACATCGCCGCTTCCACGCCGGAGGCCTTCAGGGCGGCGCTTCAGACCCCCATCTCCTCGGGACCCATCGACATCGTGGTGGTCGGCGACGTCACCCTGGAGAGGGCGGTCGCTCTCACCGCCTCGACCTTCGGCGCCCTGCCCCCGCGGACCGGCGATGCTCTGCCGTCCGGCTCCCCGGCCGTCGGCCTGCCCAGGCCCACGCCGGAGCCGGTGGTGCTGCGCCACAAGGGCCGCGCGGACCAGTCGATCGCCTACGCCGCCTGGCCCACGGAGGACTTCTTCAGCAGTCCCCAGCGCGCCCGCACCCTGCGGGTGCTGGCCGAGGTGATGGAGAACCGGCTGCTCGACGACCTGCGCGAATCCCAGGGGGTGACCTATTCGCCGCAGGCGTCGGCCACGGCCTCCCTGGTCTTCCCGCACTACGGCTATCTCGCCGCCGAGGTCGAGGTGCCGCCGGCCAAGATCCCCGCCTTCTACGACGACGTCAGCAAGATCGCGGCGGACCTGAAGGTGAAGCCGGTCTCCGAGGATGAGCTCGCGCGGGCCAAGAAGCCGCTGATCGACGACCTCCTGAAGTCGCGGGAGTCTAACGAGTACTGGCTGCTGCAGCTGTCGGGCGCCTACGGAGAGCCCCGCCGCTTCGACGCCATCCGCGGCGTGGTGCAGAGCTTGGAGGCGGTGGACGCGGCTCAGATCATGGAGGCGGCGCGGCTCTACCTGAAGGACGACGCCGGCTTCAGGCTGCAGGTGGTCCCCGACGCCAACGCCGCCGCCGCGCCCTGACCCTTAGTCTTGTCATCCCGGAAAGCCGCGCCAGCGGCTTATCCGGGATCGCGGCGAGCGCTGGCGTCCAGGACCGGTCCCGGCTCTTCGCCCCTTGCGGGGCTGCGGCCGGGATGACAGCCGCGCTTAGTGCACCACGCCGCCGACGCCGCCGTCGATGGTCATGTTGAAGGTGGTGACCTGGGCCGACTTGGAGACTTCCTCGCGGTAGGCGACGTAGCGCTCGACGCTGATCATCTTCACGATCTTCACCCCGGCCCCATAGCGGCGCAGCAGCGAGCGTTCGTTGCAGTCGCGGGCCGGCGCCTGCGCCTTGCAGAGCACCTTGCCGTCGCCGAAGCGATAGAGCGCCTCGCCCTTGGCGCAGTTGATGATCTCGCCGTGCTCGAAGCTGATCTGGCCGTGATAGTCGGCCAGCGTCGCCTGCATGTGCGAGCCGGCGATGCAGCGGTAGAGCTCGCCCTCGTAGTGCTCGTCGACCTCCCGGTCCGGCGTCACCTGCGAGGCCGGGTGCGGCACTTCGCGGTCGTCGATGCAGACGGCCTGGATCACCACGATCCGGATCTTGGTGCGCTCCGCCTCGAAGGCTTCCCGCGTGGGGATGGCCATCCCCTCGACGTTGAGCCCCTGGATCACGCCGACCGCGCCCTCGCCCATCGACCACATCCCGCCGCCGCCGCCGCCGAAGACGACGGTGTTGCTGCCGGCGGCTGCGCCGGAAGAGGCGAAGGACTGGGCGTTGGCGCTGGCCACCACAGTGGCGCCGATGCTCACGTTCACGCCCGGGAAGTTGATCTGGTGGCAGCAGGGCGGCGACGGCGGCGGCGGCGGCGAGGGCGGCACGCAGTTGCACGTCGGCGGCGGCGGCGTGCAGGCATTGCAGCCCGCCCAGGCGGCGCCGGCCGCTGATAAGGTTAACAGCGCCAGCGCGATGGCGATCAGCGGATGCCTGATGAGGCGCTCGCCCATGCCCGTCTCTCCTCGTTCGGCGCGATGCGCCCCCTGCCGGGCTCGTCCCGGAATGGGACGTCCGGACTTGGCCCGACGCTTCCACTGCAACCCCCATGCGGCGGCTTGACCGCGCCGGGTTGGAACACGTCGATGCTGCATTCAAATACAGAACGGTTGATAGACTATTGGCGTGAGCGGAAACTCGACGCCTTCAGCCCGCCGCGCAGCGCCATCGATCCGCGCGACCTCACCGGCCTTCTGACCCAGGTCTTCATCCTCGGCCGCACCGCTCCGGGCCGCTTCGGCTTCCGCCTGGCCGGGGGCCTGGTCTCCGCAGTGCACGGCGCGGACCTGCGCCAGATGGACGTCCTGGACCTGTGGACCGCCGAGGACCGGCCGCGCCTGGCCGCCGCCCTCGAGGCCGCCCGCCGCGCGTGCGAGCCGGCGGTCGTCGTCGCCGAAGCCCGGTCACGCCGGGCCACGGCCCAGATCGAGATGATCTTCGCCCCCCTGACGGCCGAGACCGCGCCGCTCGACCGGATGATCGGCATCTACCAGCCGCTGGAGGTCCTGAACCCCCTCTGGGAAGGCCCCGCCGAGCTGAAGCTCCGCCACATCGCCACCGCCGCCGAGCGCTCGGCCCCGCCCCGCCTGCGCCTCGCCGCCGTGGATGGCCGCCTGATCGCCTGATCCCCTACCTCCCCGTCCCAACGGGCCGGGCGGTAGCCGGTTAGCGCAGGACGGACAGCCCGTCCCTGAAGCGCTTCCAGTTCTCCACGTAGTGCAGGGCGCTGGCGGCCAGCATCCGCCGCTCCTCCGGCGTGACCTCCCGCACCACCCGGGCGGGCGAGCCCAGGGCCAGGACGCCGTCGGGGATCTCCTTGCCTTCGGTGACCAGCGCCCCCGCGCCGATGATGCAGCCGCGGCCGATTCGGGCGCCGTTGAGCAGGATCGCCCCTATTCCGATCAGGCTGCCGTCCCCCACCGTCGCGCCGTGGACCACGGCCCTGTGCCCGATGGTCACACTGGCGCCGATCTGCAGCGGGACCCCGGCGTCGGTGTGAAGCACACAGTGGTCCTGGACGTTGCTGTTCTCGCCGACCACCAGCGGATCGTTGTCCCCACGCAGAACTGCGCCAAACCAGACGCTGGCGTTCCTCTTCAGGGTAACCCTTCCGATCACGCTTGCTCCTGGCGCGATCCAGTATTCGCCGTCCGGAGGCAACTGAGGACTTTCACGCCCGAGGCTGTATTCAGTCACCGCAGCCACCATGAAGATTGAGCGACACGGAATTTAACTGGTTCGAAACGCGGATAACATCAGACTGATCGGGCGATTCGGGGACAAGCCGAGTCGCTTGGCGCAGGCGGATATTCCGCCGTCTGCGACTTCCAGAGCGGAGACCAGGGTGTCGCGTTCGGTGTCCCGGCGGTCAAGACCACCGCCTCCATCCAAGCCGGACCGCCCAGGGTCCGGGGCCGACGGCCCTCCCTCCATTTCCATCCTTCCATCCCAAGGGCGGGCCATTGCGGCTTCGCCCTTTTTTGTTGCCCAAACGGAGGCACCAATGACCAAGCGCGCCCTTCGCCGACTGCCGACCGAGCGCCACGCGCCAGTCTACGAGGACAGCAAGATCCGCCGTCTTCCGCTGGATCGCGACTGGTCGCCGCTCGACCGCGAGGAGGGGCGCGAGCAGGCCTATGTGAAAACCATAAGGCCCAAATCCGAAGGCCAGGAGCGGCTGATCGAGGCGATCGACCACCGCAACCTGGTCATGGCCCTGGGGCCCGCCGGAACCGGCAAGACCTATCTCGCCATCGCCAAGGCGGTGGCCGCTCTGGAGGCGGGCAAGGTGGGCAGGATCGTGCTCTCCCGCCCGGCGGTGGAGGCGGGCGAATCGATCGGCTTCCTGCCCGGCGACGTCGAGGACAAGCTCGCCCCCTACCTGCGTCCGCTCTACGACGCCCTGTCCGACCGGCTCTCGATGAAGCGGGTGCGCAGCCTGATCGCGGAGGGCGCCATCGAGATTGCCCCCGTCGGCTACATGCGCGGCCGCACCCTCAACAACGCCTTCGTGGTCATCGACGAGGCGCAGAACTGCACCTACGTCCAGCTCAAGATGCTGCTCACCCGGCTGGGCTGGAACTCCACCATGGTGGTCACCGGCGACCCCAACCAGTCGGACCTGCTCCCCGAGCTCTCGGGCCTCGCCTCGGTGGCCGACCGGCTAGAGCTGGTCGACGAGATCGCCGTGGTGCGCCTCACCGAGGTCGACATCGTCCGCCACCCGCTGGTCGCCAGCATGCTGGGGGTTCTGTAGCCGCGAAGAACCCTCTCCCTCTTGCGGGAGAGGGTGGCCGCGCAGCGGCCGGGTGAGGGGTCGCGCCGGCTCATCGGCGAGACCACCCGACCCCTCATCCGTCGCCTTCGGCGACACCTTCTCCCACAAGGGGAGAAGGATTTTGGATGTTTGAACTCCCGCCGCGACCGTAATCTACTGCCCCTCCGAGATCCGCTCCGGAGGTTCCCTTGGCGTCCATCCCGTCCGCCCTCGCCCCGCGCGTGGAGCTCACCGTCCGCGGCCTGATCCTGGGCGCCCTGATCACCGTCGTGTTCACTGCGGCCAACGTCTATTTCGGCCTGAAGGCGGGGCTGACCTTCTCCTCCTCGATCCCGGCGACGGTGATCTCCATGGCGGTGCTGCGCTGGGTCAAGGGCGCGACCATCCAGGAGAACAACATCGTCCAGACCGTCGCCTCGTCGGCTGGGACCCTGTCCTCGATCATCTTCGTCCTGCCGGGCCTGGTGATGATCGGCTGGTGGACCGGCTTTCCGTTCTGGCAGTCCGCCGCGGTGTGCGCCCTCGGCGGCATACTGGGGGTGATGTATTCGGTGCCCCTGAGGCGGGCCCTGGTCACCAACTCTCCCCTGCCCTACCCCGAGGGCGTCGCCTGCGCCGAGGTGCTGCGCGTCGGCTCCGGAGAGCGCGGGTCGGATCCTGGCGCCCAGGCGGAGGCGAGATCCGGGGCGCTGGCCGTGCTGGTCGGCGCGATCGCCTCCGCAGCCTTCGCGCTGGTCGCCGCATCGCGGGTCCTGGTGACCAACATCACCGCCTATTTCCGCTTCGGCGCTTCGGTGACCGGCTTCGACCTCGGCGTCTCCCTGGCTCTGTTCGGCGTCGGCCACCTGGTCGGCCTCTGGTCCGGCCTGGCGATGCTGGCCGGCCTGGTGGTCGCCTGGGGCGTGGTGGTGCCGATCCTCTCCGCCCTGCACCCGGCCGCCGGCGCCGCCGCGGACGTCGCGGGCGCGGTCTGGAGCCATCAGGTCCGCTTCATCGGCGCGGGTCTGATCGGCGTCGCCGCCATCTGGACCCTGGCCAGGCTCGTCGCGCCCCTGGCCTCCGGGCTCGGATCGGCCCTCGCCGCCGCCCGCGCCCGCAAGGCCGGCCAGGGCGGGAGCCTGCCGCGCACCGAGCAGGACATGCCGATCGGCCTGATGGGGATCATCAGCCTGGCCTGCTTCCTCCCCATCGCCGCCCTGCTCTACAGCTTCGCCCATCGCGCCGGCGTCGGCGGCGTGGTCGCGCCCCTGGTGGTCGGCGGCCTCCTCTACATCGTGCTGATGGGGTTCTTCGTGGCGGCGGTCTGCGGCTACATGGCCGGGCTGATCGGCTCCTCCAACAGCCCGCTCTCGGGCATCGGCATCCTCGCCGTCCTCGGCGTCTCGGTGCTGCTGCTGCTCGGCGCCAGCCGCTCGGCGGGGCCGGGAGGGGGGCCGGGCCTGGTCGCCTTCGCCCTCTTCGTGACCTCGATCATCTTCGCGGTGGCGACCATCTCCAACGACAACCTGCAGGACCTGAAGACCGGGCAGCTGGTCGACGCCACCCCCTGGAAGCAGCAGGCGGCTCTGCTTGTCGGCGTGGTGGTCGGGGCCCTGATCATCCCGCCGGTGCTCGACCTCCTGAACCACGCCTACGGTTTCGCCGGCGCGCCGGGGACCGACCCGCACCGCGCCCTGCCCGCGCCCCAGGCGACCCTGATCTCGGCCCTGGCCAAGGGCGTGCTGACCGGCCAGCTCGACTGGAGCCTGATCGGCCTGGGCGCCGCCGGCGGGGTGCTGGCGATCCTCATCGACGAGGCCCTGGGCGCCGCGAAGCTGCCGCGCATCCCGCCGCTCGCCGTCGGCCTCGGCGTCTACCTGCCCATGGCCACCACCCTGATGATCGTGATCGGGGCGGTCGTCGGCTGGCTGTTCGACCGCAAGGTCCGGGGCCAGCCCTCCGAAGGGGCCGCCCGCCGCCTGGGGGTCCTGCTCGCCTCCGGCCTGATCGTCGGCGAGAGCCTGATCGGCGTGGCGCTGGCCGCCCTGGTGGTGTTCTCGGGCAAGGACGCGCCCCTGGCGGTCGTCGGCGACGGCTTCCAGCCTGTGGCCATCGTCCTCACCGCCGTGGCCTTCGCGGCGGCCGTCGTCCTGCTCTACCGCTGGACCGCCCGCCTCGGGCGCGGTTGATATATCACAGCTGGACCTTGTTCGTTTTGCCCTGTTAAGCTTCCCCAAAAACACAGGGGGGACACGCAATGGCGAAGGTCGAAGACGCGCCGGTGATCATCGCCGGCGGCGGGCTGGTGGGGCTGTCCACCGCCATGTTCCTTGCCCAGCGGGGCGTGCAGAGCCTGGTCGTCGAGCGGCTGACCCAGCCGTCCACCTTGCCGCGCGCGGCCTTCTTCCACATGCGCACCTTCGAGCTGTTCCGCCAGGCCGGCATCGAGGACCAGGTCCGCGAGCAGTCCCAGAAGGAGTTCACCCCCGACGGCGCCATCGTCGCCGTGGAGTCCCTGGCCGGAAGAGAGCTCGCGGCCTTCATCCCCAGCCTGAACGAGGGGGTCGAGGCGCTCAGCCCCTGCCGCCGCTGGTTCGTCAGCCAGCCGGGACTGGAGCCGATCCTGCGCAGGCGCGCGCAGGAGATCGGCGCCCGCTTCGTCAACGGACTGGAGGTCGTCGGCGCCGAGCAGGACGACGAGGGCGTCACCGTGACCGCCCGCGACGTGGCCTCCGGCGAGGAGCGAGGCTTCCGCGGCCGCTACCTGGTCGATTGCGAAGGCGCCCACTCCAAGGTGCGCGAGCAGCTCGGCATCCGGATGCTGGGCCGCGGCGTGTTCTCCAACAGCATCACAATCTACTTCCGCGCCGACCTCGCCCCGTTCCTGGCCGGGCGGAACCTCAGCATCATCTACATCAACAATCCCGTCCTCGGCGGCTTCTTCCGGCTGGAGAAGTCCTCGGCGCGCGGGTTCCTGGTGGTGAACACGGTCGGCGATCCGAACGCCGATCCGGAAGCGGCCGCCAATGTCGCCGCCGACATCTCTGAGGCGCGGCTGGTGGAGCTGATCCGGGCCTCCGCTGGGGACCCGGACCTGCCCGTGGAGATCGAGGGCTGCGCGCGCTGGCGCTGCACCTCCGACGTCGCCGAGCGCCTCTCGGACGGCCGCATCTTCCTGGCCGGCGACAGCGCCCACCTGATGCCTCCCAACGGCGGCTTCGGCGGCAACACCGGCATCCACGACGCTCACAACCTGGCCTGGAAGCTCGACCTGGCGCTGAGGGGCGTGGCGGGACCGGGCCTGCTGGAAAGCTACAGCGTCGAGCGCCAGCCGGTGGCCAGGTTCACCGTCGACCAGGCCTACGCCCGCTACGTCACCCGCACGGCCGCCTATCTGAAGGCCAAGGACGCCCCGCCCTACCAGGACGATTTCCTGATCGAGCTCGGCTACATCTATCGTTCAGGGGCGGTGCTGACCGAGCCGGGCGCCCCCACGGCCCCCGAGGATCCGCACGGCTCGCACGGGCGGCCGGGAGCGCGGGCGCCGCACCTGTGGGTTCAGCACGAAGGCCGGCGCGTCTCCACCCTGGACCTGGTGGGGGTCGGCTTCACCGTCTTCGCCGGGCCCGAGGGCGGCGCCTGGCAGGCGGCGGCCGAGCGGGCCGCAGCCGCCACAGGAGCCCCCATCGCCTTCCATCAGCCGGGCGCGGAGGTCGCCGAGGACTATGGCCTGGAGGCTTCAGGCGCCTCCTTGATCCGGCCCGACGGCTTTGTGGCCTGGCGCACGCCTACAGCTCCTGCCGATCCGGCCGGCGAACTGACCGGGGTCTTGCGGAAGGTGCTGGCGAAGGTCTGAGGACCTATTCCAGGTCCTCGCTGAGGATGGCCATCTCGAACATGAACGAGCCGTCCTCGTCCTCGTCCTGGTAGATGACGCCGATGAACTCCTCGCCGATGTAGACCTCCGAGGAGTCCTTCTGCTTCGGCCGCGCCTTCAGGCTCAGCCTGTCGTTGCCGAAGGTGCGCTTCAGGTGCGCTTCGATACGCTTGGCGTCCTTGTCGTCCACGAGGTCCTCCGGTGCGGCCGGCCGCTTATGCCGTCAGATCACGTAGTCGTAAACGACATCCGCGAGGGTGTGGTCCATTGTCCTCGCCGGCTCGGGGCATTGCGGGCAGTTGACCAGCCGCGCCGGCACGCCCGCAGCCGTGCAGCCCGACGGCACCGGCTTCAGCACCACCGAGCCCGAGGCGATCTTGGCGTAGTCGCCGATCTGGATGTTGCCGAGCACCTTGGCGCCGGCGCCCAAGAGGACCCCCTTGCCGATCTTCGGGTGCCGGTCGCCGCGCTCGGCCCCGGTGCCGCCCAGGGTCACCCCGTGCAGCATGGAGACGTCGTCGCCGACCACCGCGGTCTCGCCGATCACCACGCCGGTGGCGTGACCCACAAACACGCCGGAGCCGATCCGGGCCGCCGGATGGACGTCGACCTGGAACAGCTCCGAGGTGCGGCTCTGCAGGTAGAGCGCCAGGGTCTCGCGCCCCTGCCGCCAGAGATAGGCGCTCAGGCGGTGGGTCTGCAGGGCCATGAAGCCCTTGAAGAACAGGAACGGCTGCAGATAGCCCTTGGTCGCCGGATCGCGCTCAAAGACGGCGCGCAGGTCGGCCTCGGCCTGCTCGACCATCAGGGGCACAGCCTCGTAGGCCTCCTGGGCGATCTCCCGCAGGCTGATGGGCGTGATCACCGCATCGCCGAGCTTGCGCGCCAGCTGGAACGACAGGGAGGCCGAAAGGTCGTCGTGGCGCAGGATCACCGCGTCGAGCAGCGAGCCCAGCGCCGGCTCACTGCGGCAGGCCGCCAGGGCCTCGTTGCAGAGCGCCGCCCATACCGGCGGCGGACTGTCAGGACGCACCAGCTCGAGTGTCTGCGCCATCACCGCGTCTCCCCATTCCGAGCCAGCATGGCCTTCGCCAACCGCTCCGGAAGCTGCCCTTCGCACGCCATATGGTATGCGCGAAAGAGCATCGCCACCGTTATCAGGTCCTGAACACGCCCGCATGACGCCTGTTCCAGGGCCTCGCGGAAGGGAATCCGCGCCATGGCCAGGGACTCGGTGGCGTCCGGTTCGGCCCTGGTCTCGGTGAAATCCCAGGCGACGAAGCCCTCGCCACGCTCGTCGGTCACCGAGTTCGACAGCTGGAAGCTCATCACCTTGCGCCAGCTCGCCGCCTCGAGGCCCGTCTCCTCCCGCAGCTCCCGCCGGGCCCCCTCCAGGGGATCGGACCCCACCGGCGCCCCGCCCTCGGG
>FTGK01000569.1_pt1 | contig 15879 bp, 14 predicted proteins | sample 1640691 | NCBI WGS metagenome assembly FTGK01 (sample SAMEA3914789, study PRJEB12502) | metagenome | biome: forest; material: soil | place: Canada | collected 2011-07-03 | depth 0.3 m | reverse complement strand
GCCCGGTACGATGTCGATGTCGAAGCCCTTGTGGGCCAGGGCGTACTTGGTCGCCCAGACGAAGGGGCTGATGGTGCAGCCGGACGCCAGCTGCAGGTCGTAGAGCGTAATCGTGTTGTTCTTGGCCAAGGGAGTTCCTCCTCGGGCCGACCTGTTATCGGTTTGACTCAGTCAATGCACGCGGTTTCAGGGTGGTGGCAGGGCGCGCCAACCTCGGGCTTGGCCTTGTGGTTTGGCGCAACGGGGTTACGCTTCCTGGGGCGGCGGCGGCCAGGGGGCGGCATGGCTGAAGATGCGGAAGCGATCCCGCCGGATCGCGGGGCCGAGGGCCTCGCCGCGGCGCTGGCCGTGCGACCCCGGCGGTCGAAGCCCAGGGCGCCGGCCGGCCACTCCGCAGAGGACGCCTTCCTCGCCGCCGAGACCCGCAAGCTGGAGCTCGAGCTCCATCACCTGAAGCTCGGCCATTTCGACAAGCTGCTGACGGTCGGGCTGAAGCTGCTGACGGTGGCGGTCGGGGTGGCCTTCGCGGCCGCCGTCGTCGTGCTCGCCTGGGAGGCCCACGCGGAGCACGGGGTGGTGATCGAAGCCTTCTCGGTGCCCCCAGACCTGGCCCAGCGGGGCTACACCGGCCAGGCCGTCGCCCGGGCGCTGCTCGACAGGCTGAGCGCAATGCAGGCGGCGACGGTCACCAACCGTCCGGCCGACACCTATTCCAACGACTGGGGCCGCGACATCAAGATCGAGATCCCCGAAACCGGCATCTCGATCGGCGAGCTGAAGCGCTTCCTGCACGAGGAGTTCAGCCGGGACACCCGCATCTCCGGCGAGGTGATGCGCACGGGGACCGGGCTGGCCATCACCGCCCGCGCGGGAGTGGCGCAGGGCCGGACCTTTTCCGGGTCCGACTCCGACTTCGACAAGCTGGTGCAACGCGCCGCCGAGGCGGTCTATGCCCAGACCCAACCCTATCGCTACGCCGTCTACCTCTATTCCACGGGCCGCAGGGACGAGGCGATCGCCGCCTATGCCCGGCTGGCCCAGACCTCGAATCGCGAGGAACGGGCCTGGGCCTACGGCGCCTGGTCCCAGGCCCTGCTGGACCGGTTCGACGCCCGCGGCGCGGAGGCCAAGGCCAAGGAGGCGATGAAGGCGGATCCGGGCCTCTGGCTGAGCTACAGCCTGCTCACCCAGTCGGCGAGGCCGCTTTCGCACAGCCAGGAGATCTACGTCTCCGACACGACCTATCTCCGGCTCACCCGGAGCGGCCGCATCCGGGTCTCGGCCGGCGCCCTCGATGAGTTGCGGCGCTTCCAGGCCGCCGAAGTGGCGATGGACATAGGGGATTACCAAGCCGCCGCCGCCACCCTGGACACGCTGGATTCCAGCACTTCCGAAGGGTCCTCGCCCATCAACTACGTGGCCCTCAAAGCCATCGGCCTGGCCTCCAACCACGACTTCCTGGGCGTCCGCCGGCTTGCCCAGGAGCACGGCCTGCCGCATCTCAACGCTGTGACGGACGTCGCGCCCCTGGTCGCCATCATGCGGGCCGGGGACCTCGAAGACCCGGATCTGTTGCCGGCCGCGGCCCAGCAGCGCGGGAACATCCTGGCGTCCACGGCCAGGGCCTATGCCCGCGCCGGCCGGATCGGCGATGCGGAGGCGGTGGTCGCGAACACCGCGCCGGATTGCGATGACTGCCTGCTGGCGCGCGCGGAGGTCGCCGCTGCGAAGGGCGACTGGGCCCAGATGGACCGGTGGCTCACGATCGTTTCGGGCCGCACCCCGTCCCTGCCCTTCGCGGACTCGCTCTGGAGCGAGCTTCTGCTGAACAAGGGCGACCCGGACGCGGCGATCGCCAAGGCCGCCAGCGCGCACCGGAAGAGTCCCAACTATCCTGACGCCCTCGAGGCCTGGGGGGAGGCGCTCCTGCGCAAGGGGGCCTACGCCGGGGCCGCCGAGAAGCTGCGCCAGGCGCACGAGCATGCCCCGAACTGGGGCCGCAATCACCTGCGCTGGGGCGAGGCGCTGATGCTGTCCGGCCGCTACGCCGAGGCGCGGCGGCAGTACGAGATCGCCAGTACGCTCGACCTGTCGAAGCGCGAACGCGCCGCGTTGCAGGTGCTCCTTGCTCGGACCTCCAGGGGGCCGCTGCATGGCTGAGCGCGAAGAGCCCGCCGAAGCCGCCAACGATCCGGAACCCGCGTCGCCCGCGTCGCCAGAGCCCAGCGCCGCCGCCCTGGCCCTGACGCTGGGGCCGAGACGGCCCGGCGCGGCCCTGCCGCCGGAGGCCGCGGACTTCCTGCGCAAGCAAGGCCGGATGCTGGACCTTCAGATGGAGCATCTGCATGAGCAGCGCTTGCTCCAGCTCGACCACCTGAAGCACCAGGAGAAACACCTTCGGCTGCGCTACTTCGGCGACCGCCTCAGGATCGGGCTGCAGCTCCTCGGGATCGCGGGGGGCCTGGCCATCGCGAGTTTCCTGGGAGCGCTGGCCTGGAACGCGCACGAGGACCACGGGGTGGCCATCGAGGCCTTCTCGGTTCCACCGGACCTGACGCAGCGGGGCCTGACCGGCCAGGTCGTCGCCAGCCAGCTGCTCGACAGGCTGGCGGATCTTCAGGCCAGGACCGTCACCGCCCGTCCCGCCTCCACCTACGCCAACGACTGGGGCGGCGACATCAAGGTCGAGATCCCCGAGACCGGCGTCTCGATCGGAGAGCTGAACCGCTACCTGAGGGAGTGGCTGGGGTCGCAGACCCGGATCACCGGCGAGGTCGTCCGCACCCCTGGCGGCCTGGCCGTCACCGCCCGCGCCGGGGCCGCGTCCGGGCGCACCTTCGAGGGGGCGGACGCCAGCCTTCCCCAGTTGATCCAGCAGGCCTCCGAGTCGGTCTACGCCCAGACCCAGCCCTATCGCTGGGCGGTGTATCTGGCCAGCATCGGCCGCCGGAACAAGGCCATGGCGGCGTTCGCGCGCATCGCCGCGTCCGGCCCCGCCCAGGACCGGCCCTGGGCCTACGCCGGTTGGTCCACGGTGCTGCTGCAGAACGGCGAGCCGCGGGCGGCGGCGGAAAAGGCGAGGACGGCGATCTCGCTGGATCCACAGCTGGTCCCTGCGTCCCCCGCCATCCTGCAGAGCGAGTCCTTCCTCGATCACCAGCAGGCGGTGCTCCTGGAGCTGCAGCGACTGGAGAAGGTGCTGCGGTCAGGCCGCGCCGTGGGTATTTCCCGAGCAGCCGTCCCCGGGATGATGGCCGGCGCCGAGGCCGGAATCGCCGGCCTGCATGGGGACTACCTCGGCGCCATCAGGGGATGGACCGCAGCCTCGCGGGTGGATGTCGAAGGGCTCAACGGACTGGTCCTGCCGTCGGATGCCATCACCGGCGCCCGGCTCAATGCACACGATGTCCGCGAGGCGGAGCAGCTGCTGGTCGAGAACAAGGAACCAGCAGTCAGCGACTTCGCCCTGCAGTTTCGCCTTGCGCGGGCGATGGCGCTGGACGACTTCCCCGAGGCGATCACCGCCACACAGGGAGAGAGAGCGGAGAAGCCGCAGTTGCAGCGCCTGGTGCAGCCCATCCGCGCGACGGCCCTCGCCGAAGTGGGGCGGACGGCCGAGGCCCTGGCGCTCATCGATCGCACGCCGCTCGATTGTGACGACTGCCTCGCGGCGCGGGGACGTATCGCGGCGCTGACGGGCGACGTGCAGGGGGTGGACCGGTGGTTCAGCGCGATGACGGCTCAGTCGGAACTGCTGCCCTTCCCTTACAACGACTGGGGACGAGCCCTGCTGACCCTTGGGCGGCCGGACGAAGCCATCGCCAAGCTCGCCGAGGCCCACCGCCGGGGGCCCCGCTTCGCCGATCCGCTGGAGCTCTGGGGGGAAGCCTTGATGCGGAAGGGGGACGACGCGGGCGCGGTCGCCAAGTTCGCCGAGGCCGACAAGTTCGCCCCCCGCTGGGGCCGCAATCATCTGCGCTGGGGCGAAGCGCTGATGCTCTCGGGCCGCTATGCCGAAGCGCGGCGGCAGTACGAGATCGCCAGCGGCCTCGACCTCTCGAAGCCCGACCGTGCGGCCCTGGACGTCCTCCTCGCCCGAACGGCCCAGGGGCCGCTTCACGGCTGACGCCCCCGCGCGGCGGACCAACCCGAAGCGGAGGGCTTGGCGCCGGGGCCGTCGCGTCCCTACATCAGGCCATGGAAACTTCCGCCGAGATCCGCGAGCGCTGGCGCTATCTGCGCGACCTGCTCATCACCCAGCTCGACCGCTTCGAGACCGGAGCCATGCAGATGCACTCGGACGACGAGAACGTCAGCGCCGGCGCCATCGTGATGCTCAAGCGGCATATCAAGGAATTCGATCAGATGATCGCCCGAAGCGAGGCGCGGGATGCCTGAGGCCCGGACGAGGTCTTCCCAACCGTTCCAGTCAAAGGCCAGCTCATGAGCATGAGACCCGAAGGCGACACCCCTTCGCGATCCGAGGGCCTGCGGGCGACCCCGGTCGAGCGGGCTTTCGAGCTCGCCAGATCCGGCGACTGCGAGACCATCCAGGACATCCGCCTGAAGCTCAGGGCGGAGGGACTCTCCGACAGCCAGGTCACCGGGCCGAGTCTGCTGCGCCAGCTCCGCGGGCTGATCGCGGGGGCCAAGGTCAGCGAGCCTGCCGACGAGGGCGCCGCGGAGTAAATCCCCTCAGTGGGGTTCACCCTCCTGCCGCAGCCGTGCGCGCCGGGCGAGCTCCCGCCAGGCCTCGGCGGCCTTGCTGAACTCGGCCCTCGCGGTGGGATCGTGGGCCTTCTTGGCGCGCTCGTCCATCTGGGCGGCCCGTCTCAGGTATTCGGCGCTGTCGAGCATGCGGCCTGCGTTCGAGAACTAAGCCCCCGACAGTTACGCGTCGGGGGCCTCCGGGCTTGCGTTCCGGACTCGCACAATGCGCACCGGTCCAAGCCTGTTCCTGTGTCGGCTGGCTGTCATAAGTTAAGCGGGCGCGGCGGCCTGCCGCAGGGGCGATCTGACACGATGCCTCCAGTCACCGCGCCTGTCACATTATGTGTGATGGACGACATTGAGACCTATCGGGCCAAGGCCCTCGATCTGCGCGCCCGGGCCCAGGGCTGCGCCAGCGCCGCCGAGGCCTCCGGCTTCATCGAGCTCGCCGCCGCCTGGGAGAAGCTGGTTCGCGAGACCGAGGCCGCGCCCCCGGCGAGCGAGGTCTTCGAGGCCTGAGCCCCGGGGCGGGCATAGGCCCTTTCCTCGATCCGGCCGCGGCGGCTAGAAACGATCTCCAGGCGAGGAGATCACCGTGCGGCTGCATCCCACCGGCAAGTTCGACAACTCCGCCAGGCCCAGCAACCTCATAGAGGTGAAGCCCCTGGCCGCGGCCATGGGCGCCGAGATCGCGGGCGTCGACATCGCCAGGATCACCGACGAGCAGTTCGACGAGGTCCGCGCGGCCCTGTTCCGGCACAAGATGATCTATTTCCGGGGGCAGAAGCTGGCCCACGGCGACCAGGAGGCGTTCAGCCTGCGCTTCGGCCCCTTCGCCGAGGACGCCTACACCTCGGGCGTGCCGGGGCACCGCAATGTCCACCCCCTGATCAAGGAGGCGGACGACCGGTCCGAGCACATCTTCGGCGAGGGCTGGCACACCGACTCCCCCTTCCTGCCCGAGCCGCCGTCCATCACCATGCTGCGCTCGGTGCAGATCCCGCCCTATGGCGGCGACACCATCTGGTGCAACTCCGCCCTCGCCTACCAGATGCTCAGCGAGACCTATCAGCGGATGATCGCCCCCCTGAAGGTCCATTTCTCGATCCGCGACGTGATGGTCTCGGTGCAGAACAATTCGATGGAACGCGAGGGCCCCATGGCCAGCCTCGCGGCCACCCGTAACGCCGACAAGCTGCCGGAAGACCTGGTCCGCAAGATCCAGGGCAGCTTCCATCCCATCGTGCGCACCCATCCGGTGACGGGCGAGAAGGCCCTCTACCTCGACGCCTCCTACGCCGTCGGCATCGAAGGCATGCGGCCCGAAGAGTCCCGCCCGATCCTGGACTTCCTGGCCGAGCACATCGTCCAGCACGCCTTCAGCTGCCGCCTGCGCTGGGAGCCGGACATGGTGGCCATCTGGGACAACCGCCTCTGCGTCCACCAGGCCTTCAACGACTACCAGGGCTTCCGGCGCGAGATGTACCGGACCACGGTGGTGGGCGAGCGTCCGAGCTAGATCGCCCGGGCGATCAGGGCGATGCCGAGGGCGGCGGGCAGCAGCATCAGCTGGGCCAGCACCGTGCCCGCGACTCGGCTGGCGGAAAGCCAGACCACCGCGCGGCGGAAACTGGCCTCCGAGGTGCGTCCGTCCATGACGTCGTCGGTCATCACCGAAAGGTGCGGGTCGATGAAGACGAACAGCAGGATGGTCGCGACGCCGTTCACTACCGACGACAGGCTGACGGCGGTGACGCGGAACTTCGGGTCCAGGCAGCCGGCATAGAGGGCGGCGAACACCCCCACCGTCAGCAGCGCCTGGGCGCCGACGTTCAGCCCGATCACCGACCAGGGCACGCTGACCTCCCTGGCAAGGCCTGTCACGTGTTTCGGTGACGGCAGGGTCACCGCGTCGCGCAGATAGCGCAGCCCGCCCCGGGCGAAGCAGTGGAGGATCAGCTTGGGCATGGAGCGGTGCGCCTGGAAGTGCAGCACCGCGCGGCTGAAGATGCGCTGGAAGGTCGGCACGGCCAGGGCGCCGGCGACGGCCGCCGCGGAGGCCGAGAACAGCAGCCAGCGGAAGTCACCCAGCAGGTGGCTCGCCTGCCCCGCCGCCAGGCTGGTCTCGATCCGCTTGCCCAGGAAGGGTCCCTGAAACGAGTTCGACGCCCGCGAGACGAGGATCAGAACGTTGAAGAGGGCGAAGGACACCGCGATGCGGCGCGTGCGCACGCCGGCGATGCGCGCCGCATAGGCCAGGGCGCCCACCAGATGGATGACGAAGGTGAGGCCGCAGAGCGCGGCGAGCTGCAAGTCCATCCCGGCTCCCCCGCGCCCAGCATAGCCGAAGCGCGCGGGCGAGCTAAGGCCGAAGCCTAGAGCAGCACCGTCTGCTCGCGGGCCGAGATGGCGGTCGCCATGGCGTCGAAGAGATCCTTCATCCCCACGGGCTTGCGGACCAGGGCGTCGGCGCCGGCGCTGGAAGCGCGCTCGGGCAGGTCCATGGTGGAGTCGGCCGTGACCAGGACGATCGGCAGGGTGCGGCGCTCGTCGGGCCGGCGGCGGATGGACCCGATCGCCGAGAGGCCATCCATACCCGGCATCCTGAGATCCATCAGGACGACGTCGAAGTGCTCGGCGTCGATCATCCTGAGGCCGCTGGGGGCGTCGGAAGCCTCGGCCATCTCGATGCCCGAGGCTTCCAGCATCACGCCCACGACTTTGCGGTTCACTGGCTCGTCGTCGACAAACAGGACTCTCAACGCCTACTCCAACTCACTCTTGGGGATCAGAACGCGAGCTTGTAGCGGTAGCCGACCATGTAGTCGTTGCGTGGTCCCAGGCCGAACTGGTCGGTGTTGACCCCCGCCCGCATGAACACCGACGCTTCGGCGTCGTTCTTGAGCAGCCGGCCGTAGAACAGCTCGGCGGCGAACGGCGTCTTGGCGTTGGAGGCGTCGGCGCTCTCGACGATCTGGCCGAGCTCGCCGGTCTGGCGGTCGATAACCCCGAAGTCGGCGTACTGCAGCTGGCCGGAGACCACCTGCATCGGCTTGGACAGGGTGAGGCGGATCCGGTCGCGGGCCGAGAACAGCCCCGCCTTGCTCACCGCGATCTCTGCGGCGGTCGAGGTCAGGCCGCCTGGGGCCGTCGCCAGGCTCTGGACGGAGCCCGCCGTGGTGTTGGCCACGGTGGCCGAACCGGAGAGGGTGAAGCCGCCGGTCAGGTCGAAGTCGACGCCGACGCTGGCCGCCTTGGTGCTCGAGCCATCGCTGGTCACGCCGGGCTGCAGCGACTGGACGCCGAGCAGGCCGGTGTCCTCCCGAAGCCGGGTCAGCGAGGCGTGCAGGGTCACCCGCTTGCCGGCCTGGTAGTCGAGGCCGAAGTTCTCGGCGTTCGCCGAGTAGACCTGGCCCGGCAGGTCCCTGGCGCCGGCATAGCCCAGGGCGCCCAGCATATAGGTGTCGCGCTGGCTGCGCCGGTCGGTGGCGCCGAAGCTGACCGTCAGGTTCTTGATCGGCGATGCGCGCCAGTTGGCGTAGGCGCCGCCGGAGGCCAGGCCCAGGAGCGGGTTGGCGCCGCCGCGGCCGATCTGGAAGTCCGCCCCGCCGGTGAGACCCGGCTGGCCCGAGAGGGCCGCAGCGCCGTCGCCGAAGCCGAACTGCACGGTGTGGCTCGGACCCACCAGGGCGAAGTCCATGTTCACCGGCAAGGTGTGCTGGCTGAAGCCGAACACCGGCTTGGACGGAGCCATCCGCATGCGCAGCTGGCTGTCGCCGAACTGGCCGGCGGGCTGGCTCGAGGCCATGAAGCTGGCGGTGGCGCGGTCATAGGCGCCGGTCGAGGCGAACTGCGCTCCGCCCGCCACCCAGTCCCGCAATTCGCCGGTCAGGTAGCTCTGGAACATCTGGGTCCCGGCGAGGCTCGACACGTTCTGGCCCACCAGGCTCGAAGCGAGGGGGATCTGGAAGTCGCGGTAGGTGTTCCCGATCCGCTCGAGCGCCGTGTAGGAGAGCTTCGACGAGTTCCAGGAGGTCTGGTTGCCCGTCTTTACCGCGGCCACCACAGTGCTCAGCGGCACGGCCGTCTGCACGCCAAGCACTCCCGGCTTGAAGTACATCAGGCTATGCCAATTCAGCGGCGACTGCGAGGCGGCGATGTTCAGCTCGCCCCAGCCGTAGACCGGATCGGGCCCCGGGCCCCAGTTGCCGAAGGAATGGATCGGGGTCGCCGACTGCAGGATGATCGAGGCGGTCTCGTTGGGATAGTTCGCCAGCCAGGGCCAACGGGCTTCCAAGAGGCCGATCGCGCCGGTGACCAAGGGGGCCGCGAGCGAGGTGCCGGTCTGGCGGCTGAAGCCGCCGGAGCCGTCGGAGACCAGGATCAGCTCGCCCGGCGCCACCAGGAAGTGGTTCTTCAGCGGATCGCAGGCGCCGGTCGAAGCATCGCTCAGGCAGGCGTTGCCGGGCGTGTTGGAGAAGTTCGAGATCGTCCCGTCCGCGCCGACGGAGCCCACCACCAGCAGGGTCGGGTTCTTGGCGAAGTTCCAGGTCACGTCGGAAGGCTGCCGGACGCCGTCGTTGCCGGCGGCCACCACCAGGATCGAGTACTTGGCGCTGCCCGAGGCGAGCGCCGCGTTCCAGCCAGGGCTCAGCGTCCAGCCAGGCTCGCCGAGGGAGGCGTTGATCACGCCCAGGTTGGCCCCGGCCGGCGCGACCTTGGTCACCCCGCCAAGGTTCACGTTCAGCACGTCAGACAGTCCATTGGCCAGGCTGCCCACCGATTTCAGAAGGTCGGAAACCGGCGCTGGCTTTCCCGAGCCCTTCTGGAAATAGCCCTGGGTGAGTGTGTCGATGCCCGTGCCGACATCCGTCCAGTTGGTGCTGCCCGTCGAGTCGTAGGGATCGTAGACCGTGATCGTCGCCCCGCCGGTGGGCATCACGCCCATAACGTTCGAGCCGTCCGTCGGGCTCATGATGAGGCTGCCCACAGCCGCGCCGTGGCCGTCCCCAAAGACGCTGGAGCCGTACTGCAGGACGGTGCCCTTGGGGTCCTTCTTGCCTGGCCCCTTATCCCCTGTGGAGCTTGTGGTTGGGGTCATGGTGAAGTCCAGCATGCCGATGGAGACCGGCTGGTCGCCGCCGCCGCCGAGCTTGGCTTGCGTCGCAGCCAGAGCCGGGGTCCATCCGGTCGGAGCCATCCACCAGTCGACGTGGCCCGTGCCGGAAAAGTCCATCAGGCTGTCGTAGAGGTTCAGGAACAGCATCTGCTGGTCGGTCTCGTCCAGACTGGCGAGACTCGCGGCGTTGATGCTCCCGTCACTGTTGAAGGTCACCCCGGCGTTGGAGAGCAGGTCGCCGGTCACGGCGTCGCTGAAACTCTTGGTCTTCGTGGCGGCCATGGCCGCCTTGCCCCAGAAGCTGGAGGCTGGGTTCAGGATCAGGGTCTGCAGCTTGCTCGCGACCGTGGCGTAGTCCGCGTCGGAGTTCGCGTTGGACCACAGGTTCTGCACGTACTCCCAGTTGTTCTCTTCGGAGCTCCAGAAACCAGCGATCTGGCTGTAGACGACGTTGGGATTGGGGTTGTGGGCGTAAGGGTTGCTGTTGCCCGAACCCCAGAAGGCATCGCTCTTGGTGGCGCCGAAGAAGGCCACGCTGCCCGAGTCCGTGGCTGCGATGAAGGGGTTGGCGTCCCCCCAGAACGGCCGGATGTTGCCCCAGAACGGCCGGATGTTGCCGTAGAACGGCCGGATGTTGCCGTAGAAGGGCCGGATGTTGCCGTAGAACGGCCGGATGTTCCCGTAGAAGGGCCGGATGTTGCCGTAGAACGGCGTCACCGAGCCTCCGCCGGCGTTGGCCTGGCCGGCGGCCATCATGGCGCCCAGCGACGCGGTCGCGACGGCAGCCAGTTTCAGTGCATCCTTGGCGGACCGGAGAGTCATTTTTATAAGCCCCACCCGAAATTTCCCATTCGGCAGGGCAACACATAGGGCCACATTCCTACGAAGTTTCAAACGAACGGAGTAAATACCGCGTTAGGTATAGAAAGTTCGCGCCTCATCTGGCGGCTATTCTCTAGAGCCGCAGTTTCTACCGGCTTTCCACTCAAATGATGGGTCTGGACGTCGGAAAGCCGACAGATGGCCTTCGGCTCTAGGCGCTGGCAAACCATTCGCTTAACTTGGCCCGGACGGTCGGTTGCCGCGGCGAGGGGGCGTCGTTGTTGAGTTTGGATCCGAAGACGGGCGAGGCGGCGCAGCCATCGCCCGAGGCCTCCGACGCCGATCTCCGCTTCTTCTACCAAAACGCTTCGGTCCTCATGGGCGCGGTCGAGCTGCTGGCCGACGGCGACCTGTTGCACCTGCACGACAACCCCGCCTCCAACCGCTTCTTCGGCCTTCCTGCCGGATCCACGCACGGCCGCACCGCCCGCTCGCTCGGCGTGCCGGAGGAGACGGTCGCCCTGTGGCGCGGCCACTACGCCGAGGCGGGCCGCACGGGCGAGCCGGTCACCTTCGACTATGCGCACGCGAGGCCGGAGGGCGTCACCTGGCTGTCGGTTACGGTCGCTCCCCTGGGCAAGCCCGGGTCGCCCTTCGCGGGCCGCTACGGCTATGTCGCCCACGACGTGACCGCCCGCAGGGCGGCGGAGATCGCCCTTGGCGAAAGCGAGGCGCGCTTCCGGGGGACGTTCGATCTGGCGGCGGTGGGGATCGGCCACGTCGGGCTCGACGGCCGCTGGGTCCGGGTGAACCAGCGCCTGCGCCAGATCCTCGGCTATTCCGAGGAGGAACTCAGCGGCCTGACCTTCCAGTCGATCACCCATCCCGACGACCTGCAGACGGACCTCGAGTACGTGAAGCAGCTGCTCGCCGGAGAGATCGACACCTACACCATGGAGAAGCGCTACCTCCGCAAGGACGGCGCGGCGCTGTGGGCCCAGCTCACCGTCTCCCTGGCGCGCGACGTGAACGGGGAGCCGGCGCACTTCATCTCGGTCATCGAGGACATCGGCGATCGACACGAAGCGGAAAGCGCGCTCCGGGCCGCCGAAGAGCGCCTGTCCCTGGCCACCAAGGCCTCCCGGCTGGGCGTGTGGGAGTGGGACCTGTCGAGCGGGAAGATCTTCTATAGCGACCTCGCCAAGGAGATCTGCGGCTTCGGACCGGACGATGAGGTCACCTACGAGAAGCTGGCCGCCCAGGTCCACCCGCCGGACCGGGCCGAGGCCGAGGAACAGAACCGCCGCGCCCTCGACCCTGCCCTTCGCGAGAGCATCGTTCTGGAATACCGGATCCTGCTTCCTGGCGGCGGCCTCCGCTGGGTGCGGACCCACGGCGAGGCGGTGTTCGAGGATGGGCCGGGCGGCCCGGTGGCGCGGCGCTATCTCGGCACCATGGAGGACGTCACCGACCGGCGGCGCAACGAAGAGCGGCTCGAGCTCCTCGCCCGCGAGGTCGACCATCGGGCCAACAATCTCCTGGCGGTGATCCAGGGCCTGGTCTCGCTCTCCACCGGCGACCGGGATCCGGAGCTGCGGCAGGTGCTGATCGGTCGCATCGCCGCCCTGGGCCACGCCCACAAGCTGCTGGCGGCGGGCCGCTGGCATGGCGCCGACCTGCTGGGCCTGGCGCAGGAGGAGCTGCGGGCCTTCGGGCTGGACCGTCCGGACCGCATACGGCTCAAGGGCCCCGCCTGCTCGCTGTCGCCCGCCCAGGCCCAAGCCATGGGAATGGCGCTGCACGAGCTGGCCACGAACGCGGCAAAGTACGGCGGCCTCTCGTCCCGGGAGGGCAGCGTCGAGATCAGCTGGACCTGCCAGGATGGCCAGCTCGATCTGCAATGGTCGGAACACGGAGGTCCGCCGGTCAAGGCACCCAGGCGCAAGGGCCTGGGCAGCCGCATCCTCGAGCGGGCCTTCGATCACCCGATCGGCGGCGAGGTCACCCGCGAGTGGCCGGCCGAAGGCCACCGGTGCCGCATCCGCGTCCCCCTGAGCGCGCCCTGAGCGGCGCCCGAGCGGTGGGCGGAACACCACGCCGCCTGGAGGGTTTGAGCCTGGTCAGCCCCTGAGCCGCGCGAGGCCGCCCATGCTCGTCCAATTCATCCCGCTCTATTGCGTGCTCGTCGGCGGCGCCTTCGCCGCGGGCGTCGCGGCGATCCAGATGTCGCAGCGGCTGATCTCTCAGACCTCGCGCAGCCGGGCCCCGCGGCGCCGCAAGGACTGAACGTCCCTCAGCCCTTGTCGCGCATGAGCCGGCCCTGCTCGCGCTTCCAGTCGCGCTCTGCGATGGTCGCCCGCTTGTCGTGGGCCTTCTTGCCGGTGGCCAGCGCCAGCTCCAGCTTCACCCGGCCCTTGTCGTTGAAATAGAGCTTTAGCGGCGCGAGCGTGCGCCCCTCGCGCTGCACCGCCCCGATCAGCTTGTCGATCTCCTTGCGGTGCAGGAGCAGCTTCCGCGGCCGCTTGGGCTCGTGGTTGAAGCGGTTGGCCGGGCCGTATTCCGGGATGTTGGCGTTGATCAGCACGATCTCCCGGCCTTCGACCGAGGCGTAAGACTCGGCGATGTTGGCGCGGCCGTTGCGCAGGGACTTCACCTCCGTGCCGGTGAGCTGGAGCCCGGCTTCCAGGGTGCTCTCGATGAAGTATTCGAACCTGGCGCGCCGGTTTTCGGCGATCAGCTTCTTCTGGGCGGGGTCCTGGCTCATGACCAGTTGACGCCGGCCGCCCGCATGGCCTCCAGCACCTGCCCCCGCGCCGCCTCCGAACAGGGCGCCAGCGGAAGGCGCACCTCCTCCTCGCAAAGGCCCAGGCGCGCCAGGGCGAACTTGGTCGGGGACGGGGACGAGTCGGCGAACAGCGCCTTGTGCAGGCCGATCAGCTTGTCCTGCCACTGGAGCGCCGTGCGGTAGTCCCCGTCGAGGCAGGCGTCGATGAGGCCGGACATGGCCTCCGGCGCGACGTTCACCGTCACCGAGATGCAGCCGTGGCCGCCATGGGCCATGTAGCCGAGCGCCGAGGCGTCCTCGCCGGACAGGAGCACGAAGTCCTCGCCGCAGTCGCGGCGCATGATGCTGGGGCGGGCGAGGTCTGAGGTCGCATCCTTGATGCCGACGATGTTCGGCAGCTTCGCCAGCCGCGCGACGGTGTCGTTGGCCAGGTCCACGCTGGTGCGCGCGGGCACGTTATAGAGGACGATCGGCAGGTCGACCGCCTCGTGCACCGCCTTGAAGTGCCGATAGAGGCCCTCCTGGCTCGGGCGGTTGTAATAGGGCGTCACCACCAGGGCGGCGTCGGCGCCCACCTCCTTGGCGTGGCGCACGAGGCCGATGGCCTCCTCGGTGGAGTTGGAGCCGGCGCCGGCGATCACCGGCACGCGGCCGGCGGCGGTCTGCACGCAGAGCTCCACCACCCGCCGATGCTCATCGTGGCTGAGGGTGGTCGATTCGCCGGTGGTGCCCACCGGCACCAGCGCCTTCACCCCGCCCTTGATCTGCCGTTCGACCAGGGCGCGGAAGGCCGCCTCGTCGATGGCGCCGTCCTTGAAGGGGGTGACGAGCGCGGGAATTGCGCCCTTGAAGCGGGGTCGAGCCATGCGTGCAACAAGCCGTGATCTGTCGCCGCAGGGTGTTGCGGCCTTGGGAGCAGCGGACAATATGGCCCCCGGCGGCCGGCTCGCAACTGCATGGCGGAATTGTCGGGCTAGGTTCGGGGAGAGTGGTGTGAGGTCCTTAGTCCGCAAGGCGTCCCTGACGATGTCGTGTCTCATCGTCGTCGGCGTCGCCGAGGCTCAGGTCTCGCCCCAGGCATACACCCCCGTTCCGACGGTGCAGACGCCGTCACTCGGCTATACCCCCTCCCCCTCCACCGACGAACTCACCACCCTGCGCGAGGCGCTGAGGGCCGCCAGGACCGGGGACGTGACCCGCGCCGATTCCCTGCGCGCCTCGCTCTCCAATCCGGTCGCGCGCAAGCTCGTGCTCTGGGCCATGACCGACTCGGCCGGCTCCACCGTCACCTTCTTCGAGCTCGACCAGGCCCGGCGCGACCTCTGGGGCTGGCCGCGCGCCAGCCGCCGCCAGGCCGCCGCCGAGAAGCAGCTCGAGGCCCAGGCCATGCCCCCCGCCCAGGTGGTCGCCTGGTTCAAGGGCGACCAGCCGCAGACCGCCGAAGGCGCCATGGCGCTCGCCGCCGCCTATCGGGCTCTGGGGCGGACCAATGACGCACGGACCCTGATCCGCCACTTCTGGCGCGACGAGGTGTTCGAGGCCGAGCCTCAGCACCAGATCCAGTATCGCTTCGCCGACCTGCTGACCCCCGAGGACCACGCCCGCCGCGCGGACATGCTGCTCTACGGCCAGCAGGGTCCGGCCACGCGGGACATGATCGAGCTCCTGCCCGCCGACCAGCAGGCCGTGGCCCGGGCCCGCATGGCCCTGCGCAACGGGGACGCGGGCGCGGTCTCGAGCCTGCCGCCCAGCCTGCAGGACGATCCCGGCATAGCCTTCGAACGGGCGCGCACCCTGGTGCGCCAGAAGGACGGCGTGCTGGCCCTTTCCATGCTGCCGCGCCTGACCCGCAATCCGCCTGGCGAGGACGCCGCCGAGGCCATCTGGGTGGTGCGCAAGCGGCTGGTGAACGCGGCCCTGCAGACCCGCAACTACCAGGCCGCCTACGACGCAGCCGCCGGCAACGGCATGACCTCGGGGACCGACTACACCGAGGCGGAATTCTACGCCGGGTGGCTGGCGCTGGAGAAGCTGCACAACCCCTCCCTCGCCGACCAGCACTTCGCCCACATCCAGCAGGTCGGCGCCTCGCCGATCACCGTGGCCAGGGCCCTCTACTGGCGCGGCCGGGCGGCGGAAGCGGGCGGCGACGTGATCGGGGCCCAGACCCTCTACGCCCAGGGCGGCCAGTACATCACCACCTTCTACGGCCAGCTCGCCGCCCAGAAGGCGGGGGTGACCCAGATCGACCTCGGCCACGACCCGGCGCCGACCGCCGCCGACCGGGCGCGGTTCGAGGGGCGCGAGACCGTCCGGGCGGCCCGGCTCCTGGCCCAGATCGGCGATCGCGAGCTGCTGCGCTCCTTCGTGCTCGGCATCGACGACGACCTGCCGAACGCCGAGGAGTACGCCCTGCTCGTCGACTTCGCGAAGAGCTACGGCG
>FTGK01001290.1_pt1 | contig 15890 bp, 10 predicted proteins | sample 1640691 | NCBI WGS metagenome assembly FTGK01 (sample SAMEA3914789, study PRJEB12502) | metagenome | biome: forest; material: soil | place: Canada | collected 2011-07-03 | depth 0.3 m | reverse complement strand
GATGAAGGCCCCGAGCGCCATGGACAGGCCGAGCAGCTTTGCCGCCAGGCCGGCCCCGATGATGACCAGGAGGCTGGCGGCCATGAACAGGTCCTGGCTCTTCGCCCGGGCCGCCGAGCGGAAAAGGGGCCGCAGCAGCAGCCGCCCCACAGCCAGGATGCCGACGACCCCCAGGCAAGCGGTCGCCACCGCGGCCACCGGTCCCGGGCCCCCGCTCCGCCCGCCCAGAAGGGACAGGCCGATCAGCACTGGAGCCACCATCAGGTCCTGGAACAGCAGGATGGCGAACACGGCGCGGCCCGGCGCCGCGTGCAGCCGGCCGTGCCCGGACATCACCGGGATCACCAGGGCGGTCGAGGACATGGCCAGGGCGGCGCCAGCGGCGAGGGCGCCGTCCAGGGGCGCGCCCATCAGCATGGCCGCGGCGACGATCAGGGCGCCGGCGCCCAGGGTCTGCAACGCGCCCAGCCCGAACACCTGCTTGCGCATGAGGCTGAGCCGCTGCCACGAGAGCTCGAGGCCGATGCTGAACAGAAGGAACACCACGCCCAGCTCTGCCGCCGCGGCGATCTCCTGGGGCTTGGCGACGGTCAGGTAGTTGAGCCAGGGCAGCCGGTCTGCGAACTGGCCAAGGCCTTGGGGCCCGATCACCACCCCCGCGGAGAGGAAGCCCAGGATGGGGCTCAGCTTGAGCCGCTTGACCAGAGGCGCGACCACCCCCGCGGTGGCCAGGAAGGCGACCAGATTGGAATAGTCCGCCTCAGCCCCGGCCGCCGCCATGCACCCTCCGCCGACCGGCCGAAGGTATCGGAGCGGATCGGCCGCCGGCAACCGCCGGGAACACCGCCGCATCCCATCGGTTCATCCGGGCGAAGCTTTTGTGCAGGAGGCGACGAGCATGGTTGTTCGCGGACCAGCCCTGACATGCGTCCTGGCGGCCCTGACCCTGGCGGCCGCCCCGGCGGCGCTGGCGCAGGATGATGTCCCCGCCGCCCCGACCTCGCTGGCCGACGCGGCCGGCGTGGAAGTCGCAGGATCGGAGCTCTTGGGCCCCGGCCAGGAGGGGATCGGTCCCCTCGCCAGCGCACCCCAGTCCACGCGTCCCGATCAAGAGGGGGCCACGGACGAGCCAGCGGCGACGCCCTCTGAAGCGGCTGCGCCGGCCGCCGCGTCCAAGCCCGCGGCCAAGGCGACGCACCGCCCGCCGGTCAGGTCGGCGCGCAAGGCCAGGCCACGTCATACAAGCTGAAAAAAACGAACCCGCCGCGCGGTGCTTCGCGGCGGGCTCGCATCTCTCGCTCAATCGAGCGGGCGTTCCTCCCCTGAAACGCCGAAACCCGCGCCTTTGTCAGTCGCTGGATTTCACAAAGGAAATGAATGAGATCTCACGCGTCCTGTCAACGCGAGCGCGCGTTCTGGGCAGCGTCTGCGTCAAACTGCAGCAATCCTGTCACAGGCCCAGGCGCACCTGGAGTTGATCGATCATCGGGCACGCGGCTTCGAACACATAATCGGGCCGCGCCGCCGAGACCGGACCCACCCCGGCGACCGCCAGGGATTCGGCGGTGTCGAAGAGATTCGGCGTCGCCACCAGCACCCCGTTCTGTCGCCGGGAGGCTCCGCGCGCCACCGCCGCAGCCGTCGCCGACTCGGCCTTGGCGTCGTGCTCGGCAGGCCAGGTGAGGATGGCGAGTTGCCGCGCCCTCGCGCGGGCCTCGACGATGCGAAGGAAGCGACGGGCGAGATCCAGACCCTCATGGGTCCAGGGCGCCTTCAGGCTGGCGGCGAGTTGCGCCTGGCTCTTCAGGATCAGGCCGTCGGCGAGAGGCCGAAGGCCATTGGCGGCCAGGGTGGCGCCGGTGGTGGTGATGTCGACGATCAGCTCGGCGGCCCCTGCTGCGGGCGCTCCCTCCGTGGCGCCCGAGGAGTCGACGATGCGATAGTCGGCGATGCCGTGGCGCGCGAAGAAGGCGCGGGTCAGGACGCCGTATTTAGTCGCCACCCGTAGGCGACGTCCCGTCCGCGCCAGATATGCCGCCGCCACCTGATCCACATCGGCCATGGTCTGCACGTCGATCCAGCTCTGCGGCGCCGCGACCACCACGTCGGCGTGACCGAAGCTCAGCGGGCGCAGCAGCTGCACCCGCTCCTCCAACTCCCCGCCGCGCTCGCGCAGCAGATCCTCGCCCACCACGCCGAGGTGCAGGTCGCCGGCGTCGAGCCCGGCGGCGATGTCGGACGAGGACAGCAAGGGCGCATCGATCCCGGGCAGGCCGGTGAGCTGGGCCTGGTAGCCCCTGGAGCCTCCAGCGATCTCCAGCCCCAGGCCGCAGTCCGAGAGCCAGCCCTCGCACTGCTCTTTCAGACGCCCCTTCGACGGAAGCGCCAGGGAGATGCGGTCGCTCATCGCTCCCCCTCCGACCAGGCGCGCCACGGGCGGACCATGCAACCGACTGCGCCGGTGCGGGCCTTCGCGCCCAGCCGCGTCATGAGGCCATCATAGCGGCCGCCGGCGGCGACCGGCCGATCGGCGTCAAGGGCGGCGGAGCGGACCTCGAAAAGGAAGCCGTCGTAGTAGCCGAAGGCGCGCCCGAACGCGGGAGAGAAGCGCATCCGGTCGGCGGGGGCGCCCGCCTCCATGGCCGCGGCGAGCCGCTGCGACCAGCTCTCCAGGGCTCGCTCGAGCCCAGCGCCCCTCGCGAGGCGCGCGATCGCATCGAGAGCGGCGACAGGACGGTCGGAGATGGCGAGGAAGTCGCGGATCTTCCCGGCGTCGGCGGCGCCCAGGGCGGGGGCCTTGGCGGCTTCCGCCTGCTCGGAGAGGCGGTGCACGATTTCAGAGGGCGCCCTTCCTCCCACCGGCTGCACCCCTGCCAGGGCCCAGAGCTCCTCGAGCGCCAGAGCGGCGTCGGCTTCGGGGAGCCCCGCGAGGAGACCCGCGAGGCGGCTGGAATTCGGGGCGGCGGGCGCGGGCGATTGGGCGCGCTCCAGCTCGGCCGCGAGGCTGCGGGGCCGGCGGAAGGCGCGGGCCAGGCGCGTGACCAGGGAGCGGGGCAGGCCGAGCGCCTCGAGGAACAGGCGGAACAGCGAGGTGTCGCCCATGTCGAGGACAAGGTCGCTGCGCCCTCCGGCGGCTGCGGCGCGCCACGCGAGGCCCGCCATCGCGGCGTCGGCCTTGGCCGCATCCCCCTGGCCGAAGCTCTCGACTCCGATCTGGAGGAACTCCTCGGCGCGACCGGAGCCCTGCGGGGCGACGCGAAAGGCCTTGCCCTCATAGAGGTAGCGGCCGGACTTCGATCCGGTCTCGATGTGGGCGCGCGCCACCGAAATGGTGAAGTCCGGCCTGAGGCAGGCCTCGTCGATGCCGTCGGCCTGGACCACGAACAGCCGCGGCCGCATGGCCTCGCCGGCCAGGTCGAGCAGCAGGGCCAGGGGCTGCAGCACCGGCGTGTCGATGGCGGTGGCGCCCTGCTCGAGGAAGGGCGCGCGCATGGCGCCGAGCGGCGCCTGCGGGACCTGGGGCTCGAGGGTGATCACCCCTGGCCCTCCAGGATGGCCCGGATCCGCGCGATCATCTCGGTGCGAGGCACAGTGGCCTGGCCCGGCCGCTCCGCGCGCCAGGCCTGGTTGTCCGTGACGCCCCGGGCCAGCTCGCGGCCGAGGTCGAGGTCCTTGATGGTGACGGACCCGGTGGCCAGCTCGTCGTCGCCGACGATGATCGCCGCGGGCGCCAGCCGCCGGTCGGCGTATTTCATCTGGGCCTTCATGCCGGAAGAGCCGAGATAGACCTCGGCGGGCACCCCCGCGTTCCGAAGCTCCGCGGCGATCCCGAAGTAATCCGCCATGCGGGCCTGGTCGAAGGCGATGACCACCACCGGGCCGCGCACCTCGCCAGCGGGATCGCGCCCCGCCGCCCGGAGCGCCGCCGCCAGACGGGAGACGCCGAAGGAGAAGCCGGTGGCCGGCGTCCTTTCCCCGGTGAAGCGCGCCACAAGGTCGTCGTATCGACCGCCGCCACCGACGGAGCCGAAGGTGATCGGTTCGCCCTTCTCGCCCGTCGTCGCCATCAGGAGCTCGGCCTCGAACACCGCGCCGGTGTAGTACTCGAGCCCCCGCACGACCGCGGGATCGAACCGCGCCTGGTCGGACCCGACCCCCATGCCATTGAGCGCGTCCTCGATCAGCTCCAGCTCGCGAAGCCCCTCCTCGCCGACGGCGCCGAGCTTCAGCCCGGCAAGCGCCTCCAGGACGCCAGTATTGCGGCTGGAGATGTCGATGAATTCGCCGATGGCCTCGATGGCCGGCGCCTCCAGCCCCGCGCCCTTGGTGTAGGCGCCGGACTCGTCCAGCCGCCCGTCGCCGAGGAGGTCGCGCGCGCCCTCCCAGCCCAGTCGGTCGAGCTTGTCGATGGCCCTGAGCGCCACGAGCTTCTGCCGGGCGTCCGCCACCCCGGCTTCCGCCAGCAGCCCATCGAGCAGCTTGCGATTGTTGATCTTCAGGATGTAGGCGCCGCGCGGCAGGCCCGCGGCCTCCAGGCCTGTGGCGGCCATGGCCACCATCTCGGCGTCCGCCTGCGGCCGCGCCGAGCCCACCGTGTCCGCGTCGCACTGCACGAACTCGCGGAAGCGGCCGGGGCCCGGCTTCTCGTTCCGCCACACCGTCCCAAAAGCGTAGCGGCGGAAGGGCTTGGGCAGGGTCTCCCAGCTCTGGGCGGCGAAACGGGCGAGGGGCGCGGTCAGGTCGTAGCGCAGCGCCATCCACTGCTCGTCGTCGTCCTGGAGCGCGAAGACGCCCTCGTTGGGGCGATCGCTGTCGGGAAGGAACTTGCCGAGCGCATCGGCGTATTCGAACGCCCCCGTCTCCAGCTGCTCGAATCCCCAGCGCTCATAGACCTGGGAGACCGCCGTCAGGATCTTCCGCTCGGCGGCCAGATCGCGCGCCCGCTTGTCGGCGAACCCGCGAGGCGCGCGGGCTTCGGGGCGGAACTCGCCAGCGTTGGTGCTCTTCGGGGCCATGGCCGCGCGCCTATCGGATAAGCCGGGCGCGGGCAAGGAAAGCGATCGGTCCATCGTCATCTTCCTCGGGATCAAGGGTGACGGATGGAGCCAAGGCGCTCAGCCCCATCCGCGGCGGCGGCGGGGCTTGGGAGGCTCGCTCAGGACGCGCGCGCTCCGCCCGGCCCGCCGAGGGTCCGGTGGTGATGGTGTTGCGCGTGATGATGCGTCGGCCGCGTCATGGGGCGGGGCCTATAGCGGAAGCTGGGCGACGAGTCCAACGGCGGGCGGTTCAGGCCCCAATGGCTCGCACGCCGTCGTGTCCGGTGATGCGCAGCTCGGCGACGCTCCCCGGCGTCCTCGCGCTCGCGAAGGCCACCTCGGTGAAATCCTCCGCTCGGGCCAGACCATCGCGCTCGACCAGGCACCGCACTGTCCTCCCCACCTGTCGCTCGAGGTGCCGCGCGAGCGCCGCGTCGCCCGCCGACCTCAGCCGCTCGGCCCGCCGCTTGATCACCGCACGCTCCAGCTGGGGCATTCGCGCGGCGGGAGTCCCGGGGCGCGGCGAGAAGGGGAAGACGTGCAGGAACGCGAGCCCCGCCTCTTCGACGAGCGAGAGGGTGTTTTCGAACATCTCCTCCGTCTCGGTCGGAAAGCCGGCGATAAGGTCGGCGCCGAAGGCGACCTCCGGGCGCACCGCCCGCACCTCCGCGACCAGCCTGAGCGCGTCGGCGCGCAGGTGGCGGCGCTTCATGCGCTTCAGGATCATGTCGTCGCCGGCCTGCAGCGAGAGATGCAGGTGCGGCATCAGCCGAGGCTCCTCGGCGAGGCAGCGCATCAGGTCCGCATCGATCTCGGCCGCGTCGATCGACGAGAGGCGCAGCCGCTCCAGCTCCGGGACCAGGCGCAGGATGCGTCCGACCAGCTGGCCGAGAGTGGGTGCGCCGGGCAGGTCCTCGCCCCACGACGTGATGTCGACCCCCGTGAGCACCACCTCGCGATAGCCCTGGGCGGCCAGACGGCGCACCTGCTCCACCACCTCGCCCGCCGCGGCGGAACGCGAGTTCCCGCGGCCATAGGGGATGACGCAGAAGGTGCAGCGGTGATCGCAGCCGTTCTGCACCTCGACATAGGCGCGGGCGCGATCCTTCAGCCCGTCGACCAGATGGTGGGCCGTCTCGCGCACCGAGAAGATGTCGTTGACCCGGACCCGCGCCCCCTCCGCATAGGCCCCGGGCGCAGCCTTCTTCGCGTTGCCGAGCACCAGGTCCACCTCGCCCATGGCGGCGAAGACCTCGGGATCGATCTGGGCCGCGCAGCCGGTGACGATCAGCCGGGCGTCCGGCCGCGAGCGCCGCGCCTTGCGGATCGCCTGGCGCGCCTGGCGCACGGCCTCGGCCGTCACCGCGCAGGTGTTGAACACCACCGCGTTCGTGAGCCCGTCCTCCGCCGCGCGGGCGCGGATGGCCTCGCTCTCATAGGCGTTCAGCCGGCAGCCGAAGGTCACCACCTCCACGGAGGCGGCGTCTACGTCGGCAGCGATGGTCGAGCCGTCGGGCATGATCCCGCAAACAAAACAGGCGGCCGCACCGGCCGCCCCAGACACTTCGCCATATCACATCCGAGCCGCATCAGCGGCCGCAGAATTGAAACCAAGATCACCAAGGCCGCCAAGGGGTCTGCGACCGACTTACCCTCGCGCCGTCCCGGCCGGTTTCCCGTCGAGCCCCCGGCTCGACCTTGATGATCTTGGTGGTCTTGGTGGTTGAAAGACGAAATTCGAAGCCCCGTGGCGTCACCGGCTCGTCTCAAGGCAGCGCCCCGGTGAACTCGACTTCGATCGCGCCGGTCATCAGGACGTGGTCGTCTTCTTCGCGCCATTCGATCTGGAGCTCGCCGCCGGGCAGTTCGACGGTAGCCTTGCGCCCTGTCAGGTTCCGCCGCGCCGCCGCCACCAGGGCCGCGCAGGCGCCGGTGCCGCAGGCGCGGGTCTCGCCGACGCCGCGCTCCCAGACGCGCAGGCGGATCCGGTCGCGCGCCACGATCTCGGCGAAGCCGACGTTGGCCCGCTCCGGGAACAGGCGATGGTGCTCGATCATCGGACCCACCTGCTGCACAGGCGCCGCGGCGACGTCCTTCACGAAGAACACCACGTGGGGGTTGCCCATGGAGACGCAGCCGGGGGTGTGCAGCACCGGATCGTCGATCGGCCCGACCTGCAGCTCGATCCCCCGCGTGTCCATGTCCTCCGCGAGGGGAATGTCGGTCCAGTGGAGGCCCGGCGCGCCCATGTCGACCCGCACCTGCCGCTCGCCGACCCGCTCCGCAGTCAGGGGGCCTGCGGCGGTGGCGATCACCACGCGCTGGCGTCCGGCCGCCTCCGCCAGAAGCCAGCCGACACAGCGGGTGGCGTTTCCGCAGGCCTCCACCTCGCCACCGTCGGCGTTCCAGATGCGCATGAAGGCGTCTGCCCCCGGTGCGCCGGGCGGGGCCGGCTCGATGGCGATCAGCTGGTCGCAGCCCACGCCCCTGGTCCGGTCGGCGATGGCGCGCACCTCATCCTCGCTGGGCGCGAAGGCGGCCGAGCGCGCCTCGACCACGACGAAGTCGTTGCCCGTCCCGTTCATCTTGAGAAACGGCCGTCCCATGGGGCGGCGATATAGGCGCTTAGCCGGGGCTTTTCGAGCCCACGGCTCCGCTCAGGCCGCTGCCCGCGCCTGTCGGTCGAGCGCTGCGAAATCCTCGTCGGAGAGGTCGATGGAGGCGGCCCTGACGTTCTCCTCGAGGTGCGCCACCCGGCTCGTCCCGGGAATTGGCAGCATCACGGGGCTGCGCTTCAGCACCCAGGCCAGGGCGATCTGGCTTGGGGTCGCCTCCAGCTTGCGGGCGATTGCGTCCAGGACGCCGCCGGGCTTGGCGAGGTCGCCGGCCGCCAGGGGATACCAGGGGATGAAGCCGATCCCCTCCCGCTCGCAATAGGACAGCACCGCCTCGCTGCGCCGGTTGCCGAGATTGTAGAGGTTCTGCACCGTGGCCACGGGGAAGAGCTCGCGCGCCGCCGCGATGTCGTCGACGCCGCACTCGCTGAGCCCTGCATGGGCGATCAGGCCTTCCTGGAGCATGTCGGCGATGACGCCGAACTGCTCGTCGCGGGGGACCTTGGGGTCGATGCGGTGAAGCTGCCAGAGGCCGATCTGCTCCAGCTTCAGCCGCCGGAGGCTCATCTGGACGCACTGGCGCAGGTATTCCGGCCTGCCGACCGGGGGCCATGCGTCGGGACCCGTGCGGGTGAGCCCGCCCTTGGTGGCGATGAGCATGCCGGGATAGGGGGCCAAGGCCTCTGCGATCAGGTCCTCGCTGACAAAGGGCCCGTAGGAATCGGCGGTGTCGATGAAGTCGACGCCGAGTTCGGGCAGACGCCGCAGCACCCGCAGCGCCTCGGCGCGGTCTTTGGGCTCGCCCCAGATGCCCTCGCCGGTGATCCGCATGGCGCCATAGCCCAGCCGGTGCACGGCGACGTCGCCGCCGATCCGGAACACGCCCGAGGGGGCGGCAGAGGGGGTCGTGCTCATGGGATCGGCTCCAGGCTTGGAAGGGGGGATGAGGCGTCTCTGGGAAAAGCATGAAAAGCACGAACGGGTCCGCCCCGGGCGCGCTAGAAGACTGTTGATCTGCGATGGAGCTCCTCATGGATGACGCCGGCATGTCGAAACTCGAGGCCGCCAAGGCTGCCGGCCAGGCGCTGATCCGCGAACAGGCGCTGGTCGCCGGCGAGTGGGTGGATGGGGACGGCCGCATCGAGGTCGAGGATCCAGCCACCGAGACGGTCATCGGCTCCGTCCCCAAGCTCTCCGCCGACCAGGTCCAGCGGGCGGTGAAGGCGGCGGCCGACGTCTTCCCCGCCTGGTCCGGGATGCGCGAGTTCGAACGGGCGGCGATCCTGCGCCGCTGGGGCGAGCTGATCGACCGGGATACCGAGGCCCTCGGCGCCCTGCTGGCGCTGGAGAACGGCAAGCCCTTCGCCGAGGCCAAGGGCGAGATCGGCTACGCCAACCAGTTCGTAAAATGGTTCGCCTCGGAGGCCGAGCGGCTGGACGGCGCGTGGCTGCCGAGCCCCGCGGGCAAGGACCGCATCCTCGCGATAAAGCAGCCGATCGGCCCGGTGGCGGCCATCACGCCCTGGAACTTCCCCGCCGCCATGATCACCCGCAAGGTGGCACCGGCCTTCGCCGCCGGCTGCCCGGTGGTGCTGAAGCCGGCGTCCGCGACGCCCTTCACCGCCCTCGCCCTCGCCGCCCTGGCGCTCGAGGCCGGCGCGCCGCCCGGCGCCTTCAGCGTCGTCACTGGCGAGAGCGGCGTCGTCGCTCCGGTGCTCACCGCGTCCGACCAGATCCGCAAGCTATCCTTCACCGGCTCGACCGGCGTCGGCCGCGACCTGATGGCCGCCTGCGCGCCGACCCTGAAGCGGCTTTCCATGGAACTCGGCGGGGCCGCCCCGCTGATCGTGTTCGAGGACGCGGACATCGACCTGGCCGTGGCCGAGACGGTGAAAGGCAAGTTCCGCTGCGCCGGCCAGACCTGCGTCTGCCCCAACCGCGTCTATGTGCATATCGATCTCTACGAGGCCTTCCTGGAGAAGCTGACCGACCGCGTGGCGGCCCTGAAGGTCGGCGCCGCCTTCGAGCTGGGCGCCGAGATCGGTCCCTTGATCGACGCCAAGGGCCTGAAGAAGGTCGACGATCACGTCGAGCGGACGGTCGCCAGAGGCGGCCGCATCCTCACCGGCGGAGAGCCCCACACCCGCGGCGGCCGCTTCTATACGCCCACGGTGCTGGACGGCGGCGACGAGACCCTGTTCCGCGACGAGGAGACCTTCGGCCCCGTCGTGCCGGTGTTCCCGTTCCGCACGGAGGAGGAGGTGATCGCCCTGGCCAACGCCTCGGAGTTCGGCCTCGCCTCCTACCTCTTCAGCGAGAACCTGAACCGGGTGATGCGCGTCGCCGCCGCCATCGAGGCAGGCATGGTCGGCGTCAACGTGGGGCTGATGAGCAACGCCGCGAACCCCTTCGGGGGCGTCAAGCAGTCGGGCTTCGGCCGCGAAGGCTCGATCTACGGGATCGAGGAATACCTGCAGGTGAAGGCGGTGACGCTGGGGCTGCGCTGATCGCGTGCGGCCAAAACCCCGCTCAGCCGTTTAGCTGGCTGAGCCCAGGGAGCCGTGCATGACCAATCCGTCCGGATACAACTACGAGGAAGCCATCCACGGGGTCCTGGAAACCAAGACCGCTCTGGAGCGAGCACAGGCGCTCATGGAGAGGGTCGAAAAACTGCTCTCGGAGGCGCCGCGTTACTTCGAGGCGGTCGCCGAGCCCGCCTTCCGTCTGCGGGACCGGCTGGTCGAGGACCTCGGGACCCTTGAAGCGCGAATGGCCGAGGTGAGCGCCGCCGCGAAGGCCGGCGGTCCTCCGCCCGGCGATGGGCCCCGTGATCTCGATCCCCGCGCCCACGGCGTGCCGCTAGGCGACTCCGTGTACATCGGCGGCCAGTAGCGGGGCAGCACGACTGTGGCTTCAAGCCCTCACGCCAGTGCAGCGCCGCAACACTCGAACCGAATATGAACCGGCGTTATCCCGCCAATTGATAATCTCCTCAGCCTAAGCTTCCATCGGCCTGGGACGCGGCGACGTCCTGGGAAACGCTCTCCATGGACCGGAACCGGAAGATCCTGGCGGCTGCTGTCGCGGGCGCCTTGGCGTTTGGCTTGCTGGCGGGGTTCTTCATCGGCAAGGGGACGGGGGGACGGACGCCGGGGCAAGCCGCCAACGTGGCCCGTGAGGAGACTGGCTTCCTCTGGCCCCTGTTCGGCCATCCGCGCTCGGCGGCGGCGTCCAGGCCCGGCGCCAAGAAGCCGGATGGCTTCGCCGTGTGGCGCAAGCACGTCGACACCTCCCACGCCCAGCCGGTGGACTGCATCCAGATGACCCGGTCGCTCGATGCGGCCAAGGACTATGCCGATTTTGTCCTGGTCTCGCCCGAGATCCAGGGCGCGCCGGCGGTGGTCGCCAGAGGCGACCAGCTCTGCGTCGGGGGGCTGGGGCTGTCCGACCACCGCATCACCCTCCTGAAGGGGCTGCCGGCGTCATCGGGCGAGACCCTGGCCTCCAACCAGGACGTGGACTTCACCTCCGGCGACAAGCCCCCGTACGTCGGGTTCGCCGGCGACGGAGTGATCCTGCCGCGTGAGGACGCCGACGGAGTGGGCATCGAGACCATCAATGTCTCGCGGGTGGCGCTGGAGGTCTGGCGCGTGCCCGACCGCAACCTGGTCCGCCGCCAGATCGTGCAGACCGATCCAACCGGAGAGGGCGACTATCCCGGGGATTACGACTCCAAGCCCGACGAAGAGGGCAAGGTGGTCTGGAAGGGGACGCTGCAGGTCCGAGGCGATCCGGCGCAGAAGACCACCACGGTCTTCCCACTGGGGGCGGTGCTGAAGGAGTTGAAGCCCGGCGGCTATGTGATCAAGGCGGGGGACGCCTCGGGCGCCCGGCCGGCGGAGAGCGGGGATGACGAGGGCCAGCAGCCCGCCCAGGCCAGCCGCTGGATCATGTTCACCGACATGGCGATCACCTCCTATTCCGGCTCGGACGGGCTCGACGCCGTCGTGCGATCGATCAAGACGGCCCGGCCGATCGCGGGCGTGCGCGTGGCGCTGGTCGCGTCGGACGGCGAGGACCTGGGCGCCGGCGCCTCGGACGCCGCTGGCCACGTGCGCTTCCCGCACCCGCTGCTCGCCGGGACGGGCTCGACCCACCCGCGGATGCTGATGGCCTATGGCGCCCAGGCGGACCTGGCTGTCCTTGACCTCGACCGCAGCCCCATCGACCTCTCCGCCCAGGGCATCGGGGGGCGCCCCCAGCCCGGGACCTCGCCTACGGAGGGACGGCAGTCGAAGACCGCCATCGACGGCTACCTCTATGCCGATCGCGGCATCTACCGGCCGGGAGAGACCGCCCACCTCGTCGCCATGGTGCGCGACCAGCGCGGCGTGGCCGTGAAGGACCGCAAGGGCTCGCTGGTGATCAAGCGGCCGTCCGGCGTCGTCTTCGCCAGGTACGACTTCGCGGCGGCCCCGACGGGGGAGATCGCCCGCGACGTGGCCCTGCCCGCTGGAGCGCCGCGCGGGCGCTGGACCGCGGCCCTGCAGATCGAGGGGATCGACGATCCGGCCGGGCAGCTCAGCTTCTCGGTCGAGGACTTCGCCCCGCAGCGCCTGGCGGTGACCGCCGAAGGGAACAAGGACGCCCCCCTGCTGGCGAACAAGATCCGCAAGATCGACGTCAGCGCCCGCTTCCTCTACGGCGCGCCCGGCGCCGCCCTGCAGACGCAGGGCGAGGTGCGGATCAAGGCCGACGCCAACCCCTTCCCGCAGTTCAAGGACTTCCAGTGGGGCGACGCCGAGAAGCCCTTCGAGGAGAAGGCGCTCGACCTCACTTCGACGGTCACCGACGGCGCCGGCCACGCCACTCTCTCGGTAGATTCCAGCACCGCCGGCGATACGGACCAGCCGCTCTCGGCGTCCGTCGTCGCCTCGGTGTTCGAGCCGGGCGGACGCCCCGTGCGGGAGGGCGTCGAGCTCAAAATCCGCACCAGGCCCGTCTATTTCGGGGTGCGGCCCGTGCAGGCCGAGGGCGGCGGGGATCCCGCACCCATGAGCCTCGATCTCGTCGCCGTGGACGCCTTTGGCCGGCGCATCGCCGCGCCCGGCACGGCCTGGACCCTAATCTCGGAGAATTGGGACTACGACTGGTTCCAGAAGGACGGCCGCTGGCAATGGCGGCGCACCAGCCGCGACAAGGTGGTGGCCAAGGGTGCGGTGAACATAGGAGCCGCAGCCGCGGCGCGCCTGGCCCGGCGGCTGGGCTGGGGCGACTACCGCCTCGTGCTCCAAGGGCCGGGAGGCTCGCGCAGCGCGGTGCGCTTCTCGGCCGGCTGGGGCGCGCCGGCCAAGGATGTCGAGGCGCCGGATGTCATCCGGGTCTCAGCGGGGACCAAGGCCTATGCCCAGGGCGACACCGTCGACGTGACCCTCAAGGCCCCCTACGCGGGCGAGGCCCAGGTGGCCGTCGCAACCGACCACGTCATCGACCTCAAGACCATCAGCGTCGGCAAGGCCGGGGCGACCCTGCACCTGAAGAGCTCGGACCTCTGGGGCGGAGGCGCCTATGTGCTGGTGACGGTGATCCAGCCGCGCGATCCGGTCTCCACCCCGCGGCCCCACCGGGCGCTGGGCCTCGTCTACGTGCCGCTGGATCCCAAGGGCAGGAAGCTGACGGTCGAGATCGCCACCCCCGATCGCATCCTCTCGCACGACGGCATCGACGTGCCGGTGCAGGTGAAGGGCCTGGGCTTCGGCCAGACGGCGCGGGTGACGGTGGCCGCCGTTGATGAAGGCATCCTGCGCCTCACCAAGCAGGAGAGCCCCGATCCGGTGAAATGGTATTTCGGCAAGCGCGCGCTCGGCGTCGATTACCGGGACGACTACGGACGACTGCTCGATCCCAATCTCGGCGCCCCCGCCAACGTCGACTTCGGCGGTGACGAGATCGGCGGCGAGGGCCTCACCGTCACCCCGATCAAGACCGTGGCCCTGTGGTCCGGCGTTGTGACCACCGGACCCGATGGGCGCGCCACGGTCCATCTGCCGGCGCAGGCGGAGTTCAACGGTCAGCTCAGGGTCATGGCCGTAGCCTGGACCGACAAGGCGGTGGGCGGAGGTTCCAAGGAGCTGACCGTGCGAGAGCCGGTCATCGCGGACCTGTCGCTGCCCCGCTTCCTGGCGCCGGGAGACCAGGCTTTCGCGACCCTGGAGCTGAACAACCTCGAGGGCAAGGTCGGCCAATACATCGCCCGTATCACCGCCTCGGGCGGGCTCCTCGCGCCGTTCAGGAAGCTCTACGAGCTGATGCTCGGCCAGCACGTGATCGAACGCGCGCCGCTGATCGCGCCGAACGTGGCTGGCATCAGCCGCGTGACGTTCGATGTGACGGGGCCCGGATTCTCGCAGGCCAAGACCTATCCCTTGCAGACGCGGCTCGGCTGGGGGCCGGAGACCCGCACCTTCACAGAGCTGCAGAAGCCGGGGGAGGCCTTCACTCCATCGCCCGAGCTGATGCGCGGACTGATGGCCGGAAGCGTCACCCTGGAGGTCAGCTATTCCCCGTTCCAGGGCTTCGACCCCGGACCCATCGCCGTGGCCCTCTCCCGCTATCCCTATGGCTGCACGGAGCAGCTGGTCTCGGCGGCCTATCCCCTGCTCTACGCAGGGGAGCTCTCCAGCGATCCGAAGCTGCGCAGTGTAAAGGCCAAGCTGACCGAAGCGGTGGGTCGGCTGCTCGACCGCCAGAGCCTGGACGGATCCTTCGGCCTCTGGCGGGTCGGCGATGGGGAGGCCGACCCCTGGCTCGGCGCCTACGCCACCGACTTCCTGATCGAGGCCCAGAAGCGCGGCGTCGCCGTGCCCCAGGACGCCATCGATCGGGCGCTGAACGCCATGCGGCAGGTCTCCCGGCCGGACGGCTATGCCTCGTCCGGCTACCGCCTGACCTATCCGGACTGGTGGGCCGGGAACAAGGACGCCTCCAAGGCCGCCACCGAGCGGATGCGGAGCCGCGCCTCCGCCTACGCCCTCTATGTCCTGGCCAAGGGCGGCAAGGGCGACCTGGCCCGGCTGCGCTGGTGGCATGACGTGCAGATGAAGTTGGAGCCCTCGCCGCTGGCGCGCGCCCAGGTGGCGGCGGGTCTCCAGATGATGGGCGACCAGGCGCGGGCGCACGACGGCTTCCGGAAGGCCGCCGACACGGTGGGCTATCAGCGCCGCCTGATCGGACCGGGCGTCTTCAACGATCCGGACGACTGGTACCAGACGCCGCTGCGCGACCTCGCGGGCGTGATCGCCGTGGCCTACGAGGCGGGGGCGCCGGACGTCGGCCGCAGCCTCCAGCCGCGGCTCGGCGCCGCGATGAAGGGCCCCGAGCAGCTGACCACCCAGGAGGAGGCCCAGCTGCTCAAGGCGGCCCACTACATGCTGTCCGCCGCTGGGCGCATCCGCATCGACGCCACCGGCGTGACGGAACTGCCGGCCTCCGGCGGGGCGCCGCGCTGGGCGGTGGGACGTCTGGCCTCGGCGAGGTTCGTCAACGCCGGCACGGGCGCGCTGTTCAGGACCGTCACCGTGCGGGGAACGTCCCTGGCCGTCCCGGCCGCGGAGAGCCACGGCCTGAGTGTCTCCAAGAGCTTCTACCGCTTCAGTGGCGGCGCGGCCGATCCGGCGACCCTGCGCCAGGGCGAGCGGCTCATCGTCAAGCTGGCCGGCGCCAACAGCCAGGGCCGCGCCATGCCCCTGGTGATCGATGACGCCCTGCCGGCGGGCTATGAGATCGAGATGACCCTCGGCCCGGACGACGCCCAAAATGGACCGTTCAAGTTCTTGGGCCAGCTCTCGGCCACCACCGCCCAGGAAAGCCGCGACGACCGATTCGTGGCCGCCATGGACGCAGAGGGGAACAAGCCCTTCGCCGTGGCCTATGTGGCGAGGGCGGTGACCGCGGGAGACTTCTACCTGCCCGGTGCCGAGGCCAGGGACATGTACCACCCCGGCGTCTTCGCCCGCACCGAAGGCCGCCGCACCAAGATCGCACCGGCGGGCTAGATGGATAGCCATTCTTCTTCCCTCCCCCCTCGAGGGGGAGGGACCGAGGGAGAGGGGCCGCGCCGGCGGTCGACAAGGCGAGCGGAAGCGCCGTCCTCGGTGGAGAGATCAGCGCGGCCCCTCTCCCTCGGTCCCTCCCCCTCGAGGGGGGAGGGAAGAAGAATGGCTATCCATCTAGCCCGCCG
>FTGK01001160.1_pt1 | contig 15919 bp, 12 predicted proteins | sample 1640691 | NCBI WGS metagenome assembly FTGK01 (sample SAMEA3914789, study PRJEB12502) | metagenome | biome: forest; material: soil | place: Canada | collected 2011-07-03 | depth 0.3 m | reverse complement strand
GGTGACTTCCTCGGACGGCAGAACCTTGTTCAGCTCGTCCATCGTCACATAGCCACGGGCCTTGGCCTGCTTGATGAACTTCTTGACCCCGGCATCGGTGAGATCGAGAAGCGGGCCGTCGGAGGTCGGTTCGGCCTCGGGCGTCTCTGCGGCGGTGGTGCTCATTCAGGTCTCCGCTCCCGGCTCCTGCGGCCGGAAGAAATGCAAGTTTCGGACCAGCGCTTAACCATGTGGTCCGGCGCCGTCCGACCATATCGATCCTGTCCGGATCGCCCGCTTGAGGGCGTCCCGTTCAGATTTCAGCCGCACCAGCCTCGCTGAACCCTCGGCGTCGCCCATCTCGGCCTTGGCCGACGCAAGCGCGTTTTCGAGGGCAGCCATCCGGGTCAGGGACTCGAAGGCGTGCGACCAAAGGGCCCTGGCGTCGGCAAGTGGGTGATCGGGGTCTAGGAAAGGCGCGCCGGACCTTGCGGCGGCCTCATCGATTTCACCCAGCAGGACGCCAAATCCCTTCTGCGCCAGATGGCGAGCGAGGGCCCCTGTGTCAAGGACATCGCCTTCCAGCCGCAGGCTGATGATCTCACGGGCAAGGTCGTCGAGCGCCGGATCGCCGAACCCGGCCGCTTCGAACGCCTCGAGACACCCGTCCAGGCGCGCAGGGTCCTCGAGCGCGCCCTTGGCGAGGGCGGCCGCCAGGGGCTCGGGCGATCTTGCGAGGCGTTTGGCCGCGGCCCGTCCCTCGGGCGTAGGCGGCATGGGCCAGGGCTCGGCGCCGGGACGCACCCCGCGACGACCGCCGCGTACGCCGGGCTGGAAGGCCGAACGAAAGCCGGGCGACATCTGTGGGGCCTTGGGGAAGGCCGCGTCGAACCGCGCGGAGAGCTCTTCGCGGTAGGCTTCCGCCAGTTCGCGGTCCTGGATCTGATGGGCGGCCTGGCGCAGCCGCGCCTTCAGGGCCGTGCGGCGCTCGGGCGTGTCGAGTGGCTCGAGGTCGCGCTCGCGCCCGAACAGGGCCTCGACGAACGGATGGGTGTCGGAGAGCTGGGCCTTCAGCGCCGCGGGCCCCTGCTCGCGCAGCACGTCGTCGGCGTCCTTGCCGCCCGAGATCAGGGCGAAGCGGAAGGATTTGCCGGGCTGGAGCAGCGGCAGGGCCCGGTCTATGGCCCGGCTGGCCGCGCGCCGTCCGGCGGCGTCGGCGTCGAAGCAGAGGGTCGGCTCGGGGTGCAGCTTCCAGAGCGCTTCCATCTGCTCTTCGGTCAGGGCGGTGCCCAGCGGCGCGACGCCGGCCACGCCCGCCCGCTGGCAGGCGATGGAGTCCATGTAGCCCTCCACCACCACCAGGGGGGCGCCGTCGCCGACCTCGTGCAGGATCTTCCGGGCCGCGGCCATGCCGTAGAGCACCCGGCCCTTGTGGAAGAGCGCCGTCTCGGGGCCGTTCAGGTACTTGGCGCGGGCGTTTGGATCCAGCGCCCGGCCGCCGAAGGAGACCACCCTCCCCCGCCCGTCGGTGATCGGGAACATGATCCGCTCGCGGAAGCGGTCGTAGGTCGCCCCGCCGCCGTCCTCCGGCGATATCAGCAGCCCCGAGTCGACCAGCTCCGCAGGCTTGGCCCCCTTGGTGATCAGGTAGTCCTTGAGCTTGGTGCGGTCGGCTGGCGCGTAGCCGAGGCCGAAGCGCTTCCAGTCCTCTTCCTTCAGGCCCCGCCGCTCGAGATAGGCCCGCGCGTCGCGGCCGCCCGGACGGCGCAGCTCGCCCTCGAACCACGAGGCCGCGGCAGCCAGCCAGTCCTGCAGGCCCTGGCGCTTCCTGTCCTCCTCGGCGCCGCGTGGATCCTGCGCCGGCAGGGCCATGCCCGCCTCGGCCGCCAGCCGCTCGACCGCCTCGGGGAAGGAGAGCCGCTCGGTCTCCTGCAGGAAGCTGATCAGGTCCCCCGTCTTGCCCGACGAGAAGTCGAAGAACTGGCCCTTGTCGTCGTTGACGAAGAACGACGGGGTCTTCTCCTTGTTGAAGGGCGACAGGCCAACGTACTCGCGCCCCTGCCGGCGCAGCTTCACCGTCCGCCCAATGACGTCCGACAGCCGCAGACGCGACTTCATCTCGTCCAGAAACCGTTCGTCGAAGCGCGTCATCAAGGTGCTCCCCCGTGCAACGGGGGAGCTGGCAGCGGGTCCGCAGGACCCGATGACTGAGGGGGCGCTTTGCACCGATGCCAGATGCCGTAGGCGACCTCGCCCGGGTCCTTGAGAACGTCGCGCGCCGGAATCCGAAGCACCTCGAGGCCGAGGCTCTCGAGATAGGCGCTCCTCGTCCTGTCGAACTCCGGTTGATTGCCCATGGAATGGGCCTCGCCATCGATCTCGATGGCGAGGCGAGCCTCCGAGCAAAAGAAGTCGATGACATAAGGCCCGATGGGGTGCTGCCGGCGGATGCGAGGGCCATCGGGTTGGCGTTCCCGCAGCTTGACCCAAAGCAACACCTCAGGAAGGCTCATCCTGCCCCTGAGCGACTTGGCCCGGCGGTGAGTCGTGCTCGGCGACCGCATCGCGAATTGGTAGCAGTTTGCGCCCCCTCCGTCTCGGCGCTAGGCGCCGATCCGTCGAGACGGCGACGGGCGCTCTCGCGCCCGGCGATGCGGTTTGCCACAGTGCGGCAAACCGCCCGTCTCGACCCCCGCTTTGCGGGTGAGGATCTGAGAGAAGAACCCATGACCACCGCCCCCAACGAAAACCAGATCGGTCTTTGGAACGACGCCATGGGGAAGACCTGGGCCATGCTGCATGAGCGGCTGGACCGGCAGCTCGACCCGATCGGGCGCGAAGCGATGCGGCGGGCGCGGTTCAAGGCCGGTGACGCTGTGATCGATGTCGGCTGCGGCTGCGGCGAGACCACGCTCGAGATCGCCGGCCAGGTCAACAACGTCACCGGCGTCGACGCCTCGACCATGTTGCTGGAGATCGCGCGCGAGACGGCCGCCGCCAAGGGCATCGGCAACGTCCGCTTTGTCGAGGGCGACGGCCAGGTCTGGCGCGCCCCGGAGCCCGTCGACGTCCTGTTCTCCCGCTTCGGGGTGATGTTCTTCGAAGACCCGCTGGCCGCCTTCACCAACCTCCGGCGCTCGCTGAAGCCCGGCGGGCGGCTGGCCTTCACCTGCTGGCGCCAGCCGAAGGAGAATCTCTGGCTGGCCCTGCCAATGCAGTCGACGGCGCACCTGCTGCCGCCGCTTCCGCCCAGCGATCCGCATGCGCCCGGTCCCTTCGCCTTCGCCGACCGCGACCGGCTGGCGGGGATCCTGAAGGACGCCGGCTTCTCCGACGTCGCCATCGAGCCCCTCGACATCCGCACCGGCGGCGACAGCCTGGAAGACTCGGTGTTCCTGTCGCTGCGGGTCGGGCAGCTGGGGGGCGCCCTGCGCGAGCTCGGCGCCTCCAAGGAGCTGAAGCGCGCGGTCGAGGCGACGCTGCGCGAGGCGCTGAAGCCCTACGTGGAGGACGGCGTCGTCAAGCTGCCCGCCGCCGCCTGGATCGTCTCGGGACGCAACCCCTAGGCGGCGCAGCCCGGGTGGGCCTTGGTGACCCGCTCGGTCGATGGCGGATACTTGCCGAGCAGGGCCGCGGGCCGGATCGGCCGCGGGACGAACCCGCCGCCGCAGTTGGGGCAGCGGCCTCCCAGCCTCTGCTCCACGCAGTCGGCGCAGAAGGTGCATTCGAAGGTGCAGATCCGCGCGTCGGGACTGTCCGGCGGCAGATCGCGATCGCAGCATTCGCAGTTGGGTCTCAGCGCGAGCATCAGGCGTCCCCCTCCTGTCCCAGGGCCTTCAGAGCATCGCCCGTCAGGCGATAGACCGTCCAGTCGCTCATTGGGCGGGCGCCCACAGATTCGTAGAAGGCGATGGCGGGGGAGTTCCAATCCATCACCCCCCATTCCAGCCGAGCCAGATCCTCCTGCACGCAGCGGCGCGCAAGCTCACCAAGCAGCGCGCGGCCGAGGCCAAGGCCGCGATGCTGGGGGCGAACATAGAGGTCCTCCAGGAAGATGCCGTGCCGCCCCTTGAAGGTCGAGAAGCTGTAGATCCAGTCGGCGAAGCCGGCCGGCCTGCCTGCCCACTGCGCTATCTCGCAGAATCCCCGGGGGCGGCCGGCGAACAGTCCCGCCCCAAGACCCTCTTCGGTGGCCGTCAGATCGGCGGCCATCTTCTGGGATTCGGCGAAGTCCCGCAGGAAGCCATGAATCAGGCCGGAGTCCTCGGGGGCTGCGGGCCTGATCCCGATGGAGGAGATGGGCCTCGCCTCTCGTCCCAGCGCATGGAGGGCCTCCCCCGTCAGGCGATAGAGGGTGCCGTCGATCAGCGGCGCGGCCCCGAGGGACTTGTAGAAGGCGATGGACGGGGCGTTCCAGTCGAGCACCGCCCATTCCAGCCGCCCGAGATCCTCGGCCGCGCAACGGCGCGCCAGGCTGGTCAGCAGCGCCCGGCCAGCGCCGTGGCCGCGATGCTCTGGGCGAACATAGAGGTCCTCGAGATAGATCCCGGGCCGGCCGGTGAAGGTCGAGAAGGTGTAGAACCAGAGGGCGAACCCGGCCGGTGCGCCCTCGCTTTCGGCCAGCTCGCAGAACACCTTCGGCTGGTCGCCGAAGAGCGCCGCGTGAAGATCGTCGGTCGTCGCCACCGCTTCGTGCGCCAGCCGCTCATACTCGGCGAGTTCGCGGATGTAGGCGCAGACCAGGGGCAGATCCTGCTGGCCGGCAGGGCGGATCGAGATCATGGCTTGGGCTTAGCGCGGCGGCGCGCGGCGGGCCACGGAAATGCCGCCCCGTCGCGTTGACGCCTCCCCCGCCGGTCCCTAGGTACCGGCCGTTTGTCCGCTCGCTTCAGGAAGGCGCCCATGACCCGCACCCTCATGCCCGGCGCCACCGGCGTTCTCGCCCTCGCGGACGGGACCATCTTCCAGGGCAAGGGCGTGGGCGCCGCCGGGGAGGCGGTCGGCGAGGTGTGCTTCAACACCGCCATGACCGGCTATCAGGAGATCCTGACCGACCCCTCCTACATGGGCCAGATCGTCGCCTTCACCTTCCCCCACGTGGGCAATGTCGGGGTCAACATCGAGGACGTCGAACAGTTCGGCGCGGGGTCCGAGACCGCCGCGCGCGGGGCGATCTTCCGCGATGTCCCCACGGCGCCGGCCAACTGGCGGGCCGAACGCGGGACGATGGGCGGCTTTGACGGCTGGCTGGAACGCCGGGGCGTCGTGGGTCTGGCCGGAGTCGACACCCGCGCCCTCACCCGCGCCATCCGCGAGCACGGCATGCCGCACGGCGTCATCGCCCACTCGCCCGACGGGAAGTTCGACCTCGACGCCCTGGTGGCCAAGGCCAAGGCGTGGAGCGGCATCGTCGGCCTGGACCTAGCCAAGGACGCTTCCTGCCGCCAGCCGTTCGTGTTCGACGAGGGCCTCTGGCGCTGGCCGGAGGGCTATCCCCGCGCCGGTGAGCCCAAGTACGAGGTCGTGGTCCTCGACTATGGCGTCAAGCGCAACATCCTGCGCGCCCTGACCTCGATCGGCGCCCGGGCGACCGTGGTGCCTGCCGACACCCCGGCCGAGGACATCCTGGCCCGTAATCCCGACGGCGTCCTGCTGTCCAACGGCCCGGGTGACCCGGCCGCGACCGGCGAATACGCCGTGCCCGAGATCAGGAAGCTCGTGGACTCAGGCAAGCCGGTCTTCGGCATCTGCCTCGGCCACCAGATGCTGGCCCTCGCCCTGGGCGCCCAGACCGTGAAGATGGAGCAGGGCCACCACGGCGCGAACCATCCGGTGAAGGACCTCACAACCGGCAAGGTCGAGATCGTCTCGATGAACCACGGCTTCACCGTCGACCGCGACAGCCTGCCCGAGCCGGTCCAGGAGACCCACGTCTCGTTGTTCGACGGCACAAATGCGGGCCTGTCGCTGAAGGACCGGCCGGTGTTCTCGGTCCAGCATCACCCGGAAGCGTCCCCGGGCCCGACCGATTCCCTCTACCTGTTCGAGCGCTTCGCCGGCCTGATGGACGATGCCCGCTGAAGACCTGCGGGACGCGGCGCTGCTGATCATCGAGCTGCAACAGGCCATAGATGATCCGCGCTGGGCTGCCGACGGCCCGAGGAACAATCCGGACGCCGAGACGAACATCGCCCATCTGCTGGACGCCTGGCGACGGCGCGGCGGCCTCGTGGTGCACGTCAGGCACGACTCCGACGAGCCGAATTCGACCTACCGCCCTGGACAGCCGGGAAATGCGTTCAAGCCGGAGGCCACGCCTCTTCCCGGCGAGACGGTCATAGCCAAGAGGGTCCAGAGCGCCTTCATCGACCCGGCGCTCGGCGAGCGCCTCGGTCAGGCCAGAGTGACCCGCCTCGCCGTCTGCGGGGTGATCACCAACAACTCCGTCGAGGCGACCGTCAGGCACGCGGCCAACCTCGGCTACGAGGTGACCCTTGTCGAAGACGCCTGCTTCACGTTCGCCCGCCGTGACGCGCGCGGCGTCCACCGATCAGCCGAGGACGTCCACGCGATGTCGCTCGCCAACCTCGACGGCGAATACTGCACGGTCATCACCACCGCTCAGGCACTCGGCCTCTAGCCAGAGCGCCGTCCTACTTCGCGGTTTCCTTCGGGATCAGGTTGGACTTGCCCGCAGGCGCGGTGTCGACGACCAGCAACCGCACGCGCTTACCATCCATCGCCTTGCCCTGGTGCCACTGGTCGATCGGGTCGACCACGAACTGGCCGGCGCCGACGACGTCGACCTTGCCGGTGACGAAGTTGGTCACCTGAAGGCGTCCCTCAAGGATGTAGTCGTAGCGAAGGTAGGGGTGCTTGTGCACGATCGTGGCTTCGCCCGGCGCCAGCTCGGAGATGGTGGCAGTCACCTGTAGCGGACCCCCAGGTGACGGAATCGGCTGGCCGGAAGCCGTCTGCAGGGTGAGTGCGATCTGTTGTCCCGGCTGGGGCGGCGCATCCGCGGCCAGGGCGGCTGATCCCGCCAGGGCTGCGGCCAGCATCAGGATCGGCGGCTTCATGGGATGCTCCCCTTTGGTCCGGGTTAGGGCGTGAACGCTCGCTCGCCGTGGGCCGCCATGTCCAGGCCCTCTTCGATGTGGGCGTCGGTGGCTCTGAGGCCGACGGTGCGCTTCACCAGGAAGAGGATCGCCAAGCTGGCCACGGCGGACCAGGCCAGGGTCGCGGCCACGCCCAGGATTTGGGTGACCGCCTGGTCCGCCATGCCGATGCCCGCCGCATAGCCGCCGCCTCCGAAGATCGGGCTGGCCAGCACCGCCACCAGGAGGCTCCCCAGGATGCCGCCCACGCCATGGACGGCGAAGACGTCGAGCGCGTCGTCGATCCGGCACTTCTGCTTGATGAGGTCGACGGCGGTGAAACAGATGACGCTGGCCAACGCCCCCAGCACAAGGCCGCCGATCGGCCCGACGTAGCCCGAGGCAGGGGTGATGGCGGCGAGGCCCGCCACCACACCGGTGACCAGGCCCACCATGCTGGACCGGCCGAAGCGGATCTTCTCGATCAGGGCCCAGACCAGGCCGGCCGTCGAGGCGGAGATGTGGGTGACCAGCAGCGCCATGGAGGCGTCCCCGTTGGCCGCCAGCGCGCTGCCGCCGTTGAAACCATACCAGCCGACCCAGAGCATGCCCGCGCCGATCATGGTCATTCCGGGGTTGTGCGGCGGGTGCAGGTCGCGGGGGAAGCCGTCGCGCGGGCCGATCATCATCGCAGCCACCAGGGCCGAGATGCCGGCGGTTGCGTGCACCACCAGGCCGCCGGCGAAGTCCATCACGTGCCGCTGCCCCAGCCATCCGCCGCCCCAGACCCAGTGGGCGACCGGAGCGTAGACCACCAGCAGCCACAGGCCCGAGAACAGCAGCACCGCACCGAAGCGGATGCGCTCGACATAGGCGCCGATGATCAGCGCCGGGGTGATCACCGCGAAGGTCGCCTGGAACATGAAGAAGGCAGGTTCGGGGATCGAGCCCCACATGGCCCCGCGGCCGTCGGCGAGGAACAGCTTGCCGAGGCCGCCAAGCAAGGGGGCCCGGCCGTCGAAGACAAGGCTGTAGCCGATCGCCAGCCAGAGGATGGACATCAGGCAGGCCACGGCGACGCAATGGGTCATCACCGAGAGGCTGTTCTTCACCCTCACCAGCCCGGCGTAGAAAAGGGCCAACCCAGGCAGGGTCATGAACAGGACCAGGGCGGTGGCCGACAGCACCCAGGCGGTGTCGCCGGCGCTGGGCGCCGCCGGGGTCTGGGCCAAGGCCGCCGCGGGCGTCAGCAAGACCCCGGACGCCAGGGCCACGCCCTGCCAGAGGCGTTGAAGTCGCACCATCGAGAGCCCTCCCCGCGCCCGCGAGTCGGCGGCGCTTGGCGCTCTGCCTAGCGGGGGCTCAGGGCCTGATCAAGATTCGGGCGCCAGCAATTACGGCGCCTCATTCGTCGGCGCCGGAAGCTGGACTCACAGACCGCCCGGCTTGCAGCCGGTCTTCAGGAAGTCGTCGATCGAGGTCAGCTGCAGCTGGACCATCGGAGGGGTCATGAAGATGTACTGGTGCCCCATGTCGGGGATCTCCAGGTACCGGTAGGGCTTGCCCGCGGACTTCAGCGCCGCGGCGAACTTGCGCGACTGCTCGGTCTTCACCGTCCGGTCGCGGTCGCCGTGGAAAAGGAACACCGGGATCTGGGCTTCCTTGGCGTGGGCCAGGGCGTCCAGACCCTTGATGGTCGGGTGCTGGAATTCGCGCTCGAAGCGGTTGTCGAAGGTGGCCCGCTCGATCTCGCCGAGATCACCGGCTCCAGCGCCCGAGATGGTGCACTGATAGAGGCCGTTGGGCCTGATCGCCGCCGCCAGGGCCGCATAGCCAGCATAAGAATAGCCGAACATCGCGACCCGCTTGGGATCGGCGATCTTCTGGGCGATGAGCCATTTCACCCCGTCGTCCTTGTCGTCCTGCATCTTCTGGCCCCACTCGGCGTCGCCGGCGCGCCAGAGCTTCTGGCCCCAGCCCTCCGAGCCGCGGAACTGTGGTTCCATCACCGCGAAGCCGCGCGCAGCGAAGTATTGGGTCCAGCCGACCGGGTTCCATTCGCGGAAGTCCCGCGCCCAGGGCCCGCCGTGCGGCTCGATCAAAGTCGGGTAAGGCCCGGGGCCGAACAGGGCCTTATCGGGCAGGGTCAGGTAGGCGGGGATCATCAGGCCGTCACGGGCCGGGTACTCGACGAGGCTGGTGTCCCCAAGCGCAGACTGGTCGATCCACGGCATGGCCTTGCCCAGCAGCTCCAGCTTGGACCCGTCAGTCAGCAGGTAGTATTCGCCCGGATCCCTGGGACCCGACTTCTTGGCGATCACATAGCGTTCGTCGTTCGAGAATCCCGCGATATCGACCGTGGGGCCATCGGCGACCTGGATCGGCGCGGTGATCCCGGTGCCGGGATCGGTCCAGTTGGTGGTCCGCGTCTTGATCCCGAGCGCGGTCTTCAGCCCGGCGTCGATCGACCCCAGCTTCTCGTCCACCCAATAGACCGACTGCTCCTCACCCTGGTAGGTGAAGCCGAGCACGCGGCCATAGTCGGCCTTGGCGGTGGAGCGGATGACGCCGTCGGCGTCGAAGATCTTGTGGGCGAAGGCGGGCTCCAGCAGCTTACGCTGGGCGATGTCGTATTCGTAGATGCCGTCATGGTCCGTGCCGTTCGGCGTCTTCACGTAGACGATGTTCGGATCGGTGGTGAAGGCGACGATCCCGGTGATCGCCCGATCCTTCGCGTAGGAGCGGAAATGCTCCTCCCACTTCCCGTTCGCCGGGTTCTTGATCCACTGGGCGAAGAACACCTTGCCCTGGTCGTAGTCGACCTGGGTCTTGGCCCGGACCTCGCCCTTCAGATCCGCTTGATAGTCGAAGAAGTTCTCGGCGCCCTTTTCGACCCGCTCGGCGGCGCCGGTGTAGACGTTGACCCGGTAGACGTCGCCATTGGTCTCGACCCGGTTGTCCTCGACCAGGACGTACTGGGGATCCAACGGCAGGGACGAGATGATCGAGGCGTCGGCGAACTGGTCGTAGAAGGCGTCCGACTCCGACTGGGTGGCGCGGCTCTCGGGCAGAAGCGTCCGCCAGTTCTTGCCCGCCAGGTCGGTGACGTAGGTCTTGACCAGATGGCCCTTCATCTCGCCGGCGGTCAGGGTCTGGACCGTCTCGACGATCAGCCGGTCGTTCTTGAGGAAGCCGACGCCGAGGAAGCGGACGTGGCTGGCGCCGATGATGAAGGGCTTCTGGTTGAGCGCCGAGGTATCCCAGAGGGAGATCACCTGGGTCTGGCCATCGGGTGAGGTCAGGGCCGCGACGTGCTTGCCGTCAGGCGACACCGAGACGTCGCTGATCAGCGGCAGGCGGGCGAAGTCGGCGGCCGAAGGCGGCGTCGGTGCGGCCGAAGCTGGAAGAGGCCCGGCGGCCAGGAACAGGCCAAGGGCGGCGGCAAGCACCGTAAGACGATTCACGGACCCCTCCTCGATACGCGGGGAATGACAAAAGGAGGGCGCCCCTCGCGAGGCGCCCTCGTCAGATTAGAACTTCTTGTTGAAATTGACGAAGTAGGTCCGGCCGAACAGATCGAGATTGCCGTAGCCGTTGGCGAACTCGCCGACGCGCGGCGCATAGGCCGTGTCGGGATTGGCGGAGATCGTAGGCGGATACTTGTTGGCGATGTTCCGCACGCCGACGATCAGCTTCCACTTGTCCCCGGTGTAGCCCACCGACAGCGTATGGTACCACTGCGCCGCCTGGTCGAGGTTGTAGCGGCCGCCGCGGACTTCGCCGGTCAGGCCATACTCCTGCTGGTGGCCCAGGAAGTTGGTCGACCAGGTGAACTCCCAGTTGCCGTGCTTCAGCCGCGCGTCGGTGTTGAACACCATCTGCGGGTAGCCGAACGACCCCAGGAAGTTCAGCGGATCCGCACCCGGGAACAGGGTCTGGGTGTGCGTCAGCTGATAGGTCGCTTCGCCGTGCAGGCTGACCTGGCCGATGCGGGTTTCCTTGCGATAGAGCACCTCCAGGTCCAGGCCCGAGGTGATCTCCTGGGCGATATTGATGAACCTGTCGTCGATCGACGTAATGCCGCCGTTGGAGTCGCGGGGGTCGACCAGGGCGCAATAGGGCGAGCCGGCACGGAACTGGGTGCTTTCATAGCAGAGGTTGAGGATGTTCCCCGCGCCCAGCTGCGAAATCTCGTTGCTGATCTTGATGTGATAGTAATCGAGCGTGACTTGCAGGTCAGCGAACGACGGCTGGAAGATGCCGCCGATCGTGAAGTTCTGCGAGGTCTCCGGCTTCAGGCGCCCTTGCGCGCCCTCCTGGATGTCCTCGGGCGTCGCGCCGTAGCCGACGAACGTGGGAGCCAGGCCCTCAGAGGCGCAGTTCTTGTAAAGGTTGGAGGCCGGATCGGCGTTCAGGCCGTACTGGGCGCACGGGTCGGCGGCCTGGGTGAAGGCGATCAGGTGCGCCAGGTAGTTTTCGAACAGCTCAGGACCGCGGAACGAGGTGCCGTAGCCGCCGCGGACGCGGAACCAGGGAACGATCTGCCAGTTGGCGCTGGCCCGGAAGGTCCAGTGATCTCCCGCCAGGCTATGGTGGGTGAAGCGGCCGGAGCCGTTCAGCACCAGGCTCTCGAACGCGGGGACGCCCTTGAGCACCGGAACTTCGATTTCACCGTAAACTTCGCTGACGGACTCGCCGCCGGCGGTGATGCCCTCGGTGGTCAGGTTGAAGTAGTTCTGGGCGAGGGCCTGCGGGCCCGGGGTGTTGTTGATCGAGTCGTGACGGAACTCGCCGCCGAGCACGGCCTGGATCGGGCCGGCCGGAAGGCTCCACAGCGGCCCGTCGATGTGACCGTCGACCACCACCTGCTTGAAGCCGGTGTGGCCGGTGTCTGTGGTGGTGAGGTAGTTCAGAGCCGGATCGACCGCGAACTGCGCCGAGCTCTGGAACCAGTTCAGCGGCACGCAGCCTTCGGCCGAGTTGGTCAGGTTGACGGCGCAGGTGTAGCGCACGCCGTCGACCGGATTGAGCTTGGTCAGGCCCGGATTGATCCCCGCCGGCGCCGGAACGATGTCCAAGGCGTTGTCCAGCCGGTTCACCAGCTGCGGATGCAGGGTGTAGCGGCCCTCGCTCTGGCCGTAGGTGAAGCCGATATCGTACTTCCAATCCGGAATCTTGAAGAGGTCGCCCTTCAGGCCGATGAGCCCGCGCCCGGCGGTGGTGTTCACCGTTTCGCTCTGGGTCGGCAGGGTCAGGACCGGCTGCACGAAGTCGGGGAACGGATTGAACGGGCTGAACGAGGCCTGGATGATCCTGTCGTCGGTGGCCGGGAAGAACTGGCCCGGGAAGCGCGCTTCGGCCTCCTGGTTGGTGATCAGGCCCTCGAAGTAGAGCTCGTTGGTCGGGTTCAGGTCGATCCCGCCGTTCACATAGGCCGAGGTCCGCCGCGACGGCGTCACCGCATAGACATTCCGATCGTTGGGATCGGTCTGGATGTTGGTGTGGCGCGGGTTATGGCCGAACGAATCGGCGGCGAACGGCACGTAGGGGAAGGACGAGGGCTGGCTGCCGTCGTAGATCCACAGGCCGCCGGTGCTGTAGTCGTTCACGTAGTCGTGCTGGGTGAACGAGCAATAGGGCGCGCCGCTGGTGTAGCTGCGGCCGAAATTGTAGTTCGTGGAGCCCGGCAGCGCCTGCAACTCGCCCGGGCAGTTGCCGTTGGGAAGGTCGCCCACGCGGATGGCGGTCTGGTTGTCATGCTCGATGACGAACATGACGTGGTACTTGTCGGTCACGATGCCGCCGTCGATCGAGACGATGTAGGATTGGCCGGCGCCGTGGTTCTCGGGGATGTAGCCGTCGGCTTCGATCTCGAGGCCGTGGACGTTGTTCTTGGTGATGATGTTCACCACCCCGCCGATGGCGTCCGAGCCATAGATCGAGGACGCGCCGTCCTTCAGGATCTCGTAGCGATCGACCACGTTGGTCGGGATCACGTTCAGGTCGACGGCCGCGACCGTGCCGCCGACGCCCGCCGGGTTCAGGCGGCGGCCGTTCAGGAGCACCAGGGTCCGCACGTCGCCGAGGCCGCGAAGCGAGACCGTATCCAGGCCCGGGCCGCCGTTGGTCACGAACTGGCCGAACTGGGCGTTGAGCTGCACCGAGCCCGCCGCCGCCGTTGTCCGCTGGATCGCCTGGGAGGCGTTGAAGATGCCTTCCGACTTGGCGTCTTCGGTCCGGACCACCGTGATCGGAGCCGGCGAGTTGAAGGTGGTGTGGCGGATGCGCGAGCCGGTGACCACCAGTTCGCCGACGCTGGTGCCCGAAGCGGCCGCGGTGGCCTGCGAGGGAGACGCGGTCTTGTTTGTGGGCGGGGTCACCGCCGACGCATCCTGCGCCATGGCCGCGATCGGCAGACCGGCCAACACAATACCACTCAGGCCACCAATGATGGTGGTCGCCAGAAGGCCTCTCTTCATAGCTTACGTCCCCTCGGCCCGCACTAACGTCGGCGCCCAACAAAAAAGTGAATGGGACTAACTAATCCCTTGTCCCGGCCCGGCGGTATCACAAAAAGGCCACATCAGCCAAATTTTGACCTCATTGCGCGGCGGGTGCGCACGGCCTGTCTGAGTTCATCGCATTGGAGGGCATGAAGACCCCCGTTCTGTGACACCCCTGTTACGTCCGCCGCCCGGCGTTGCGCGGAGGTTACGAAAGCTACACTTGATGGCCGCCGCGGCTCTGGCCCAGCATCTTCCCGGGTAGGGACCAAGCCATGCGGACTTTCACGAGCCTGGCGATCCTGGCCGTCCTTGCGCTCGGCGCGGCGGCCAAGGCCGAGACCGCGCCTGCCGCGAACCCAGCCCCCGAGCCCCAGGCTGTGACCGGCGGGGTCTGGCTGATCCCTGGCGGAATCCCGCCCCGGCGCGAGCCCGACGGCAACACCGTGATCTTCATCGGGCCGAGGGGTCTGACGGTGATGGACACGGGGCGCCACCCCTGGCACCGGCAGGCGATCCTCGACTTCGCCGCGCAGCGTAAGGCCCCGGTCGTGGCCATCGTGAACAGCCACTGGCACCTGGACCACACCGGCGGCAACGCGGCCCTGAAGCGCGCCTATCCTGGGGCTAAGGTCTACGCCAGCGGCGCCGTCGAGGGCGCGCTCAAGGGCTTCCTGCCCAAGAGCGCCAAGGACACCCGGGACTATCTCGCCTCGGGGCAGGCCGACCCCTCCACGGCCGAGGACCTGAAGGGCGATCTGACGGTCATGGCCGATCCCGACGCCCTGATCCCCGACGTTCGGATCGAACAGGATCGCACGCTCGACCTCGGCGGCCGTCGCTTGCAGGCGCACCTCGCGCGCAACGCCGCCACCGCCGGAGACGTCTGGCTCTATGACGCGGCGACCCGGACCGTCGCCTCGGGCGATCTTGTCACCCTGCCCGCCGCCTTCCTGGACACCGCCTGCCCCGCCGGCTGGCGCGCAGCGCTGGGCGCCATCTGGCGCACCCCCTTCCGCCGCCTGGTCCCCGGACACGGACCGGTCATGGACCGCGCGATGTTCGCCGCCTACCGGTCAGCCTTCGGCGCCCTCATCGATTGTGCTGCCGGTCAGACCCCCAAAACCGCCTGCGGCGCCGCCTGGACACAGGCCGTGCAGCCCCTGCTGGGCGCCAGCGAACTCGACCGCAGGCGGGCCCAGGGGATGACGGAAGACTATGTCGATCTGCTGCGCGCCCACGGCGGCAGGAGCGCCTTCTGCGAGGCCTCCGCCTGAGCGCCTGAGACGCCCGCGCCCTGGCCGCGCACGGCCTGGCTTGCGCCGGCCCGCGGGCCTCTCTAAACGAGCCGCTTGACCTGCAAGCCGGCCGACGACGGGCGCGCACCCTGCGCGACCCTGGGCCCCTGCGCGAGTAACGAATGCCCAAACGCACCGATATCTCCTCGATCCTAATCATCGGCGCGGGACCTATCGTGATCGGCCAGGCCTGCGAGTTCGACTATTCGGGCGTCCAGGCCTGCAAGGCGCTCAGGGCCGAGGGCTACAGGATCATCCTGGTCAATTCGAACCCCGCCACGATCATGACCGATCCGGACGTGGCCGACGCGACCTACATCGAGCCGATCACCCCCGGCATGGTCGAGAAGATCATCGAGAAGGAGCGGCCCGACGCCCTCTTGCCCACCATGGGCGGCCAGACGGCGCTGAACACCGCCCTGACCCTCGACCGGTCCGGCTTCCTCAAGAAGTGGGGCGTCGAGATGATCGGGGCCAAGGCCGATGTCATCGACAAGGCCGAGGATCGCCAGCTGTTCCGCGACGCCATGGACTCCATCGGCCTGGAGAGCCCGCGCTCGCGCGCGGCGCATACGCTCGAGGAAGCCCTCGAGGGCCTGGAGTTCGTGGGCCTGCCGGCGATCATCCGGCCGTCCTTCACCCTGGCCGGCACGGGCGGCGGCATCGCCTACAATGTCGAGGAGTTCCGCGAGATCATCGAGCGCGGCCTGGATCTCTCGCCCACCCACGAAGTGCTGGTCGAGGAGTCGGTGCTGGGCTGGAAGGAGTACGAGCTCGAGGTCGTCCGCGACAAGGCCGACAACTGCATCATCGTCTGCTCGATCGAGAACATCGACCCGATGGGCGTGCACACCGGCGATTCGATCACCGTCGCCCCTGCCCTGACCCTCACCGACAAGGAATACCAGCGCATGCGCGCCGCCGCGATCGCGGTGCTGCGCGAAGTCGGCGTGGAGACCGGCGGCTCCAACGTGCAGTTCGCGGTGAACCCCCGCGACGGGCGCATGGTGGTGATCGAGATGAACCCGCGGGTGTCGCGCTC
>FTGK01000838.1_pt1 | contig 15970 bp, 15 predicted proteins | sample 1640691 | NCBI WGS metagenome assembly FTGK01 (sample SAMEA3914789, study PRJEB12502) | metagenome | biome: forest; material: soil | place: Canada | collected 2011-07-03 | depth 0.3 m | reverse complement strand
GGGGATGTGGCGCGTGTTGATCAGGTAGAGGGTGGTGAAGGCGGTGGTGATCATCAGCCCCGCCATGGTGAAGCAGGCGATCAGGGTGCAGAGCACGATATTGCGCCTCGCCAGCACCTGGAGGAACCGGTCGGCCGGATCGGCGGAGCGGACGGGGACCGGCCGCGGAGCGCCCCGGGGCCCGCCCTCTCGGACGAAGCGCGCGATCACCAGGGCCATGATCAGGCCGGGGATGGCGGCGATGAAGAAGGCCGCACGCCAGTTCAGCGCCTGGGCGAGGCCGATCAGCACCAAGGGTCCCAGCACCGAAGCAAACAGGGAGAGGCAGCCGTTGATGATCAGGCCGGTGTTCAGCCCGATGCGCCTGGGCGAGGAGGTCTCGGCCATCAGGGTCAGCACCATCGGCGGCACCGGCCCCTCGGCCACGCCCATGAACAGCCGCGCGGCGATGAGCACCACGAAGGAGGTCGCCAGGCCCGAGACGAACGAGCAGCAGGAGAAGACGAGCACGGCCGCGATCAGCAGAGGCTTGCGACGGCCCATCAGGTCCGAGAGCCTTCCGGCGCCGATATTGGTCAGGGCCCAGGTGACCGACAGGGCCGAGACGGTGAGCCCGACCTGGGTGGAGTTGAGCCCAAGGTCCTTGACGATGAAGGGCGCCAGGTAGCTCACGGCCAGCCGGTCCATGAACACGATGCCGAAGGTGACACCCAGGATCAGCACGAGGGCGTTCTCGTAGGTGAACAGCCGCAGTCCGCCCGCTTGTCGTGATCCGTCCACGCTTCCCCCCGTCACCCGCGTCAGAACCGGGCGACTTGACCACAGACGGGGCGGATTCGAAACGGCCACGCCGTTGACCTGCCCGGCAGCGTCGATTTCAGCGGAGGCGCAAACGCGGACTCATCGCTAGACTGGCTCGAGGCGTCGGGGGGAGGGGGATCGATGACGGGTGCGGCCGCAATGGCTCCGGGGTCCACGCCGGCTCCCCCGTCGGGTCACAATCTGGCTGTCCTGCGCGGCTTCGTCTTCGCCCTGTTCTTCATCTTCGGCGGGATCACCAGCCTCAACGACGTCCTCATCCCCAAGCTGAAGGAGCTCTTCACCCTCAGCTACGCGGAGGCCATGCTGGTGCAGTCGGCCTTCTTCCTGGCCTACTTCACCATCTCGATCCCGGGCGCGAGCCTGGTGCAGCGCATCGGCTACATGCGCACGGGGGCGGCGGGCCTCCTGGTGATGATGCTGGGCTGCCTGGGCTTCATCCCCGCCTCGCATTCGGCGCTGTTCGTGGCGTTCCTCGCCGCCCTGTTCGTGCTGGCGGCGGGGATCACCATCGTCCAGGTGGTGGCGAATCCCCTGATCTCCATGCTGGGGCCGCCGGCCACCGCCCACAGCCGCCTGACCTTCGCCCAGGCCTTCAACTCCCTGGGCACCACCGTCTTCCCCTATGTGGGATCCCGCCTGATCCTGGGCTCGCTGTCGCACGTCGACCCCAGGAGCCTCTCGGGCGCGGCGCTCGTCGCCTATCGCGCGCAGGAGACGCGGGTGATCGGCCTGGCCTACCTGGGCCTCGCCATCGCCCTGGCGGCGGTCGCCTACGCCGTCTTCCGGGCGCGCAACCGGCTGGCCGAGCGGCCGGCGAGATCCGGCGGGCTGGCCGCCATGGCCGGCCTGCTCAAGCGCCGGCGGCTGGCGTTCGGCGCTGCCTGCATCTTCCTCTACGTCGGGGCCGAGGTCGCGGTCGGGTCGCTGATCGTCAACTACCTGATGCAGCCGAAGATCATGGGCCTGGGCGCCGTGGCGGCGGGCGAGCACGTGCCCTTCTACTGGGGCGGCGCCCTCGTCGGCCGCTTCATCGGCGCCGGGCTGCTGAGGCGCTTCAACCCGGGCAAGGTGCTGGCGGCCTTCGCCTCAGGCGCCATCCTGATGCTGCTGCTCTCGGGGGCCGGCTCCGGCGCCTGGGCGGGATGGGCGTTGCTGCTGGTCGGCTTCTGCAACTCGCTGATGTTCCCGACCATCTTCTCCCTGGCCTGCGAAGGGCTCGGCGAGAAGGCCGCCGGCGCCTCGGGCATCATCTGCGTGGCCATCGTCGGCGGAGCGGTCGTGCCGCTGCTGACCGGGCGCCTGGCCGACCTCGTCGGCCTGCAGCTGGCCCTGATCGTCCCGGCCGTCTGCTACGCCATGATCCTGGTCTTCGGGCTCTACGCCCGTCGGCCCGCAGAGCCGCTGGCTGTGGAGGCGGAGGAGCTGGCGCCGGCCGTGGCCTGACGCGCAACGCACGCGTGTATGGCCCCGCTCGGGCTCGTGCTAGGCTCGCAGAACGCCGCTCGTTGGGCCAAGGGGAGCACGCGCGTGAAGATCCTTCGGACTTTGATCATCGGAACCGTCGTCCTGGCCGGCGCCGCGCAGGCCCAGACGCCGCTGCGCATCGCCCCACGTTTCGCGGGCTCCAATCCAGGGGTGCGCCAGGTGGACCCCATGGCCCTGCTGCAGAGCCGCCTCCTGCGGCTGGAGCACAAGGTCAACGCCCTGCAGTCGACCATCAACAAGACCCAGCCGGCCCTGACCTTCCAGTGCGCCGACGGGACAACCTCGCGCAATTCCGTGGGGGTGTCGGAGGACTGCACCCCCTATGCCTGCGCGCCGATCGACGGCCGCTGCCGGGTGACGTCCAAGACCTCGGCCGACTGCGCGCCGGGGTTCTACTGGATCGAAGGCGGCAGCTGCGTCCCGCCCGACCCGCCGGGCTGACGGCGCTCCGGCCGGATCAGCCCTCGGCCTTCGCCCGCTCGACCCCCTCGAGCACCAGCCGCCGGGCCTCCTCGGCGCCGCCCCAGCGCAGGATCTTGACCCACTTGTTCGGCTCCAGAGCCTTGTAGTTGGCGAAGAAGTGCTCGATCTGCTGCAGGGTGATCTCGGGCAGGTCGGTGATGTCGGCGACGGCGTCGTAGCGCTTGGTGAGCCAGCTCGAGGGCACCCCCACCAGCTTCTCGTCGCCGCCCTTCTCGTCCTCCATCAGGAGCACGCCGACGATGCGGCAGCTCATCACCGCTCCCGGCACGATGGCGCGGGTGTTGACCACGATCACGTCGCAGGGATCGCCGTCGGCCGAGAGGGTGTGCGGGATGAAGCCGTAGTTCCCCGGATACCGCATGGGCGTGTAGAGGAAGCGGTCGACCACCAGGGCGCCCGAGGCCTTGTCCATCTCGTACTTGATGGGCTCGCCGCCGATCGGCACCTCGATCACCACATTGACGTCGTGAGGCGGATTGGCGCCGACGGAGATGGCTTCGAGACGCATGCGTGGCTCCGGAACCTGGGGGCCCGCTCTCTAGGCGGTCACGCGCGGCTGGGAAAGCCTGGCCGGCTCATCGAAGCCGTGGGCGGCCATCTTCGGAGCCTGGCCGCGGCGGATCCGGAGGAGCGGATTGGGGGTGGGCTCCCCGACCTTGGCCAGGGTGTTGCGGTCGAGGTGACGGAACGGCTCGGGCCGGCCGCGGACCTGTAGCATGGTGGTCGAGACATAGCTCCAGCCGCCATCTGCGTTGAAGCTGATCTCCAGCTCGTAGGAGTCCGTGCGGAACGCCCACTCCAGGAACTCTGTGGACGAGATGCCGTAGCCTGGCGCGCCCCGCTCCGCCCGCACGGTGATCTTCGATCCGTCCGCGCTGGCGTGGCCGCCGGCCAGGGCCGTCTGGGCCCGCGGCAGGGCCAGGGTCTGGACGATCAGGCCCGTGGCCGGCTCGAAGAGCCAGTAGCCGATCTGGTCGTGGAAGCTGGTGTCCTCATCGGTGGCGACGATGTGCACGTGGTAGCGCAGGCCGTAGAACAACTGCGGCCCGTTGGGCTGCGGGTCGATCGGCTGCATCTCGATGCGCTCGAGGAAGTCGCGGCGCTCGGGCCCCTCGGCCTTGGGGTTCAGGTCCACGCCCTTGCGGCCCTGCCAGATCCCGGCGAGGCGGGTGAGGGGGCCGAGGTTGGCCAGGGTGTCCGGGTCGATGTCCTCGGGCTCGGTGAAGATGTCCTCGGGGAAGTCGTGCATCGCTGCGGCTCCGGTCAAGCTTGCGGACGCTTGGCTGGACCGGAGCCGCGCCACGGTCAAGCCGGAGGCGTCATTCTGCGCGGAGGCGGGAGACCTTCTCGACCGGGCGGTCCAGAGCCCCGGCGGCCCAGGCGCCGAGGCTGGCGAGACGGTGCGCCGGCGCAAGACGCGGCGGAGTCGTGCTCCACCCGCCAGGTCCAGTCCCGAGCGTGCAGCGGCCGTCGAAGCCGGCGTAGCTGCGCCGGACGGCGACGGGGATGCGGTCTCTTGGGGGAGGCGTCCGGCGGCCCCCTGCCGTCAGCCCGGGTCGCGATCGGGCGGCGGCGGCCCGCCCGGTCCAACCAACACGTCGTGGTGGTGGTGATGGTGCGGCGGCGGGACGATCACCACGTCATGGTGGTGGTGATGGTGGGGCGGCGGGACCATCACGACGTCATGGTGGTGGTGGTGGTGGTGTTGGACCACCGTCCGGGTGACGACCACCGTCTTCCTGGCGACGGTGTGGGTGGCCTGCGTCGCACGGGTCGCCCGGCGACGGACCACGTGGCGCGCGGCCGTATGCCGGACCGGGGCGCGATGCGCGGCCCGGTGGGACGTGGCGCTTGCGCTCTGCGATTGGACCACCTCTCGCGTGGTGGTGACGGTCACCCGGTCGTGGTCGTGGTGATGATGATGGTGGTGATGATGATGATGCGCCACCGCCTCGGGAGGCGGCCCCGGCACGTCGGCCTGAGCGAGCTTCAGCCGCTCCACGGCGTTGGGGATCGGCTGCAGCAGCTCGCCGAAACTGGTGGCGGGAGCCACCGGCGCGGCCGGGGTGGCGACAGCCGCGCCGCCGGCGGCCAGGGCCGCCGCGGCCCCGGCGGCGACAAGGGTGGTCGTCTTCTTCATGGGGGCGTTCCTCCGACAATGGTCGGTCGAGGTAACGCCCCTGCCGGGCTCGGGCTCCGCTCTCGCAGAACCAGATGGTGGCGCAGGCGCGGCAGCGCTACATCGACGCGAATCCCCAGCCCGGGCAGCGGCCCACGCCGCCGCCGATCGGTCCAGCGCCCCGGGCCAGCAGCCAGGACTATGCCGCCTCGCTGGAGCGATCCATCCGCAGCCAGCAGACCGGCGAGCCCTTCCCGGCCCCGCGCACGCAGACGCCAGGGATGGCGAGCCCCTTCTCCGCCGCCGGCTTCGCCCCTTGGGACCGGGCCCCTTGGGCCCCGTCGGTGAGGTCGCCGGGCTCCTCCGGCGTCCCTGGTCTGGCGGCCGCCCAGCGGAAGGGCCTGGAGCCGGTATCCAACGCGATCAGCGCCGCGGACCTGCAGCGCCACCCCAGGTTGCTCGGCGAAACGGCCTGGCCGCAACCGCCGTCGCCGCAGACTCAGGCTGCCGCCAGGGACGAGCTGCTGCGCCGGGGCCTGACGCCGAGTAAGGCGCAAGCCAGGGCCGCAGCCGTCCAGAGGCAGCGGGACAGGGAGGAGGCGCTGCCGAACCTGGAGCGGCGGTGGGGGATCAGGCCGCCTTGATCGGGCTTTCCAGCTCGCCGATGCGGTCGATCCTCGCCACCACCACGTCGCCGTCCTTCAGCCCCTGCGGCGGGGTCATGGCATAGCCGACGCCCGAGGGGGTGCCGGTGGCGATGACGTCGCCAGGCTCCAGGGTCATGCCGGCCGAGAGCGAGGCGATGATCGCCGGGATGTCGAAGATCATCATCGAGGTGACAGCCCGCTGGCGCTCCTCGCCGTTCACCGTGAGGCTGAGCTCGAGGGTGGTGGGGTCGCCGATCTCCTCGGCGTCGACGATCCAGGGGCCCAGCGGCAGCGAGGTGTCCAGCGACTTGCCCTTGAACCACTGGTCGTGGCGGCGCTGCAGATCGCGGGCGGTGACGTCGTTGGCGATGGTGTAGCCGAACACGTGCTCGTAGGCGCGGTCCCTGGGGATGTCGCGACCCGCCTTGCCGATCACCACGGCCAGCTCGACCTCGTAGTCGAGGAGCTTGGTCAGCCCGGCGTCGAGCCGCACCGGCGCGCCAGGGGCGTTGATGGCGGTCGGGGCCTTGGTGAAGAACTGGGGGACCTCGGGGAGCTTGACCTCCCCCGCGCCGGGGAAGCGGGCCCCCTCGCGGACGTGCTCGACGTAGTTGCGGCCGACGCAGAAGACATTCTTGCGGGTGCGCGGGATGGGGGCGAGCAGCTTCACGGCGGCGGAGAGGTGGACGTCCTCGTTGGCGGCGAGCTCGCGCGCGGCGCGTAGACCCTGGGCGCCGGCGTCGATCAGCTCGAGGACAGAGCCGAAGGCGGAGGACAGGTCCGCCACGTGCCCCTCGCCGAGCCAGACCCCCGGCAGCGCCCGCCCGTCCCGCTCGAAGGTGATCAGCTTCATGACCGTCTCCCGCCTGTACCGTGGGAGCCATAGCCGATCGGAGCCCGGCGGCGGAATCCCTTTTCCACCTCTCTCCTGAGGCGCCAGCACGAGCTGAAGGACGAACCACGAAGGCGCGAAAGCGCCTCGGCGGATCAGGCCGCCTTCTGGGCCTCTGCGACGGCGTCGAGGACCTGGAGCAGGGCCTTTTCCGCCTGACGGCTGTCGGGGCGGGCGAGGCGTTCGACCAGGGCGCCGGCGTCGTAGAGCTCGAACACCTTGGGGTGGATGTAGCTGGAGCGGCAGACGGTGGGGGTGTTGCCGAGGATGCCGGCGGTCCGCTTGACGCAGGCGGAGATGATCCGCTTGGCGGCGCCCTTGTTCTCGGCTGGCCCCGCCTGGGCGAGGGCCTGGGCGCAGTGCAGGGTGCCCGACCAGGTGCGGAAGTCCTTGGCGGTGAACGGGCCCCCAGTGGCCTCGCGGATGTAGTCGTTGACGTCGTGCGAGCTGATCGCGTGGCGCTGGCCGTCGTGGTCGACGAACTGGAAAAGCCGCTGGCCCGGCAGCTCCTCGCAGCGCCGCAGCACCGAGGCCAGGCGGCGGTCGTGGATGCCGGTCCGATGCTCCTTGCCGCTCTTGCCCCGGAACTCGAAGACCGCAGCGGCGCCGGTGAGGCTCGCCAAATGTTTCTTGCGCAGGGTGGTGAGGCCGAAGCTCTTGTTGGCCTCGGCGTACTGGTCGTTGCCGACGCGGATCGCCGTCTCCTCCATGATCCGCACCACGGCCGCCAGCACCTTTTCGCGCGGCAGGCCGTGGCGGGCGAGGTCGTGCTCGACCCGCTTGCGCAGCCGCGGCAGGGCGCGGCCGAACTCGGCCATGCGGCCGTACTTGCTCTCGTCGCGATGGGCCCGCCAGTCGGGGTGGTAGATGTACTGCTTGCGGCCCTTCTGGTCGCGCCCGGTAGCCTGGATATGGCCGCGTGCATCGGGGCAGATCCAGACGTCGGTCCATGCCGGGGGGATCACCAGCTTGGAGATGCGGTCCTCGGTGCGGGCGTCGTCGACCCTGCGGCCCCGGGCGTCCACATAGACGAAGCCCTTGCCGGCCTTCTTGCGCCGGATGCCGGGATCGCTGTCGTGGACATAGACCAGCCCGACAGCGGCGGCCTCTTCGGCGCCTTGTTCGACATCGGTCATGACCGCTCCGCACAGCACACCCCGGACGGTCCGGGACCAGCGCGGCAACGGTTGAAAGGGCCGGCCGTTCCGGCGTTCCTCAGCCATCGACGAACACGCCGTTGTGGTAGTCGGCGAAAGCCTGGCGGATCTCGTCCTGGGTGTTCATGACGAAGGGGCCGTAGGCCACGACGGGCTCGCCGATCGGGCGGCCGCTGTAGAGCGCGGCGCGGAAGCCCTTGTCGCCGGCGCGGAGGGGCAGGCGGTCGGGAGCGCCCAGGCCTGCGGCAGCGGGATCGAACCAGGCGATCTGGCCGGCCTGGATCGGCGTTCCGTCCGCGCCCACCTGGGCGGAGCCTTCCAGCGCATAAAGGAAGCCGCGCTCGTCGGGCCCGATCTCGAGGGCGCACTGGGCGCCGGGCTGGAGGGTCGCGATGCAGAGGCCCATGGGATAGCTGGAGCTCGCCGCGACCTCCGCCTCGGCCTGGCGGCCGGCGTAGACGCGCACCTCCCAGCCGTCGCCGGTCAGGGCCGGGACCTCGCCTCCGCGCTGGTCGGCGTAGCGTGCCTTGGACATCTTTTGGGCGGCCGGGAGGTTCAGCCAGAGCTGCAGGGAATGGACCCCGTCCGGCCCCGGCATCTCCGAGTGCAAGACGCCGCGGCCGGCGGTCATCCACTGCACGTCGCCGGCGTTCAGCACGCCGTGGCCGCCGGTGTGGTCGCGGTGCTCCAGCGAGCCCTCCAGCACCAGGGTGACGGTCTCCATGCCCCGGTGGGGATGGGTGGGGAAGCCGGCGGGCGGAGCGAACCAGTCCTCCATCATCATCAGGAAGGGCGAGCGCGCCTCGAAGTGGTCCGCGGGCACCACGAAGCGGTTGGCGTGGGTGGCGGAACCGCGCTGCGGGGTCGCGGCCGTCTCGATCCTCGATACGCGTCTGTCCATGGAGCCTCCGTCGGGCGCAATATGGGGCCTTCCAGCTCCCACGCCCAGCCTGGGAGGCTGGAGGTCCGTCTTCCGGACGACGGCGACGGCGGCCGAAGCGTCCGCCACCGCGAAGGTGCGTGGGGAGCCGGAACACGCTAGGTCGGCTGCATGAGCGACTTCGACTTCATCATCGTGGGCGCGGGCTCCGCCGGCTGCGTCCTGGCCAACCGGCTCTCGGCCGACCGGACCAAGCGCGTGCTGCTGCTGGAAGCGGGGGGCCCCGACGACCGGCCCCTGATGGCGATGCCTCTGGCCTGGCGCGACACCTTCATGGACCCCGTGGTCAACTGGGGCTTCCTGTCCGAGCCCGAACCCTATCTCGACGGCCGCCAGATCCCGGCGCCGCGGGGCAAGGTGCTGGGCGGCTCATCATCGGTGAACGGGATGATGTATTCCCGCGGCTACCCGGTGGACTACGACCACTGGCGCCAGCTCGGCCTTTCGGGCTGGAGCTATGCCGAGGTGCTGCCCTATTTCAGGAAGAGCGAGGCCAACTGGCGGGGCGAGAACGCCTACCACGGCGGGGACGGCGAACTGACCGTCTCGCGCCACACCCCCGACAAGGTGATCACCCCCAGGCTGCTCGAGACGGCCGAGAGGCTCGGGTTCAAGCGGCTGGACGACTTCCACGGCGCCGAGGCGGAGGGCTTCTCGACTCCCGAGTTCACCGTCCACCAGGGTCGGCGGGGCTCGACGGCGGCGCGCTTCCTGAGGCCCGCGCTCGGACGGCCGAACCTCAAGGTCGAGACCTGGGCGCTGAGCCATCGGGTGCTGATCGAGCAGGGCCGGGCGGTCGGGGTCGAATATGAGCAGAAAGGCGAGACGCGGACCGCCAGGGCCGGAGAGGTGATCCTCTGCGGCGGCGCGTTCAACTCGCCCCAGCTCCTGCTGCTCTCGGGCGTGGGGCCCGCCGACGAGGTGGCGGCCGCCGGGGTCAAGCCGGTGCACGACCTCCCGGGCGTGGGCAAGAACCTGCAGGACCACGCCTCCGTGGGCGCCATGTGGAAGGCCAAGGGCGAGATCGCCTTCGACTCGAAGCTGCGCTTCGACCGGCTGATGCTGTCGGTGCTGCAGTGGCGCCTGTTCGGCACGGGGGAGGTGGCTGGCCTGCCGGTCTCCGCCCAGGGCTTCTACCGCACCCGGCCCGAGCTCGAGTGGCCGGATGTGCAGTTCCTGATCACCCCCGTCTCGATGGCCGCCCAGCCCTGGTTTCCCGGCTGGCGCAAGGGCGTCGGGCACGTCTTCTCGGCCGCCAATGTGCTGCTCAGGCCCGAGAGCCGTGGGGAGGTGACGCTGCGCTCGGCCGACCCGCGCGACAAGCCGAGGATCCAGTTCAACCTCCTGAAGGAGAGCGCCGACCGCGAGACCTTCCGCCGGATGGTCCGCTTTGCGCGGCTCTTCTTCGAGACCGAGCCCGCCGCCAGCCTGGTCTCCGGACAGATGCTTCCGCCGCCGGAGGTGCAGACTGACGAGGACATCGACGCCTTCGTGCGCAAGTTCGTGGGCACCGCCATGCACCCGACCTCGACCTGCGCCATGGGCGTTGGCCCGGACGCCGTGCTCGACGAGGCGTGCCGCGTTCGGGGGCTGGAGGCGCTGCGGGTGGTGGACGCCTCTTCGATGCCCACCATCGTCGGCGGGAACACCAACGCCCCGGTGATCATGATCGCCGAGAAGGCCGCCGACATGATCGTGGCCAAGGCCCCGCTGGCGGCCGCCGCGGTCTAGCCGCCGCCGGTTTGCGTTGACGCAGTCAAACAAATTGACGCAGGGGTCCTTCCATCCCTGTTCCTGCATCGCCATTCTGGTCTTAAGAGACGTCACCACAAGAGACGCAACGTCCGGTCGGGAGGACATATGAAGATTGAGATCAAGCGGGCCGCCATGGTCGCTCTGCTGGCGCTGGCCGCCACTGCGCCGGCTGCACGCTACGCCGCCGCCGCCCCGGCGGACGCCAAGGCCAGGCCGGCCGAGACCCCGCAGCAGCGCACGGCCGCCTACGCCGCCCTCGGCAAGCTGCCGGATTGGGAAGAGGGCGTGTGGCAGATCGACTGGAGCGCCCTGTTCGGAGCCGGCGGGCGTCCCGAACCGCCCTCGCTCACGCCGGACGCCGCCGCCAAGCTCGCGGCCTTCAAGGCGGCGCAGAAGGAAGACAAGAACGTCCAGAACCAGAACGCCAACTGCATCCCGCCGGGCACGCCCCAGATCATGCAGATGCCCTATCCCCTAGAGTTCATCTTCTCGCCGGGCCGGGTGACCATCGCCATCGAAACCGACAGCCAGGTGCGCCGCATCTTCACCGATGGCCGCCCGCACATGGATGACCCCGACCTGACCTTCAACGGCGACTCCATCGGCCATTGGGAAGGCAAGGACCTGGTGGTCGACACCATCGCCCTCAACCCCACCACCGAGATCGCCCAGGGCGTCGGGCATTCGGATCAGCTCCATGTTGTCGAGCGCTTCCACCAGGTCGGCCCCGACCGGCTGGACATCGCCACGACCGTCACCGACCCCAAGGTCCTGACCAAGCCCTGGACCGTGAATCGGCCGTACCTGCGGCACCGCGACTGGCAGATCCAGGAATACGTCTGCGAGCAGAACAACCACGACTCGGCTGACGCCGAGGGCCGGGCGGGCTTCCACCTGGACACCGACGCCCCGGCTCCGGCCGCGCACTGATTTGGAGATGATGATGACGCGTTCCCGCCTTCTGGCCGCAGCGGCCGCCCTGACCGCCGCCGCCGCCCTCGGGGCCCCCGCCTACGCCCACCACTCCACCGCGATGTTCGACATGGAGAAGACCGTCAACCTGAACGGCACCATCAAGGACTTCCAGTGGACCCAGCCCCACACCTGGATCGACTTCGAGGTGCCCAATGCGTCCGGCGGCTCCGACACCTACGGCGTCGAGGGCATGAGCCCGAGCTATCTGGGCCGCAACGGCTGGTCCAAGCACACCCTGGCGCCGGGCGACAAGGTCACCCTGGCCATCCATCCGCTGAAGGACGGCCGCAAGGGAGGCTTCGACGCCTCTGTCAGCTGGCCGAACGGCAAGACCATGTACAACCTGCCCCAGCGGGGCGGAGCCGCCGCCGCAGCCCAGGCGCGGTAGGGTTTTTCTAGAGCAGAGCTGGCGCCCGCTCCGGCGACGGGGCAGACGCTCGGCCTGCATGAAGACCTCCGCCTTCCATCTCGGCTTCCACCGGGACCTCGTCCTCACCCAGCTTGCCGACCAGGGCCTCGGCGCGCGGGCGCTTCGCTCGCGCCCGACGCTGGAGGGCGCGTCGGCCGCAGAGCTGATCGCCGGCGCCAGGGCCCTTCGCGCCGCAGGGAGCCTGAAGGCCAAGCCGGGCCTGCGACTGGCCAGCGGCCTGCTGGAGCTCGGCTTGCCCGAGGAGGCGCTGGAGGTCCTCGAGGACAGGCGCGTCGACTATGCGGCCGGAGAGAACGCGCGGCGGCTCGCCCTCGCCCGCGCCCTTGCCGCCGCCGCAGACCACAAGGCCGCCCGAGCGGAACTGGAGCGCGCTGAAGCGGCCGGGGCCGCCGCGCCCGGGTCGGCCAGCCTCACCCGCGCCCTCGGCTCCCCCGTCCCCGTCGAAGATGCGCTCGCCCTGGCGGCGGAGCTCTGCGGCCTGGGCCTCGCCGATCTTGCGGCGCGGGTCCTGGAGCCGCACCTGGAGGCGCCCCCGCCCGACGTGCTGAAGGGTGCCTTCGCCGTGCTGCGGCTGTGCGGCCCCAAGGCCGCCCACCGCCTCGTCCAAGCCCTGGAGCGAACCTTCCGGCAGGAAGGCCGCGAAGCCTCCTGGCGTTCGACCCTGACGGCGTTGGACGGAGGGCAGGACGCCGGCGTCGAGCCGGAAGACGAGGGCTCCAGCGCCCGAAAGCTGCTGCTGCGGGCTTGTCTCGCCGAGGCCTGCGCCAGCGCCCGCCTCTGGCCGGCGGCCATCGCCCGCTTCGATTTCACCGGCAAGAGGTGGCCGGAGCCGCCCGACAGCCTCTGCGAGCTTGCCCGCTGCGTCGGCCGCGACCTGCTTGACCGCCGGCCCGTCGCGTTGGCGCCCCAGGACCCTGCGCCGCCGCGGATCTTCGATCTTTTCCCCTACAACGGCGAGGCGCGACTGCTGCAGCTGAAGCTTTCGGAGATGCAGGGCTGGATCGAGCGCTTCATCCTGGTGGAGGCCGACGAGACCTTCACCGGCCGCCCGAAGCCGCTCTACTATCGCTCGGATCCGCAGACCGCCGCCGGCGCCCTGACGGACCGGATCACGCCAGTCGTGGCGGTCAAGCCGCCCGGCCACATCGCCTACACCTGGGCGCGGGAGTTCTTCCAGAAGGACTGCGGCGTCTTCGGCCTGGCGGGGCTCGGCCGCCCTGACGACCTGGTCATCCTGTCGGACGCCGACGAGCTCCTCGAGCGCGAGGCCGCCCAGGGCTTCAAGGGCGAGGTGGCGGCTGCGGAGATGCGCACCTTCCGCTATTTCCTGAACTGCGAGGTGGTGTTGCCGACCCCGGCGCTGAAGGCGACCGTGACCCAGGCGCGCCTGGCCGCCGCCCATGGCTGGAACTACCTGCGCCTGGGGGCCATCCGCTACCGCCGCGCCTCGCGCCTGAGGGCTGCCGGCTGGCACTTCTCCTCTATCGGCGACGCCGAGTGGCTGGCCTACAAGATGCAGTGCACCGCCCACGAGGAATGGGCCTACCAGGACGAGACCTTCTTCGCCCGCTTCCTGACCAAGATGCGCAAGGAGGGGGGCCTGGGCGCCGAGCTGGCGCATCGCGAGATCGACGCGAGCTTCCCGGCCAGCATCCGCGACTCGCAGGACGCCCTTGCCGACATCATTCTCTGATCTGGGGGAAGGCGGCGGCGGCCCTGCTAAGGTTGGGCGACCGCAAGGCCGCCGCCGAGGACCGTTCTAGAGACCCCGACTTACGCCCGGCTTACAGCTTTCAATCTCCTCGAAGGCCGGTCTCCACCAGCTTCGCCATCTGCAGCAGATAGCGGCGGAACGCTTCGCGTCCGTCCGCTGTGATTCGTGCGCGGGTCAGCGGCTTCCGACCCGCGAAGGTTTTCTCGATGGTGATGTAACCAGCCTGCTCGAGGGTGATCAGATTGGCGCCGAGGTTGCCCTGTGTGGCCTCCAGCACCTGCTTGAGCTCCGTGAAATCCGCCGCATCCGTGTCGGCCAGGTAGGCCATGATCCCCAGGCGCAGCCGCCCGTGGATGACGTTGTCGATCTCGCCGATCTTGATCCGGCTCATGACCCCGAAGGCCGCCGGCCGCTCTTGAGGATCACGGCGCCAGGAAAGCCCACCAACACGAGGAGACCCGCGGCCAGCACGAGCCACTCCACCGGCCGCCCCATCACGGCGCCACAGAGTATGGCCGCCGCGAAGCTGCCCGCGGCCACGACGCCCCAGAGGCCGCGCCGGCGGACCGCGAAGGCCACGCCCCAGGTGGCGCCGATCAGGGTGAACAGGACCACCGGAAAGGCCCAGGCCGCCAGCAGCGGCAGCCCCAGCCGGCGCCCGGCCAAGGCCAGGGCCAAGGCGGCGACCACATGGGCGACGCCGACTCCCGCCCAGGCGGCGGAGAGGGCGCGGCTGGCCGGCCCCGAGGTTTGCTCCCGCCACCGCCGCGAGATCAGCAGGTTCACGAGGAGAAAGGGCACGAGGCCGTCGAGCCAAAGCCAGGTCCGAAAGGACCGCAGGGCGGCGACCGCTCCGGTCTCCGCGAGCCAGTACTCCAGGGCGACAAGGCCAAAGATCACGCCCACCGCGAGCAGGACAGCTCCCTCCCGCGAGGCTCCTGACCCCGACCCCTCCGCCAAGGCGCGGAGGAAGGCGATGTCGTCCCTCAGGGTCTGCTCGTTGCGCACGCGCCGCCTTTCAAGGTTGCCGAGTTGGATGGCCGCCCCGCAGAAGACATCCGGGGCCGCCTCGCTGACAAGCGGGGCGCGTCAGAGATATCCGGGAGGTGGGACGAAGCCCCCCACCACCTCGGCGGCCCGTTCCGCGAAGTCGATCGGAGTGGCGTCTTCCAGAAAGGGGCCCAGAATCTGAAGACCGACGGGAAGGCCCTGGCGAGAGCGACCGGCGGGGGCGGCGGTGGCGGGCAGGCCGACGAGGCTCGCGAAGCTGATCCAGAAGAAGAGGTCGAGGTAGGGCCGCGGACCTGAGGCGGTGGCCAGCTTGCGGCCCGCCTGCGGGTCGGAATGGTCGTGCGGGAAGGCCGCGACAAAGCTCGTGGGAGTGAGAAAGACATCGATGTCCTGGAAAGCGGCCTGCCACGCGGCGCGGGCCGCCAGCCGCTCTCGTTCCCGTTGGATGTAGCCCCCGATGGGGTCGACGATCGCCTGAGCGACGACCGAGGCGAAGCTGCCATCCTTCCGGGCCGCCACCGGTCGCAGATCGTCCGGGTTGGTCCCTGGGGGCGCCCCCAGGGCGGCGAAGAGCATATAGAGATAGGTGCGGTGCTGCGCAGCCGGGTCGACGCCGGGCGGCCAGCCCGGCTTCAGTTTGACGCCCGCGCGGGCCAGGTCCTCCACGGCTGCTTCGAGGCGCTCCCGCACGGGCGCATCCACTGGGCAGGCCGGATCGTCCAGTACATAGCCGACGCGGTAGTCGACGAGGTGCGTGCGGCGAGGCGGAGGCATCTCCCATCGATAGGCCCGCGCCTGGTCTCCGTCGGGGCCTCCGATCACCTGCATGCCGATCCGAAGGTCGGCGGCGCTTCTGGCCATCGGCCCGGCCACGGAGAGCTGATCCGAAGGGGATGGAGGGCCACCTCCTGGAGACGGGAACCAGCCCCTGAGCGGCACCACGTCGATGGACGGCTTGTGCGCGTACACGCCACAGAAATTCGCCGGGATCCTCAGCGAGCCGGACCGGTCGCTGCCGGGCGAGAGGTATCCCAGGCCCGCCGCCAGGGCCGCGGCGCTTCCCCCGCTCGAGCCACCCGGCGTGCGGGTCAGGTCCCATGGGTTGTTGGTCGTGCCGTAGATGTCGTTGTAGCTCTGCCAATCGTTCAGCACGAACGGCACGTTGGTGTTGCCGAGCACCACGGCCCCCGCGGCCCGGAGCCGGCGCACCACCTCCGAATCCGCCGGCGGACGGTATTGGGCGAGCTGCTTGATCCCGCCTGTTGTCGGCACGCCGGCGATTTCGAAGGCGTCCTTGACCACGACGGGGACGCCGTGCAGCGGCCCACGCGAGCCGGAACGGTCGGCGTCCGCCCCTTTCGCGTCCGCCATGGCCTGGTCCGCGAGCACGTTCACCACGGCGTCGAGCTTAGGATTGATCCTTCGGATGCGATCCAGCATGCGCAGGGTGAGCTCGCGCGAACTGATCTTCCCTGTCCGCACAGCCCAGGCGGCGTCTCCGGCTGAGGCGAAATCCAGATCCGTCATGCCGCCCTTCCCC
>FTGK01000679.1_pt1 | contig 16069 bp, 14 predicted proteins | sample 1640691 | NCBI WGS metagenome assembly FTGK01 (sample SAMEA3914789, study PRJEB12502) | metagenome | biome: forest; material: soil | place: Canada | collected 2011-07-03 | depth 0.3 m | reverse complement strand
CTGGAGATGATGATCCTGCACGGCCAGGCGGTGATGCGCGGCTCGCGCCGGGCCATGGTGGTCATCGACATGCCGTTCGGCTCCTACGAAGGCGACCGCCAGGTGGCCTACGCCAACGCCGTCAGGGTGATGAAGGAGACCGGCGCCCAGGCGATCAAGGTCGAGAGCGGCCCGGCCGTGTCCGACACCATCGCCTACCTGGTCGACCGCGGCGTGCCGGTGATGGGGCATGTGGGCCTGAGGCCCCAGTCGGTCCTCGTCGACGGCCGCTTCCGGGCCCGCGGGCGGACCAACGCCGAACACGACAGCGTCCTCGAGGAAGCCCGCGCCGCCCAGGCGGCGGGCGCCTTCGCCATCGTGGTCGAAGGGGTGGCGGAGGCCCTCGCGCGCAACATCACCCAGGAACTGGAGGTCCCGACCATCGGCATCGGCGCCTCTCCCGCCTGCGACGGCCAGGTGCTGGTGCTCGACGACATGCTGGGTCTGTTCGACTGGACGCCCAAGTTCGTGCGCCGCTACGCCGACCTGCGCACCGAGATAAACGAGGCCGTCCGCGCCTACGCGGCCGACGTGCGCGCCCGCCGGTTCCCCGGCGAGGCCGAGACCTACCAGCTGATGCCCAAGCGGGCCTGATCCGAATGTCATCCCGGCCGGAGCCCCGCAGGGGCGCAGAGCCGGGACCGGGCTGGGCGCTGGGCGCCCGATCAAGCTGGGGGGCGCGGTCCCGGATAAGCCGCTGGCGCGGCTTTCCCGGATGACAACCAGTGAAATCCGCCGCGCCCTTCATGGCTGGGCCTCCGTTGCGGCGCAGGCGCCTTGCCGCTAGGGTCGCGCCGCTCAAGTTTCCGCCGCCCGGAGCCCCCTCGCTTTGACCGACTTTCTAGAAGAGATCGAGGAACAGCTCCGCTCGGATCGGTACGTCCAGTTCTTCCGCAGGGCCTGGCCCTGGGCGCTGGGCGCGGCCGTCGCGGCCCTGATCCTGGCGCTGGGCGTCTGGGGCTACCAGAGCTGGCGCTCGGCCCAGGACGCCAAGGCCTCGGAGGCCTACGCCGCCGCCCTCGACACGCTCTCCAAGGGCCAGGACGCCAAGGCCTTCACCGAGTTCGGACGTGCGGCGGAGACCCCGTCGCGCGGCTACAAGGCGCTCGCCCTGATGCAGCAGGGCGGCATCCGCGGCAAGCAGGGCAAGACCGAGGAGGCCGTCGAGCTCTTCGACAAGGCGGCCCAGGCCGCGCCCGACACCCTGATCGGCGACGTGGCCCGCCTCAAATCCGCCTTCGCGCTTATGGACACCGCTCCCTTTCCAGCTTTGCAGGAAAGGCTGACCCCTTTGACCGACGCCAAGCGTCCCTATGCCGCCGCGGCCCGCGAGGCCCTCGCCATGGCCAAGCTCAAGGCGGGCCGGACCAAGGAGGCGCGCGCCGACTTCCAGGTGCTGCAACTGATGCCCGACGCGACCCAGGGCGAGCGGCAAAGGGCCCAGGCCGCCATCCTCGCCATCGATTCCGGCGCCGCCGCGAGCCTGCCCCAGGCCGTGGCCATCGCCCATACGCTTCCGCCCGCGCCGGCTCCGGCGCCCAACCTCTCCCAAGCCCTGCCGCAGACCGGAGCCGCCCAATGAAAGCGCGTACCGCCCTCGCCCTGGCGGCCCTCGCCCTCGTCGGCGTGAGCGCCGCCGGCTGCGGCACGATCTCGAACATCAATCCCTTCAAGAAGGAAGACACCACCAAGGCGCGGGCCTCGGAGGGCGAGCGGATCCCGCTGATCGCCTTCAACCAGAAGCTCGAGGTGTCCGACGCCCTGAAGGGCCAGAGCTTCTTCCTGCCCGATCCCCAGCCCGTGGCCGGCTGGCCCCAAGCCTTCGGCACGCCCAACGTATGGGTCGAGAACGTGGACGCGGCCAAGGACTTCCGGGTCGCGTGGAAGCGCGGGATCGGCGAAAGCTCCAACCGCAAGCTGCACGTGACCGCGCCCCCGGTCGGGGCCGACGGCAAGATCTATGTGATGGACGCCGAGGCGCGGGTCTCTTGCTACGACGCCGCCACCGGCGGGCGCATCTGGTCGGCGGACCTGGCCGAGCGCACCAAGCACGACCGCGAAGCCTTCGGCGGCGGCCTGGCCCTGGACGGCGGCCGGCTCTACGTGACCTCCGGCTACCGTTTCGTGGCGGCCCTGGACGCGGCCACCGGCAAGCGCATCTGGCGGACCAACGTCGACTCCCCGATCCACGGTGCTCCGATCGTCACCGCCGGGCGGGTGATGGCCATCAACGTCGACGACGACATGGAGGCCTATAACGCCGAGACCGGGGCCCAGGACTGGACCTATCAGGCCCTGACCGAACCGGCGCGCATCCTCAAGGCGTCGAACGCCGTGCCGGCCGGCGAGGCGGTGGTCGCGCCCTTCGCCTCGGGCGAGCTCGTGGCCCTGCATGCCGCCAATGGCAACGAGGAATGGAGCGTCACCCTCTCGCGCACCAGCCGCACCAACGCCATCTCGGAGATCCGCGACATCGCGGGGCGCCCGGTGGTGTTCTCCGGCACGGTGTTCGCGGGCAGCCATTCGGGCGTCTTCGCCGACGTCGACCTGCGCACCGGCGAGACCCGCTGGAGCCTGCCGATCACCACCATCACCACGCCATGGCCGGCGGGCGACGTGGTCTACGTCGTCTCGCAGGCGGGAGAGGTGATCTGCGCCTCCCGGGACAGCGGGCAGGTCTACTGGATGACCGACCTCAACAAGGGCATCAAGAAGCGCAAGGAACGGGCCCTCTACTTCGGGCCGGTGCTGGCGTCGGGACGGCTGGTGGTGGTCTCGGACCGCGGCCGCGCCATCGCCCTTGATCCGAAGACCGGCGCCCGGCAGTCCTCCATCGACATCGGGGCCCCGGCTCTGATGGGTCCGACGCCGCTGAACGGCATGCTCTACGTCGTCAACGAGAAGGCCGAGCTGGTCGCGATCCGCTAGGCTCCCTATCTCCGGCTCCCGCCGGGATAGACTGGAAACGTGATGCCCCTGAAGGTCGCCATTGTTGGCCGCCCCAATGTCGGTAAATCGACCCTGTTCAACCGGCTCGCCGGCCGCGCGCTGGCGATCGTCGACGATCGTCCCGGCGTCACCCGCGACCGCCGCTATGGGACGGGGCGGCTCGGCGACCTCGAGCTGGAGCTGATCGACACCGCCGGGTTCGAGGACGTCACCGACGAGAGCCTCACCGCCCGCATGCAGACCCAGACGGAGAAGGCGATCGCCGAGGCGGAGCTCTGCCTCTTCGTGCTCGACGCCCGCGAGGGGGTCACCCAGCTCGACCAGATCTTCGCCGAGGCGCTGCGGCGCGGGAACAAGCCGGTCATCGTCCTGGCCAACAAGGCCGAGGGCAAGAAGGGGCAGTCCGGCGCCCTCGAGGCCTTCGCCCTCGGCTTTGGCGAACCGATCGAGATCTCCGCCTCCCACGGAGAAGGCATGTCCGAGCTCTATGCCGCGGTGCTCGAGGCCATGCCAGAGGTGGACGACGAGGACGAAGACGACCCGGACGGTGACGCCGACAAGCCCATCCGCATCGCCGTGGTCGGCCGCCCCAACGCCGGCAAGTCGACCCTGGTCAACCGGCTGATCGGCGAGGACCGCTTGCTCACCGGCCCCGAGGCCGGGATCACTCGCGACGCCATCCCGGTCGACTGGGAGTGGGACGGACGCCGCGTGCGCCTGGTGGACACCGCCGGCATGCGCCGCAAGGCCAAGGTGCAGGAGAAGCTCGAGCGCCTTTCGGTGCAGGACAGCCTGAAATCCATCACCTTCGCCGAGGTGGTGCTGCTGATCATGGACGCCGAGCACCCCTTCGAGACCCAGGACCTGCAGATCGCCGACCTGGTCGAGCGCGAGGGCCGGGCCCTGGTGTTCGTGCTGGCCAAGTGGGACCTGATCACCGAGCCCCAGGCGCGGCTGAAGGCGTTGCAGGAGGACGTCGACCGCGCCCTGCCGCAGCTGCGCGGCTCGCCGATGGTGGCGCTCTCGGCGGAGACGGGCAGGGGCCTCGATCGGCTGATGCCCGCGGTGCTGGAGGTGCACAAGAACTGGTCCGCCAAGGTGAAGACCAAGGACCTCAACGACTGGCTCCGGGTCGCCATCGCCAGGCACCCGCCGCCGGCCGTGCAGGGGCGGCGGGTCAAGCCCAAGTACATGGCGCAGACCAAGGCGCGCCCCCCGACGTTCGTGCTGTTCGCCTCCCGGGCCGACCAGCTTCCCGACAGCTACCGGCGCTACCTCGTCAACGGCATCCGGGAGAGCTTCGACCTCCCTGGAGTGCCGATCCGGCTGAGCGTGAAGTCCAGCTCGAAGAACCCTTACACCGATCAGCCCGAGCAAGGGGCCCGCGACCGCCGCCGGCCACCCCCGCGCCGCAGCCGCTGAGGCCGAGGTCCTCAGCCCGCGGACGCCTCCTGCACCTCGCGGACGGCGTCGAGGATCAGGGGCTGCACGAAGTGGTGCAGCATGTGCCCGAGTCCCGGCAGCCTGGAAAAGCCGCCGCGGGGCAGCAGGCGGCTGAGGTTCTGGCTGTGGAAGCCGGGATTAATGACCCGGTCGCTGGCGCCGGCCAGGATCCGCACCGGAAGCCTGCAGCTAGGGTAGAGCATCGTCGCCGCGCCGAGCCCTGTGATCGCCTCCACGGCGTCCTCGCCATTGGCCTGCATGCTGCGCGGCTGCAGCACCAGCTGGAACGGGAACTCGGCGCGCATCCGCTCCGGGATGTCCTGGGGTGAGAACATGATGCGGGCCAGCACAGGGCCCATCAGGGCGTCGAACAGGGGCGCGGCGGTGTACGAGATGATGTCGCCGGCCACCGGCATGGCGCGCGGCCCGAACAGAATGTGCTCCAGGCGGGGCTCGGGGAAGGCCAGCGGGGCCAGCAGGACGAGGCCGGCGATGGCCTGCGGATGGCGCAGGGCCCAGGCCAGGGCCACTGAGCCTCCGAAGGAGTGGGCGACGACCACCGGCTGCTTCAGTCCGAGGCGGCGGGACGCCTCGTCGAGCGCGTCGGCCTGGCTCCAGATGGAGGCGTCCAGCCGCCGCCGCCCGCTGCGTCCGTGCCCCGGCCGGTCGAAGGCGGTCACGCGGAAATGCTCCGCCAGGACGTCATAGGGCCCGATCAGCATGTCCTCGAGCACCGAGACGGCGCCGTGCACGAGCACGACGTCCGGCCCGGCCCCGCCCTGGGCTGCGTGCAGGTTGCATCCGCTGGCGAGGGCGAGGTCGAGATGGCGGGGCGCAGAGCGATCCATCCGGGTCCAACGCGGCGCCGCGGAATCGGTTGGCGCGGAGGGGCTCGCGCTTGCGGTGCGGCGGCGGTTTTGATCATGGTGCGGCCCGAATAGCCAGGAGCCGCCCAATGCCCGCGCCGATCGACGTCTATTTCTGGCCGACCCCCAACGGGACCAAGATCACCCTGGCCTGTGAGGAGATGGGCGTCGACTACAACCTGATCGCCGTCAACATCGGCAAGGGCGACCAGTTCAAGCCCGAGTTCCTGAACATCAGCCCGAACAACCGCATGCCGGCGATCGTCGATCCCGAGGGGCCCGACGGCAAGCCGATCTCGGTCTTCGAATCCGGGGCCATCCTGCAGTACCTCGGTCGCAAGACCGGAAAGTTCTATCCGCAGGACGAGCGCGGCCGGGTGCAGGTCGAGGAATGGCTGTTCTGGCAGATGGCGGGGCTCGGCCCCATGGCCGGCCAGGCCAACCACTTCCGCACCTACGCCCGCCAGATGATCCCCGACCAGCGCTTCGTCGCCTACGGGGCCCACCGCTATGTCACCGAATACCAGCGCCTTGCGGGCGTGCTGAACAAGCAGCTGAAGGGGCGCGAGTTCGTGGCGGGCGACTACTCCATCGCCGACATGGCCTGCTATCCCTGGGCGCGCGGCATGGCCATGCTGAACCCCGGCATCCACGAGGGCTTCGACGACCTGATCGCGTGGATCGACCGCATCGGCGCCCGGCCGGCGGTCAAGCGCGCCGACGAGAAGGGCAAGGACCTGGTCCACACCGCCGCCAGCGCCGGCCGTGAGGCCGAGCAGGCGCGCAACGTCCTCTTCGGCCAGCGGGCGCAGAAGTAGGCCCTCCCCTGGAGTTTGGGAGGCGCCAAGCCTTAGCCATGTCTTGTCGCCGCGGAACAACCTTCACCGTGTCTTCATGCCTCGGTGAGGCTTCGTTTACAGTCGCACGAGGGCCTTCATCTTGGATGCGCAAGACTCCGCAGGGTGTCTGCGCGCTTAACTATATGTTCAGCAGCTGGGACCTTTCCTTAGTCTCGAGAACCGCGGCAGAAGCCGTGGGGGACAAGGGGATACGACATGTTGGCAAGCACGGAAGGGGAGCGCCCTTCGGCCATTCCGCTGCCGACGCCGGCGGCTTCCGGCGACGAGCTTTTCAAGCTCGGCCTGCTCTATTCCACCGGGCAGGGCGGCGCGCCGCTCGACTACGTCTCGGCCCATATGCTGTTCAACCTGGCCGCCATGCGCGGCTCGGTCGAGGCCAAGGTCTACCGCAAGGAGCTGAGCCAGGAGATGGATCAGTCGGAGGTAGCCGAAGCCCAGCGGGCCGCGCGCGAGTGGCTGGCCAGCGCCTGAGGGGCGCCGCCGCCTAGTTGGCGGCGAGCTTGGCTTCCGCGATCGGGCGGCGACCCTCGGCCGCGCCCGAGCCTTTGACGATCGCCGCGACGACATCCTCGGCGTTGTCGAGCACCTGCACTTCCGCCTCGAACGGCGTCTGCGCCTGGCCCGCCATGGCCCTGATCAGCGGCGCGACCGGCTTGGGCTTGCGGTCCACGGAGAGCCCCGTGGCTGGGGAGCCCGCATCGGGATCCCAATAGTCCCGCCCCACGAAGATCATCGGCGTCGCCGCCTTTCCGGCCGGCGGATAATAGTTGAGCGAGGCGTTCTGGAAGACCTCCTGCACCGTGCCGGCTTCGCCCATGCCGAAGATGATCCCGGCGGTGGCGACGCTGACCAGGCCGTCCTCCCGGAGGCTGTTGAAGAAGTACTTTCCGATGTGGGTGGCGAAGAGGTTGGGCGGCTCGCGGCCATAGTACCAGGTCGGGATGCCGAGGCTGGTGGCCGCCTCGGGCGCCTCGGAGGTCCAGGTCGCCTGGGGATCGCCGCCGGCCATGTGGCGAAGCACGAGGGCGCGCGCCTCGGCCGCCGATCGCACCCACTCCTCGCTGTCCCAGGCGCAGAAGGGCCCCTTCAGGAGTTCGAGGGCCTCGACCAGCACGTCGTCCGCGCAAGGCGCGGCGAAGGCCCCGAAGTTGGCGGCTTCCATGAGGCCTGGGCCGCCGCCGCTGATCACCAGGTAGCCTTTGCGCGCCAACGACCGGGCGATCAGGGCGAACTGCAGGAACGCGGGATGGTCACGCGAGATCGAATGGCTGCCCATCATCGCCACCGAAGGCGTGCGGCGGCGCACCAGGGCCGCCACCAGACGGTCCAGCGCCGTGTCGTGCAGCCGCGCGGCAATGGTCTCGGCGATGGTCAGCTTGCGCGGCGTGCAGTCTCCGGCGGTCAGCCAGGCGGCCACGCGGGCATCGAAGCTGTCGCTCAGGGAGCCGGGTCGCCCGGGATCGAAGCCCACATACAGCTCGGCCGGCGAATAGAGCCGGGCGGGGGCGGGATCGAACAGGAATGGGCCGCCCGGCAGGGTGCGCAGCCAGGCTTCGATGTCGCCGTCGCTCATCAGGCTCATGGACGCGAAAAGGCGCAGGCGCGCTAGAAGATCTTCGCCTGATTGGTCAGGGCGTAGTCGAAGCCGACATTGGCCGGGATCAGGTCCTTGACCTGCTGCATGAAGATGCCGGCGCTGGCCAGGCCCGTGCGCGGGACATAGACGATGTCGAAGCGGCGCAGCGGCACCAGGTCGGTGCGGTCGGGACGGGCGACGCCCTGCTTCAGGTCCACGGTGCGCATCATGGCTCCGCCCTCGGCGGTTCGCCGGATGATGACGACCCGGTCGCGCTTGGCGGTCGTCTTGAAGCCTCCGGCCTGGATCACCGCCTGCAGGGCGTTGATGTCGCCGGGCATGTCGTAGACGCCGGGCTTGTCGACGTCGCCGCCGACGAACACCCGCACCGGCCCGGCGGTCTTCACCGTCACATAGACCTGGGGTGTCCGCAGCTGGCTCGAATAGGCAGCGTCGAGGGCGTCCTGGGCCTGGACCGTGGTGCGGTCCGCGACCATCACCGGCGCGATGAGGGGCAGGCTGATGCGGCCGTCCGGCTGCACGGTCACCGTCTTGGCGAGCTCGGGCGCCGAGGGCACCGCGATGTCGAGCTCGTCGCCCGGGAACAGGCGATAGGCCGGCTCGTCGTCGCTCCAGGTCGAGTAGCCGATGTTCGGGAACGCCTCGGCCTGTTCGGCGGCCTCGGCCTTGCGGTCGTTCGCTGCGGCGCCCAGGCCGCGGCTCGCACAGCCGCCCAGCGCCGCGACGGCGAGGAGGCAAAGGCCCAGGCGGGCGAGGTGTCGGGACGTCATGGCGGCGTAATCTCGCCCGGGGCGGTGTTCTCCAAATCTTAAGGAGAATGGGTAACCAAGGGTTAACTGCGCCCCCGCAGGTTTGGCTGGGGCCAGGCCGATGCGGAGTCGATGACCTATTCCAGCACATGGAGCTCGGGAGCCACCGGCGGCGAATGGGCTGCGCGCCCGCGCTATACGCCGAGCGACGTCGGCGCCCTGCTCTGGCGCGACCGCCTGCTCATGATCCTGGTGTTCGCGGTGCTGCTGGCGGCCGGCCTGGGCCTCGCCCTGACCATGAAGACCCGCTACCCCGCCCACGCCAGCCTGCTCGTGCGGCTGGGCCCCGAGTACGTCTACCAGCCCAACCTCGGCGACGCCGCCAGGGGGGCTATTCCCACCAACGACCAGCTCGTCCAGTCCGAGGTGGAGATCCTGAACAGCCAGGAACTCCGCCGCCGCGTCATCGACGAGCTCGGCATGGCGAGCGTCATGCCCTCGCGCGCCGCCGCCTATGCCTCCGCCCCCGCCGCGAAGAAGGTGGCCATGCGCGAGCAGGCGGCGACGGCCATGGGGACCAACCTCAAGGTCGACACCGCCCCGGACTCGGACGTGGTGCGGGTCACCTACAGCGACACCGATCCCGGCCGCGCCGCCCGGGTGCTGAACCGCCTGCTCGACGACTACATGGCCTACCGCGGATCGGTGCTGCAGGGCCCGACCGAGCCGGTGCTGGACCAGCAGATCAAGAGCTTCGGCGACCAGCTCGCCCAGGCCGATGGCGACTATCAGAAGTTCCTGGCGGACAACGCCATCACGGATTTCGACGCCGAGAAGACCTCGCTCAACAACCTGCAGAGCTCCCTGACCGACGAGAGCTACCGCGTGCAGGCGCGGCTGAAGGAGATCGGGGGAAGGCTCGGCGAAATTGGCCGCCAGATCGGCGCTGTCAGCCCCGAGATCAAGCTCTACCACGACACCGATCCCCAGGCTCAGAACAAGCTGCTGCAGCTGAAGATCGACCGTCAGGACCTGCTCTCGCGCTACACCCCGACCAGCCAACCGGTGAAGGCGATCGACGACAAGATCGCCTCGCTCGAAGCCCTGATGGCCCGCGGCGCGGCCCAGGCCCAGGGGACCTCCCGCATCGGCGTCAATCCGCTCTACCAGACCGTCCAGACCGAGCAGATCCAGCTGAACGCCGAGGGCGCCTCGCTGCGCGACCGGCAGGCGGCGCTGGAGGGCCAGCTCGCCCAGATCGCCGCGCGGCGCCAGAAGCTCAACGAGCTGGAGCCCCAGTACCTGACCCTGACCCGCAACCGCTCCATGCTGCAGGACGACCTCAAGGGCCTGATGCAGAAGAAGCAGGAGGCCGACGCGCAAAGCCTGGTCGGCCATGGCCTGGGCACCGTGCGCATCGTCGAGCGCCCGACGCCGCCCTCGAGCGGCAAGAGCCTGAAGAAGCCGGTGCTGATGCTGGCCGCCGTCTTCGCCGCCTTCACCGCCCTCTGTGTGGGGCTGGCGCGGCTCTTTACCCGGAGAGGCTTCCCGACCGCCGCGTCCGCCTCGCGCACCCTGGACCTGCCGGTCCTGGCCTCTGCGGGCTACAAGCGGGGCGCCTGAGCGCGCCGCCGCGCGTTCCCGCAGTCCAAGCCTTGGTCTAGCCTGGGCGATCTGCGCGCTTTGCGATTCGGGTGATGGTGAACTTGACGGCCGAGATGGCGCAATTGTGGGCCGCCCTCGGGCCCCCGCGGCCGGGCCGCGGGCGGGCTGTGGAGTTCATCTGCGCGGGACGGGGCGAGGGGGCCTCGACCATCGCCCGCGAGTTCGCCAGGTTCGCCGCCGGCAGGTCCCAGCGGCCGGTCTGGCTGATCGACCTGGATCTGCTCGGTCCTGGCCAGCACGCGGCGATCAGCGCCGATCCCGCCCGCTATGGCCAGCTGGGCCGCCCCGCCATCGCCTCTCCTGATGGCAGCAGCTTCTTCACGGTCCAGCCGCCCGGCCGGGACGCCCAGGGCAAGGCCATCCCCGACGCCAGCTATCTTGCCGGCCAGAACGCCGGCGGCTCGCGCCTCTGGGTCACCCGCTTCCGCCGCGAGCGGCTGGTGGGAGGCCAGCAGCCCCAACTGGTGCAGTCCCCGGACTACTGGAACGCTTTGCGGCGGCACGCCGACTGGATCGTGGTCGACTCCCCCTCCGCCGACCGATCCCGGGTCGGCCTGGCCATGGCTCCCTTGATGGACACCAGCGTCCTGGTGGTCGCCGCCGACGGCCAGGACACCCGCGCCCCCGCGGCGCTCCGCGACGCCATCGAGCAAGCCGGCGGCCGCTGCGCGGGCCTGGTGTTCAACCGCGGCAGGATCGAAACGCCAGGGTTCCTGAAGGCGCTGCTGCCGTAGCCTGCGGTGCGCCCCCTCCGTCTCGCGCTTGCGGCGCGAGCCACCTCCCCCGCTTTGCGGGTGAGGATCTCGGTGCAGATGCTCCCCCGCCTGCGGGGGAGCTGTCAGCCCCGCGGGAGCGGGGATGACTGAGGGGGCGCTCTGCTACAGCACCCCGATCCGCCGGCATCCTTCGGCCACGGTGACGATCTCCGCGCCCGCTTCGAGCGCCTCGTCGACCAGCCGCTCCAGCGTCCCCGCGGTGCAGCCAAAGGGGGAGGGGCTCTGCTTCACGTCGTGGGTGTAGAGAATGAGCCAACCCCGCTCGTGGATGGCGCGGTGCAGCCAGCGGCGGGCGCCGGCCTCGCCGTCGGGCCCTTCGATGCCCACGGCCGGAGCCTGGTTGAGGTCCACGCCCTTGCGGATCAGGCCATGGTGCAGGGCGCGCAGCAGGGCGAAGCGGTTGCCCAGCGCCGCCTTGGCGCGGCTCGAGACCTCCCCATAGGGGTAGGCGAAACTCACCGGATCGGGCGCGCCCAGCCCCTCCAGGGCGACGCGGTTGCGTTCGACGTCGCCGGTGGAAAGCCCGGCTGGCGCAAGGCCGCAGTTCAGGTGCGAAAAGGTGTGGCAGCCGATCTCGTGGCCGGCGCGAGCCAGGGCCGCCACCTGGCCGCCGTCGGCGTTGCGACCCATCGGGCCCTCTTCGCCGGCGAGGCCCATGGCGATGAAGAAGGTCCCCTTCACGCCGCGGCTCTCGAGGATCCTGGCGCCGGTCTCGGCGGCGCTGGCGGGGATGTCGTCGAAGCTGATGGAGACCATCGGCCCCGGCGGATCGGCCGGCGCCCCGCGGCGGACCTCCAGACGGGAGATGCGGCGGCGCAGCTTGCCCTTGAGGGAGCGGTCGGCGCCCTGCATCAGATCGCCCGGGCGGTCACCGCGACGCGGTAGAGTCTGAGGCAAAAGGCGCGGAGCCCCAGGGGGGCGGCCTCGGCGAGGGCGATCCATTTCAGCAGCGGCCGCCAGAGGCCGGGGAAGGGGATGAGCTTCATCAAGCGGGCGAGCCGATAGGTCGGATAGCGCTTCACGATGTCCGGATGCGAGCGCAGCAGCCGCGCGAAGTTGGCCGCCGACTGTTCGTACTTCAGGGCGATGATCCCCGCCGGATCGAGGCCCAGGTGCGTGGCCGGATTGTCGATGTGCAGGATCGGATGCCGGCGCGAGATGCGCACGCCCCATTCCACGTCCTCCCAGCCCCAGCCGGTGAAGCCTTCGTCAAAGCTTTCGGCTTCGAACACGTCCCGGCGGATCAGGAGGTTGGAGGTGAAGACGAACTTCTCGGGCGTCTTGCGCCGGCGCACGGCCGGCGCGCAGTCGGAGCGGGACGCCATCCGGCGGTGCAGCCGATGCTCAGGATGGTCGGGCGCCTGCTCGAGCGAGAAGCCGCCGAAGGCCACGGCCGGATTCTCGGCCCTCACCAGCTCCAGATAGCGCTGCAGGAAGTCGGGCGCGTCCGGCAGCATGTCGCTGTCCAGGAACAGGAGGTTGGCGGAGCGGGCGTGGCGGGCCAAGCGGTTGCGGCCCTTGGAGCGGCCCTCGTTGCTGGGCAGCTGCACCAGCCGCGCGGGCAGGGTGAGGGCCTCCACCGCGGTTCCGACCTGCCGGGCCAACTCGTCGTCGCCTGCGCCGTCGTCGAGCAGCACCAGCTCCACCGTCCCGCCGAGGGTGGCGGCCTCGCGGTCCAGGGCCGCGATCAGCCAGCGGGGGTCGTCGTGCAGGAAGGGGATCAGGACCGACAGCTTCGGGCTCGCGCCGAACCAGGCGGCGTTGTCGAGGACCCACTCCTGGACTTTCCAGTTCTGGACGGGTGCGTTCATGCCGGGGCTCCCTGCAAGGCGCGGACCATGTGAAGCCGCCGCGAGCGCACGCCGGCGGCGTCGAGGGCGAAGGCGCAGAGGCCGTAGACCACCACCCCGACGCCGGCCTTGGCGAGGAGCTCGATCACGCCGCCGGAGGCCGGAACCAGGTGCACGGCGGCGGCCATGACAGCAGCGGCCAGGCCGCACCGGAAGAGGGCGTCCAGGGGGATCGGCAGGGGCATGGCCCTGCGCCCGATGGCCAGCGATGCGAGCGCCCCGATCACGTAGCTGGCGGTGGTCGCCCACATGGCGCCGTCCAGGCCGAAGCGGGGGATCAGGATGAAGGTCAGGGCGAGGTTGGCGCCGGCCGGGACCGCCATGGCGGCCAGTAGCAGCTTGGTGCGCCGCGCCAGGGTGAAGGCGGTGTGCAGATAGTAGGTGGTCAGGCCGGCGAAGAGGCCGCTGACCGCGATCCACGGGGTCACCCGCGCCGCGCCCTCGCGCAGCGCCTCGCCGACGAGCAGGGCGGCCAGGGGATGGGCGACCAGGGCCAGGCCCACCGCCGCCGGCAGGCAGATCAGCAGCATCAGGGATGCCTGCTCGCGCGCGGTCTCCTTCAGGGCCGCCACGCCGCCGCGCTCCAGCGCCATCACCGCCGCCGGCCCGCCCGCGGCGCCCAGCCAGATGAAGAGCACGTCCAGGGTGCGGTTCGAGAGACTGTAGCCGGCGTGATAGACCCCCACGCTCTCCGGATTGAGGAAGGCCGCCAGCATGAACCGGTCGGTGGTGGCCAGCGCCAGCGACAGGATCAGGGAGAGCGACACGGGCAGGCCGTAGTGCAGATATTCCGCGGCCCGCGCGGGCTCCCAGCGCCCCCGGCGAGCGAGGGAGAGATCGGCGGGCAGCACCACGGCGGCGCAGGCGATGGCCGCCACGCCCGCCCCCAGCAGGGGCGCTGCGCCGCCGGCGCCCAGGGCGGCGAGGCCGGCGCCGATGGCGAAGGCGCCGGCGCTCTGGCCGATGTCGAGCAGGGCGGAGGGCCGCACCCGTCCGGCGGCCCGGCGGTGCTCCTGCACCAGCTTGCCGAGGCTGCGCAGCGGCACACAGAGAAGGCCCGCGGCCACGGCGGTCTTCAGGTCCGCCGTCAGCGGCAGCAGCCAGGCCGCAAGGCCGGCGACGAGCAGGAAGGCGGCCGCCAGGCCGGCGAAGCTGCGGTAGATGGCCCCGAAGTGGTCCTCCAGCCGTCCGGCCTCCGCCTCGCGGGCGTAGAAGCGCGCCATGGCGGACTCGAGCCAGGTGAAGGTCAGGGTGTGGGCGAGGCTGGCCGCGGAGAAGGCCACCGCGTAGGCGCCGTAGGCCGCGGGGCTCAGAAGGCGGGTGAAGGCCACCACGCTGAGGAGGCCCACCACCCCCTGCACCACATTGGCGGGGAGGTAGCCGACCAGGCCTCGCCAGAACATCGCCTTCATGCCCCTAGCGCACCGCCAGCTTGTCGCCGAGCAGGCAGGGGATGGTCATCAGCAGGATATAGAGATCGAGCCAGAGCGACTGGCGCTCGATGTAGTCGACGTCGAGCTCCACCCGCCGGCGCACCGCTTCGGGGGTGTCGATGGGACCCCGCGAGCCGTTGATCGCCGCCCAGCCGGTCAGGCCGGGCTTCAGCCGGTGGCGATGGGCGTACTCGGCGACCAGGCGGGCCGATTCCACCTCGCCGGTCTTCATGCCGACCGCGTGAGGCCGGGGGCCGACCAGGGACATCTCGCCCTTCAGCACATTGATCAGCTGGGGCAGCTCGTCGAGGCTGTTCCTGCGGATCCAGCGGCCCACCCGCGTCACCCGCTCGTCCCCGGCCGTGACCTGGCGAGAGCGGCCGTCGTCGGAAGGATCGTGGCGCATGGTGCGGAACTTCCAGACCACGATCTCCTCGTTGTTGAACCCGTGCCGGCGCTGGCGGAAGAAGATCGGCCCCGGGCTGTCGAGGCGGATGGCGATCGCCAGGCCCAGCATCACGGGCACGGCGACGATCAGCGCCAGGGCGCCCAGCAGCAGGTCCTGGACCCGCTTCCAGAAGGTCCGCGCCTCGTCCTGCGGCTCGCCCGCGAGGGGCGCGAGCTGGGCCTTGGCCAGCCGCTCGATGGAATCCCCCGAGCGGTCGGCCTCGAAGTCGAGGAACAGGCTGACCGGGTTGGGCAGCACCCTGAGCCGTTGCATCAGCTGGCGCACCCGCCCCTGGGCGCTGGGCGGCACCGTCACCACGATGCGGTCGACGTAGGGAACCAGGCGGTGCTCGGCCAGGCTCCTGGTGTCTCCCAGCACCGGCACGCCCATGAGGTCGCTTGGAGAGCGCGAGAGACGGTCGTCGAAGACGCCCAGCACATTCGCCTCGCGGGTGGCGATCAGGGCCTGGATCAGCCGCTCGGCATTGCCGGTGGCGCCGACCACGATCAGGTTTCGCGTCAGGCGGCCCTCGCTCCGCCAGCGTCCGACCAGCTGCCGCCAGAGCATGTGGGCGAGGTAGAGGCTCGAGAAGGAGAGGCCGAGCCAGAGGCGGATCTGGGCTCCGCCGGCGGCCGAGAAGGGTGGGCGGCTGACCAGGAGCGCGCACACGACCGCCGCAGCGACTGTGGCCAGGACCACGCGCGCGATGTGGCGCAGCACCGGCTCGCGCGCGGGGAAGCGGTAGGCCCCGGCGGCCTTCAGGGCCCAGAGCAGCACCGCCGCGCCCGCGCCATAGGGCAGGATCTCTCCAAGCGTCGCGCTGAAGACGCCCCCCGTCAGCGACAGGGGGCCGACCAGCAGGGCGAGCACCAGCACCAGGGCCCCGTCGGCGAGGCGGAAGGCCCGCTCCCAGCTCTTTCCGTCGATGCGGACGCGGGTGGAGGTCAGCTGCTCCGGGCGCAGGGGACCGCGCCGGTCGCGGCTGCGGCGGTCGACCGCCGGCGGCGCCGCGGCCGTGGCTGCGCCGCGGCGCTCCTCCTTCTTGGCCTTCGGCTTGGGCTTGGGCTTCGCCGGCCTGGCGGCGAGCGCCTGCACGCCCGCAGCGGGCGCGGGCCCTTGGGCCGCGCCGGGCGCAGCATCGGTCTCAGGCGTGATCTTACGAGCGGCGAAGGTCATGAGGCGGGGCGCGGGAGCGGGCCAGGATCATCCCAGCTCCAGATGAGCCGGCCGTTAACGCGCAGGCTTTCCCAATACGCCGCAACGCAGAGGAGAACCGCCTATTCCCCAAGCCGGCCGGCTCGGCTATCTACCGGCTCCCACTGGGGTGACGTGGCCGAGTGGCTGAAGGCAACGGTTTGCTAAATCGTCATACCTTAACGGGTATCGAGGGTTCG
>FTGK01001144.1_pt1 | contig 16202 bp, 14 predicted proteins | sample 1640691 | NCBI WGS metagenome assembly FTGK01 (sample SAMEA3914789, study PRJEB12502) | metagenome | biome: forest; material: soil | place: Canada | collected 2011-07-03 | depth 0.3 m | reverse complement strand
TGGCGGGACCGGCGTTGCTCTGACAAGCTGAGCCGATGACGGAGCCACGGAAGCTCAGTTTCGCCCGGCGGATGCGCAAGGCGCCGGCGTGGACGGAGGACTATGCGTGGAAGTTGCTTCGGGATCGGCGGCTTGGAGGGATGAAGTGGAGGCGCCAGGCGCCCCTTGGTCCCTACATCGTGGACTTCGTCTGTCTGCGGCACAGGATTGTCATCGAGCTGGATGGGCCGTTCCATGAAGCCGCGGCCGACGCGGAGCGCGACGCGTGGCTGAGGTCTCAAGACTTCAAGGTGCTGCGGTTCACCAATGGTGATTTCCTGGCGCGGCAGGAAGAGATCCTGGATCAGATCCTGCGGGTCGCCAGGATAATCTCATAGGGGAGTGCGACCCCTCACCCGGCCGCTGCGCGGCCACCCTTCAGAGGGAGCCGTTCGCTCTTCGCGAACGGCTATACGGAGCGCCACAGTGTGGCGATCCGTCCCTCTGAAGCCCGCAAGGGGAGAGGGTAAAGGATGCCCGATGCGATACCGCCAGATCGACCTGAACCTCTTCGTGGTGTTCGACGCGGTGCTCAGGAGCGGCAGCGTCTCCAGGGCAGCCAAGACGCTGGGGGTCAGCCAGAGCGCGGTGAGCCAGGCCCTGGCCAGGCTGCGCGAGCACTTCAAGGACGAGCTGTTCCTGAAGACCAGCCGGGGCGTGGCGCCGACCTCGACGGCGCTGTCGCTGGCCGAGGACGTCCGGCAGTTCGTCGCCTTCTCCGAGACCGCCCTGATCAACCGGGCGGGCTTCGATCCCCTGGCCAGCAACCGCGATATCCGCATCGCCATGACCGACATGGGGGAGATGGCGATGGCCCCCGTGATGCTCGAGGCGTTCGGCCGCGCCGCCCCCAACTGCCGGCTGATCTTCCTGGACCTCTGGGGAGAGGAGCTGAGCGAAGGCCTGGAGCGGGGGGAGGTCGATCTGGCGATCAACGCCCGCGCCCCGCCCAGCGGGGACGTGCTGCAGCAGAAGCTCTACGAAAACAGCTACATCCTGCTCACCCATCGCGACAATCCGATTGGCGCAGACGTCGGGGCTGCGGTCGTGGGGGCTACCCCGCATCTCGTGGTCTCGCCTGGCAGGCTCGGCTACATGAGCCCGGACGACGCCGCGATGTTCGCGGGCGTGCGCAGGAACGTGTCGGTGCACGTCTCCAACTGGCTGGCCGCGCCTCACATCCTGCAAGCCCAGCCGGATCTGGTGGCCATCGCTCCCGAGTACCTGGGTCTGGCCTATGCCCGGTTCGACCTGAAGGTCATCCGCCCCAAGTTCCCGCTGCCGAAGATCGTCGCCTTCCAGTTCTGGCACCGGAAAGTCAACGCCGACCCCTTCAACCTCTGGCTCCGCACCCGGGTGCGCGAGATGTTCGCCGACGGGCTGAAAGATCCGCTAGCCTGATCAGCGACGCAGGATCTGGCCGCGGTTATTAGAGATACTGAACGCCGTGATCAGGGCCGGACGGTTTCCCTGGACGCAGAGGAGCCCTAGGGTCCCCGCCCCACAACCTGGACCGCGCCAGGAGGAAACGCATGACTCTTGCCCATACATCCGGAGGCCTGGCCGCACTCCTGGCGGGGGCGATGGCCCTGGCGCCGGCGATCGCCCAGGCCCACCACTCCTTCGCCATGTTCGATCAGTCCCGGCAGGTGACCGTCAGCGGGACCGTCCGCGACTTCCAGTGGACCAACCCGCACGCCTTCATCGAGCTGGAGGACGCCCAGGGGAAGACCTGGGGAGTGGAGCTCAACAGCCCCAACAACCTCGTCCGCCAGGGCTGGAAGCGCACCATCGTGAAAGCGGGTGACAAGATCAGCGTGGTGCTCAATCCTCTGCGCGATGGACGGCCCGGCGGCCTGTTCACCGCCCTGACCCTGCCCGACGGCAAGGTGCTGGGAAATCCGAAGCCAACCGGCCCGATCAACGTGCCGATGCCGCAGTAGAGAGGATCTGCCGATGAAGTCGACGTTCAGGGCCCTGGCGGGCGGGGCGGTGCTGCTGGCCGTGGCGCTTCCGGCCTTTGCCCAGGAACGCGGCGGCCTGGACGCGGAGCGCGAGGCAGAGCTCTCCCACACCCACGACGGCTACTACGGCGCCCTGGCGCCGCAGAACCTGCACAAGAAGCGCCCCAAGGCGCCCGTGGACTTCACCGGCACCTGGTTCATCAACCTTCGCCGCGCCTTCTCGGACTTCATGTTCGGGCCGCCCTATCCGGAGTTCGGGCCCGAAGGGCAGCAGGCGATGAAGGAGGCCAAGGCGGCCGCCGCGGCGCACGTGCCCTACCGCGACACCATCGGCCAATGCTTCCCGGCCGGCATGCCGATGATCACCACCCGCGTCTGGCCGGTGAACGTCATCCAGCTGCCGACGGCGATCTTCATCACCTATGCCTTCACCAACAGCTTCCGGGTGATCTACCTCGACGGCCGCAAGTTCTCCGACCCGGACATCGTGGTCCCCTCCTACAACGGCGAGTCGATCGGCCACTGGGAGGGCAAGACCCTGGTGATCCACACCAAGTTCATCGATCCGAAGAACCACTACATCGACCAGGGCATCCCGGTGGACGACAAGTTCGAGATCACCGAGCGCTGGAACCTGCTGGACAACGGCAAGACCCAGCAGATCGAGTTCATCATGACCGATCCCACCATGTGGAAGGGCGAGTGGCGCTCGACCAAGCGGTGGATCCGCAAGGACAACTCCGACGTCCCCGAGGTCGAGTGCCTTCCCGACCTCAACAAGCACCTGCCGGGCACGGCGGAAGGCCAGGCGGCCATCGCCGAGCGGGACAAGGCAGCAGCGCCGGCCCCGGGGAAGTAGGGCCTGCAGCGCGTCGCCCAGGACGAGACCTCGGGAAAAGCTGCAATTTGCTGCCACAGCGGGCATTCTGTGCTCAGGTTGCAATGACTGCGGGGCTCCTGCTCCTGCCTTCGAGGACGAGGCCAGGCGACCGGTGCAAGAGCTTGTGGCGCTTTCCGCAATCCATCAGCCATTCCGCAGCCGCGCCGTATGACCAAGGCCGTGAGGGATGAGGCCCTGCGTCTGCGGCGCACAGCCCAGGCGCACGAGGAGGCCGGCGACTTCGAGGCGGCGGAACCCATCTGGCGGCGGGTGTTGGACCTGCGTCCCGACGACATGGACGCGCCCGAACGCCTGGCCCTCGGACAGATCATCCACGGAGAGCTTGCGGCTTCGCCCGCGAACGCCCCGCGCGTGCTGGTGCTGGGCAACTGCCAGTCCTATTCGATTTCGGCCTGCCTCCGCGCGCTCAATCCAGACCTGATGGTCGCCGCGCTGAGCTGGACGGAACTTCGGACGACCGCCCAGGTGGAGCGGCTGCTCGCCATCGCTGAGGGCGTCGACGCCGTGTTGGTCCAGCCGGTCGACGTGTCGCGGGTCCAGTCGCTCTCGGCAGACGCCCTGGCGGGCCGGGGGGTGCGTTGTGTGCAGTTCCCGCGGATACATTTCACCGGCTTCCACCCCGATGCCGTACGAATGCGTGGGCGCGCCCTGGAGGGGCTGATCGGGCCGTGGCACTCCGCCCTGATCATGGCAGGCTATCGCATGCGCCTGCCCGAGGATCGCACCGAGGAGTTGTTCAACGCCTACGTCTACGGGGCCCTCGGCTATTTCGACGAATACGACAAGGCTTGCAGCTTCCAGGACGCCACGTTCAGCGCACTGGGCTGGGACCCTCTCCCCAATTCGAGAGACGGGACACGGCCCTTCGTGCACGTGCCCTATCATCCGCGAATAGAGGCGATGATGGAGCTCGCCCGAAGCGCCGGCGCTCGTCTTGGCATCGAGGTCGACCGGCGTGCTTCGCCGCCCCCGGATCCTCTGCTCCGCTTCGGCGCATGGCCGGTCTATCCGGAGATCGGCAAACGCCTGGGCCTCGCCGGCGACGTCCGCTTCGTCCCGCCGGGGCATTCCGGGGGCGGGATGGACCTACGCGAGGCCATCTCCCGGAGCTACGCCGCCTATGCCCGCTCGCCGGAGCGGCTCATACCGCCGCCGCGGGTCAAACATCTCATCGAGATCCTCAAGGCCGAAGGCATTTGAGCGCCCCTCCCGACTTCGCCCGGAGCCTCGAGGAGGCGCGGCGTCTGCTGGCGGCCGATAGCGCCGGCGAGGCGGCCAACCTGTTGCGGGCCCTGGCGGCGCGGCGTCCGGAGGATGACGAGATTTGGCAGGTCCTCGCCGACTGCCACAAAGTCCTGGGCGATCAGGCGGCGGAGCTCGATGCGTGCGAGCGAGCCTTGGCGATCGAGCCCGTCCTGTGGTGGCTGCGCATGCGCGCTGCGGAGATCCACGCGGGGCGGGGTGAGCTCGCCGAGGCGGCCGCCCACTACGAGATCGTCAGCAACGATCGCCCGCAGTACGTGAAGCCAGCCCTGCGGTTGGCCAGGGTCTGTGGCCGGCTGGGCGACGCCAGGCGCGAGGCGGCCGCGTGGACCCGGGTCGCCGCCCTCGAGCCCGACAACGCCGAAGCCCGGAAGCGCCTGGCCGCGCTGCGGAGCCGGGTCAGGCAAGATCCTTCGGTGGCGCCGCCGCCAAGCCCGACGCCCATGTCCTCATGGGGTCTTCTGAAGGATTGGAAGCGTTCGGCCCAGGCCCACGAAGAGGCCGGGGACTTCGAGGCGGCCAAGCCCTATTGGCGCCGGGTGCTGGAGCTGGATCCGGACGACATAGACGCGCCCGAGCGCCTGGCGCTGGCGGAGATCATCGCCGGTGAGGACGCCGGCGCCACCGGCAAGACCCAGCGCGTGATCGTGCTCGGGAACTGCCAGTCCTACCCCATGGCCGCCTGCCTCCGCGCCCTCAATCCCGAGATCAAGGTGGCCGCCATCAGCTGGGCGGAGGTGCGGTCGACGGCGCAGATCGAGCGGTTGCTCACGATCGTCCAGGAGGTCGGCACGGTGCTCGTCCAGCCGGTGGACCAGCCGCGCGTCCAGCGCCTGACAGCGGATGCCCTCGCCGGCCGCGTGGCGCGCTGCGTGCAGTTCCCCAGGATACAGTTCACGGTCTTCCATCCGGACGCGATGCGGATGCTCGGCCCCGGCCTGACGGGCCTGATCGGCGAGTGGCACTCCGCCCTGATCATGGCCGGCTATCGCATGGGTCTGCCCGAGGCGCGCACCCAGGACCTGTTCAACGCCTATATCTATGGCGCGCTCGGCTACTTCGACGAATCCGGGAAGTCGGCGAATTTCCTCGAGGCCAGAAGTCGCGCGCTTGGCTGGTCCCTCAGGCTGGAGACCTGGCCACGGCCTTTCGTGCATCTGCCCAACCATCCGCGAGTAGAGGCGATGATGGAGGTGGCCCGCAAGGCCGGCGCCCTTCTGGGGATCGAGATCGATCCGCAGGCCGCGACGCCGGCCGACCCATTTCTCCGCGCTGGAGAGTGGCCGGTGTATCCGGAGATCGGAAAGCGGCTCGGACTGCCTGGACGGATGCAGTTTGCCCGGCCGGGCCGGCCCGACCAGGTTTTCGGCCTCGAGGAGGCCATAGCCTGGTGCTACGCCCGCTACGCCAGATCGTCGGGTGATCCTCTGCGGCGGGTCGACCCGATCATCGAGATCCTCAAGGCCGAAGGGGTTTGAGCGCTCTGGCCTCTTGCACGAACATGGTCATGCCTTGAACGGAATGAACGCCCCCGAACCTCTCGCTCCAAGCGCCCCGCCCGGCCGCATCCTGTGCCAACGGGGCGACGGCATCGGCGGGCGGCTGCTGACCCTGCTGTGGACCATGCGCCTCGCGGCCAAGGTGGACGCCGGCGTCCTGATGTTCTGGCCTCGGCTGCAGCTGTTTTACGACAACCGCTCGGACGCGGGGGACATCTTCGACCTCTACCGGCTCGCCTCGCCGCCCTTCCAGGGTCGGCTGCAGATCGTCGATGGCGACTGCCGGAATTACTTCCGCGCCAGGACGGTCAACCTGCGCAAGCAGCAGGCATACGACCCCCGCGACTTTGTCGTGCCGGTCGACATGGATGCATCGCAGGTGAAGGCGCCGGTAATTTGCGGCCACTGGGAGGGACCGTTCCTCTCCCCCGGCGAGACCCCTGAAACGGCCCTGGCCGAGGCGCGGGCCCTGTTCGCGACGCTCCCCCTCCGCGGCGATCTGATGGGCCAGATCGACCGCCTTGCCGGCGGCCAGCGACTGTCCCGCATGGTGGCGGTGCACGTTCGCCGGGGGGAAATCGTCCGCAACCTGCGTCAGGCGGTGTCGGAACTCCGCCGCAACGAGCCTGGCGCCCGGGACATGCTCGATGAGCGCATCGGCACCTTCACCCGCCGGTGCATGTCGGTGAACAACTTTGCGGACGCGGTCAGGCCGTTTGTCGATCGGGGACGGGAGATCCTGGTGTTTTCCGACGAGGCCGGCGCGGCTCGGGACCTCGCGGACGCGCTCGGGACATCGGAGATCCTTTCGGCGGCCTCCCTCATCGAGGGCGGGCTGACACCGCTACAGCAGGCGTTCGTCGAGGCGGTCCTGATGAGCAGCTGCAGCCATATCGTGGGGGCGAGAAGCGCCTACAGCCGCCTGGCCAACGTGATCGGCGGAAACAAGCATATCGTCCTCGGCAAGGGGTGGAGATCCCCGCAGGACTGCGCCGCCTACCTGCTCCAATCGATCTCGGAAGAGCTGCTTTCCCATCCGAAGCGGGAATACATCGAGCGGCGCGTGAGAGAGCTCTCGGAAAACCCGGCGAGACCGCGGCCGGGTAGGATGTCATCTGCGACCAAGGTGGCGGAAGACTAGGGAGGGTCTTCGAAGCGGCCGGCTCCGCCGCTGGTCCTGCTCCGCAGGCGGAGAGATTTCTTCAGATGCGGAGTCGGGCGATTTCGTCTTGCACGCGACGCTCGACGTGGGGCTTCTGCGGGTGGGTGGCGAGCTCGTCGGCGATGAACGTCGACAGGAAGCCCGCACAGTCCGCGGCAGGCCGCTCATCCCAGGTCAGGATGACGCGATGGTTGCCGCCGACGAGATGGCCGAATTCGCTGTAGGCGCTTCTGGCGCCCACGAGGCATTGGCACTTGCCGATCAGCAGCGCCTCGATGAAAGCCTGCTGTATGGGGCTGAAGGTCTTCTCGATCATCGAGGCGGCCGGCAGCACGGTCGCCGTCCCGAGGACCGCCGACAAGTCCTCACAGGCCGTGGGATCATCCGAAAACACCACGATCCGGCGTCCCTTGGCGATGAAGCCCTGCAGGGGCTCGGCGAAGTCCTCCAGAGGTATGCAGCGCCGGACGAAGGTTCCGACCCGGTCGTCGAGCCGCGCCTGGGTCGAGGGCTGGTCCAGGCGGAACGCAGACACCGCCTGGCGCAGGTTCTGGATGATTTCGTTGCGCCGGACGTGAACGGCGATCGCCTTGGAGAGGTGGTTCTCCCGGGCGATGCGATTGGCCTCGCGCAGGAGATCGTTGCGGATGGGCAGTTCGGCGAACAGCGCGGGAAGCCCAGCCAGGACGGCTCTCCGGCTTTCCCCCGGCGCAAGCAATGGACCTTCCCAGGAGCCGAAGACCACGGGCAGTATCCCCGACCTGCGGTCCGCATCGAGGGGGACGGTGACTTCGCCGGGCTGGCATCGCTCCTCTTTGTCCCAGTTGACCTCCCTGGGGTGGACGTAACGGCGGCAATCTCCATCGATGATCTGCAGGTGGCTCTGCATCGGAGGGCTCGCCAGGCGGAACAGGTCGAAGATGTCGCCCGCCACCGACCCCTGGTAGCCAAACAGGTTCAGGCTGGGCCAGAACATCAACACGCCGGCGTTCACGGTCCGGGCAAGGCGCACCGTCCACAGGAGGGTGAGGAGACGGCAGCCGAGGCCGTCGCCCCGTTGCAGGAGGATCCGCGCCGAAGGGGTCACCGAGGCGTCGAAGGGAAGGTCCTGCCTGCGCTTCATGCCGGTGCTAGTCTAGCAGGATGGTCTTGGTCTCCAGATAGGGCTGGATGCCTTCGGCGCCGCCTTCGCGGCCGATGCCGGATTGCTTGAAGCCGCCGAAGGGTAGGGCGAAGTCCATCTTCAGGCCGCCCTGGCCGATGGCGCCGGTGCGCACGCGGCGGCCGACCTCGTAGGCCTTGTCCTTGTCGTGGGTGAACACCGCGCCGTTGAGGCCGTAGATCGACTCGTTGGCGATGCGGATGGCGTCCTCCTCGTCCTCGCAGGGGATGAGGCTGAGCACCGGCCCGAAGATCTCCTCCTGGGCGATGGCCATCTGGTTGTCGACGTTGGTGAACAGGGTGGGCTCGATGTAGTAGCCGCGGTTCATGTGGCTGGGCCGCTGGCCGCCGGTGGCGAGGGTGGCGCCCTGCTCGACGCCCTTGGCGATATAGCCTTCCACCCGCTCGAGCTGCCGCTTCATGGCGACGGGCCCCATCATGGTGGTGGGATCGGCCGGATCGCCGATGCGGACCTGCTTCATTTCCTCGACGATGGCCTCGGCCAGCTCGTCGTGGCGGCGCCTCGGCACGATGGCCCGGCTCAAGGTGGCGCAGACCTGGCCGCTGAGGGCGGTGATCGTGCCCGTGAGGATCTTGGCCAGGGTCCCCGTGTCGTAGTCGTCCATGACGATGGCGGCGGACTTGCCCCCGAGCTCCAGGGTGTAGCGGGCGATGCGCTCGCCGCAGACCTGGGCTATGCGCCGGCCGGCCACGGTCGAGCCGGTGAAGCCGACCTTGTCGACGCCGTGATTGCGCACGAGGTAGTCGGCGGCCTCGCGGTGGGAGGGGACCAGGTTCAGCACGCCCGGCGGCAGGCCGACTTCCTCGGCGGCCTCGGCCAGGATGTAGGCCTCCAGCGGCGTCTCCGGCGATGGCTTCATGATCACCGTGCAGCCGGCGGCCAGGGCCGGAGCGACCTTGGTGGTCATGATCATGAAGGGCGCGTTCCAAGGGGCGATGGCGGCGACCACGCCCACCGGCTCGCGCACCAGCACGGCCTCACCGCCGATCGAGGACGGCTGGCGCACCTCGAAGGGATAGGAGGCCGCGAGGTCGGCGTAGAAGGCGTACTGCATCACCCCGCCCATGTGCATGGGCACGCTCATCGCCTTCAGCCCGCCGATCTGCTCGGCCCAGGCGGCGGCGAGTTCCGGAACCCGCGCCTCCAGCGCCTTGCCCAGGCGGCGCAGGTAGTCACCGCGCTCGGCGGGGCTGAGCCGGGGCCAGGGGCCTTCGTCGAAGGCCTTGCGGGCGGCGACGACGGCGGCGTCCATGTCGCCCTCGCGGGCCTCCGCGACGCGGCCGAAGACCTGCTCGGTCACCGGCGAGACCAGCTCGATCTGGCCGGAGGTGGAGGGAGCCACCCACTGGCCGCCGATGAACAGGCGGTCGGGATGCTTGACGTGGACGGGGTCGCGGCTGTCGATGGTCATGGCGTGATGGCCTCAGGGCTGGCTATGGCGAACCCTCTCCCCTTGCGGGAGAGGGTGGCCTGCGGAGCAGGCCGGGTGAGGGGTCGCGCCGGCCTCTAAGATGCCATTGGTATCTGCCGGCGCGTGGAAAGAAATCTCGAGATCCGTGCGACCCCTCATCCGGCGGGCTCCGCCCGCCACCGTCGAGAGGGCGACGCGCGCTCTTCGCGCGCGGCGATGCGAATTGCCCATAACGGCAATTCGCCCCTCTCGACCCCGCAAGGGGAGAAGGGTTTTGAGGGGAGGCCAGGCTGTCACTTCGGCCACATCGGTTGGTATTGGATCAGCACCTCGCGCAGGCTGTGCGGCTTGTTACCGGTGAGGGTTTCAACGTCGTTGGAGATCACCGCGAGGTAGCCCTCGCGGATGGCGCGCTCGAAGCTGACCATGTCGTCGCTCGACCACGGACGCGCGGGATCGACGGGGCCGTCGGTGGCGTGGCGCGGGAAGCCCAGGCGGTCGAAGTGGGCCTGCATGTCGTCATCGGTGACGTAATCGAAAACGATAGGCTTTCCAGAGAGTTCGGAGACCATTTTCATAGCCTTCGGGACGCTCTGCAGCTCCGGTCCGGTGAGGGTGTAGACCTTGTTCTCGTGGCCCGGCGTGGTCAGCACCGCCACGGCGCAGCCGACGCAGTCGTCGCGGGACACGAAGGCCACGGCGCCGTCGTGGGCGCTGCCGGGCAGGCGGCCCGACATCAGGGCGATCGGGGCCATGACCATGGCGACGGCCTCGGCATAGTGGCTGTCGCGCAGGTGGGTGAAGGCCGCGCCGGAGTCCTCGACCAGCTTCTCGGTGTCGCGGTGGTCCCAGCTCACGATCGCGGGGTTGCCGGGGGCCGAGGCGTTGACGAAGGAGGTGTAGGCGATCTGCTTCACCCCGGCCGCGACCGCCGCCTCGATGGCGTTCCTGTGCTGGCCGACACGGGTGCCGACCCGCGCGGTGGAGATCAGGAGCATCTTGGAGCCGCCCTCGAAGGCGGCCTTCAGCGAATCCGGATCGTCGAAGTTGGCTGCGCGCACCTGGGCGCCCCTGGCCGCGAGGTCGGCGAGCTGTTCGGGCTTGCGGGTGGTCAGGATCAGGCTGGCCGGATCGACCTTGCCGATCAGCTTCTCGGCCGCCGCGCGCCCGAACTGGCCGGACGCGCCGGTGACGATGATGCTCATGCGGTTTCCTGTGATCAGGCCGCCACGCGCGACCTGGCGAGCTCGGCGGCCGACACCCACCAGCCGTGGACCTGGGTGTGCAGCCGGATCGGGATCTTCACCCGCGCCACCGGCCCCTTGCCGATCTCGCCGGCGTCGATGACCCAGAGCTCGGACTCGTAGGCCTCCTCGCCGACCTGGCGGTCGACCACGGCCAGCAGCCAGCCGTCATGGTCGGGATCGGAAGAGGGCACGTGCACCGGCTCGTTGATGTCCATGCCGGGCTCCAGCGGCATGGCGTCGAGGCGTCCGTTGCCGGGTTCGATGCGGAACAGGAGGTTGAACGACGGCCCGACCGGGCCGGAGATCAGCGGCGGCCCGCCCTCTGGGTTCATCGAGCAGTACCAGGCGTGGCGATAAGGCCGGCCCTGATCCGCGTCGCGCACGCGCGGCATGTCGCCGGGAGGTCCCAGCGGCCGCACCTCGAAGTCCTCGCCGGGCTTGGACAGGTCGAAAGTCCAGCGGATCAGGCCGCCGCCCGGGCCCTGGCCTTCCCACTTCACCCCGCCCGCCTCGCGCATGAACGGGAAGGGATTGGTGTCCGACAGGCAGAGGTCCAGGTGCACCAGGTCGCCGTCGCAAAAGGCATTCAGGATGTGGAAGGCGAAGACGCCCTTGGGTCCCTTGAACCAGCGCAGTTCCTCGACCTTGCCGTAGCGCGGCATGATGGCGATCCAGCTCTCGAGGTCCTGCTGGTGGGCCCAGTGGTCGCCGCCCGCCTTCAGCCTGTCGAGGTCCGCCGTCGTGGGGAACACCGGGAAGATGGCGTGCCGCTCGGTGATGGCGAAATCGTGCATGGTCGAGCAGTAGGGGTTCTTGAACCACTGCTCGGAGACCAGATTGCCCTCCTTGTCGGCGATGCAGTAGGCGACGTCGGTCGAGCAGAGCCCGCCGGCCTCGTAGCCGAAGAAGAACATCTCGCCGGTCTTGGGGTCGATCCGCGCGTGGGCGGTCATGGTCTCCGAGCGCAGGGCGCCGTGGTAGTCCCACTTGCCGACGGTCTCGAGGGTGTGCGGGTTGATCTCGTAGGGCCGCCCGTCCTCCTTGGTCATGAACAGGCGCCCCGCGTGCCAGATCGGGGTGGTGTTGGCGACGGTGCGGTCCACCCCTTCGACTTCCGGATCGTCGGTGAACGGGTTGCGGTAGCGGCCGAACAGGGCCTTGCGGGCCTTGCGCTCGGCTTCGTAGCGGGCGGTGCGCACATACTTGATGTCGTAGTCGACCGAGCCGCCCTCGATCAGGAAGCGGGCGATCATGCCGTCGCCGGACAGCATGTTGTCGTCCTCGTGCTTGGGCGCGTGGGCGGGATCCGGGACGGCGCGGAAGAAGGCGCCTTCGATCTCCTTGGGGATCTCGCCGATGACGGGCAGGTTGCGGACCGAAGCCTCGATCCCAACCGGCGTGTTCAGACCTTCGAAATGGTAGGTCTTGGGGTACGCCGTCATTCTTGTTCCTCCCGGGTTGTATCCCAGCCAGAAATTTGTAACGACCGTTAAAGCTTGGCGCAAGGCGTCGGCGGCCGGCCCGCGGCTGGTCCCCGGGCGGTCGACGGGTGATAGTTAGGTAGGGCGGCGCGCCGCTCAAACCAGGGAATTTGCGGGACGTCATGGGGAGCCCCGACAGGTCCGACCAGAGCTGGCGCCCCGCGGCCGCCACGGCCGAGCCCGCGGACATCCTCCACAGGCTGCTGAAGCTGCACAACCGGCTGATGGCGCCCTTCGCCACCCATCTGGAGAAGCAGCACCGCATCACCGTCAACGGCTTCCGTGTCCTCATGCTGATCGGGCGGCTGGGGGTGACCGCCTCGCACGAGCTGGTCGATCTCCTGGGGGTCAACCCGATGTCGGTGCACCGGGCGGTGCAGGCGCTGCACGAACAGGGCCGCATCGCCATCGAGCCGGACCCGGCCGATTCCCGCCGCAAGACCCTGCGCCTGACGCCAGAGGGCCAGCGGCTATACCGCCAGATGCTCCCCACCACGGACCTCGTCGCGGACTATCTGTTCTCGCTGCTGGAGCCGGACGAGATCGCTCGCTTCGACCGCATGGTGAGCACCCTGACCCACGGGCTCGAGGCGCGGGATGAGCAGGGCCGCTCGGTGTTCATCGAGCGCACCCGGCCGTCGGAGACGGTGGGAGACGACTGAGATCCTGCCCGCTCGAGGGCTGGTGGACCTCATCAGGCCCATGGGGAAGGCGGTATCCCCCTACGGCTGGACGGCGCGCCCGGCCGGCAGGACACTGTCGCCTGCATGCCGACCTTGCAGGAGGCCGCGATGGGTGATGTGCAGGCCGTGTTTTCCGGGAAAAGCCCTGAAGCTCTGGCGACCTACCAAGCCTTGACCCAGGCGCTTGCGACCCTCGGTCCGTTCAAGGCGGAGCCGAAGAAGACCTCGATCCACTTGGAACGGAACTCCGCCTTCGCCGGCGTGCATCCGCGCAAGTCGGCCATCCTCTTGGTGATCCGGACAAGTGGTCCGATCGACAATCCTCGAATCCGCAAACGGGAGCGTGTGTCGGCGAACCGGTGGCACAATGAAATGCTGCTGAGCGCGCCCTCGGAGATCGATGCCGAAGTGCTGGGCTGGCTCCGCGAAGGCTACGAGCTGGGCGGCAAGTAGGGCTCTTCGGGCCTCTGGAGGTGGATCGGCCTCAGTCCGCCGCGACCACTTGGCCGGCGGTGGGCGCCGCCTTCTTGGCGAACCAGAGCGCGGGGATGATCAAGAGCATGATCCATCCGGACAGCCAGAACACATCGACCGCGGACATGGCGTAGGCCTGGCCCGCCGCCGCGCGGCCGAGGGCCCCGAGGGCCGAAGCGCCGTTGACGCCAAGGCCGTGCAGCACGTCCAGGGAGGGCTGCATCGAGTCGGCTCGGCTGCCGAGGCTCTCCGCCAGGCGGGTCTGGTGCAGGGCCTCCCGACGATCCCACAGCGTGGTCACCAGGGAAGCGGCGAACCCCCCGGCGGTGATCCGCGCGAAGGTGAGCAGGCCCGTGGCGCTGGCGGTCTTCTCGGCCGGGATTTGGGCCAGGGAGAGGGTGATGACGGCGGTGAAGAAGAAGCCCATGGCCGCGCCCTGGAACCACATCGGCAGGATCAGGGCGCCGAAGCTGGCGTCGGGCGTCAGGCCCGCGCGCATGAAGCAGGCGATGGCGAAGAGGACCAGCGAGATGGTCGCACTGATCCGGGTGTCGAGCCGCCCGAACACCTTGGTCGAGACCGGCGACATCAGGACCGCCATCACCCCCGCCGGGGCCATGACCACGCCCGCCCAGGTGGCGATGTAGCCGAGCTGGGTCTGCAGCCACAGGGGCAGCAGGACGATGTTGGAGAACAGCGCGCCGTACCCCAGGCAGAAGGCGATGCAGCCCATGGTGAAGTTGCGCGAGCGGAAGTGGCTGAGGTCGACCATCGGGTGCTTTTCGGTGATCTCCCAGATCACCCAGGCCAGGAAGCCTATGACGGAGACCACCGCCATGCCCACGATCGCGGGCGAGGAGAACCAGTCGGCGTCCTTGCCCTGGTCGAGCATGATCTGCAGGGCGGAGACCCAGACCACCAGGAGGCTGAGCCCGACGCCGTCGACCTTGAGCTTGCGGCCCGCCGTCTCCCGGCCCTTAAGGCCGCGGGCGCAGCCGAAGGCGCAGAGCATGCCGATCGGCACGTTGATGAAGAAGATCCAGGACCAGGTCGCGTTGTCCGAGATCCAGCCGCCCAGCAGCGGCCCGCAGACCGGCGCGGCCATGGTGGTCATCGACCAGATGGCGCTGGCGGTCGCCGACTGCCTCTGCGGGAAGATCGCGCGCAGCAGGGCGAGCGAGCCCGGGATCATCGGGCCGGAGACGCCGCCCTGCAGCAGGCGGAAGAAGATCAGGCTCTGGATGTTCCAGGCCACGCCGCAGAGGAACGACGCCAGGGTGAAGAGCAGGACCGAGCCGATGTAGGTCTTCACCGGCCCGAAGCGCGCCATGAGCCAGCCGGAGATCGGCACCGAGACGCCGTTGGCCATGGCGAAGAAGGTGATCACCCAGGTCCCCTGGCTGGGGCTGACCCCCAGGTCCCCGGCGATGGTCGGGATGGCCACGTTGGCGATCGAGGTGTCGAGCACCTGCATGAAGGTGCCGGCCGCAATCGCCACAGCGGTGACGGCGAGCGCGACCCCGGTCAGGGGCGGAGGACCTTCGGTCTGGCTGGCTTGGGACATGGTCTGTCCTTGAGTGCGAAGGGGTGAGGGAAGGGGCGCTCCGGCGCCGGCCGGTCTGGGGGAGGAGGCCAGCGCTGGGGGGAGAGGAGCGCCCCCTCCCTCTGGCCTCCCCGTCGGGGAACGGGGAGGGGCTCGTAGGTCAGCTGCGTCCGGTGACGTCGATGACCGCGTCCATGGACAGGCCGACCCGCAGGGGGTGGCGCTTCAGCTCGGCGGGATCCAGGGCGACCCGCACCGGCAGGCGCTGGACCACCTTGATCCAGTTGCCGGTGGCGTTCTGGGCCGGCAGCAGGGAGAAGGCCGCGCCCGTGCCGCCCGCCAGCCCCACGACCCGGCCGTGGTACTTCACGCCCTTGCCGTAGAGGTCGGAGGTCAGGATCACCTGCTGGCCCGCGTGGACCTGCTTCAGCTGCACCTCCTTGAAGTTGGCGTCGACGTAGGCGGAGCTGACCGGCGTCACGGTCATCAAGGGCTGACCCACCTGCAGCTGCTGGCCAACCTCCACGTTCTTGCGCGCGATCACCCCGTCCACGGGCGCGCGGATCACCGTGCGGGCGAGGTCGAGCTGCGCCTGGGCCAGGTGCGCCCTGGCCGCGGCCACCTCGGGGTTGGCGCTGACGGAGGCCCCGGAGATCAGGGCGTCGTTGGCGGAGCGTGAGCCCTGGGCGGAGAGGGTCTGCGCGACCGCCTGGGCCTTGGCGGCCTCGGCGGCCTGGAGCGCCGCGCTGGCGGTGGCGAGGCGGTTCTGCGCCTCGGTCAGCTCGTCTCCCGAGACGGCGCCGGAGGCGGCCAGGGCCTGGCGGCGCTTCAGCTCGACGGAGGCGCGGTCCAGGTCGGCCCTGGAGCTGGCGATCTGCGCCTGCGCCTTGGCGACGTCGGCCTGGCGGGCCTGGATCTGGCCGCCCAGGGCCTGGGCGTCGGCGAACAGGCCCTTCACCTTGCGCTCGGCCTCGCCCAGCGCGGCCTGGGCGTTGGCCACCGCCAGCCGGGCGTCTGAGTCGTCGAGCACCACCAGCACCTGGCCGGCCTTCACCGCCTGGGTCTCGGAAACCAGCACCTGGGTCACCGCGCCGCCGACCCGGGGGGTCACCACGGCGGTCTCGGCGCCGACATAGGCGTTGTCGGTGGCGACCTTGCCGCGCTCGGCGAGGAACCAGTGGGTTCCCCAGCCGGCGGCGCCGACGAGCACCGCTGCGCCCAGAATGCCGAAGAGCCTGGCCCGGCGGCGGTTCTGGTTCGCCGGCGGGGCGGTTGCGGCGGCCGCCGACGGGCGGTCTGAGACCCGCAGGCGCAGCAGATTGGGGCTGGCGGGGGGCTGTTCGGGGAGGGTC
>FTGK01000615.1_pt1 | contig 16210 bp, 20 predicted proteins | sample 1640691 | NCBI WGS metagenome assembly FTGK01 (sample SAMEA3914789, study PRJEB12502) | metagenome | biome: forest; material: soil | place: Canada | collected 2011-07-03 | depth 0.3 m | reverse complement strand
GATGACCACCGAGCTCGAGCCCTTCGACGCCGAGGCCATCCACCGCGAGCCGAATGCGGCCAGCATCGAGAAGCTGATGAGGCTGCCGAGCTTCCGCCAGGCCTACGAGTTCGACGGCATGCGCCCGGACGACTTCGCCCACTACGGCGCCTTCAAGGCCACCGAGACCGAGTTCGCCGCGGCGACGCGCCAGACCGTGGACTTCGTGCGGATGACGCTGGAGGGCTGAGGGTCAGCCGAGCGTCGGCGGCAGGGGGCCGACCACCTCGGTGGGCTCGACGACCACGACATCTTCGGAAGGCTCGCCCGTGGCGGCGAGGACGCCCAGGCGCCGCTGCGGCCGCCGGGACAGGTGCGCGTCGGAGTTGTCGACCTGAGCGGGGTCGAGACGGAACGACGGGCTCAGGTAGTGGCGATAGACCCCGACCAGCCAGGTGACCACGAAGGGGCCCACCAGGAAGCCGAGGAAGATCTCGAGCAGCTGCGATCTCATGGCGGCGCTCCGGTCACGGCGGCGACGGCGGCGTGGACCAGAGCCTTCAGGCGGGCGCCGAGCTCGTCACGGTGCAGCCAGCCCCACACCAGCAGGGTGTTCAGCACGATCACGAAGAGGTTGGCCGCCAGCCACTCGATCAGCATGAGGCTCTGGCGGCCGCGCTCCACAGCCGAGCCGTGTGGGAAGAAGCGCCCGAAGCTGCGCCCGCCCGTCGCGACCGAGACGGTGGTCGGCGCCGGCCCCGCGGCGCTGAGGACGCCCCTCGGATCGCCGGAGGCGAACCAGTCGATGACCAGCTCGAGCAGGCTCACGCGCCTGACGTCGCGGTCGAAATAGGTGACGTGCGCCTGCAGCAGGATGTTGCTGGAGCGGTAGCCGAGGTTGGTGCGCCGCGGGAAGCAGTCCAGCGGCCCTCCCCGCCCGGTCTGGACGGCGTTCATCGCGTCCAGCGGACCCGAGACCGGGTCCAGCGGATCGAAGACGTTGATCCAGTGGGACTGCGGAGGAAACGCCGGCTCGCGGCAGAAGGGGATCAGGGCCGGCCAGATGGCGCTGAACTTGCCGAGCGGGCAGCCGTGGGTGATCAGGCCGCCGAACCTCTCGAAGATGCGCGGCCGGTAGGCGACGTCGTCCGGCGCCAGCCAGCCGGGACGCGCCGGCGAGACGGGCTCTCCCGGCGCGGGCGGGAGGTAGCCGGGGCCGGCGGGCCCGCCCAGGCCCTTGCCGACGAGCGCCTGCCACCTCTCCTCGTCGAGATAGCAGGGGAAGGCATAGGCCGGCTCCATCAGGCCGTTGAAGGCGACGACCGAGCCCAGGCTGTGGGCCACCACGTACCAGCGGTCGTATTGGCGGCACGCCACGTCGGCCAGGGTGCGCACCATGCGGCGGCGGATCGAGACGCGCGGCGGCTCTCCCAAGGCGTCGAGATAGTCGGCGGGCGGGCTCGAGAGGCCCAGGCCGCTGCGGACGGGCTGGTTGTAAAGCTTGATGCTCGACAGGTAGTTGACGAAGGTCCGCAGCAGGTCGGGGGCTTCGATGTTGAAGAGGCGCTTCAGCAGGTTGAAGAACAGCCCGATGAAGAGGCTGAAGTTCAGGAAGAAGGCGCCGATCCAGTAGATCTTGAACCGCGCGGCCGTCTGGTCGGCGGCGGTCGGCCGCACCGCCACCATCCGGTCCTGGGCCAGGGGATGGTTGGACGCCAGCTTCTTGGGGAACCACCAGACCGACAGGCCCCAGATCCAGAAGCGCAGCTGCTTCATGATCGAGTAGGGCTCGTTGATGTCGGCCCACCAGACCTCGTGCACGTGGAAATGCACCTGGTCCGCGCCCTGGGCGAGGATGACGCGGACCGCATGCTCCGGCCCGGCCCGCCAGGTGTCCTGATCGGCGAGGTTGGCGGCGGCGGGGGACGAGGCGATCTCCACCGTGACCTGGCCGGGATGGTCGGCGCGAAGCTGCTCCATGAAGCTGCGCAGCTGCTGGTCCAGATGCTCGAACCGCCGCTGCTCGCCGATGCCGTGGACGACGACAAGGCCGACCCTGGTGATCATCCAGGGGCCCATGCGTCCGCCGAGCGCGGCGCAATCAGGCGCAAGTGCACTGGAGCAACACGCAAGCGGACCTCCCAGCGGAAGCCATACGAGAGCCCAAGGCGAGAACAACCTATACCTGCACGGCGCTCCCAGGGCGTCAAGCCCGCTCCCCGCCCGTTGCTCCAAGCGGAGGCTTTGCTGTTAAGTACGGCCTGCGCGGCGGTGAGGGCGGCGTCAGGCGGGACCTTGGCATGAGCAGAGAACCCAGGGCGGCGAGGGCCGCCCAGACCCCGGAACCGGAAGCCGCGCCCGGGGCCGATCCCGCGGCCGTGCTGGGCAAGGCTGCGCCCCGGGCCGTCGGGCCGGCCCCCTACATCACCCTGGCGCGGGCCGACGGAGTGGTGTGGATCGACCTGAGGGCCGAGCGCGAACGGCTGAGGGTGCTGGAGGAGCTGTTCAACGTGGGGATTGGCCGGGCCCCGGACAGCACCCGCTCGCTGATCGACCAGACCACCGCCACGCCCAAGGTCACCAAGGTCCGGGAAGCCGCCCACCGGATGGCCGAGCGCCTGGAGGCGCGGGGCTTCCAGATCCTGAAGCGGGTCTAGCGCCCGCGCGGAGGGCGTCCTGAAAGGCCGGTCTTGCGGCGCATCGGCGCCCGGCGGCCGTTAGTGGAAGAGGTGCGCGCCCTGTTCGGAAGGGGGGTGCATCTCCGGGGTCAGGCCGAAGCCGGCTGGAGTATCGTAGGTGTCTTCGGCCGGAACGGCCGGCGCCGGGTGCTCGAGCGGCGGGCGGCTGTAGTCGGGCCGCAGCAGGGGCTTGAAGGCGCGGGTGGCGAAGAAGACGGCGAGGCCGTTCCTCAGCGCCGAGACCTCATGGCTCTTCAGGGCCTTGGCGGCGAAATAGGCGGCGAAGGCGGCGCTGAACAGGCGGATGCGGGCGACCTGGGCCATGCTGGCCCGGGCATGCGCCTTGCGCCGCGAGAACACCCTGGCGATCCCGGTGCTGAACTTGAGCAGCACCAAGGCGCCGAACACCTCCATGGCGATGCGCGCCGGATGGAGGCGCGAGAAGCGGAGGTGGTGGTGGGGCGTGTGGTGCGGGGCGGCGCGGCGCAGGGGGACGCGCGAGCCCGCCGGCAGGCCCTCGCGCGCGGCCTCGGCCTGCTCGGCCATCTCCAGGTCGTGGTGATGCTTCTCGTGCACCAGGAGTTGCTCGACCGCCACGCCGACGGCGATGCCGACCAGGTTCGGATGGTTGCGGCAAAGCTCGGCGATGCTCTCGATCAGCGCCCGGCCGAAGTGGCCATGGGTGTTGATCCGCTGCTGGAAATGGTCGTGCGCCGTGCCCAGCGCCTGGCCGGCGTCGGTGCCACGAAAGGACGCGAGGCTGTCGAAGAGACCCATGCCCGCGAGCTAAGCAGAAACAGCGCCACACGCCAGCCCGCACCCCTGACGGGCGAGCGATGGGCGGCGGCGGGGGGACCTGGAGAGTGCGGCCCGGGCCGGCGCCTGGACCTGGAGGCCAGCGACGAGGCTGCCCGGACCTCGGATCCCGAGCGGGGGCGGTATCCCCCTACGGCTAGACCCGCGAGGCCGCGCGGGCGAGAACATATGAAGAACAGAGAAGGCCTCGCCCCCATGCGCGTCTATCGCGTCCGCCGCTTCCGCAGCCTGCCGAACGACGGCTGCCGCACCCTCTATTTCAAGATCGACCACGGTCGGCTGGGGAAGTTCTTCGACCCTTCCGAAGTGCCGGCCTTCGAGGGCGAGGAGGCCTGGTTCGAGATCGAGAAGGCCAAGGGCCGCTGGCGGTTCGTGCGCCGGGTCGAGCCCCCGGCGCCGAGACGAAGCCCCGGCGCGTCAGGCCAGGTTCACGGGCGCGACGGCGGCGGGCTTGGGCTTGGCGGTCGAGGGGAGCAGGACGGCGATCAGGTGGAGGGCCACCCCGCCTGCGATGAGCTCGAGGATCAGCTCGTCGGCGCCGACGGCCGCCAGGACCAGGAACACCCAGACATAGGCGTCGCGGCGGAGCAGCCGGGAGACGGTCGCCACGAGCGAGGCCATGAAGGACCTCGGCCGGAAGGACCGCGCGAGGGACTCGCCGAAGTCGCTGAAGTCCCCTTCCCGGCCGGCGCGGCGGGAGCGGATGAAGACCACCGGAACCACCGCCACTATGCCCCCGACCACCAGGGCGGCCAGCCAGAGATGCACGGACCCGCCGTAGCGGTGATAGAGGCCGAGCGGCACGCCCACGAAGAAGCAGAGGTTCACGATCAGGTCGCAGGTGCTGTCGGCCCAGGCGCCGAAGCGGCTTGTCTGGAAGCGCAGGCGGGCGAGCTCGCCGTCGCAGCCGTCCAGCGCGCTGTTGAGCTGATAGAGGGCCGCCCCGGCGAAGATCGCCGCAGGCGCACCGTTGAGCAGCACGGCGCCGGTGACCAGGCCGAGCGCGAGGAGGCTGAAGGTGACGGCGTTCGGGGGGATGGGCGCCTCGACCAGGATCGCGGTGACCAGGGCGGAGACCTTGCGGTTGACGAGGCGCGAGACCACCCCGTCCGTGGGCTTGCCGGCCAGCTTGATCATCTCCCAGGCCGCGCCCCGCCAGCTGGCGTCCGGCTGCAGCAGAGCGGCATAGCCGCGGCCCTCGAGATATCCCTCGACGGCCCTCTCGGAGCAGAGGCGGTCCAGCCGCTGGCGCAAGGTGGTGGCGGCGGCTGAACAGTCGCCGGAGATCCCGGCCAGAAGGGCCGCCGGCGCGAGGGCGACGCCGATCGTGTGCAGGCCCGCGCCCTGCCCGGCCGGCTTCAGATGCCCGCCCTCGAGCCTCACGCCGGCGGCCATGGCGTGGGCGGGCGGAGGACCGTCCCGAACGGCCAGGACCGCGCGGCCTGGCCGCAGCGGCGCGGCGAACTCCACGAGGCCGGCCAGATACTGCGGATCGACCGCCACCTCGTCGTGCAGGACCAGCACGTCGCCGTGCGAGGAGCCGCCGAAGGGCGCCAGCTCGGACGCAGAGGCGGCGAGGGTGATGGTCCCCGGGTCCAGGCCGGCCAGGGCGGCCCCGACGGCGTCCGGACGATCGGCAAGGATGAAGACGTGCTGGGCGCCCGCGGCCCTGGCGCTGAGGACGAGCCGCCGGATGATCTTGAGGCCGGCAAGCCTGCGGTCCCACGACCGGGCGGCGAAGACCACCGCCTGGATCATCGACGACGTGTCACTCTGAAGCCTACTTCCATGACGCTGGGTCCGGGACTGCGCTGGCGACTGTCGGACGTGATACTCGTGAGCGCCCCAACGGATGATGGCAGCGTTGCAAAACTCCCTGGCACAGCTGCAAAAGGCGCAGCAAGTCCGAGGCGGCCGGGCGCGGGGCGGAGCTCGGCGCATGGACGGACGCCGCATGGAGCCAGCGAGGTGAGCGGCCCGGACCCGCCCGTGGCGGATCGGCTGGCGCGGTTGGGGCGGTCAGCCGGGGACGAGCTGCGGCGCATCATCCCCTTCTGGCTGGGGCTGCGGGACAGTGGCCGGGGCGGCTTCGCGGGCGAGGCCGACGCTTCGGGCCGGCCGGTCTGGAGCGCCGACAAGGGCGCGGTGCTGCAGACCCGGATCCTGTGGTTCTTCTCGAAGGCCTATCTGGAGCTGGGCGATCCGGCGCTGCTGGAGGCCGCCTCCTGGGCCTTTGAATTCGTCGCCGGCCGCCTGGTCGACGCCGACGAGGGAGGCGTGATCTGGGCTGCGACCCCCGGCGGCGCGCCGGCCAACACCCGCAAGCACCTCTACGCCCAGGCCTTCGCCATCCATGGCCTCGCCGCCTTCCATCAGGCCAGCGGAGAGGCGGACGCCCTTCGCCTCGCCCGGCAGCTCTGGTCCGCGGTCGAGCGCAAGGCGGCCGACCCGGACCATCCCGGATACTTCGAGTCCTTCGCGGCGGACTGGGAGCCCCGCCCCAACGGGATGATGGGGCGCCAGGAGGCGCCCAAGAGCTTCAACGCCCATTTTCACCTGCTCGAGGCCTATGGGGCGCTCTGGGAGGCGTGGCCCGATCCGGATCTCGGACGCCGTATCGAGGCGCTGATCGCCCTGCTCGCCGGGCTGATGCTCGACCGCGGGCGCGGCACGTTCCGGCAGTTGTTCGAGGCGGATTGGAGCAGCTTCGATGGCGGCGGCTTCTACGGCCACGACATCGAAGCCAGCTGGCTCATCCCCGCGGTCGCCGACCGCCTCTCGCCCCCGATCGCAGCCGCGGCCGGCGCGGCGGTGGCGGACGTGGCGGGGGCCGTGCTGGACAGGGCGATGGAGGCGGATGGCGGCGTGATCGCCGGATCCGACAGCTTCGGCCGTATCGACAACGCCAGGATCTGGTGGGTGCAGGCCGAGGCGCTGGTCGGCTTCCTGGACGCCTTCGAGCGGCGCGGCGACGAGCGCTTCCTGGATGCGGCCGAACGGGTGTGGGACTTCATCGACCGCCGGCTGATCGACCGGGCGCAGGGCGAGTGGTTGTGGCGGATCGATCCCGGGGGCGAGGCCGCCGCGGCCATGCCCAAGGCCCACTTCTGGAAATGCCCCTACCACAACGGCCGCGCCCTGCTCGAAGTGCTGCAGCGGACGAGGCGGTTGGCTGGCTGAGAGGCGGCCGCCTATGCGCCGGAGAGGGCCCCGTTGATCAGGTTGGAGAGGGCGACGACCACCTGGGCGGGGGCGAAGGGCTTGGTCAGCATGACGCTCTTCGGGACGCCCTCGACCGGCCAGTCTTGAGGGTTTCCGCCGCTGCAATAGACGATGGCCACCGCGGCGTTCTGCTCGCGCGCGCGCCTTGCGATGTCCCAGCCGCTCCTGGCGGCGCCCAGGTTGATATCGGTGACCAGCCCGGCCAGTCCGGCGCCATCGCGCTCCAGGATGGCGAAGGCCTCGTCGGCGTCGGAGGCTTCGACAGACGAGAATCCGGCGTCATCGAGCGCGCTGCGGAGCAGGTCGGTGATCAGGGGCTCGTCATCCACGACCAGGATGACAGGCCTCTCGCTCTGCTCGGACATGAAAAACTCCCCCGTAGGGCAACGCTTACCTTATTGTCGGGTTGCCGACACTTGGGCTGTTATCTGAAATGTCGCTCCGGGGCCCTGTTCGGCAGGCCGGGGCGGGAGCGGCCAGCTAGGGATTGTCGGGCGCGGGCTGGCGCTCGAGCCTGGCGGCTGTGGCGGCGAGGTCGCGCCATTGCTGGGCGGCCGTCTTGAAATCGGCCTTGGCTATGGTGTCGCGGGCCCGTTCGGCGGCGCGGTCCATCTCCTCGGCCCGCTTGAGGCAATCGGCGCTGGTAAACATCGAGAAATACTAGCGAACTGCCGGGCGCGGCGGACCTGCGCGCATCGTAGCGCGTCAATACGTCCGGTTGCGGCGGGTCGGCGTCAGTCGACCGTGGCGGGCGCCAGCCGGGTCGCGGCCGCGCAGATGGCCTGCAGATGGCCGCGGATCGCCCGCGGCGAGAGAAGGGCGTCGACCGCGCGGCAGCCTTCCTCGCGCAGCCGCAGCTGGAGGCTGGCGACCGTGGCGAAGTCGCCGGAGCGGGCGAGCTCGTAGGCGCGCTCGATGGTGGATGTCGTCATGGGTCTGCTCCGAATCAGGAAGACGGGCGGCTTGCGCCGCCCGTCCGCAGATGTCCGCCGGAAAACCGGCGGCGATGTGTCAGGCCGCTTGCAGCTGGCCAGCGGAGGTCTTTCCGCTGCGCTGGTCGCGCTCGAGCTCGTAGCCGAGCTTCTGGCCTTCATGGATCGAGCCGAGGCTCGAACGCTCGACGGCGGAGGCGTGCACGAACACGTCCGGGCCGCCGTTGTCGGGTTGGATGAAGCCGTAGCCCTTGGTGGTGTTGAACCACTTCACGGTGCCAGTCGTCATAAGGATAGTCTTTCAGATGCAAGTTTTCGCGCGCCCCTTGTGGAGCGTGAGATCAAATGTCGGAGAGGTTCTGGGTAGGCTCGGGAGCTCGATCCGAAGACCGTGCCTGGAGAGCAACCGAAGCCAAAGCGCATTTCGATAGACCTATCCTGACACAAGGCGGGGCAGATATCCAGGCGAGATGCTGAGATTGTCGGCCGGGGCGGCTGTTTCGCCCGGCCAGGCCCGTCACGCGGCGGTGGTCCGGAAGCCGATCCGCACGGTGACGCCCGAGTCGCTCTCGACCGCCATGGTTCCACCGATCTGGCTCACCAGCGCACGCACCAGTCCGAAGCCGAGGGAGCCCTCGCGGGCCTGTCCCATGCCCACGCCGTCGTCGCGAACCAGGAGCTCCACCTCGTCGCCGTCCTTGTGCTGCGCCTGGACCAGAACGCGGCCGGTGCGGCCGCCGGGAAGGCGTACTTCAGGGCGTTGGTGATCAGCTCGGTGAGGGCGATGCCGATCGGAAACGCCGTGTCCGCATGGAGCGATATCCCCGTGTCCGCCTCCGCCCGGACGCGGATGCGCTCACGGTCGAGGACGCCGCCGAGGGCGTCGCAGAGCTGCACCAGGTAGACGGCCAGGTCGATCCTCTGGCCCGACTCGGACTTGCTGAGCAGGTCGTGCACCTTGGCCATGGCCTGGAGGCGCTCCTGAGCCATCTTCAACTGGGCGCGCGCGAGGGGGTCGGACTGCTCTCCCGCCTGGACCGCGAGTAGGCCGCTGGCGACGGCGAGGCTGTTCTTGGCCCGGTGATTGACCTCCATCACCAGCAGGTCCCGCTCGGCGAGCAGCTCCCTGAGGCGAGCGTTGGCGGCCTGCAGTTCAGCCGTCCGCTGGCCGACCCGCGATTCCAGCTCGGCGGTCAGGACCCGCAGGCCTTCCTCGGCCTCCCAGCGCTGAGTGATGTCCAGATAGGAGAGGAAATGGCTGGTGACCGTGCCCTGGCCATCGTCGACGGGGCTGGCGAACAGCATGGCGCGGAAGGCCGAGCCATCCTTGCGATACTGGACGATCTCCAGAGTGGCGTCCTGGCGCTCCTGCATGGCGACGGTGTACCGCTCGATCGCCTCCGGGTCGGTGCCGGGCCCGTTCATGAAATGGGGCTGCTGGCCAAGCAGCTCGTCCAGGGAATAGCCGCTGAGGGCGATGAAGGCGGGGTTGGCGAAGGTGATCGGGTCGCCGGGCAGCGTCGAGTCGGTGACCAGCATGGGCATCCGCGTGCGCTGGACGGCTTCGACGAACAGGCCGCCCCGCTGCTCGATGGCGTCCACGTGGCGGCCCGCGCGGGTGCGACCGGCCGTGTCGGGGAGGTCCGGCTCGAACTGATTTTCCATTGGCGGCGAGATCCTGAGACGACCGGAAGCGGGGCGCGACCTGTCGCTCGGCGGCAGGCAGCCCGCGTGCACGGGCGCCATGGCCGCAAACTAGCTCAATGGCATGGCCGCGTCCCGGCTTTCGAAGGACCAGCGAAGCCTCGGGATCGACGAGCCGCGGGAGCGCCGCCGGCGAGAGGTCGAGATCAGCCCAGCACGTTGGCGACCCAGAGCCGCCTCAGGGCGGTCAGATCCGCCGGCACGGCTCCCTTCAGGCTCTCGGAGCGCTCGAACTCGAGCCCCAGCTCCTGCTGGTGGCGCCAGGTGATGTGGCATTGGTGGGCGACGCCTCCGCTCATTTCGATCAGCCAGAGCTGAGACGGCAGGAGCTCGGGGCCGGGCAGCCGGATCTTGGCCCCCGATTCGGACATGTCGCGGATCAGGCAGTCGATCGAACGGGCGCCGGCCTCGAAGACCAGCTTTCCGGACAGGAGAGTCCGACGACGGGGATGTTTTCGCAGTTCCATCCGCCCGGCAGCCTCCCCTCGCAGAGCATGGACCAAAGAACTTACTGCCAGCTTTCCCGATGGGAGCGGCAAGGTTTGGGCGCATGCGACGAAGTTGGAGGCGCAGCCTCCGTCCGGAGCGCCCCGGAAGCTAGGCCGAAGCCTTGCGCAGGTTGCCGATCTCCATGATCGCGATGCCGACGGCGATGGCCGCCAGGCCCGCCAGCCGCAGGGCGTCGACCGGGCGGCGGGGCATGCCGAACAGGCCGAACTGGTCGATCAGAGCCGAGGTGGCGAGCTGGGCGACCAGGATGAAGGCGATGAAGCTGGCGGCGCCGAAGCGCGGCATGATGAGGGTCGCCGAGAGGGCGTAGAAGCAGATCAGGACCCCGGCCCCATAGGAGACCACGGGCGTCCCCCTGAGCTGGCCCAGGGCGGGGACGCCGTAGAGAGGAACCGTGGCCGCCGCGGCCACGAGGAGCGCGATGGCGAACATCACCGCCGTGGCGGCGAAGGGATTTCCCAGGCTGCGGGCGACGCCGCCGTTCAGGACGCCGATGAGGGGAATGCCGGCCCCGGCCAGCAAGGACCAGGCGGCGAAGACGAGATAGGACCGCATCCAGCTCCCCAGCGACCGAGGCTCGACGGCGCTGAGGTTGTAGCGGACCGCCTTTGGGCGGCCAACCGCTGCCGGCCCGGCGCGGCGGCCCGGCTCATGCCTGGGCGAGCCAGTCCTCGAGGTCGTCGCAGCCGCCGATGCGCTGGTCCCCGATGAACACCTGCGGGGTGGTATCGACGCCGAGCTCCGCCTCGATGGCGTCCACCTCCTCGCGCGAGGCCAGGATCCGGTCGTCGACCTGGAAGTCGGCCTTCTCCAGCAGGGCCTTGGCGCGCACGCCGAAGGGGCAGGTGTGGTCGGGCAGGACCATGCGATAGAGGATCGCCGTGCGTTCGTCGGCCATGGGGAGCTCCCGGCAGGAGGTTGGGGGGTCATGCCCAGAGCGCCGCGCCGCGCGAGCCGTTCCCTGGAGGCCCTCGGCGATCAGGCGCGAGGGGAGTAGTTTGCATCCCCGTGCAGCCAAGGCGCGCGCGCTCGCGTTCAGGACCCGGCATGGCAGACAGGGCGGAACTCTTGAGGCGGCAGAGCGCGCTCGCCGAATTCGGCGAGTTCGTGCTCGATCATGACGATCTGCAGACGGTGCTCCAGGAAGGCTGCCGGCTGATCGCCCTGGCGCTGGGGGCCGACCTCGCCAAGGTGCTGGAGATCGACCGGGCCTCCAACACCGCCCTGGTGCGCGCCGGCGTCGGCTGGCGGCCCGGCATCGTCGGCCAGCAGAGCGTGGATCTGGGCGAGCGCTCGTCCGAGGCCTACGCCATCAACACCTGCGCCCCGGTGATCACCAACGACATCGCCCGCGAGGAGCGGTTCGACTTCCCGGCTTTCCTGCACGAGCACGGGGTGGTGGCCCTGGTGAACGTGCCGATCCTGCTGCCTGGCCGGCGGCCCTACGGCCTGCTGCAGGTGGACGCACAGGAGCCGCGCGCCTTCGAGAAGGAAGACGTCGAGTTCGTTAAGACCTACGCGATGGTTCTGGGCCCCGTGGTCGACCGTCTGAAGGCGGTGTTCGAGCTCAAGCAGACCGACGAGCGCCTGCGCCTGATGGCCGAGAGCGCACGCGACTACATCGTGGTGTTCAGCGATCCCGACGACCTGATCACCGAATGGCTGGGCGGATCCGAGCAGATCCTCGGCTGGTCGGCGGACGAGGTGATGGGCAAGCCCACCGACTTCATCTTCACGCCGGAGGACCGGGAAGCGGGGGCGCCGGAACGTGAACTGCGGTTGGCGCGCACGGGGGGCGCCGCGCCCAATGTGCGTTGGCACCTGCGCAAGGACGGAAGCCGGGTCTTCCTCGACGGCCAGACCATCGCCCTGATGGACGCAAAGGCAGACCTTCGCGGCTATCTGAAGATCGCCCAGGACGTCACGGAGCGAAGGCGCGCCGAGGAGCGGCAGGCCGTGCTCGCCGCGGAGCTGCAGCACCGGGTGCGCAATGTGCTGGCCATGGTCGGCGCCCTGGTGCGGCGGACGGTGACGGGCGACGAGGCGGCCCGGTCGATCCGCGAGGCGCTCGAGGGCCGCATCGACGCCATGGCGAGGACCCAGGCGCTGCTGACCCGCGCGGTCGGGCGGGGCGTGGACCTGGAAGGCATGGTCCGCGAGGAGCTGCTGGCGCAGGGCGCCGAGGACGGGGTTTCTGTGGAGGGTCCGCCGGTGCTGCTCTCGGCCAAGGCGGCGGAAGTCCTGACCCTGGCCATCCACGAGCTGGCGACCAACAGCGTGAAGTATGGCGCCCTGGCGCAGTCCGGCGCCCACCTGTCCATCGGCTGGAGCCGGGCCCTTCGCGACCGCGTCGAGTGGCTCCGCCTGGAGTGGCGCGAGACCGGGGTGGAGCTGCCGGGGGAGCCGTCCGGGCGCGAGGGCTTCGGCACGGAGCTGATCACCCGCCGGGTTCCCTACGAGCTCAGCGGCCGGGGAGGGATAGACCTGCGGCCGCAAGGCATTGAATGCATCATCGAACTCCCGCTCGTCCCGGGCGAGAGCATTCTGGACACGAGCAGCCCCGCCTGAGGCGGCGCAGCTCGAGGAGGCCGCCATGCCCAAGTCCGCCTCGCTGGAGGGGCTGTCCGTGCTGGTGCTGGAGGACGACTTCTACATCGCCGAGGACTCCAAGGCGGTGCTCGAGGACGCGGGCGCGACCGTGCTGGGACCCTACTCCGAGTCCGCGGAAGCCCTGGCGGAAGCGACCGCGCGTGGCGCCGACTGCGCCCTCGTCGACGTCAACCTCGGCAGCGGACCCAGCTTCGCGCCGGCGCGGGGCCTGATGCAGCTGGGCGTGCCCGTCATCCTGATGACCGGCTATGACGACTCCGTCATGCCGGAAGCCTTCGCCAAGGTCCCCTGCCTGCAGAAGCCGATCCAGCCGCGCAAGATCGTGGCGGCGGTGGCGAAGGCGTGCGGGCGGCAGGGCTGAACCATGAGGCCGGGCGAGACCCTTCTGGACATGGTTCGGCGCCACGTGAGGAGGGGCGCCGCCCATGTGCGCCAGCAGGAAGAGCTGGTCCGCCACCTCGAGGCCACAGGCTCACCCCTGCTCGAAGACGCCCGCGCCCTCCTGGCCGAGTTCATCGCCTCCCAGACCGCTCACCTGACCCACCTGGGCCAGCTCGAGGACGAGGTGCGCGCCGGCCGCCGGGACGCCGGGGGAAACCTGCGCCTCAGGATTTGAGCGGGGCCACGGCGGGGCCTGGATCACCGCTGTCTCGGCTCGCTGTCCCCGCGCCTGAGGCGCCACCGCTGGGGAAAGTCGGCCAAGGCTCAGGCGCCGGACACAGGAGGGCTTGGGACCGGGCGAGAGCCGCCCACGACGTCTCCACCTGCTGTCGCACTTCCCAATCCAATGGCCGGCCCTCTTTCGCTCCCAAGAGGTAAGGGACCCGTAAGATGAACGCCCCAACAAATCAGGCATGACGGCCACATGGCGACAACGTCGGCTGGCCGGCGACGATCGGTCGGTCGCCTACTCGTTCGCCGCGATATAGGCCTTGGGATCCTTGTCGATGGCGGCGACGCCCGTCACGTTGGCCGCCTCGAAGACGGCGAAGCGGACGCCGAGGTCGTGGCGCAGCTGCAGCGGGGCGTTGCGGCGGAAGTCGGCCAGGCCCTGGCGCTCCTCCTCGTCGGCGTGCTCGCCGTTGGCCTTGTTTGCCGTGGCCACCGCCTTGCGCCAGGCTGCGCTCCCCACCCGATGAGAGGCGACCGCGGCGACGGCGTCGCGGATCTCGTTGTGGTCCTCGATGGCGTCCTCGGTCTCGGCCTCGGCGTCGGGCTTGCCGCCGGCGCCCCGCCCGATGCTCAGCAGGGCCGGATAGAAGAGCTCCTCCTCCGCCTCGGCATGGACCTCGAGGAAGGTGGAGAGGCGGTTCCAGAGCGTCTCCAGGGCGGCGGTGTCCTTGTCGTCGATCTCGTCGAGCAGGGAGAACAGCCGGCGCTGCTCGTGGTGGTCGTCGAGGATGAGTTGGGTGATGTCCATGAAACCTTTCCCTCCGGCCTCCTCAGCGGGAAGGCCGGCTTCCTAACGCATCAAAGGCCGCCCGGCGCCGCCTCAGTCGTCGATGGCCTGGTAGACCAGGGGCCAGAAGTCGCCGAACAGGCCCGCCGGATTGGGCCCGAAGCCCAGGCGCTGCACCATGAGGATCGCCACGAGGTCCTCGGCGGGATCGGAGGCCCAGCTGGTGCTGAAGGCGCCGTCCCAGCCGAAGCGGCCGGGGCTGTCGGCGATTCCGGTCCGGCGGGTGATCATGGAGAGGCCGAAGCCCCAGCCGCGATTGTCCCAGAAGCCGGGGAAGAAGGGCGAGGCGGCCTTCTGCTCGGCGGTCAGCTGGTCGGTGGTCATGGCCTGGACGGTGGGGCGCGAGAGGATCCGCTCCTTCCCGAGCTTGCCCCCGTTCAGCATCATCTGGCCGAAGGCGAGGTAGTCGTCGACGGTCGAGACCAGGCCGCCCCCGCCCGCGGGGAAGGCCGGCGGGCTGGCCCAGCTCGAGGAGGCGGGCTCGTCATAGAGCTCGAGCTTGCCGGTCTCGGCATTGACCGAATAGCAGCTGGTCAGGCGGCCCAGCTGCTTCTTCGAGACGCTGAAGCCGGTGTCCTTCATGCCGAGGGGCTCGAAGATCCGCTCCTTCAGGAAGGCCTCGAAGCCCATGCCGGCGGCGCGGGCGATCAGCACGCCCAGCACGTCCGAGCCGGTGTGGTACATCCATTTCTCGCCGGGCTGGTGCATCAGGGGCAGGGACCCGAACTCCTTCATCCACGCGTCCGGCGCGTGCGGGGTGGGCGGCTTCAGGCCCATGATCTTGCGGTCCGCCATGGCCTGCTGGATCGGCGAAGGGGGCCCCGGCGGGGCCATGACCATGCCGAACCCGAGGCGGAAGGTGAGCAGGTCGCGCAGGCTGATCGGCCGGTTGGCCGGGACGGTGTCCTCGAGCGGGCCATTGATGTCCTTCAACACCTGGCGGTTCGCCAGCTCGGGCAGGAGCCGGTCGACCGGCTCGTCCAGCCGGAGCTTGCCCTCCTCGACCAGGATCATGGCCGCCGCGGCGGTGATCGGCTCGGACATGGAGGCGATGCGGAAGATGGAGTCGCGCTGCAGCTTGGCCGACTGCAGGACGTCGACGTGGCCGGTGACGTCGACCAGCGTCTCCCCCTTGCGGTGGATCAGGGTGACGGCGCCGGCGACCTCGCCGCTCTCGACCGCCCGGCGCGCTGCGCCATGGAGACGCTTCAGCCGCGCGTTCGACAAGCCGCCCTTCGACATGGATCACCCTTCGCCTGGTTAGACCGTTTGGCCGTGCAACACGCCCGCGGCCGGCGCCCGGGTCAAGTCCTCGGGCGTGTCGACGTCGTAGAGGACGCCGGGATCGGAACACGCGATCAGGGCCAGGCCATCGCCCAGACCCTTCAGCAGGGCGGCGGCGCCGCGATCCCCCTCGAGGGCGAGCAGTTCCGGGAAGAGACCGCTGGAGATGGCGGCCGGATGGCCGCGCCGGCCGGCGTGGCTTGGCGCGGCGGCCCGGGCGCCCGAGGCCAGGGCGTCGGCGAGGCGCTGGCCCAGCGCAGGCGGGACGCTGGGCATGTCGCCGAGGAAGAGCAGCATCCCCCCCGCGGCCGCGGGCAGGCTCTGGACCCCCGCGCGCAGGGAGGCGGACAGTCCCTCGGCATGGGAGGGGGCATGGACGATGCGCAGCCGGTCGGCGTCGGGACGGGCGTCGGCGAAGGCGCGGGCGCAGGCGGCGACGGCCTCGGCGTGGGCCCCGGTGACCACGGTGACGGTGTCGACCGGCGCGGCGAAGGCGGCCGCAAGGGCGCCGTGGAGCACGGGAGCGCCCTGCCAGGGCTGCAGCAGCTTGGCCCCGCCGAAGCGGCTTCCCTGCCCTGCCGCCAGCACCACGGCGTGGAGGCTGTGGCTGGTCCCGATCGGCCAGCCGCGGGCGTCCTCGGCGGCGCGCATCACCTGGACGATCTCGCCGATGACGGAGATGGCGATCTCCCACGGCGACTTCCCCGCCAGCGGCAGGCCGATCGGCGCGTGCAGGCGGCCGAGCTGGGTTTCGCTGAGGCCCAGGCTGCGCAGCCGCGCCAGACGCTCGGGCAGGCGCCTCTTGCTGCCGAGCACGCCGACATAGCCGGTGTCGGCGCAGAGGGCGGCGACGAGGGCCTCCTCGTCCAGCTCCAGGTCGTGGCTGGCGACCGCGACGCTGGTCCAGGGATCGAGCCCGGCCTCGGCCAGGGCGGCGGCGGGGCTGGAGCGCAGATAGCGCACGCCCTCGAGGGGCGGCGGCGAGGTGGGGCCCCTGGGCCGCACGAAGCTGGTGT